>OKPH01000023.1_pt1 | contig 120630 bp, 102 predicted proteins | sample 1613951 | NCBI WGS metagenome assembly OKPH01 (sample SAMN04436894, study PRJEB24849) | human gut metagenome | biome: human gut; feature: NICU; material: stool | host: Homo sapiens | place: USA: Saint Louis, MO | collected 2012-06-12
GCCGATGGTAGTGTGGGGTCTCCCCATGTGAGAGTAGGGAACTGCCAGGCATCAATCAAGAAGAACCCCGTACCGTAAGGTGCGGGGTTTTTTGCTTTGGGTTTTCCTCTCCCGCAGGAAGAGGGCATCAAACCGCACTCCACGTTACAATAAACTCCGCTATCCCATCCACATCATTTAAATCCAACTGCGGAACCTCAAGCGGCAATACAACATCACCGGCCACCGCAATCACATGCTCATCAAGCGTTAACTCGCTAACATCATGCCCGGCATCGCTTCGGAACAGCAGGATCTTAGGTACAGCCTCATGCTTAAACCCCTCGACCAGCACCAGATCCAGTCTGGAATGATCCATCCGGCTGACCAGATAAGCCAGATCCAGCGGTGCCTCATCTGGCGTTTCTGTCATTAATGCCCAGCGCTGATTGCTTGCCACGATTGTCTGCGCGGCACCCGCTTTACGCAGCTCATAGCTGTCTTTTCCCGGTTTATCGACATCCATGTTATGGTGCGTATGCTTAATCAATCCGGGGCGAATACCTTTCGCACACAGTGCGGGTATTAGTTTCTTCAGCAGCGTGGTTTTCCCTGTGCCGCTCCATGCGGAAATAGCTAAAACGGGGATCATCTCTTCTCCTGCATCCTCTGCAAATCTTCACTCGTATTCACGTTCACAAAAGCCGATTTGAAATCGCTAAAATCAACAGGATGGCCGCCAGACTGGCGCATAAACACCATCACTCTGCGTTCTCCCGCCGCCAGATACGCCTCCAGAGAAGACACTAGCGAGCGGTGCATTAAGGCAATAGCAGGATGGTCGCGCTCGCCGTCATGTACCCAAACCACGGATGCTGTGCCACGAAGCTGAACCAGACGCTCAACGAGACAGGATGGAATAAACGGGGTATCGCAGGGACAGAACAGAAACCACTCACCGTTCGACTGCTGCATCACTGAGAGCATACCGGCCAGCGGCCCCGGGTAATCCTCAATATTATCCTGATACACGGCATACCCGCTGTGCTGATACGTGTCGATATGCCTGTTAGCACTGATGGCCAGGGTTGTCACCTGGCCGGCGAGCGTATCAGCGACACATTGCCATAAGGGTTTGCCATTCAGGAGCTGGAGCCCCTTATCTTTCCCTCCCATCCGCGTTGCTCTGCCACCTGCCAGAACGACCCCAATGATTTCCTGGCTAAGATTCACGAATATCGCCTCTTTTATTGTGGGATTGACCCTGCTAACGTGTCACTCTAAATGAAAGGAGCACCACCATGAAATGTAAACGTCTGAATGAAGTTATTGAACTCCTCCAGCCAGCCTGGCAAAAAGAGCCAGAGCTTAATCTGATGCAATTCTTGCAGAAACTGGCAAAAGAGTCAGGTTTTGACGGCGAACTGGCAGACCTTTCTGATGACATCCTGATCTACCACCTCAAAATGCGCGATTCTGCCAAAGATGCTGTTATTCCTGGTATTCAGAAGGATTATGAGGAAGATTTTAAAACGGCGCTGCTGCGCGCCCGTGGCGTAATTAAAGAGTAAAAGCTTGTAAGCGGAGCCACCGAAATCGCCACAAGATGATATCCTGAATCATTCGTATAATTTCCGGATGATCGGATGAACGACCAGGCTTTTACTTTCCAGACATTACACCCGGATACCATTATGGATGCCCTGTTTGAACAGGGCATTCGTGTGGATTCGGGGTTAACGCCTTTAAATAGCTACGAAAACCGTGTCTATCAATTCCAGGATGAGGATCGTCAGCGCTTTGTCGTGAAGTTCTATCGGCCTGAACGTTGGACCGCAGAACAAATTCAGGAAGAGCATCAGTTTGCTCACGATCTGCTGGATGACGATGTCCCGGTTGCCGCACCGATAAAATTCAACAACCAAACGCTGCTGACGCATGAAGGCTTTTATTACGCTGTATTCCCAAGCCTGGGTGGCCGCCAGTTTGAAGCGGATAATATCGATCAAATGGAGTGGGTTGCCCGCTATCTGGGTCGCATTCACCAGACGGGAAGAAAAACGGCATTCACAGCCCGACCGACGATCGGTATTCAGGAATATCTTATCGAGCCGCGCCAGGTATTCGAAACCTCTGCACTGATCCCCACTGGGCTAAAGGCTGATTTCCTCAGCGCCACCGATAAACTTATTGCTGCGGTAAAAACCTGCTGGCGCGATGATATTTCCGTCCTGCGCCTGCACGGCGATTGTCACGCCGGAAATATACTCTGGCGCGATGGCCCGCTGTTTGTCGATCTTGATGATGCGCGCATGGGGCCCGCGGTTCAGGACCTGTGGATGCTGATGAATGGCGACAAAGCCGAGCAACGCATGCAGCTTGAAACCATTATTGAAGCCTATGAAGAATTTAGCCCGTTTAATTCAGACGAAATTGCCCTGATTGAACCTTTACGTGCGATGCGTTTTGTATATTATCTCGCGTGGTTAATCAGGCGTTGGGACGATCCCGCATTTCCCCGTAATTTCCCGTGGCTTACCGGGGAAGATTACTGGCGCAGCCAGATATCTACATTCACTGAGCAGGTTAAGGTTCTTCAGGAACCCCCGCTGCAATTAACGCCGATGTATTAATAGGACACACCCAGGAGAGAGTTAATCATGAAAAAAATTTGGCTGGCGCTGGCAGGTATGATTCTGGCATTTAGCGCTTCTGCTGCACAATTTACCGATGGCAAACAGTACACTACGCTGGAGAAGCCGGTTGCTGGCGAGCCACAGGTTCTGGAGTTCTTCTCGTTCTACTGCCCGCACTGCTACCAGTTCGAAGAAGTGCTGCATGTTTCTGACAACGTGAAGAAAAAGCTGCCGGAAGGCACCAAAATGACTAAGTACCACGTTGAGTTCCTGGGCCCATTGGGTAAAGACCTGACTCAGGCGTGGGCGGTTGCGATGGCACTGGGCGTGGAAGATAAGATCACTGCCCCAATGTTTGAAGCCGTGCAGAAAACCCAGACCGTTCAGACCACAGCGGATATCCGTAAAGTGTTCGTTGATGCCGGTGTGAAAGGGGAAGAGTATGACGCCGCGTGGAATAGCTTTGTGGTGAAATCTCTGGTTGCTCAGCAGGAAAAAGCGGCGTCTGACCTGCAGCTTCAGGGCGTTCCGGCGATGTTCGTTAACGGTAAATATCAGCTGAACATGCAGGGCATGGACACCAGCAGCATGGATATTTTCGTTCAGCAGTATGCTGACACCGTGAAATACCTGGTTGAGAAAAAGTAAGTTCTTAGAGATGAAAACGCCGGTCACTGACCGGCGTTTTTGTATGAAGATTTAATGCTGTCTATCTGCTCGTCTTTTTCTTTCCAGAGTGTATTAAGCCACTGCTGGAAACGACGTTTGAAATTTTTATCGTTAACGTAGTCGCCATGCAGTTCGGCATCGACGGGAACTAAATTCACCCGCACAACAATGTGTGTCAGCTTGCCGCTGAGCATATCGAAGAACGGGGTGTTATCGTTCTTCGGGTAGCAGAGCGTGACGTTGAGTAACTTATCGAACTGAGCACCCAGTACATTAAGCGCCATCGCAATGCCCGCCGCCTTTGGCGGCAGCAGGTTTTGATACGGGGAGCGTGTTTGCTGACGTTTCTCTTCCGTAAACCGGGAGCCTTCCACAAAGTTCACAATGGTTGTTGGATGCGCGCGAAACTTTTCGCAGGAACGGCGGGTGGTCTCTACATCCTTACCACGACGCTCCGGATGACGAAGCAAATAGCTGCGCGAATAGCGTTTCATAAACGGCATATCGAGCGCCCAGCAGGCCAGCCCAATAAAAGGTACCCAGGCAAGTTGTTGCTTGAGGAAGTATTTATTCATCGGGATGTGTTTGCGGAAAAGCACGCATAACACCACGATGTCGGCCCAGCTGTGATGATTACAAATCAGCAGATACCAGTTCTTTTTATTGAGGTTCTCCAGTCCTTCGACATCCCACTTCAGATGCGGGTTCAGACACAACAGGATCGCCAGCCCTTCACACCAACAGTACATCATGAAGTTACAAAACGCTGACACGGCTCGCCACACCGAGGGCACAGGCAGCAGCAGTTTAATGATCCCGGCGATGATGATCGGCACGGAACAGGCGATCGTCACCAGAATAGTTAAAATGATGCTTAACAGTAAGGTTATTGCAGCGAGCAATCTCGACATGATGAGTTTTTTCAGGTGGTTAGCGGTAAGAGCGCGGCCGACACGTCGGCGCTGGGCGCTGATTTTACCAGAAAAACAACAAAGTATTGGCGCTTTCACGCCGTCATTTGACCGCTTTTACCCTGATGCAGAAGATTTCTCTAATATTGCGCACTAATCAGGACTTATATCCACATAGACTAAATTGCCATCAGTAAGCTGTTTTTATGTGATGCGCTTAATTAACAGTATGATATTTAATGATTTATTATCAGTATTGATCTGCAATGGCTGTCTGTTTTTCATTTGAAGTGAAAATATTCACAAACTTATCCACAGTTTGATTTTTGCGAGCGATCCTCACGATCGCAAAATCTTTTTCTGTATCGGGACTGAATAACTGATGTTTTCATCCTTATGTGGCATCCTTTACGCATAAATTGATTAAAGGCACGGACATTATGGTTCAGATCCCAGAAAACCCACTTATTCTCGTCGATGGCTCATCTTACCTGTATCGGGCATACCATGCGTTTCCTCCTCTGACCAATAGCGCAGGGGAACCTACCGGCGCAATGTACGGCGTGCTGAATATGCTGCGCAGCCTGATCCTTCAGTATCAGCCAACCCATGCGGCAGTCGTTTTTGATGCGAAAGGCAAAACCTTCCGCGATGAGTTGTTCGAGCATTACAAATCCCACCGTCCGCCTATGCCTGACGATCTACGTGCGCAAATTGAGCCGCTGCACGCCATGGTGAAAGCGATGGGCCTGCCGCTGCTGGCTGTCTCTGGCGTGGAAGCCGACGACGTCATCGGTACGCTGGCGCGAGAAGCAGAAAAAATGGGTCGTCCGGTACTGATCAGCACCGGTGATAAAGATATGGCACAGTTGGTGACGCCAGGCATCACCCTGATTAACACTATGACCAATACCATTCTGGGGCCAGAAGAGGTGGTCACTAAGTATGGTGTGCCGCCGGAACTGATTATCGACTTCCTTGCCTTGATGGGCGACTCCTCGGATAACATTCCTGGTGTGCCCGGCGTCGGTGAAAAAACCGCGCAGGCGTTGCTTCAGGGTCTGGGTGGGTTGGATACGCTTTACGCCGAATCAGACAAAATTGCAGGCCTCTCCTTCCGTGGCGCAAAAACCATGGCCGGCAAACTGGAAGAGAACAAAGAGGTGGCTTATCTCTCTTATAAGCTGGCAACAATTAAAACCGATGTCGAACTGGAACTGGGCTGTGAGCAGCTGGAAGTGCAACAGCCTTCTGCTGACGAATTGCTGAACCTGTTTAAGAAATACGAATTCAAGCGCTGGACCACTGACGTGGAAGCGGGTAAATGGCTGCAGGCGAAAGGGGCCAAACCTGCTGCAAAGCCAAAAGAGACGATTGTCGTTGATGCCGAAGAGCAGGCAGAAGAAGAAGCCACAGTCCTCTCCTTCGATAACTACGAAACCATTCTTGAAGAGTCGCAGCTGATCGCCTGGATCGAGAAACTGAAAAAGGCACCGGTGTTTGCCTTTGATACCGAAACTGACAGCCTCGATAATATCTCTGCCAACATGGTGGGTCTGTCCTTTGCAACAGAGCCGGGTATGGCAGCCTATGTGCCTGTGGCGCACGATTATCTGGATGCACCAGAGCAGATCTCTCGCGAACGCGTGCTTGAGCTGCTGAAGCCGATTCTGGAAGACGAAAAGGCGCTGAAGGTCGGGCAAAACCTCAAGTATGACCGCGGTATTCTGCAAAACTACGGCATTGAACTGCGCGGGATTGCCTTCGACACCATGCTCGAATCCTATATTCTGGACAGCGTCGCGGGTCGTCATGATATGGATTCCTTATCTGACCGCTGGCTCAAGCACAAAACCATCACCTTTGAAGAGATTGCCGGTAAAGGAAAAAATCAGCTCACCTTTAACCAGATAGCTCTCGAAGAAGCAGGGCGCTACGCGGCGGAAGATGCCGACGTTACGCTGCAGCTGCATCTGAAAATGTGGCCGAAACTGCAGAAGCATGAAGGTCCGCTCAACGTGTTCCAGCATATCGAAATGCCGCTGGTTCCCGTGTTGTCGCGTATTGAACGCAACGGCGTAAAAATCGACCCTACGGTGCTGCATAACCACTCCGGAGAGTTGGCACAGCGTCTGACCGAGCTTGAGCAGAAAGCCCATGAGCTTGCAGGCGAGCCGTTTAACCTCTCTTCACCGAAACAGTTGCAAACCATCCTGTTTGAAAAACAGGGCATCAAGCCGCTGAAGAAAACCCCTGGCGGTGCGCCATCCACCTCTGAAGAGGTGCTGGAAGAACTGGCACTGGATTACCCGCTGCCAAAAGTGATCCTGCAGTACCGTGGTCTCGCGAAGCTGAAGTCTACTTATACCGACAAGCTCCCGCTGATGATCAACCCGAAAACGGGCCGGGTGCATACGTCATATCATCAGGCGGTTGCGGCAACCGGTCGACTCTCGTCAACCGATCCAAACCTGCAGAACATCCCGGTGCGTAATGAAGAGGGGCGTCGCATTCGCCAGGCCTTTATTGCACCTGATGACTACCTGATTGTCTCGGCTGACTACTCGCAAATTGAGTTGCGCATTATGGCGCACCTGTCCCGTGACAAAGGCCTGCTGACGGCATTTGCGGAAGGGAAAGATATTCACCGGGCGACCGCAGCGGAAGTGTTCGGTTTGCCGCTGGACAGCGTGACAAACGAGCAGCGCCGCAGCGCAAAAGCGATCAACTTCGGTCTGATCTACGGTATGAGCGCTTTCGGCCTTTCACGCCAGCTCAACATCCCGCGTAAAGAGTCGCAGAAGTATATGGATCTCTACTTCGAACGTTACCCGGGCGTGCTGGAGTACATGGAACGCACTCGCGCTCAGGCGAAAGAGAAAGGTTACGTTGAAACCCTGGATGGCCGCCGTCTTTATCTTCCGGACATCAAATCCAGCAACGCGGCGCGCCGCGCTGGCGCAGAACGTGCCGCGATCAACGCCCCGATGCAGGGAACTGCAGCAGACATCATCAAGCGTGCAATGATTGCCGTGGATGCCTGGCTGGAGAAAGAGAAGCCGCGCGTGAAAATGATCATGCAGGTACACGATGAACTGGTGTTTGAAGTGCATAAAGACGATCTCGACACCGTGTCGAAAAAGATCCACGAACTGATGGAAAGCAGCATGACGCTTGACGTGCCGTTGCTGGTGGAAGTGGGGAGTGGTGAAAACTGGGATCAGGCTCACTAACGGTTCTGTGAATAACGCGCTTTTTATGTAAGTTAGCAACATAACCACGTGCGTTTTGTGACGATCATTAGAATTCCCTATGTAAAGAATGAAAAAAAACTACAAAAAGTGCTTTTTCTGCAGCAAAAAAAGGGGTAGAGTTATCGACGTAGGGTACAGAGGTAAGATGTTCTATCTTTCAGACCTTTTACTTCACGTAATCGGATTTGGCTGAATATTTTAGCCGCCCCAGTCAGTAATGACTGGGGCGTTTTTTATTGTGGCAAAGAAAAGTTCATGTAAAAAAAAGCGCGGGCATTGCCGCGCTCAGTATTACTCTTCTTCCGCTTCTGTCGCGGGTTCCAGCTCGTTAAACCAGCTATCAAGCTTCTGGCGCAGCTTGTCTACACCCTGTTTTTTCAGCGAAGAGAAAGGCTCCACCTGAACATCGCCATTGAAGGCCAGTACCGCTTCGCGAACCATATTCACCTGCGCTTTACGCGCACCGCTTGCCAGCTTATCGGCTTTTGTCAGCAGCACCAGCACGGCAATATCGCTTGCGACGGCCCAGTCGATCATCTGCTGATCGAGATCTTTCAGCGGATGGCGAATGTCCATCAGCACCACCAGACCTTTCAGGCACATGCGTTTTTCCAGGTATTCGCCCAGCGCACGTTGCCATTTGATCTTCATCTCTTCAGGCACCTGCGCATAACCATATCCCGGCAAGTCGACCAGGCGTTTGCCTTCAGCCACTTCAAAGAGGTTGATCAGCTGGGTACGGCCAGGCGTTTTTGAGGTGCGCGCCAGGTTCTTCTGATTGGTCAGCGTATTCAGGGCGCTGGATTTCCCCGCATTGGAGCGGCCAGCAAAAGCCACTTCAATACCGGTATCAGATGGCAGGTGGCGAATATCGGGCGCACTGGTGACAAAATGCGTCTGTTGGTAGTTCCAGGTAGTCACGTGGTCGTCTCCAAAATCGTAATCTGGGGGGGATTATACCCGAATGCCAACAAAAGGCTTTTCTCATTACACAGAGCTTGCAGGGGAAAGCCCGCACTTGTGTGAGAGATCGGCTCATCATGCTATGGGAGATTTAAGAGAATTCGCAGGTGTCAAAAAAGTCAAACTGTTTTAAATCATAAGCTTATTTCCGGGTAATTGTCTGAAAATCTCTTTTTGCACCGTTTCGTTGCTTGTTAGTTTAAGCGAACAAGGTAAAGTATGCGTCAGGGCGAGGAAGCCAACAGGAATTCGACTTAAGGATTAGGGTCAGGAGCGCCAGGAGGCGAAGACGCAGGACAGTCAGGACGACCGGCGCCTGGAGGCGTTTTAAAAGGAAAGGGAACCGTACACGGACGGTATCAGCCAAGGGATAAACAGGGTTTGTTGTTGGTAAACATGGAATGTCTGACCCGCTAAGGGTTGTGAGTCAGGAAAAAAGGCGACAGATTGCTCTGTCGCCTTTTTTCTTTGCTTGCTTTCTGCTAGATTTCGCCGCAATTCTATACTGAAGAAAACGACTTAAAGACAAAACATCATGAAAAAACCAACCTCCGCAGCGGGTGCTAAACGCCCTGCGAAAGCACGCCGCAAAACGCGCGAAGAACTGAACCAGGAAGCGCGCGATCGCAAACGCGATAAAAAACATCGTGGCCATGCTGCGGGAAGCCGTGCGAACGGCGGTGGTGCAGCGGGCGCTTCTGCAAAAGGCAAACAGCAGAAAGATCCTCGTATCGGCAGTAAAACTCCCATTCCACTGGGCGTGACAGACACCCCGGTCACTAAGCAGCACAAACCAAAGAGCGAGAAACCTATGCTTTCACCGCAGGCTGAGCTGGATTTGCTGGAGAACGATGAGCGCCTGGACGCGCTGCTGGAACGTCTTGAAGAGGGTGAAACCCTGACCGCTGAAGAGCAGTCATGGGTGGATGCCAAACTGGACCGCATTGATGAGCTGATGCAGAAGCTGGGTCTGTCTTATGACGACGAAGACGACGAAGAAGAAGATGAAAAGCAGGAAGATATGATGCGTCTTCTGAAGGGTGGAAACTAACATTTGCACCCGGCAGGTACGATAGTCCTGCTTATAACCCTTCCGGTTATATGTTATCTGGTGTGGTTATTCGTTAAACTACGGCGGTTGTCGCGGCGACAGAAGTGGCTGCGCACCCGAATGATGGTCCGCAACGGGGCCAGAACGGGCCGCCGTATACGAACGCGACACCAACGGAAGGAGTGAGCATGTCAGCACCAACTATCGACTGGGATTTGGCCCTAATCCAGAAATATAACTATTCCGGGCCGCGTTATACGTCATACCCCACTGCGCTGGAGTTCTCCGATGCCTTCGGCGAGGCGGATTTTCAGCAGGCTGTTGCGCGCTATCCTGAGCGCCCGCTGTCGCTCTACGTCCATATTCCGTTCTGCCACAAGCTCTGCTACTTCTGCGGCTGCAATAAAATCGTTACCCGTCAGCAGCATAAAGCCGATCAGTATCTCGATGCGCTCGAACAGGAAATTCTTCACCGCGCACCGCTGTTTAAAGGGCGTCACGTCAGCCAGCTTCATTGGGGCGGCGGCACGCCAACCTACCTGAATAAAGCGCAAATCACGCGTTTGATGACGCTTTTACGCAGCCACTTTAATTTTAACGACGATGCTGAAATCTCGATCGAGGTTGACCCGCGTGAAATTGAGCTGGATGTCCTGGATCACTTACGCGCGGAAGGCTTCAATCGTCTGAGCATGGGCGTGCAGGATTTCAACAAAGAGGTCCAGCGTCTGGTGAACCGCGAGCAGGACGAAGAGTTTATCTTTGCCTTGCTCAATCATGCGCGTGAAATCGGCTTTACATCGACCAATATTGACCTGATTTACGGCCTGCCAAAACAGACGCCAGAGAGCTTCGCCTTCACGCTGAAGCGTGTGGCCGAGCTTAACCCGGACCGCCTGAGCGTCTTTAACTATGCGCACCTGCCGACGTTGTTTGCCGCCCAGCGTAAAATCAAAGATGCGGATCTCCCTTCTGCTCAGCAGAAACTGGATATCCTGCAGGAAACCATTACTTCGCTGACCGAGACCGGCTATCAGTTTATCGGTATGGATCACTTTGCTCGTCCGGATGACGAACTGGCGATCGCCCAGCGAGAAGGGGTGCTGCACCGCAACTTCCAGGGATACACCACGCAGGGCGATACCGATCTGCTCGGTCTGGGCGTCTCCGCGATAAGCATGATGGGCGACTGCTACGCGCAGAACCAGAAAGAGCTGAAGCTGTATTATCAGCAGGTGGATGAAACCGGCAACGCCCTGTGGCGCGGCATTGCGTTAACCCGTGATGACTGTATCCGTCGCGATGTGATCAAGGCGCTTATCTGCAACTTCCGTCTCGAATTCAGCGATGTTGAGACGCAGTGGGATCTGCACTTCAGGGATTACTTCGCGGAAGATCTGAAGCTTCTGGCACCGCTGGCGAAAGATGGGCTGGTGGAGGTGTCGGAGAGTGCCGTTGAGGTCACGCCGAAGGGGCGTCTGTTGATTCGTAACATCTGTATGTGCTTTGACGCGTATCTGCGCCAGAAGGCGCGCATGCAGCAGTTCTCGCGGGTAATTTAAGTAGCAAAAGCACTAAATGTAGGCCGGGTAAGCGAAGCGCCACCCGGCTTTTTATCGCCAACTCGCTAGCTAAACAGCCCCACCAGCGCCGCACACAAAACAGCCGCAACGGCGGTTTGTGGCGTGTGGCTTTCAACGGCTCCGCTAGAGAGCATATTTACCAAAGTTTCCAGCATGATCGACACCCTCAATTTCCGGGCACGATCATACAAAACTCATCAGAACAGTAAAGCGCAAAATAACGGCAATTTGCGCTCAATTAATAACCTTTACACTTCGGGTAAGATTACTCCATTCCCAGCTCTTTAAGCTTGCGCGTCAGGGTATTACGCCCCCATCCCAACAGGCGGGCGGCTTCCTGCTTATGGCCTTGCGTATGACGAAGCGCGGTGGTCAACAACGTACGTTCCATCTCTGGCTGGGCTTCAGACAACAAGTTTTGATGACCGGAACGCAGCGCGCGGTCGGCCCATTGTGCCAGCAGCGTCGCCCAGCTGTCCGGCAACGCGTGACCGGTACTGCTCTCAGGCGCGGTCGCTTCAAACAGTTCGGCCGGTAAATCCTGAATTAACACTTCCTGCCCGGCAGCCATCACGGTTAACCAGCGACAGGTATTCTCCAGCTGACGCACGTTGCCAGGCCACGCCAGACGCGTCAGGGCGGCATCGGTTTCCGGGTGAAGCTGCTTGGCTTCCACCCCCAGCTCGCGGGCGGCCACCTGCAGGAAATGTCGCGCCAGGCGGGGAATATCTTCCCGGCGCTCACGCAGCGGCGGCAGATGAACGCGAATCACGTTCAGGCGATGGAATAAATCCTCACGGAATTTGCCTTCCTGTACGCGTTGCTCCAGGTTCTGGTGCGTCGCGGCGATAATGCGCACGTCCACCTTCACCGGCGCGTAGCCGCCCACGCGATAAAACTGCCCGTCGGCCAGCACGCGCAACAGGCGGGTCTGAACATCCAGCGGCATATCGCCGATCTCGTCCAGGAAAAGCGTCCCGCCATCAGCCTGTTCGAAGCGCCCCTGGCGAATGGTATTCGCGCCGGTAAACGCCCCCTTCTCGTGGCCGAACAGCTCGGACTCAATCAAATCTTTTGGGATCGCGGCCATATTCAGGGCGATAAACGGCGCTTTTGCTCGCGGGCTGTGGCGATGCAAGGCATGCGCCACAAGCTCTTTACCGGTTCCCGACTCACCGTTGATCAGCACGCTGATGGATGAACGCGACAGACGGCCAATAATGCGAAACACATCCTGCATCGCCGGCGCTTCGCCGATGATGTCGGTGGTAGGCCCAAAATCGGGCGCGTGGCGCGGCTGTTGCTGCTCCTGGTAGTGGCTAATCGCACGCTCAACCAGTGCCACCGCCTCATCGATATCAAACGGTTTGGGCAGATAATCGAACGCCCCTTGCTGATAGGCACTCACAGCGGCATCCAGATCGGAGTGTGCCGTCATTATGATGACCGGAAGCATAGGGTGGCGTTGTTTGATCTGCTTTAAAAGCGCCAGCCCGTCCATGCCTGGCATGCGAATATCCGAAAGCAGAACGTCTGGCGTTTTGGTAGTGAGTGCATCGAGCACGTCGCTACCGCTCTCAAACGTCGTGCAGCTTAATCCTGCCCCTGTGAGCGCGCGTTCAAGCACCCAACGGATGGAGCTATCGTCATCGACTACCCAGACTATCCCTCGTTGCATAAACGTCACCTTTATTTTTTAATCGGCAGGAAAACCGAAAACTCGGTATGTCCCGGCCAACTGGTAAATTCAATTTTTCCGGAGTGCTGATCGATCAAGCTGCGGGCGATAGATAAGCCCAGGCCGGTCCCGCCTTCGCGACCGCTGACCATCGGATAAAACAGAGTGTCCTGAAGATGGGAGGGAATACCGGGCCCGTTATCCTCGACGTCGATGCGCGCCGCCAGCCGATAGCGCACGCCGTGTAAGGTGAGCTGGAAGGCGGTACGGGTACGTAAAATAATCTCGCCCCCTTCCGGTCCCAGCGCCTGCAGGGCATTACGCACGATATTCAACAGGACCTGCTCAATTTGATCCGGGTCATGCGCCAGTTCCGGCAGGCTGGGGTCGTAATCACGCACCAGCGTGACGTTCTCCGGCAGTTCCATCGAGACGAGTTTCACGACGCGTTCAGCCACCTTATGAATGCTTTCCGTAACATGCATTCCCGGCTGTTGCGGCCCCAGAAGACGGTCAACCAGATTACGCAGACGGTCCGCCTGCTCAATGATGACGTTGGTGTACTCCGCCAGCGCAGGATCGGGTAACGCCTTGGTCAGAAGCTGCGCCGCACCGCGTAACCCACCCAGCGGGTTTTTGATTTCATGCGCCAGACCACGCACCAGGTCACGGGCGGCAATTTGCTGCGCATGCTGGAGCTGCTCCTGGCTCAGGCGACGCTGATTATCCATCGGCGCCATTTCAAGCAGGATCATCCCTTCAGGAAGTCGTTGCGCAGTCAGCGACAGAATATGCGAGCGCCCGTCGATCACCAGCGTCACTTCGTTATCGGTAAACCCCTGGCCGGCCTGCAAACTTTCCTGCATCAGGCCAATATTCAGCGAAAAATAGCTCAGGAGTTCCGGAAGCGGGGTACCAAACAGTTTCCGCGCGCTTTGGGCCAGCAGCTGCTGCGCCGCCGGGTTGGCGTAATGAACGGCCAGCTCGTCGTCAACCAGCAAGATACTGTTAATTAAAGAATTGAGGATCTGCCCAGCATCGGGCAGCGTGCCAGTTGCCATTCAGCAGTCTCCTGGAGTCGTTGCACTGTTTTAGTGCAGTATAGCTTTTTCGGCGTAAAAAGCGCGTGAGATCAGGTTGTTGGTGGAGAAAAAAGCCCATCCGGAGATGGGCTAAAAGTTTCCACGGCAACTACTCCCGGCGCTTGTCACGCCGGGTAAAACAACTTAATTAAACGCTGTAGTACAGTTCGAACTCAACCGGGTGTGGCGTCATGCGCACGCGGTCGTTCTCTTCGGTACGCAGGGCGATGTAAGCATCGATAGCGTCGTCAGTGAACACGCCGCCCGCCGTCAGGAACTCACGGTCTGCGTCCAGCGCCTGCAGGGCTTCTTCCAGAGAGCCAGCAACCTGTGGGATCTCTTTCGCTTCTTCTGGCGGCAGGTCGTACAGGTTTTTGTCCATCGCTTCGCCTGGGTGGATCTTGTTCTTGATACCGTCCAGACCGGCCATCAGCAGTGCTGCGAAGCACAGGTATGGGTTAGCCGCTGGGTCCGGGAAGCGAACTTCGATACGACGCGCTTTAGGAGACGCCACCACCGGGATACGGATAGAAGCAGAACGGTTACGCGCAGAGTAAGCCAGCATGACTGGTGCTTCGTAGCCCGGGACCAGACGCTTGTAGGAGTTCGTGGTTGGGTTCGCCAGGGCGTTGATCGCTTTAGCGTGTTTGATAACGCCGCCAATGTAGTACAGCGCCTGCTCAGACAGACCAGCATATTTGTCGCCAGAGAACAGGTTGGTGCCGTTCTTGGACAGAGACATGTGGCAGTGCATACCGGAACCGTTATCGCCAAACATCGGTTTTGGCATGAAGGTCGCGGTTTTACCGAAACGGTGCGCAACGTTATGCACAACGTATTTGTAGATCTGAATTTCGTCCGCTTTTTTGGTCATGGTGTTGAAGCGGGTAGCCACTTCGTTCTGACCCGCAGTCGCGACTTCGTGGTGGTGAGCTTCAACCACCAGGCCCATTTCTTCCATCACCAGACACATGGTGGAACGGATGTCCTGTGCAGAATCGACCGGTGGAACCGGGAAGTAACCGCCTTTCACGCCTGGACGGTGACCTTTGTTACCACCTTCGTATTTGGTGGAGGAGTTCCATGCACCTTCGATGTCGTCGATTGCTACGTGGGAGCCAGAAATAGAGGCACCGAAACGAATGTCATCGAACAGGAAGAACTCTGGCTCTGGCCCGAACAGCACGGTATCCGCGATGCCGGTAGAACGCAGGTACTCTTCAGCGCGTTTAGCGATAGAACGTGGGTCGCGGTCGTAGCCCTGCAGCGTGCCTGGCTCGAGGATGTCGCAACGGATGATCAGGGTTGGTTCTTCGAAGAACGGATCAATGACCGCGGTGGTTGCATCTGGCATCAGAACCATGTCGGATTCGTTAATGCCTTTCCAGCCACCAATGGAGGAGCCGTCAAACATTTTGCCTTCTTCAAAGAATTCGGCGTTCACCTGATGAGCAGGGATTGTGACGTGCTGTTCTTTACCTTTGGTATCAGTGAAGCGCAGATCAACAAACTTCACTTCATGTTCGTTCAGCATCGTCAAAACGTGTTCAGCGGACATACTTAACTCTCCAGATTGGTCATTGTCGTCGTGGTAACGAGGTCTTCAATTTCTGTTTGTACTGGCCGTGTGCCATGTATTTTTATAAAGCGAAATCTGTGCCAACTTTTAAAACACCCCAAAAAGGCGTTATCATGCGCACCATAGTGCAAAAGGGCTGCACCACAATGGATTTGTTGCACCAGTATAGTGCTTCAATGTGAACATTGAGCACCATATTGGTGCAATTTACGTTAAAGTGCCCTTTTACCGCTCCGTGAAAGCGATCACAAAGCATCTCTGCAATACTTGTTTGCGGGGGATGTTTGTGATCCTGTTTTGTAGTGCGATTAATCCGTGTACAATAACGCGCTATTTCTAAATGCCTGAGGCAAAGTTGTGATCGAAAATTTGCGTAACATCGCCATCATCGCGCACGTAGACCATGGTAAAACTACCCTGGTTGACAAGCTGCTGCAGCAATCCGGTACGTTTGATGCGCGTGCCGAAACCCAAGAACGCGTGATGGACTCCAACGATTTGGAGAAAGAGCGTGGGATTACCATCCTCGCGAAAAACACCGCGATTAAATGGAATGACTACCGTATCAACATCGTTGATACCCCAGGGCACGCCGACTTCGGTGGTGAAGTTGAACGTGTAATGTCCATGGTAGACTCCGTTCTGCTGGTCGTTGACGCAATGGATGGCCCAATGCCACAGACGCGCTTCGTGACCAAAAAAGCTTTCGCCCATGGTCTGAAGCCAATCGTTGTTATCAACAAAGTTGACCGTCCTGGCGCGCGTCCTGACTGGGTTGTTGACCAGGTCTTCGACCTGTTCGTTAACCTCGACGCGACCGACGAGCAGCTGGACTTCCCTATCGTTTACGCGTCTGCGCTGAACGGTATCGCTGGTCTGGACCATGAAGACATGGCTGAAGACATGACCCCGCTGTATCAGGCGATTGTTGACCGTGTTCCTGCGCCAAACGTTGACCTGGACGGCACCCTGCAGATGCAGATCTCCCAGCTCGACTACAACAACTACGTTGGCGTCATCGGCATTGGTCGTATCAAGCGCGGTAAAGTGAAGCCTAACCAGCAGGTCACTATCATCGATAGCGAAGGCAAAACCCGTAACGGTAAAGTCGGTAAAGTTCTGACTCACCTGGGTCTTGAGCGTATCGAGAGCGACATCGCGGAAGCGGGCGACATCATCGCGATCACCGGTCTGGGCGAGCTGAACATCTCCGACACCATCTGCGATCCGCAGAACGTCGAAGCGCTGCCTGCTCTGTCCGTTGATGAACCAACCGTATCCATGTTCTTCAACGTCAACACCTCTCCGTTCTGTGGCAAAGAAGGTAAATTCGTTACCTCTCGTCAGATCCTTGACCGCCTGAACAAAGAGCTGGTGCACAACGTTGCGCTGCGCGTTGAAGAAACTCAGGATGCTGACGCATTCCGCGTTTCGGGTCGTGGCGAGCTGCACCTGTCAGTCCTGATCGAAAACATGCGTCGTGAAGGTTTCGAGATGGCGGTTTCCCGTCCGAAAGTTATCTTCCGCGAAATCGACGGCCGTAAACAAGAGCCGTTTGAGAACGTAACGCTGGACGTTGAAGAGCAGCACCAGGGTTCTGTTATGCAGGCACTGGGCGAGCGTAAAGGCGACCTGAAAAACATGAATCCAGATGGCAAAGGCCGCGTACGTCTCGACTACGTGATCCCAAGCCGTGGCCTGATCGGCTTCCGTTCTGAGTTCATGACCATGACCTCCGGTACCGGTCTGCTGTACTCCACCTTCAGCCACTACGACGACGTGCGTCCGGGCGAAGTGGGCCAGCGTAACAACGGCGTGCTGATCTCCAACGGTCAAGGTAAAGCGGTTGCGTTCGCGCTGTTCGGTCTGCAGGATCGCGGTAAGCTGTTCCTGGGTCACGGTGCAGAAGTTTACGAAGGCCAGATCATCGGTATTCACAGTCGTTCTAACGACCTGACCGTAAACTGCCTGACCGGTAAGAAACTGACCAACATGCGTGCGTCCGGTACTGACGAAGCAACGGTTCTGGTTCCACCGATCAAGATGACTCTGGAGCAGGCTCTGGAATTCATCGATGATGACGAACTGGTCGAAGTGACTCCACAGTCAATTCGTATCCGTAAACGTCACCTGACTGAGAACGATCGTAAACGTGCAATGCGCGGTGCGAAAGAAGAGTAATACAGTCAATCTGTAGGCCGGGTAAGCGTGCGCGCCTCCCGGCAACTAAAAAGCCGCTGATTTCTCAGCGGCTTTTTTATTAGAACGAGTACCGTAACCCCAGGCGAATTCGGTACTGCTCGCGGTTGTAATCATTCCATCTGTCCAGCCACTGAAGTTCGAGGTACGGCAGCCAGTTTCTGTCGATCTTATAGCTGAATTTATTGGTGATTTCCCAGTGATGGTCTTTGCCATTTTTGCTGTGATAATCATTCACCCGCTGGAAAAAGTGCGGTTCAAACGTGTAGAAAAACGCATCCGTTACTTTGAAATTCCAGTAGTTGGCAAACTCGTGCGTGTCGTTCTTATCCATCTGACCGTTATAGTCCGGCGTATCGTAATTGTTATGGTTATAGCGATAGCGGAAGGTCAGGTTAAACCAGTCGATAAATTTATAGTTGGTGTCCAGATAGACCGCACCACCCGAACCGGCGCTGCTGTCATTAATCAATCCGCCGGGCTGGAAGGTGAGTTTGTCGGTGGGTTTAAAGAGCGGATACCATCCCTCTATTTCGTTATAGCTGTGCTTCAGCTCATCCCATTTCCCCACGTTATAGGCATTGGTGAACATCAGCCCCGCGCCCATATCAAAGTTATATCCCGCACGCAGGATCACCTCGTGCAGTTCAGAGGCCGTATTGTAAGCTTCGCGGGTTTCGACATAGGCCCCGGCAAATACCGGGCAGGACACAGACGACACGATCAGTACAGTGATGATTCTTTTCATAATTTGTCCATGTATCAGGTACAGAAAGGCCTCCCTCCTGATTAACAGGAAGGACATATTGGCCGGATTTATTGTTATAAAGTGACTGCTGACGCTTTATTGTTGGTAGTTATCTCAGGGGTATTCGCTGATTGTTTTTTCCGTTTTCCAATCTCCTCGATAATAAAGGCGAAGCGCGCTTCGTTGAGTTTATAAAACAGTCCCATGGTCACAGCGGCAACGATTGCCAGGCCGCATGGCCAGAGGAAAATAAGCTGACGCAATCCCAGCAGCGTGCCCGCGCTTTGAACGGCATGGGGAACGTAGCCAATCTGGGACAGCATGATGCCGGGCAGGAAGCCAGCGAGGGCGGCGGATATTTTGCGCGAGAAGGTATAACCAGTGTAAACCGACCCTTCGGCGCGGATGCCGGTTTTCCATTCGCCATAATCGACGGTATCCGGCACCAGCGCCCAGTTCAGGCTGTTCACAAACGCCGTGCCGAAGAAGGCCATACAGGAAAACAGCACGAACAGCAGGGAGCTGGTCCCCCAGAAGAAGTTCAGCACGTCACCCACTGCCCACAGTGCCAGCCCACCCAGATACACCGGCTTCTTGCCAAAGCGCTTCACCGCGCCGGGCACCAGAAACACGCCAATCAGAATGCAGCCCATGCTGAAAAAACCCATCCACGACAGCAGATGAAGATCGTTCAGCACGTACTGGGTGTAATAGACCTGAATCGCCAGCTTGATGTTAAACGCGGCGAGGGTACACAGGTTGGCGATGCACAGCACCAGCAGTGGCGGGTTGCGGAAAATCGCGCAGAACGATTTCAGAATGCCGGGCTTATGGTGATCGGGCGTGAGCTCCACGTAGCGCTCTTTCACACCGCTGTAGCACCACCACATGCAGAACAGGCCACCCGTCACAAACACCAGCGCGGCCACCAGATAACCGAGTGAGGGCTGGTGGATGAACAGTGCCTGAATGGGCATAAAGCCCACGGTGCAGAGCAACAGCCCCACCGTCGCGCCGCCCTGACGCCAGGCGGCAAGCTGCGCACGCTCGTTCGGGTTTTTGGTGATGGCCGGAACCATCGCGCCGTAGGAGCAATTCATCAGGCTATAGCACAGGCCAAACAGCATAAAGAGCACCGTGGCGAGCGCCGTTTTCACCGTCAGGCTAAAGTCGTTGGCCATAAACTGCGCCGTCGCGACCAGCGCCACCGGGACGGAGGCGTAGAGAATGAATGGCCGGAATTTTCCCTTCTTACCGATATTCCGCCGGGAGTCCAGCAGCACGCCGGTCAGCATGTCGGTAAACGCGGTGAAGAATTTCGCTACCAGGAAAATAATGCCGCCATAGAACGCGGGCATGCCCAGTTCATCCGTGTAAAACTTCAGCAGATACAGCGTGCCAATACACAGCATCAGGTTCGAGCCAAAATCGCCCATCCCGTAGGCGCACTTCTCACGCAGGCTCAATTTCAGGGTTAACGGATCAATATTATCTCTCATGGTCGATCCTCAGAGCGCCTCGCAGGGCGCTCTATCACGTCATTTATGCCGTACGCTTGCGCAGTTCGATCTCTTCGACGATGCGCACATACATCTTCTCGTTGAGGTTGTAGAAGCAGCCCATCGCCACGATGGTGATGACCGCCAGCAGGCTTGGATAGATAAATATCAGCTGCCGCAGCCCTTCAACCGTACCGGCGGATTGCACTACGTTGGGCACATAGCCGATCTGCGTGAGCATGATCCCCGGGAAGAAGCCCGCCAGCGCCTGAGATACCTTGCGGAAGAAGGTAAAGCCGGTATAGACCGTTCCCTCAGAGCGCACGCCGGTGCGCCACTCGCCGTACTCCACGGTGTCGGAGACCAGCGCCCAGTTCAGGCTGTTCACAAACGCGGAACCGAAGAACGCGAGGCAGGAGAACGCCACAAAGCTCACCGAGCCGCCGCCGAAGAAGTAGTTGAGCAGATCGCCCGCCACCCAAATCATCAGCCCGCTGATGTAGACCTTTTTCTTACCGAAGCGCCGCACCGCGCCGGGCATCATAAAGACGCCGATAAAAATACAGCCCATGCTGAAGAAGCCCATATACGACAGCAGAATCGGGTCGTTCAGCACGTACTGCGTGTAGTAGACCTGGATGGCGAGCTTGACGTTAAAGGCACCCAGCGTGCACAGGTTAGCGATGCACAGGATAAACAGCGGTCGGTTCCCGGCGATGGCGCGAAAAGACTGCAACAGCCCCGGCTTTTGCGCCGGATTGGCAGGCTGCATCTCGACGTAACGCTCGGTCACGCCCTTATAGCACCACCACATAAAGAACAGCCCGAACAGCGAGAAGAGGGTGGCGGCAAAGATATAGCCTAGCTGATCGTTGCCCTCAATCAGGTTCATCACCGGGACAAAGCCCACGGTACAGAGCAGCAGGCCGAGCGTGGCACCGCCCTGACGCCATGCGGCCAGCGAGGCGCGCTCGTCCGGGTTTTTGGTAATGGCGGGCACCATCGCGCCGTAAGAACAGTTCATCATGCTGAAGAACAGGCCGTACAGCATAAACAGCACGGTTGCCATCACCGTTTTACCGGTCACCTCAAACGGCGTGCCCACGAAGTTGGCAATCGCCAGCAGCGTCACCGGGAAGGCGGCGTATAGCACGAACGGGCGGAATTTCCCTTTCGGGCCAATCTTGCGCCGGGAGTCGAGCATGATCCCGGTGCCCATATCGGTGAAGGCGGTAAAGAACTTCGCAATCAGGAAGATGATCCCGCCGTAGGTGCCCGGCAGCCCCAGCACGTCGGTGTAAAACTTCAGCAGATACAGCGTGCCGATATCCAGCAGGATGTTAGAGCCGAGATCGCCCATCCCGTAGGCGAGTTTCTCTTTAAACGGCAGGCGCAGGGTTGCCGGATCAGAAGTATGTTGACTCATTATTGTTCTCCGTCTGCCCGCAGGTTTCCCTGCGGGCGAGCCTTATCAGATATGACGTAAGGTGCTAAACAGATCTGCCCATTCACTGTGCTGGCGATAGAAGACCGGTGGCTTGCCGAGTGGGGCATCAACGGTCACGTCACCGCCCTGGCAGCATTCCCCGGTCCACGCATTCACCCAGTTGTCCTGCGGCAGATAGAGCGTCCAGTCCGTGCGCCCCTCTTCGTGAACGGGCGCCACCAGCAGATCGCGGCCAAACAGATACTGGTATTTCAGCGTGTAGGCGCGTGCGTCGTCCTCGTAGTGCAGGAACAGCGGGCGCATCACCGGCAGGCCGCTTTTCGCGTTCTGCGCGACGGCGGCTTTGATATACGGCTTCAGGGTGGTGAAAACGGTGGTCATGCGCGCGAAGTGCGCGATGGTTTCCGCATCGCCGTCGAACTGCCAGTTATCGCCAGGACGGTTACCTTCGTGGGTGCGCATCATCGGCGTGAAGGCGTTAAAATCGCACCAGCGCAGCAGCAACTCTTTACTGCGCTTCATCTCGAACAGGGTGGTATAGCCGCCGATGTCGCTGTGGTGCAGGCCGTGCCCGGTCATCGCCAGAGACAGCGCCGCAGGCACCACGGACGCCAGACCGTCGTCCAGGCTCCAGTCGACGTTCTGATCTCCCGCCCACATCATCACCGAGTGCTTCTGACTGCCGGTGTAGCCTGCGCGCATAAAGAACAGGATCTCGCCAAGTTTGCCGGTCTCCTCCAGCGCCTCGTAGTTACATTTGGCCCACAGGGCTGGCCACGCGTTGTGCATGATCTCTGCGCTAACGCCGTTGTGCAGGAACGTGTCAGTCGGCAGATACTCTCCGAAATCGGCCATCCAGCCGCCGCAGCCCAGTTCGATCAGGTTCTTTTTGATAACCTCTTTGTACCAGTCGTAGGCTTCAGGATTGGTCAGGTCGATGACGCCCGCATAGAACTCGCCAAACTCGACGTGGTAGTCCTTGCCGTCGGCATTTTTAGTCAGATAGCCGCGTTTCGCTGCTTCTTCGCAGAGATCTTTATCGCTGGCGACGTACGGGTTGATGTAGGAGAGGAACTGCACGCCTTCCTGTTTCCATTGTGGAATACGCTCGTCAAGCTGTGGGTACAGCTCGCTGTTCCACTTCCAGTTCCACATCACGCGTTTGCCGAAGGAGGTCATGCGAATGCCGGACCAGTCCTGCGCCCAGATGCCGTTCACCTTCACGCCCCCTTTGCGCATGACGTCGAGCTTCTGCTGACAGACCTCGGTGCCGCCCTGAATACCCAGCGTCACGCCGTCGTAAACCCAGTCTGGCAGTTCAGGCTGACGCCCCAGCAGTCCGGTGAGTTTTTCCAGCAGGCCGACGTAGGTTTCCGCACAGTCGAAGCGTAACGTGGCGGTATCTTCCCAGAACGCCAGTTCGTGGAAGTCCGGCGCGCTGAAGTCAAAATTCATGTAGCAGCTGTTGTCCACGTGGCAGTAGTACTTCTGGGTGCTCACGAAGGTAGGCTGTGGGAAGAAGGTCCAGTAGTAATCGCCGCCTGCGTTCTCTTTGCAGTCGGCCTGCCAGGTCACGTAGGTTTGCTTGTTACGGCCCACGCCCTGTTCGCTGGTCCACAGCGGGAACGGCTTGCCGCGCAGATCGAAATAAGAGAACTGCTCGCCGCAGCCGTAAATGTGATCTTCTGGCTGAGCCGCCAGCCGCAGCCAGATGCGGTTATGGCGGGTGGCATCGTTTTTAAGCTTCATCTCCAGGCGGCCTTCGCCATCCACGCCCACCAGCAGCGTCGCGCTGACCGCATCGCCACGGGTAAAGCGGATCGCCCAGCCCGCGCTTTGCTGCGTGACGGTTGCGTCCGTCAGCGCGATCTTTTCGTTCAGTTTGTCCTTGATGCTGAAATTGCCGCGAAACATCTCAATATCGGCGACGCCTGCACCGATCCACAGGCAGGGCGCATCCGCGGTATGGGACAAAATCAGGCGGTTTTCCCAGTGCAGGGTGAAACCCCTTTCGTTATTTTTCAGGTCAATATTGTGTAGGGTACGCATAAAAACTCCGTCTTTTATTATTTGGCCAGGCAGTCCAGCAAACCGGCGGCCGTTGCCGGGGCTAAGCCCGGTGCCAGCGGCAAACGTGGGATCACCAGGCAGTGCAGCAGATGGTAAATATCCTGCTTGCCGTCCCAGACTTTGGTTGTCACTTCGTTATGGGTATCCAGCTCCTGCCACCAGGAACCGTTCTCGTAATCCATCAGGTACTTAATGCAGTAATCCCACCACTTCTGATACCAGGCTTCGTACTGTGCTTCGCCGGTCACGGTGTAGAGCGCGTAAGCCGTGCCCATCGCCTCGACGATAGGCCAGCGCACGCGTTCACGGACAATAGGCTTACCATCCCAGCCTACGGAGTAGACGAAACCATCGGCCCCGTCCGGTGCCCAGGCGTCGCGGATGGTGGCATGGAACAGTCCTTTCGCATCTTCGAGCAGCCACTCCGGCGGGGTTTCAAAACGGGCTTCCAGCGCGGCGCGCAGGTGCAACATCAGGCGGCCCCACTCGATCCAGTGGCCTGGCGTGCCGCCATAGGCGCGGAAACGGTGGGCAGGATTGTCGATGTTGTAATCGCGGATTGGGTTCCAGTTCGTGTCGAAATGCTCGTTAACGCGGTACTCACCTTTGCGCGCTACGTCGTGAATAATCACCGAGGCGATGCGCAGGGCACGGTCGAGCCACTTGCGGTCGTGCGTGACGTCATAGACGATCAGGAACGCTTCAACGGCATGCATGTTGGCGTTGCCGCCGCGATAATCCTCGGTTTTGCTAAAGGCCTCGTCCCAGGATTCGAGGCACATTTGTTCTTCCTCGCTCCAGAAATAGCGTTCGATCACCTCAATCGCATCGTCCAGCAGTTTGCGCGCCTGCGGATGGCCGGTGGTCACGGCGCTCGCCGCGCCCAGCAGCACGAAGAAATGCTGATAGCCCTGCTTGGAGGCGTCGATCACGCCTTCATCGTTCACACAGGCGTACCAGCCGCCGTGCTGTTTGTCGCGCAGCGGGCCGTTGAGGGCATTAATGCCGTGCTCAACCAGGGCATACGCCCCGGGACGCCCCATATTGGCGGCCACCGCATACACGTGCAGCATGCGGGCGGTGATCCACAGATGTGTGCCCATATCGCTACGCACCTGGCCGTTATTGCCCAGCCAGCCAAAGCCGGTCGGCACGGCGGCGTTTTTACCGAAATCGAAAATACGGTCGGTCTCTTGTTCGAGCCAGCGGTTATGGCTCAGGGTGTTAAACCATTTCATGTTCGGGTCCTTTCTTAGCGGCGAGCCATCATTTCGTCGACGATCTCACCCAAACGCTGCAGTTTTGGCACAGAGACATCGCGCAGCATCATTTCAGTATCCGGCAGCCCCACCACGGAGGACCACACGGCGCGACCGGCTAAAAAGCCTGAAGCCCCCGCCTGCATGGCAACCTGCACCGCGCGCGGGAAGAGCTTGTCATCCACGCCGGAAGAGAGGATCACCCACGGCATATTGATTTCCGCGTTCAGCTTTTGCGAGGCGGCCAGCAGTTCCTGCTGCGTACCTTTACCGAACAGCGGCATCTCCACTTTGTAGAGGTCGGCACCGCTATCGCCCAGCTCTCTGGCGGCGTCGATAATCGCCTGCTCGCGGTTGAATGCGGCACCGCGACGCGGCGGACGCACCACCGGTTCGATAATGCTAAGCAGTCCGTTGCTATGGCACAGCGTATTGAACGCCTTCACCATCTCCAAACGTTGCTGCGGATCTTCATCGCTGCGCCACAGCACCAGCAGCTTCAGCGCCTTGCCGCCATCGCGTTTTACTGCCTGCGCGTCGATGTTTTTGTCGATCACCACGCTATCGACCGGAATACCGTTGCCCGGTATAAACTCGTCCGCTGCCACAATCATCGCGCAGCTTTTGGCGACGGCCTGCTGCTCGACGATCTGGCGATAGCAGAACTGCTGGTCAACCAGAATAGCGGAGGCATACGGCGACAGGATTTTGGCCGCGTTAACCTTAAAATCCGTGAGGTGCTGGTCGGTTACCGGCACCGGCGCGCCTGCCGCAGCAAACATCAGGCGCATCGCTTCGCGCTGGTCCACGGCCAGCATGGCAAAACCGCCGGAAGGTCGGGTGATATCTTTCAGGGTGTACATCGTCATTCCTCAGTCCTTTCGTATCAGTGTGATTTTTTCAGCCCGGCAGATGCGCGAACCTGTTCAAGAATGGCCGTCCAGTCTTCGCGCCCGCGCCCGGCGGCGCGAGCCTGGTTGTAAACTTCACGAGAAGCCGCGCCGAGCGGCATGGGAACGTGGAGCTGGTTGGCCACGTCCAGGGCGATCCCCAGATCTTTATGCGCAAGGTCGATCATGAAGGCGGGTGAAAGATCCCCTTTCAGCACCTTGTTCGGCCATGAGGTCGTGAAGTGGCCTTTGCCTGCCGGCGTGCCGCTCATGACCTTGAGCGCCACGTCGAAGGAGAGGCCGAGCGCTTCGCACAGTACGGCCGCCTCTGCTGAAAGCGCGTTCAGGGCGATGCTCATGTAATTATTGATAAGCTTCACGCGGATACCCATGCCCGGCCCGCCAGCGTTGATCAGCTCATTGCCCATCGCCATTAATACCGGCGTGGCGCGCTCAACCTGCTGCACCGTGCCGCCTGCCAGCAGAAGTAACGTACCGGCGATGGCATGGTCAGACGTCCGTCCGACGGGGACGTCCATCAGGCTGAAGCCGCGCTCCGCCATGTCACGGATCAGCGCGTCAGTTTGCAGTGGATGAATGGTGGACATATCGATCACCAGCGCGTCGCGGGATAACCCTTCGCAAACGCCGTGCTCACCAAACAGTACGCTGCGCACCAGGTCGCCGTTGGGCAGCATGGTAATGACGAATTCGGCATCCGCAGCGGCCTGCGCTGGCGTCGCCACTGCCTGTGCGCCGCTCTCCACCAGCGTCTGAACGGCCTGCGGGTTCACATCAAAGACCTGAAGCCGGTGACCTTGTTTCAGCAGATTCTTCGCCATTGGCGCGCCCATCTGCCCTAAACCGATAAATGCGATTGCTGACATGCCTTTCTCCTGTCACATCGTGTCAATTTTTGCGCGTTTGTGTTGTCTGTTTTTGATCGTATTTGTAATTTATAGTCAAAAAATTGACAGGGGTCACTTTTTAAACATTTGATGAAATTAAAATGGCAGCATCAGAAATCGCACAAGGAATCACCATGACTCGCATCGTTTGTGTCGGCATTACCGTGCTGGATCGCATCTGGTATCTCGATGATTTACCAAGGGAAGGTGGGAAATATGTCGCAAAAGATTATACGGAAGTGGGCGGTGGCCCGGCGGCAACTGCGGCGGTGGCGGCAGCGAAACTGGGAGCTGAGGTGGACTTTATTGGCCGCGTGGGTGACGACGAGACCGGAAGACGCCTGCTCGCGGAGCTGGAATCCCTGGGGGTGAATACCCGCTACACGCGCGTGTTTAAAGGGGCCCGATCGTCACAATCCGCAGTGCTGGTGGACGCCAGCGGGGAGCGCGTGATTGCGAACTACCCCAGCCCCGATCTTCCCGCAGAGGCTGACTGGCTGCAGGACGTCGACTTCTCACAATGGGATATCGTATTAGCAGACGTGCGCTGGCATGACGGGGCAAAACAGGCGTTTATCCGTGCTCGCCAGCAGGGCGTACCCACCTTACTTGATGCGGATGTCACTCCGCAGGACATCGCGGAACTGATCGCCCTAAGCGATCATGCCGCCTTCTCCGCGCCGGGACTGCGGCGTTTAACGCAGCTGGATGGAGCTGAAGACGCGCTGAAAAAAGCACAAATGCTCACAAATGGACATATGTACGTTACGCAGGGGCGAGACGGTTGCTTCTGGCTGGAAAGCGGCAGGTTATGTCATCAGCCTGGCTTTGAGGTCGAGGTGGTTGATACCACGGGGGCGGGCGACGTTTTCCACGGTGCGCTGGCGGTCAGTCTGGCGCAGCAAGCGTCCGCCGCTGACGCCGTGCGTTTTGCCAGCGCCGTCGCCGCCCTGAAATGCACCAGGCCCGGCGGGCGTGCGGGTATACCCGACTGTGATCAAACCCGCTCTTTTTTGTCACTTTTTGTATAAAATGCGGGGCGTGATGGTTTTCAGAGGACAGCCCATGAGTCTTACCGAACTGACCGGCAACCCGCGTCACGATCAGCTGCTGACGCTGATTGCCGATCGCGGCTATATGAATATTGATGAACTGGCGCAGCTGCTGGATGTGTCCACACAAACGGTACGACGGGATATCCGTAAGCTCAGCGAGCAGGGACTCATAACGCGTCATCATGGCGGTGCGGGCAGGGCGTCCAGCGTGGTGAACACGGCATTCGAGCAGCGTGAAGTTTCGCTCACCGAAGAGAAGCGGGCGATTGCCGAGGCGATTGCGGACTACATTCCCGATGGCTCGACCATCTTTATCACCATCGGGACGACGGTGGAGCATGTTGCCCGGGCGCTGCTCAATCACAACCATTTGCGCATTATCACCAACAGCCTGCGGGTGGCGCACATTCTCTATAAAAACCCGCGCTTTGAAGTGATGGTCCCCGGCGGCACGCTGCGCCCGCATAACGGCGGCATTATCGGCCCGGCGGCGACGGCGTTTGTATCCGGCTTCCGGGCGGACTATCTCGTGACCAGCGTAGGGGCGATTGAGCACGACGGTGCGATGATGGAGTTTGACGTCAATGAAGCCAGCGTGGTGAAAACCATGATGGCTCACTCGCGCCATATTTTACTGGCAGCCGATCACACGAAATACAGCGCTTCCGCCGCCGTAGAAATTGGCAACGTGGCGCAGGCCACGGCGCTATTCACGGATGAGCTTCCCGGCTCGGCGCTGCAAAATCTCCTCAAATCCAGCAAAGTGGAAGTAGTTGAAGTCAGTTCAGGAGAAGAACAGCAGGCTGGCTGACCTTTTTATGGCCCGATATCTCTCTTCGGGCCATTCCTTTCTTTAAGCTGAATCTCGCACATAGCCAAACCTTCTCTTTCCCGCTACAGTTATTTTTCCACGGCGAGCAGGAGATAAACATGCTTTATATCTTTGATTTAGGAAATGTAATCGTCGATATCGATTTTAATCGCGTGCTGGGCGCATGGAGCGACTTTAGCCGTGTTCCGCTGGCGACGTTAAAGCAGAATTTCGCGATGGGCGAAACTTTCCATCAGCATGAGCGCGGTGAAATAAGTGACGAGGAATTCGCAGAGCATTTCTGCCAGGACATGGGACTGTCGTTAAGCTATGAGCAGTTTTCGCACGGCTGGCAGGCGGTATTTGTCGCGATCCGCCCGGAAGTGATCGACATCATGCACAAACTGCGCGAGCAGGGGCACCGTGTGGTTGTCCTGTCGAATACTAACCGCCTGCACACCACGTTCTGGCCTGAAGAATACCCTGAAGTTAAGGCAGCGGCAGATAAAATCTATCTCTCGCAGGAGATGGGTATGCGCAAGCCCGAAGCGCGGATATATCAGGCCGTTTTGCAGGCAGAAGGTTTCACTGCCGCCGATGCCGTCTTTTTCGACGACAATGCCGATAATATAGAGGGAGCTAACCAGTTAGGTATCACGTCAATTCTGGTGACCGGAAAAGAGACGATACCCAACTACTTTGCGAAGCAGTTATGTTAAAAACCGTTCATCAAAAAGCCACGCATCATACGCGCCCGCTGAGAGCCTGGCTAAAACTGCTCTGGCACCGCATTGATGAGGACAACATGACCACGCTGGCGGGAAACCTCGCGTACGTGTCGTTGCTCTCATTAGTGCCGCTGGTGGCGGTGATCTTTGCGCTATTTTCCGCCTTTCCGATGTTTGCGGACGTCAGCCTGCAGCTTCGCCATTTCGTGTTTGCGAATTTCATTCCTGCCACCGGGGATGTTATCCAGAACTACATCGAGCAGTTCGTTGCCAACTCCAACAAGATGACGGCGGTGGGGGCGTGCGGGCTGATTGTCACTGCGCTGCTGCTGATGTATGCCATTGATAGCGCACTGAACACAATCTGGCGGAGTAAAAAAGCGCGGCCAAAAGTCTACTCTTTTGCCGTGTACTGGATGATCCTCACGCTCGGCCCGCTGCTGGCCGGGGCGAGCCTTGCCATCAGCTCTTACCTTCTGTCATTGCGCTGGGCGAGTGATTTAAACGGCGTTATTGATAATGTGCTTCGCATCTTTCCGCTGATCCTGTCATGGCTTTCGTTCTGGCTGCTCTATAGCGTCGTACCGACCACGCGCGTACCAAACCGCGATGCGGTAGTGGGGGCGCTGGTGGCGGCCGTGCTTTTTGAGCTGGGTAAAAAAGGGTTTGCCCTTTACATCACCATGTTTCCGTCCTATCAGCTGATTTACGGCGTGCTGGCGGTGATCCCCATTTTGTTTGTCTGGGTCTACTGGACCTGGTGTATCGTCTTGCTTGGTGCCGAAATAACTGTCACTCTCGGCGTATACCGCGAACTTAAAAAAGCAGCAGCAGCTGAAAAACAACAAGAAGCAGACCAACCATGATTGCATTGATACAGCGCGTAACCCGTGCCAGCGTCACCGTGGAGGGAGAGGTGACGGGTGAAATTGGCCCAGGACTTTTGGTGTTGTTAGGTGTCGAAAAGGATGATGACGAACAAAAAGCTAACCGCTTATGCGAGCGGGTGCTGGGTTACCGCATTTTCAGCGATGCGGAAGGTAAGATGAACCTGAACGTCCAGCAGGCGGGCGGCAGCGTGCTGGTGGTGTCCCAGTTTACGCTGGCAGCGGATACCGAGCGCGGCATGCGCCCGAGTTTCTCGAAAGGCGCCGCGCCCGATCGTGCAGAAGCACTTTACGAATACTTTGTTGAGCGTTGTCGCCAGCAGGAAATGCATACGCAAACCGGACGATTCGCTGCAGATATGCAGGTTTCGCTGGTGAACGATGGCCCCGTCACATTCTGGCTCCAGGTATGAGCCAACTGGCGGCGTGGCCGCGGGTAACAAGAGAGAGTACAGCTATGTATCACCTTCGAGTACCGCAAACGGAAGAAGAGTTAGAAGCCTATTACCAGTTCCGCTGGGAAATGCTGCGCAAGCCATTACATCAACCGAAAGGCTCTGAGCGCGACGCCTGGGACGCAATGGCCCATCACCAGATGGTGATGGACGAGGAGGGCAATCTCGTCGCCGTCGGGCGTCTGTATATCAATGCCGATAACGAAGCATCTATTCGCTTTATGGCGGTTCACCCTTCCGTACAGGACAAAGGGCTGGGGACGCTAATGGCAATGACCCTTGAGTCCGTCGCCCGCCAGGAAGGCGTTAAGCGCGTCACATGTAGCGCCCGCGAAGATGCCGTGGAGTTTTTTGCCAAACTCGGTTTTGTGAATCAGGGGGAAATCACCGCCCCGCAAACCACGCCGATTCGTCATTTTTTGATGATCAAACCCATTGCCACTCTGGACGACATTCTGCATCGCGCAGACTGGTGCGGTCAGTTACAGCAAGCCTGGTATGAACATATCCCTCTGAGTGAAAAGATGGGCGTGCGCATCCAGCAGTACACCGGGCAAAAATTCATTACCACTATGCCGGAAATCGGCAACCAGAACCCTCACCACACCCTGTTTGCTGGCAGCCTGTTTTCTCTGGCAACGCTCACCGGCTGGGGGCTGATCTGGCTGATGCTGCGCGAGCGCCATCTTGGCGGCACCATCATTCTGGCCGATGCCCATATCCGTTACAGCGCGCCGATCAGCGGCAAACCGAGCGCGGTGGCTGACCTTGGCGCACTGGGCGGCGACCTTGATCGTCTGGCGCGTGGCCGCAAAGCGCGCGTGCAGATGCAGGTTGAGCTGTTTGGCGATGACACCCCGGGCGCGGTGTTTGAAGGAACTTACATCGTTCTCCCTGCGAAGCCGTATGGCGCGTATGAAGAGGGGGGAAATGAAGAGGAGTAGCGCAGTTAAAAGAGAGTTATCTTTTTAGAAGATAACTCTCATGTTGTATTAAAAATAAATCTATTGATGGCGTAATTGCCATCCAGATCGGCGTTCGAACCTTCATAGACGAGCGTATAGTTAATCCTTGTTGTCGTAATAAAAGATGTGTTGCCAATTGCATTTTTAATTCTCTACTTTCCAAATAAAACCCAAATTGTAATTAAGGAAAGCTAAATGGTGTTTAGCTATTGCATCAATTATTATTGCAACATTTATGTACTAATGACTCGTTATGAATTTGTAATAAAATGAATAAATACTACAGCTTTGAACGAAACAAATCCGGGCTCGTAATTATATTATTATTGAGTTTTTTGCTTTTGGGTTGTTTTCTTGCCTATATCATTTGGGTGAGCATGATTTCAATGAGAACTGTTCTAATGAACTCTGTTCCAGAATGGTTAACGTATATAACGATAGGATCTATTTTTGGTCTCATATTCTCCGGGAGAGCTACCTATTATAGACCTATTGGTAAAACATCAAATTATGTCATTGAACTTTTTTGGGTGGGGTTTAGTTGTGGCTTTATTCTTTCATTAGGGATTTATGATGTTTTCGTGTTTATGTCGAAGGGAAACGTTATTACATACGAAGCGGCTTATGAAATAACATATCCTGGCCCAAGAAAGGGGCGGTTTGGTCATTGTGAAGCAGGGTTGTGGTTTAAGGACTATAACACAAAGCGTTGGATTCAATTGTGTACAAATAAAAAAGCACTTCAAGCAGCGGGTGAACCAGGAGCAGATGCTGTAAGGGTTAGTGCTCATTCAAATGAAATAGGGTCTTATATAATTGATTACAACTTCATAAAATCCAAGAGTTAATTAAGAAACCACAACTCCATATATTCACTCTGAAATAATAAATCCACGTTAAATTAAAGGAGAGAAAAACATCTCTCTACGGGAAATGGTTGTCGAATGCAGGTTTTATTGATTGTATGCTGGTTAAAATCCGCATGATGAAGGATTGCATTGTGATCCCCCCCAGAGCACCCGCGAGCTGTGGGGTTGTGCCGAAGGTTTAAGCGTCGTCCACTTCAATAAAAAGAAGATGCCCAGCCGATCAAGGGTGTTCTGGTGGGGTTAACGATACCGGCGATATTCCGACGATCAGGCGTGATCGCTACGACTGCCTGATCCGCTGTGAAGACGACTAAATAGCAAAATTCCCCGCTTTAGAAGGCGGGGATTTTAGTCGCTGAGGATCACTTATCGGGGTCGGTGGGTAGCTTTTTACGAGCATTGTACTCGTCTATTTTGTTGAATATTAAACATCCCACTGCAATAAATATTCCTGCAACAACACTCATCTTGACGACTTTAATAACACCGGATAACGATAAATAAACCTCCCCAGTATAAATAACTGCCGTTACAATCCTGGTAACTACACCCAGTGCAAAAAAAGCGGTAGTCATATAGATAAAAATAAGAATAAATATATGAAGTGTCATTTTCTTTTTCATTGTTTTTTATCCTTGTTTTTTATTAATTCTTTAACTGTATCATTGGATATTTCAAAGACAGAAGCAGAACCAATATCTCCTATCACACCGGAAAACGCCCCCACGTATGGCGCAATCAGCTTTGGAGCATACTTCCCAAAATAACCCCCGGCCAGCGACCCCGCAATGGCGCCACCCTGACCAGTTAAGCTGGGTCCATCAGTCATAAATGCACCACCCATATTAATAAGAGTGTTACCACCAATCTTATATCCTGGCGCCAGATAACCAGCACCTGCCGCTACGGCAGCGCTGTAGTAACTAAACTCACTGCCTGGCGACATACTCATGTATTGGAATAAAGAGTTAGCACCACCACCAATAACCGCACCGGTAACACCTTTTCCCACTGCGACTGTCGGGCCAAGATAAATGGCTCCAGCCATAAATACCCCATCCTGATAACCTTCCACTATCGCTTTAGTGATATTAGCCTCTTCAGGTAAATCCCCTTTCGACAGTTTATCCAGCCCCGCCTGTTTCTCTTCTGCTGATAGCCCGTTGTCCTCTGCATACTGATTCCAGGACGTTGCTGCCATGCCATAGTCCATCATCCCTTTCGGCAGACTCAGCGTGTTATTCTCCACCGTTGTCTTCCCGGACTGCGCCCCCGCAATGGCGCTTGCCGTGCCGTCTCCCGCTACGCCGCCTGCTATCCCTGCGGCAAGAGTCGCCAGCGCGCTGATGGTCTGTTTTTCACTTTCACTCAGTGCAGCAACATCCTTCCCGTACATCTCCAGCGCAATTCCGCCCGCCAGCTCCCCGGCGGCGGCACCCGCCGCACCCGCAAGCGCGTCTTTCCCCTGCATTGCCGCCAGCACCGCATTCGCCACCGCGTGGGCGGCGGCTTTTTCCATCGTATCGTCCAGCCCGGAACGGTGGCCGATAACCTCCGCCACGTACGGTGCGGCGGCTCCGGCCAGCGCGGCGGTCATGTCGCCGCCCGCCAGACCCTGAGCGGCAGCGGTAGCCGCCTGGATGGCGCGCTGCATGTCGCTGCCCGTGCCGTACTGTTCAATTGCCGTGCGTCCGGCCTGGTCGGCTATCTCCTGAGGGGTAGGGTTGCTCTTGCCTTCAGCCCTCAGCTTCTCCTCTGCGGCGCGGAGCGCTGCCGGGTCGTTCATGGCCTCCTGTTTCGCGATTTCACCCTGCGTGCGGGCGATATCCGCCACCTGGCTGCCGATTTCCCCGATAAGCTGCGCCTCCTCCATCCTGCGCTGCTCTTTCTCCTTATCGAAGATGGCGTCGATGCTGCCGTTTGCATTCGCCGTGTCGCGGCTCAGGTCCGCCACGTCCTGCGTCTGATGCTCCTTATCGCGAACCACCACCGTGCCGTTTTCAATGGCCGTCCGCGTGGTGCCCTCCGCGCTGCCGCTGCTGTCCGCCCCGACCAGCAGGTTGCTAGAATGTATATATTCCTAATGCTGATACGCAGTAGGTGATAGTTAAAATTTTAAATCCCGGTCGTCAACATGTATACTTATTCATTTAAAAAAGCCTCGGCATATTTTTTAACATCAGCCATAATAATATCAACCTCTTTTTTAGATAGCGTGATATCTTCTATAAATGGTTTGTTAATATACTCCCATCTATTTCCATTGCCAGATCTATCTTCTACGATGTCGAACCCGCCGGAGCCTGCGAAGATGCCGGTCTGCTCCTTCACGGAGGCATAGTCGCTGTTCATGCTGTCGCGGCTGTAATTAACGCTGGCCGAGCCGCTCATGGTGCCGAAGGTAAAGCTGCCGCCCGCGCTGGCGTTTTGCTGTTTGCTGTCGTAACGGTCGGTGTCCTGTTCACTGGTAATGGCCAGGTTGCGCCCGATATCGGCCACGACGGTTTTTCCGCGGCCTGCTGTTCTTCCTAACCAGCGAATTATTTAAAATGACAATTTAACAATTTTGATATCGCTATCCCCTAAACCCATTTAATTTTAAAAGATTAGCAATAACAAAAATCGTGCCAGTAAAAGAGCCAATAGCACAGCCAATTTTAATGATTTTTAATATCTCGATTTTTGTTAAATCAAAAGAACCCGTAAGTATCCAAACTAAAATGTCTACCGACAGGGCTATACATAAAAATGTAAATGTAATTCCCATTACACATACGATAAATAGGGTAAGAAGATTTAATATTTTGTCATTAATATATTTCATTTAAACTTATCCTCAATGAATGGTTCAAGTTTTTTACCGCCATATTCGGAGGAGAAAGAGGCTCCAATGTCACCGAAATTACCAGGAATATCGCTTGGTTTAATTTCTTTTGAAATACCATAATCCCCTTTTACTTCAGTAAACTGTCTCAGGTCAGCATTAAACTTCGGATCCCAGCCGCCTTTCCACCAGTTTGCCCCGGCATTAACGCCCCATGAAAGTCCTTTACCAATACCATAACCAATACCCGCACCGACACCATTGATAAGTGCACTAGAAAGTGGGTCTTTATTGTCAATCCAGTTACCCAGCGCACCACCTGCCGCATTCCAGCCCACGGTACCTGTAATTCCGTTCCCCATACTGAATATGTTTACCCAACCAGCGATGGCGACATTCGCCGGGTCAATTGCGCCATCTACCCAATAGCTGACCCCGGCATTAGCGCCAGCACCAAGCCCCCACATTACCTGAGCACCACCGGGCAATAACGCCACGCCACCGCTTGCCAGTGCCAGTCCGACGGCATCCCGTTCATTCATTGCTTTCTGGCAGCTTGCTGAAGAGGGGGCATCTGCACAGCTCGTCATATCAGTTCCGTGCTGTTGTAGCCACGCAACCTGTGCATCCTCACTCCCGGCCATCAGGTTATTCTCAACCACCGTCTTCCCGGACTGCGCCCCCGCAATGGCACTTGCCGTGCCGTCTCCCGCAACGCCGCCTGCTATCCCTGCGGCAAGAGTAGCCAGGGCGCTGACGGTCTGCTTTTCACTTTCGCTCAGCGCAGCAACATCCTTCCCGTACATCTCCAGCGCAATTCCGCCCGCCAGCTCCCCGGCGGCGGCACCCGCCGCACCCGCAAGCGCGTCTTTCCCCTGCATTGCCGCCAGCACCGCATTCGCCACCGCGTGGGCGGCGGCTTTTTCCATCGTATCGTCCAGCCCGGAACGGTGGCCGATAACCTCCGCCACGTACGGTGCGGCGGCTCCGGCCAGTGCGGCGGTCATGTCACCGCCCGCCAGACCCTGAGCGGCAGAGGTAGCCGCCTGGATGGCGCGCTGCATGTCGCTGCCCGTGCCGTATTCTGCCTGCGCGTCACGGTAGGCCTGAGTGTCTTTCAGCTGGTCGGTGGTCATCTCAGGATGTACCTTACGCGCTTCCTCCAGCGCATTTATCTCACCCTGCGTGCGGGCGATATCCGCCACCTGGCTGCCGATTTCCCCGATAAGCTGCGCCTCCTCCATCCTGCGCTGCTCTTTCTCCTTATCGAAGATGGCGTCGATGCTGCCGTTTGCATTCGCCGTGTCGCGGCTCAGGTCCGCCACGTCCTGCGTCTGATGCTCCTTATCGCGAACCACCACCGTGCCGTTTTCAATGGCCGCACGCGTGGTGCCCTCCGCGCTGTCGCTGCTGTCCGCCCCGACCAGCAGGTTGCTCGCCATATTCCCGGCGAACTGCCCCGCGATGCTGCCGCCGGTGCTGCCCCCGGTGCTGATGCCCGCGCTCTGGTGCTCCACGTCGTATTCAGCGGTGTTATGGATATCCCGCCAGCCGAGCGTCCCGGTGTCGAGGCGGTTGTTATCCGCCGTGGCGGTGGAGGCGATAACCGCGCCGTCGAGCTGCGTGTGGCCGCCGACGGTGATGTCGAACCCGCCGGAGCCTGCGAAGATACCGCTCTGCTCCTTCACGGAGGCGTAGTCGCTGTTCATCCTGTCGCGGCTGTAATTAACGCTGGCGGAGCCGCTCATGGTGCCGAAGGTGAAGCTGCCGCCCGCGCTGGCGTTCTTCTGGCTGCTGTCGTAACGGTCGGTGTCCTGTTCACTGGTAATGGTCAGGTTGCGCCCGATATCGGCCAGCACGCTCTCCCCGCTGACCTGCGCCCCGGTGAGATTCGTATCGCGGCCGCTGACGATTGTGAGCGTATCCCCCGCGTTAACCGTGGTTTCGGTGCGGGTGGTGCCGTTGCCGCGCTCGGTTCCTTTGCCGCTGTTCACGCTGGCGGAGACGGAGATGCCCGCACCACCGGAGCCGTAGCCGATACCGACGCCCGCGCTGCCGCCGTGGCTCTCGTTTTGGCCGTCGAGCGTGGAGGTGTTCAGTGCGGAAATCAGGTTCACGTCCCGGCTGGCCTGTAGCCACAGGTCGTTCTGCGCATCAAGCTGGCTGCCGTGAACCAGCAGGTCGCCGTCGGTTGCCACCACGGTGAGGTTATTCCCGGCGGTGAGGCTGCTGCCTTTTGCGGTGGCCTGCGTGCTGGTCTGGGTGGATTTTGACGACTGGCTGCCGTAAGAGAGGCTGATGCCGACGGTGTTGTCGTTGCCCTTCTGGTTGCCGGTGGCCTGGTCGAGCATGACGGACTGCGCGCCCTGTCCGAGGGTCAGTGCGCCTTTCACCGCCTGCAGCGCGGCGAGGCGGTCGTTATCGGTCTCCCTGGCCTGCTTAAGGGTGCTCACGCTGCTGTCGAGAGCACCACCCGCCGCGCCGGAGAGCGCAAGGGTCAGGCCGGAAGATTTTTGCTCCACGGTGTGGGTCTGTGTGCCGCTCTCCGTGGCGGCGGTGATGCTGACGTTTTTCCCGGCGAGCGTCATGTCCTGCCCGGCAATCAGATCCGAACCGTGGACGCTCAGGTCATTGCCCGCGCTCAGCGTGACGCTGCCGTTCACGGAGCCAATAGTGCTGCCGCGATGGGTGGTGTCCTGCGCGGTGTCGGTGACCTTCAGGCTCTGGCTGCCGTAGCTGACGCCGATGCCGCCCGTGCCGGAGAAGCCGGATTTTTTCTCCTGGCGCTGATGGCTCTCCTGGCTGTGCTCCTCCGCCGTGGCCACGGTCAGGCTGTTGCCTGCCGCCAGCCGGACATCGTTATCGCCCACGATATCGCTGCCCTGCACCCGCAGGTTATTGCCCGCCTGCAGGGTGACGCTGTCGCCGCTGAACAGGGCTCCCTGTGCGGTCTCACTGTTCACCACATCGTGCGTGGTCACGGTTTTTTTCGACAGCGCGCCGCTGCTGCCGGTGGACTGATGGTGCGACTCAAATGTGCTGCTGTCGGTGGCGGCGGTGACGGCGATGTCGCGCCCCGCGCTGACGGCGAGGCTGCTGCCCGCCTCCACGGTTGCGGCCTGCGCACTCACGTCGCGGCCTGCCATCATCAGGATATCGCCTCCGCCGGCCACCTCGCTGCCCGCCTGCTGCGTGACGGACTGCTTCAGCCAGTTATTTTTATCCCACGTCAGGTTATCGCTGGCGGAGGTAGTGACGGTGGTGAGGTTCAGATCCCGCCCGGCACTGAGCACCGTCTGGCTTCCACTGCCGCTGTTAACGACCTGCGCGCCGGTCAGGGTGAGATCGCGCCCGGCGTTCAGCATCAGCTTACCGTCATCGCCCTGGACGTAGATCCCCGCCACGCGCTCTACGGTGGTGCGCTCAAAACTTTTTTTCCCGCTGCTGCTCTGTGCGCTGCGGGCGGTGGTGGTGAGGCTGATGTCGCGCCCGGCCGTGGCCAGCACGGCATTTTTGCCGGAAATCGTGCCGCCGGTGTTGTTGATGTCCGAGCGGGCGAACAGGCTGACGTCAGCCCCCTGTATCGTTCCTGCTTTGTTGGTGATGTTGTCGGCGCTGAGCTGCATCGCGTCACGCCCGTGCAGGGTGCCGCTGTTGACCAGGTCGCGGTTCAGGTTCATCACCAGATTCTGGCCCCCCATCAGCGCGCCGGAGCCGTCGATGTCGCCAGGCTGTACGCGCACATACACCTGCGGCACCATCACCGTCTGCCAGCTGCCGTCGGCAAGCTGAACGCGGGTGTTGACCAGCCAGACCATGTCCTCCGTCAGCAGGCTCATCTGTTCGGCGGTGAGCGCCACGCCAGGGACAAGCTGATGCGTCTGCCCGAAAGCAATGCCCGCATCCATCAATGCCCTGAACTGGGTCTCATCGTCGCGGTAGTCGCCCAGGTAGCGGCCGCCGGTGAGCGCGATGATCTGCTCGCGTACCAGGCGCTGCTCGTAATAGCCGTCGCCAAGGCGCTTGTGCACGTTATCCGGATCCGTCATGAACGCATTCTGCATATAATCACTGCCGAGCCACGTCTTGTTGTTGGTGAAGCGTGGATCGGTTTCGATCAGGTAGTGCGCATTCGGATCGGGCAGGGTGTTAAACAGGCTGCTGTCCGGCAGACGGATGTCCGGCCCTGCGGCACGTACCACCACGCCCTGCGCATCGCTGGCGGGCGTTTCAATCCATTTGCCAGGCGCATTACCGGAGGGCAGGGCAGGGGAACCCGGGGAGGTGGTGTCCACACCCACCGCCAGGCTCCCCGTCCCGCTAAGCGTGGTATCTGTTTTGTGGGCGCTGGCGGGGGAAAGGGTCATGCCGCTGCCATCGGCCTGGCTGTTGCCTTCCATTTTGCCCGGCGACAGGGTGATCGACTGGATAACCACAGGCGGGGCGTAGTCCGAGGTGCTTTTTCCCTGCGAGTCGCCACCCTTTCTGGATTTACGGCTGTAGTGTGTGACCGAGCCTGCATCGGTGATCCATCGGCTGCCTTCCGGCATCACGTTATCCACCGAATCGGCGAAGATCCCGAGCGTTCCCCCCGCCACAATCTGGCTTTTATCGTTCAGAACCTGATTTGCCGTAATCAGCATATTGCCGCCGGCGAGGATTTTGCCCGGGTCACTTTCGGCAATCACCTCTTCTTCAATGGTACGGGTGTAGGTGTACTCGTAAAAGTTGTCGTTGTTGGCCCCGGTATCGTCCGGGGTGTTGAGGTTAAGCAGGTGGTCGGCCGAGTTGTGGTCGACGAACACGCCGTCAGCATCCGCATCCCAGCGGGTGGGCGATCCCTTTTGCTGGTACTCGTGGATCTGCTCCGTGGAGATGAGCACCACTTCGGTGCTGAAATGGTCGTTGATGTTGTTGAGCTGGCCGATGGAGAGCGCCATGTCGCCCGCGGACTCAATGGTCGCGCTGTGGTTGTTGAGGGTTTTCGCCTGCCCGATGGCGAAGCCGTTGTCGTCCACGCGCCCGCCGATGGCCATCGCCCCGTCGCTGTAGATCAGCTCGTGGTCGCGGTTGTTGATTGTCTGTGCCCCGATGTCCATGCGCTGGCGTCCGGCGAGGGTCGCTGCCGTTCCGTCCTGGGCGAGGTTATTGAGCGTTGTCGCCTGAATCGACAGATGATCGCCGTAGATGCGGCCGGTACCCGCGTTCGTTAAGGTTTCGGTACGCAGCCACGTCTGGCTGCCGTCGATAAGACCGTAATTACTCAGGCTTGAGGAGAGGGTCAGCCAGGTCGCGCCGGCGGCAATCTCGCCGGACGCGGCATTGAACAGGCTGGCGGCGCTGAGATCCAGTTTTGCGCCCGCCAGCAGGTTACCGCTGTTGGTCACGCTGCCCGGCGTGGTGAAGGTCATGCTGCCGTTGGCAATCACATCACCCGCGTTGTTAAAACTCTGCTGCGTGTGAATCGTCATATCGCCGAGCGACAGAAGCTGACCGTCTCCGGTTAGCGCGTCGGCTTCAAGCGTGACGTTCTCCCCGCCAATAACGACCCCGTCAGCGTTGAGAAGCCGCAAAGCCGGGCCGCTCAGCGACAGCGCCCCCTCGGCGGACAGGTCACCCTGCGTGTTATCCAGGGTTCCGGCATTGGTGACAGATAACGTATTGCCTGCCCGCGTTGTTCCCAGAGCATTATCGAACTGCTGGCTGTTGATTTTCACATCCAGCCCTTCAATACCCTTATCTTCAGCCTGCGTATTGCGATTGATCAGCGAGGCTGCGTTGAGCGTCACCGTTGCGCCACTGCGTATCAGGCCCAGCGTGTTGTCGATCGCCCCCGTTACGGCGTTCACCGCCAGTTCACCGAGAGACTGGATCTGCCCGCCCTGGTTATCAAGACGCTCGAGGTTGAGGGTCATCTCCTGCTCACCCACCAGACGCCCGCCGGAACGGTTATCCAGCGAGGTTGCCCGCAGCGTGAACTCCCCTTTTGCGCCCAGCGTGCCGTTCTGGTTGTTCAGCGCAGCGGTGGCGAGCTGCATGTCCGCCAGGCTGTAAATCGTCCCCTCGCGGTTATCCAGCTGCCAGCCGTGCGTATCAAGAACGAGCCCGCTTCCCTGAATGACCCCCTGACGGTTGTCGGTATCGCTGTGCGTGGCAAGCGTCAGCGTATCCAGGGCATACAGCGTCCCGGCGATGTTGCTAAAGCGCGCGGCGTCCAGCGTGGCCCGTTTTTCGGCGAGCAGTACGCCCGCATCATTTTGCAGATCGGTCGTGGTTATGCTCAGGTTTCCCTGGCTCACGATGCCGCCCGTGTCCCCGCTGTTGCGGTTGCTGATACCGTCAACGGCCAGCGTGAGATCCCTTCCGCTCTGGACCAGCCCGCTGCTGTCGTTATCCAGACGCTGTGCCGTGACGGCAAGATCGCCCTGGGCGACAATCATCCCTTTCTGGTTGTCTATCCGGGATGCGTCTATCCGCGCATCGCCGCCGGATACCAGCGTGCCTTGCGTATTCTCCAGCGACCCCACATGCAGATTCAGCGAACCTGTGGCGCTCAGGGTACCGTTGCGGTTGTCCACGTCCGCGGCCGTTACGACGGTTTCTTTCGCGCTGGCCAGCATGCCGTGCTGATTGCTGATGCTGCCGGCGTTGACGTTCAGGGTGCCGAAGCTGACGATGCCGCCAGTCGTCAGGGTCGTGTTGTTTGACAGGCGGTTCCCGTGAGTGTCGACGATCATGTCCGCCCCGGACTGAATTAACCCTTCGTCGTTGTTCAACCCGGCGCTGTCGAGCGTCAGGGTATCGTGGGCGGCAATTGTCCCGCCGACGTTAGCCAGCGCGTTGCGGCTGGTTAGCCCGACGCGGCCGTGTTCCGCGCTGATAAAGCCGCTGCTGTTGTTCAGAGTGTCGGCGCTCAGGCTGATACTGCCTGCTGCTGCCAGTTCACCCTCGCGGTTGTCCGTCAGGCCAGCCGTTTTTATCGTCAGGGCGCTGCCGGTATCGGCGGCAACGATCTGGCCTTTACGGTTATCCAGCGACGCGGCGTTGACGCTTACCGTGGCGTTGGCGGCAATCATGCCTTCGCGGTTATCAATGCCGTCCTGATGGTTCAGCGTCAGACCCCGCGTGCCGCTCTGGCTTATCTGGCCTTTCTGATTTTGCAGGCGTTTTGCCGTGAGCGTGAGCTGGTCGGCGGCGAGCAGGCCGCTGCTGTTATCCAGCGTGCCGGTTGCCGTGGCGCTGAGTGTGTCATTCGCGATGACTTCCGCACCGGCGGTGCTGAGGTCGCCTTGTCCGGCGTTAAGGGTAATGGCGTTGGCCTGCGTCACGCTGCCTGATGCATCCAACCCCTGCCCCGTGGACCTGATGTTGCCACCCGCCACATTCAGTCCATGCATCTCAAGTTTGCCGCTGGCGTTGAGCGTCAGATCGCCGTCGCGGCCCGTGGTGCCATCGGGCTGCACGCCTGCTGCCAGCGTGCCGGTGCTGGCAATCGTTTTGCCCGTCAGGCTGACGTTGCGCTGTGCAGCGAGGGAGCCGCTGTTTTGTATGGCGTCGGTGCCAGAAAGGGCGACGTCAGCGGAAGACCAGACCGTGCCGCTATTCTCAATACGCCCGTCGGCGGAGAGGGTGACTGTTCCGGCTTCTGCGCCAATATTGCCCGCGTTGCGCACGCCGACGCCTTTTTCCGTCCCGATCAGACGGATTTTCCCGGCGTACATGCCGCCGACCTGGGAGACATCCAGCGCCATGACGGGTTTTGCCGCACCGTTATCCGCAAGGGCGGTCACCTTTTCATGCGCCGCATCCACCGTGTTGCGCCCGGTAGTGACGCGTAAATCCTGCGCGTGAATCGCCGCATTCACCTGAACCGCCCGGGCGATGATATCGGTGTGCGCCTGCCCGGAGGTATCCAGCCCGTTGCCGTTCACGGTAATCTCACCGCGCTCCACCTGATACCCGGTTATCCGGCCATCCTGCATCTGCGCGGTACCGGTCGTCAGCGTGGCGCGCCCGGCGTTGATAAAGCCGCAGCCGTCACAGGTAATGCCCGACGGGCTGGCAATGATCACGTCGGCCTTTTGTCCAGCCACCTCAATGTAGCCGTTGAGCTGGCTCGGGTTGCGTGCGTTCACCTCGTTGAGGATGACTTTAGCCTCGCCTTTCGCCAGCCACGGGTTGGCGGTCACCATTCCGCCGAGTTCGGTTGAGGTATTTTTATGGGCGTTATTGAGGATGGCCCCGTCCCGGCCAACGTCGAACTGACTGTAGGTGTTGCGGGACACGCCGCCTGCAGACGGGGTCTGGATATTCACCTGCGTCGTGCCGTTAGCGGTGCTGATCACGGTGGGCTGCTGTTTACCGGGCGCGGAGGCGTCCGCCACAATCCCGGCGGCCTGCACCGTGACGGCTCCAGAGGCCAGCCACAGCGCAAGGCTGAGTGCGCCGACGCGGCAGACAAGACGCTGAAGCGCGTGCCCGATCCCGGAGGAAGACGATCCGCCCGAACAGCCGCGCGCCAGCTCCGAAACGACCATCAGCATGCCGCGGGCTTTATTAAAGACGATACGGTACAGACGTTTATTCATGGTGAAATCCTTTTTATTTTTATCCGTGCAGCGGGTGCGTGTGTTTCCAGTTCAGCAGCGCTTCGCGCGTGACCTGCCTGCCATAAAACGTTTTGATACGACGGCCTTTCTCATTGCCGCGATGCCACAGAAAGCGCGCAACGTGATGCGGAAAAATCTCCTCGCGTACCAGGCGAAACAGGGCTTCCGCGTGCCCAAAGGGGGCAATAAAATCGCGAAACCACATCCGATCGCCGTTACACCAGTCTTCTTCCGGCAGGACGACCGTCTCCTGGGTGAGATAGCGGCGTTCGGCTTCTTCGCTCATCCATGCCCAGCTCAGGAAAAAGATCGGGCGTCCTTTCTCCTCTACCAGCACGTACTGCTGGTGTTTAATGATGGGCAAGAGCACCACGGGCAGGACGTGCAGCGGCGCGTCACGGTGGTTAAGGGAATGCATCCAGAGCCAGACCGACGCGCCCAGCACTTCGGCTTCACTCAGCGCGACGTCCTCGAGCTGGGGACAATGAACCGTCAATTCGCCGTAGCGCATACTCAGAAATCCATGTTGAGGTTGAAGCCGAAGGTTGCCGGGCTGGTTTTAAAACCGTCCGGGTGGGAGAACGGCACGCCCGCGAAGGCGTCGTATCCCACTTTCCAGAGCGCACCGCGCAAGCCCGCGGCGCCACCGGCCAGATGGTTGCCCGTCAGGTACTCCGTGCCGTTGCCAGCGACCTCACCGTAGTCGGCAGCCAGATAGAGCTCGGTTCCGGCAAGCGGGGTCTGCCAGGAGAGATCGTTTCGAACCAGCCAGCCGCGATCGGCGTTGAGCGTGCGTTCACCGTCGAAGCCGCGCACCGTCCAGCGCCCGCCGATGGCGAACTGATCCTGTGAAGTGAGCGGCGTGTTGCTGGTCTGACGCTGCCAGGCTACGTCGTAACGCAAGTGCTGCGTGCTGAGTGCGAACGGCAGGCTCAGGCGTGCGTTGGTGCGAAGAATTCGGCCCAGCGCCGTGGCTTCATCGAACGTTTCTTCGGGGGCTGGCTGGGCGCCAAACCATCGCGTGCCGCGCTGATAGTTGATGCCTGCATCAAGCGTTGCCGGGCCGATATAGTGGCGATGCTGAAGCCCGGCCTTCCAGGAGGAGACGTGGCGGCGCTGAACTTCCACTTCCGTGTCGTTGATGTAGTTTTTCGTTGTCCGGCTCTCCACGTCCCAGGTGAACGTGGTTTTTTGGGCGCTGCTGCGATGCAGAACCCGGCTGGCCTGCGCCACCAGACTCTGGCTTTTGCCGCTGTAACGAATGTCGCCGTTTAGCCCCGCCACGGTCTGGTGATAGTGGTAATCGCTGCCGGTAACGGAAAATGCCCACCAGCCCACGGGAACAGACCAGTGGGCGCTGAGGTTTTGGTTGCCTTTTTCCGGCCCGGTTTGCAGGTCATGGTTCATGGAAAACCAGAAGAGATCGCTCAGCGCCAGCGGGTTATCCAGCGACAGCGTTAGCCCACCCTGATAGCGGCCCGTTGACGACGAGCCAGAATCATCAAGCGACAGGCCAAGCCGCCAGAATTTGCTCTGCTGGCGGGTTATCACGATATCGCTCTCACCCGGCTGTTCAGCCGGAACGATATCCATCTCAACCTGGACGGTGGGCAGGCGCTGGAGGTTCTCCAGACCCTGCTCGATATCCCGCAGGTCGAGCAGATTACCGTCATGTGCCGGGAAGGCGCTGTAAAGCCATAACCCGCGACGGCTGTTATCGGTCAATGTGACGTGGCGTATTTTCCCCGGAATAACGGCCAGTGTTAAATGGCCGCTTTTTAAATCCTGAGCGGGAGCCAGCACGCGTGCGGTTGTCCAGCCGTGGGCGATCAGCCGGTTTTGCAGCAGGCTCATCACGTGGTTGATACCCCGTGCGCCGAGGCACTTCCCGACGGCCTGATTCGCGATGCGCTGCAGCGGTACCCAGTGCGGGAGGGCGTTATGCCCCGTCAGCGTCACGTCATGGATGGTGAAGCAGGGCGTTTCGGCGGCAAATTCGCCGCTTTCGTTACGTGTTGCCGGAGATTGCAGCCGAACGTCAGGCGCCTGGGGCGTCAGTTGGGTTTCCAGCGCCTGCTGACGCTGCTGTTGCAGGATAAACGGTTCATCACCCGGTGCGGCGCTGGCACCCGATGAAAGGCTGAGAACAGCACAGATAAAAAAGCCGGTGCGCTTCGTTGCGACTGGTCGAAATTCCCTTTTCAACATTTTCCCTTACAAAATGTAATGTTTTCTTGCAAGGGATCGTGACGAAGTCACAGCGACTTTTCTACGCGTAGCGGCTAAATAAAATCTGAAAGTGGGGGAAAGTACGGAAGCGGATTAAAGCGGGTATGACTGGCCGGGCAAGCTTGCGCCGCCCGGCACGGTTACGGGAGATTACTCCCCTTCACCCGGGAACAGGAACGGGTTGATTGAGCTGCGGGCGAAGCCCTCCTGCTCCATTTTGGCGTCCAGAATCAGCGAGGCGAGATCGTCGGCTACCGCTTCGACTTTCGGGTCTTTTTCCTGATACAGAATCTTCAGGTAGGTCCCACAGTCGCCGCAGCTTTCAGCTTTCACTGCCGCTTCTTCATTTTCCAGCGACCAGTAGTTGAGATCGCGGGTCTGCTCGCAGTTGCTGCACTTCACGCGCACCACGTGCCATTCGGTTTCGCACAGGTTGCAGTGCAGGTAGCGCAGCCCTTGGGTGGTGCCAATCTGTACCATGCTGGAGACCGGCATGGAACCGCACACCGGGCAGAACTGGCGCGCTTCGCCGTACTCGGCGCGGGCTTTGCCGGGGATCAGGCTTGCCATCTGCGCCCAGTAGAGCGACAGTGCCGCCCAGATAAACGGCGCTTTATCACTGCTGACCAGCGAAAAGTCGGAAGCAAACAGCGCACTCGCCATCTCTTCCAGCTCCTGTTCGGACGCTTTTTCCAGGTTCTCAATGACCGCAAGCGCAGTACCGCTCATTTCGGGCTTCAGCTCGGCAATCAGCGAATGCAGCAGCTTGTGCCAGTGCTTGTCGCGCGGCAGGACGTGAATATCCAGCGGCGGCTTGCCCTGCTCATTGGCTTCTTTGATGCGCGCAGTCAGGTCCATTTGCAGTGGGTGGTCGTACAGCACCACTTCCTGCGCGTGGGCGACAAGCGCAGCAAAACGCAGAAAATCGCCCAGCGGGTTGTTCTCTGCCAGCTCGCGCAGACGCTCTGCGCGGCGGTTGTAGAGGTTCTTGAGTCTGGGGAATAACAACGGCGGAATATACTCCGCCGTACGTTTCTCGCTCGACCCCAGCTCATCTTGCGGGATTATGCGAATACTCATTCAGATGACTTTTCCTGTTTCTGGCGGACTTCACGGTACCAGCGCGGGTGATGTTTCTTCGCCCACGTACTGGTTACCCAGCCTTCCACCATCGCGGTAATGGTGCCTTTCACCCAGAGGGCAGCGTAAATATGCACCATGATAACCACAATTAGCGCCACTGCGGCAAATGAATGCAGCATCAGCGCGAATCGGATCACCGGGATTGAGAAAGCAGGCGCAAAATACGGACGCCAGATGATCACGCCGCTGACCAGCAACAGGACAAGGAAGATAATCGCCGCCCAGAATACGCATTTCTGACCGAAGTTATAACGCCCGGTATCACCTACTTCCTCGTTGACGACGATCTTACGAATATTCTTCGCCCAAAAGATATCATCCCGATTGATTAGGTTATGGTGCCAGTAGCGGAAAAACATGATGATGAACGACGCGAACATGATGACGCCAACAAACGGGTGCAGTATACGCGCCAGTTGTGGTGTCCCCATGATCTGCATCAGCCAGTTGAAGGAGGGGAAGAAGAACCCCAGCCCGCTTATCGCCGCCAGCATGAAGCAGAAGGCGGTGACCCAGTGGTTGATGCGTTCCGGCGCGGTGTAGCGCACGATGGTGTCACGTTTTCTCATTTGCGCACCTCGTCTTTCTCTTCATGCAGGTTGTCGTCTTCCTCTTCCGCACGGTTCGGACCGACGCCGACGTAGTGGAAGATGCTCGCTGCGAAGGTGGCAGCAAAACCTACCGCGGCCAGCGGTTTCCAGATGCCTTTCCAGAACTTCACGGTGGCGCTGATTTCCGGGTTCTCCGGCAGGCCGTGATACAGATTCGGCTTGTCGGCATGGTGCAGCACATACATCACATGCGTACCACCAACACCGGCCGGATCGTACAGGCCCGCATTGTCGTAACCACGGGTTTTCAGCTCGCCCACGCGCTCTGCCGCCAGCGTTTTCATATCCTCTTTAGAGCCAAAGTGGATAGCGCCGGTTGGGCAGGTCTTCACGCACGCGGGCTCCTGGCCGACAGTGACGCGGTCAACGCACAGCGTGCATTTGTAGACGCGGTTGTCTTCCGGATTCAGGCGCGGTACGTCGAACGGACAGCCCGCAATGCAGTAGCCGCAGCCGATGCACTGCTCGGACTGGAAGTCGACGATGCCGTTGGCATACTGAATGATAGCCCCTTCTGACGGACATGCCTTCAGGCAGCCCGGATCCGCGCAGTGCATACAGCCATCTTTGCGGATAAGCCATTCCAGTTTGTCGTTCTGCTCCACTTCCGAGAAACGCATCACCGTCCAGGACTTGGCGGTCAGGTCCGCAGGGTTGTCGTACACCCCAACGTTGTGACCCACTTCGTCACGCAGATCGTTCCACTCAGAGCAGGCCACCTGACAGGCTTTACAGCCGATACAGGTGGTCACGTCGATAAGTTTCGCCACTTCCTGCTGGTGGTCCCGCGCCTGAGGCGCGGGCGTGAAACCGTTAGTCGCGGAACGACGGATAATGTCTTGAGATTGATAAGCCATAAGTCGTCTCCGTTACACCTTTTCCACGTTCACGAGGAAGGCCTTAAACTCCGGCGTCTGCGTGTTCGCATCACCGACGAACGGCGTCAGGGTATTTGCAATGAACCCTTTCTTCGCCACGCCCTCATAACCCCAGTGAATTGGGATGCCGATGGTATCCACCTGCTGACCATGAACGTTCAGCGTGCGAATACGCTTGGTCACCACCGCCTTGGCTTTAATGTAGCCGCGGTTAGAGGAGACCTTCACGGTATCGCCATGGGCGATGCCGAGCTTGTTCGCCAGCTTCTCGCCGATCTCCACAAACTGCTCCGGCTGCGCGATGGCGTTAAGCAGCGCGTGCTTGGTCCAGTAGTGGAAGTGCTCGGTCAGACGATAGGTGGTGCCCACGTACGGGAACTTGTCTTTTTTACCCAGCGCTTCAAAGTCGCCCTTGAAGATACGCGCTGCCGGGTTAGAGACCACGTTCGGGTGCAGCGGGTTAGTGCCCAGCGGCGTCTCAAACGGCTCGTAGTGTTCCGGGAACGGCCCTTCTGCCATCTTATCAATGGCAAACAGACGTCCCATCCCTTCAGGCTGCATGATAAACGGTCCGACATCGCTGCCTGGTGCGGCAGTGCTGTAGTCCGGAATATCCACGCCGCCCCATTTCGCGCCGTCCCACTTCAGAAGCTGACGCTTCGGATCCCACGGGTTGCCCTGCGGGTCAGCGGAGGCACGGTTATAGAGGATGCGACGGTTAAGCGGCCACGCCCACGCCCAGCCCAGCGTATTGCCGAGGCCCGACGGGTCGGCGTTGTCGCGGTTGGCCATCTGGTTGCCTTTCGGCGTCCAGCTACCAGCGAAGATCCAACAGCCGCTTGACGTGGTACCGTCATCGCGCAGATGGGCGAAGGTACTGAGCTGATCGCCTTTCTTCGCCAGCACGGTGCCGGTGGTCGGGTCGATAACATCCGCCAGCGCCTTACCGTTGCTCTCCATCGCCACTTCTTCCGGCGCAGGATTTTCAGGCGTCGAGTAGTTCCAGGTCATGTTCAACACCGGTTCCGGGTTCGCGCCACCTTCAGCCGCGTACATCTTACGCAGGCGTAAGAAAATACCGGCCAGGATCTCGCCGTCGTTCATGGCGATGCCCGGGGCGTCCGCACCTTTCCAGTGCCACTGCAGCCAGCGGCCGGAGTTGACAATAGACCCGTTCTCTTCCGCGAAGCAGGTAGATGGCAGACGGAACACTTCAGTCTGAATCTTCGACGGATCGACGTCATTCGATTCGCCGTGGTTCTGCCAGAAGGTCGAGGTTTCAGTATTGAGCGGGTCAATCGTCACCAGGAACTTCAGTTTCGACAGGGACTCAACAACCTTGTTCTTGTTCGGGAACGAGGCCACCGGGTTAAAGCCCTGGCAGATATAGCCGTTGACCTGACCCTGATGCATCATCTCGAAGTACTGAAGCACGTCGTAGCCTTTGTCCCACTTCGGCAGCCAGTCAAAGCCCCAGCTGTTTTCCGCCGTCGCCTTGTCGCCGTAGAAGGCTTTCATCAGCGAGACGAAGAACTTCGGATAGTTGCCCCAGTAGTTCACCTGGCCTTCGAGCAGCGGTTTTGGCGTGCTGGCCGTCAGGTAGGTTTGCAGGTCGGTTTGTTTCTCGCTTGGCAGGTTCATATAACCTGTCAGGCTTTGAGACAGCAGGCCGAGGTCGGTCAGACCCTGAATGTTGGAGTGACCGCGCAGGGCGTTCACGCCGCCGCCTGCCATGCCCATGTTGCCGAGCAGGAGCTGAACCATCGCCATGGTACGGATGTTCTGCGCACCGATGGAGTGTTGCGTCCAGCCGAGGGCGTAGAGGAACGACGCGGTTTTATCTTTCGCGCTGGTTTCGGCGATCAGCTCGCAGACCTTCAGGAAGTCCGCCTTCGGCGTACCACAGATGTTTTCGACCACCTCCGGCGTGTAGCGGGAGACGTGCTCTTTCAGCAGGTTCCACACGCAGCGCGGGTGTTGCAGGGTGGTATCGCGTTTCGCAAAGCCTTTCTCATCCAGCTCGTAGTTCCAGCTGGTTTTGTCGTACTTGCGTTTTTCGGCGTCGTAACCGCTGAACAGGCCATCTTCGAAGTGGTAATCCTCACGCACGATCAGGCTGGCGTTGGTATAGGCTTCGGTGTATTCGCGGTTGTATTTTTCGTTGGTCATCAGGTACAGCAATACGCCTGACAGGAAAGTGATGTCAGTACCTGAACGAATAGGGGTGTAGAAATCCGCCACTGACGCTGTACGCGTGAAGCGGGGATCGATCACAATCAGTTTCGCACCGTTGTGGATTTTGGCTTCCATCGCCCAGCGGAACCCGACAGGGTGCGCTTCAGCGGCGTTACCACCCATCACCACAATAAGGTTGGCGTTCTTGATGTCGACCCAGTGGTTGGTCATCGCACCGCGACCAAATGTTGGAGCAAGACTTGCTACCGTTGGTCCGTGTCAGACACGCGCCTGGTTGTCGACCGCGAGCATACCGAGTGCGCGCGTAAATTTCTGGGTTAAATAGCCGGTTTCATTACTGGACGCTGAAGCACACAGCATCCCGGTGGAGAGCCAGCGGTTGACCGTCACGCCGTCGGCGTTCTTCTCAATGAAGTTCGCATCACGGTCTTCTTTAATATGTTTAGCGATGCGGTCAAACGCCTCTTCCCAGCTGATTTGCTGCCATTTGTCGGAGCCAGGCGCACGATATTCAGGGAACTTCAGGCGGCTTTCAGAGTGGATAAAGTCCACCAGACCGGCCCCTTTCGGACACAGCGCGCCGCGGTTGACCGGGTGATCCGGGTCACCTTCGATATGGAAAATAGACGCTTTGGCGTTTTTAGCACCGTCGCCGAGGCTATACATTAACAGCCCGCAACCGACAGAGCAGTACGTACAGGTATTACGGGTTTCACGGGTGCGCAGCAGTTTATACTGCCGCGTTTCCGCCAGCGCGACGCCGGGCGCAAAGCCCAGTGCTGCTGCCGTTGTGCCTGCCATACCGCCAGCGCAGATCTTAAAGAACTGCCTTCTGCTGACCTGCATGGGTCACTCCTTGTTTCGACATTGCTTACATATGTAGTTTTGACTTCGCGGTTGAAGAATGACCGCAAAGGAAAAAATTTGCGTTAATCCCTCATTTCTCCGAGGGATATCATCAGAATATCACAGTGTCGGTACACCTGTTCTAATGGCGTTAATACAAAGTGAACGTATTATCACCATGTTGATTATAAAGTGTGATACAGATCACGCTATTGCTTCTGCATGTTAAAGCGGTGTAGCGCTGGCCGGGTTGCACCCCTTCTAAATGAGTAGGAGAATGATTGTCGAAAAGTTGATCCATACTATGCGTAAGGCCTGTTGTTTATGCTGCAATAGCAGGCTCACCTCCGTGGTTGTTCAGGAATACCGCTGTGTCTAAACAAAACCGTGCTACCCACTCGTCGCCACTGCCTGCAGGCATTGTGGAACTGTCGGTACGCAGACCGCCCCACATTACCCACGCCACGCCCGATTTGCTGGCGGAAGAAGTGCCTGTTGCGCTTGTTTACAACGGTATTTCGCATGTGGTGATGATGGCTTCGCCGAAAGATCTCGACCTGTTCGCCATTGGCTTTTCTCTCTCGGAAGGCATTATTGCGCATCCGCAGGAGATCTACGGGATGGACGTGGTGAAGGCGTGTAACGGTCTTGAAGTGCAAATCGAACTCTCCAGCCGTCGCTTTATGGGATTGAAAGAGCGCCGCCGCGCGCTGGCCGGACGCACCGGCTGCGGCGTGTGTGGCGTTGAGCAGCTCAATGATATCGGCAAGCCCGTTGCGCCATTGCCGTTTACCCAGACCTTCAATCTGGCACACCTTGATCATGCGCTTGAGCATCTCAACGACGTACAGCCCATCGGCCAGTTAAGCGGTTGTACGCATGCGGCGGCGTGGGTGTTGCCGTCGGGCGATATTGCCGGAGGGCATGAAGACGTGGGCCGCCATGTCGCGCTGGATAAGCTGCTGGGACGCCGGGCGCGAGAAAGCGAGGTCTGGCAACAGGGCGCGGCGCTTGTTTCCAGCCGTGCAAGTTATGAGATGGTGCAAAAGTCCGCAATGTGCGGTGTGGAAATCCTGTTTGCGGTATCGGCGGCCACAACGCTGGCGGTGGAAGTGGCGGAGCGCTGCAACCTGACGCTGGTCGGGTTCTGCAAGCCGGGAAGGGCAACAATCTATACCCATCCACAGCGATTAATAGTTGATCAATAATTTTGAATGTTTCAGGCAAAACCTTCCGCTTTTAGTTGTTCGGGATGAGGTCTAGTATTTATCTCATCAAGGCACGGTGCCTTACCAAAACAACTTAACGAAAGGGTTTATATCATGAAAAGCATCAAAACTTTTGTCGCTGTAATCGCTCTGGCTGCTTCTTTCGGTTCTTTCGCTGCACAGACTGTGACCGCAACCGCCTCTACCATTGACGGTGCAGAAGCTAAAATCGCGGCACAGGCTCAGGAAGCGGGTGCATCATCCTACAAAATTACCCAGGCATTCACGGGTAACCGCGTACACATGACTGCTGAACTGAATAAATAAGCCAGTCACACCGTCGAAAGAGCGCCCCCGGGGCGCTTTTTTATTTTTTCTCTTTTTTAACAATATCTTTTCTATCCTGAACCTCTACCAGGGAATAAAAAGGCGCGACGTTTTTACAGGTCAGACGCCAGATCCCGTAATCCCGCTTTTTTGGCGTAAACACGCGATAATTACCTTCACCTACCATCATAAAGCGCGCATTGGGATAGTCGTTGAGAATTCGATATTCATTGTTACAGTAAAACGTATCCCGAGTGTCGTAATCGATTGTCACATTGAGGACGTATTCAAGCACCCGGCTGGTATTGACGTTATAGGCAATAAAGAAGATATAGCCAGCGCAGAAAAGGGGGGCAGAAATCGCCATGACGTTAAACTGGACCGATGAATTCTGCAACAAGGGAAGCGCCATCGTGAATAGCAGAAATACCATGGAAAAGAATAAGGTGCAGAAGATTAAAAAGAACCCAAACGACGTAATTTTATTGAAAGTCGCCTCGTAGGTGACATCCGTGACGTCCATAAAGACCTTTCGCGCCAGTATGTAGCAGATGAAGGAAATTAACAGCCATACACCACGTGTAAGGGTGAAAGCCTTTTTCGCAATTTTCTTTCTGTCATCATCCACGGCGTCCAGATAGAGGGTGATGGAATAGTAGATACATCCCACCGTCCCGATCGCGAGCGTGACGGGTAGCTCCAGGCCATTTCCGGCGAAATATTTAAATGCCACGCACGATGTTAAAAACAGCAGAGAAGACATCAGCGTCGAGCCCGCTATTTTTTTGTATTCACTCCATTCCATTTGGGACAGCTGCAACAGCGTGAGGGGTTTTATGCGTGAGGAAATGATGATAGCGCAGGCTATCAGCATGGCCATCCAGACGAAGACGGGCATCGCTTTACTGTTAAAGGGCGTTATGACAAAAATGGCGCCCGCATAAGCGATAAAATGGACGGCAGTACTATGTCTGATGAGGAATGAGGGTTGTTTTCTGCTTTTCATTGGCGTTTTTCTCCCTGAAAAAGGCTGACGTTCAGGACATCAGGAAACAGATATCAGCGCAATGCATAACGTTTTTTTTTGAGTTCAGTAATTTTGAATGATAATAGCAAATCCTTCCGCATTTAGTTGTTCGCGATGAGGTCTAGTATTTATCTCATCAAGGCGCAGTGCCTTACCTGAACAACTTAATGAAAGGGTTTATATCATGAAAAGCATCAAAACTTTTGTCGCTGTAATCGCTCTGGCTGCTTCTTTCGGTTCTTTCGCTGCACAGACTGTGACCGCAACCGCCTCTACCATTGACGGTGCAGAAGCTAAAATCGCGGCACAGGCTCAGGAAGCGGGTGCATCATCCTACAAAATTACCCAGGCATTCACGGGTAACCGCGTACACATGACTGCTGAACTGAATAAATAAGCCAGTCACACCGTCGAAAGAGCGCCCCCGGGGCGCTTTTTTTAGTTTATACCCGCCACGCGCAGTAGCGCCGTCACTACTGCCGCCGCGATGATCACCACAATCAATGGCATTTTTCGCCACGCCAGAAATACCGCAAACGCCACGCCCAGCACGCGCGCCATCCCGGCGAAATGTTCCCCTTCATAAAATGTGGTCGCCAGTGCCACAGAAAACAGCAACACCGTTGCCGCATCTGACAGCAGTGCCTGAGATCGTTCAGAGAGTGCCAGTCGGTTGCCGAGTTTTGCTCCGCCGAGACGCATCAAATAGGTTCCCGCAGACAAAATGGCGATGCCGAGAATAAAAATCGTCATATTTTCCATTATTTCTTCCTCGCAGCGAGACCGAGTAAAGAGAGCAGCACCGGTAATCCCACCGGGGCAAACGGTACGGCAGCCAGGGATAGCACGGCACCGCTACAGGCGCGGATTAACGTGGTACGGTTTTTAAACGCGGGAACCACTAACGCCAGCAGAATGGCCGGAAAGACCGCATCCAGCCCGATGGTTTCCGGGGCCGGGAGCAGCTTACCGACCATGGCGCCCAGCAAGGCGCCCACCGGCCAGATAATTGCCACGCCTAAACCACATAACCAGTACGCCGCCTTACGCTGCTCGGGCGTTTTTTGCGACAGGCCAAACACCACGCTTTCGTCATTCATAATGTGGCAGCCCAACAGGCTCAGGCCGCGCTTGCCTACCAGTTCACGCACCGTCACGCCAAACGGCACATGGCGTGCGTTGACCAGCAAACCGGCTGCCGCCGCCGCCAGAGGGTTACCGCCGCTGGCCACAATGCCGATAAACATAAATTCCGATGCGCCCGCGAGGACGGTGAGCGAGAGAACAAACGGCACCCAAAGCGGGAAACCGTAGGCCATCGCCAGTGAGCCGTAAGACATCCCGACCACGCCGACCGCGAGGCAAACCAGGATGATTGCTTTTATCGTGTCGCCTTTCAGGCAGGAGAGATGATGCTTCATACAATTTTAGCCATATCGAACGTGTATCCATTATAATGAACGCAACAGAACTGTTTTTCAAGACGAACGATTCGTTCGATTTATAGAACAAAAGGGCCGTTATATGACGCAGCCAATTAGCGTAATCGCCAAAAGCCTGGTGCGAGAACGCCTGCGAACCGGGCTTTCACTGGCGGAAATTGCCCGCCGTGCCGGGATCGCTAAATCCACGCTTTCCCAGCTGGAATCCGGCAACGGCAACCCCAGCCTGGAGACGCTGTGGTCGCTCTGCGTGGCGCTTGATATTCCCTTCGCCCGTTTGCTGGAGCCACAGTTGCCGAGCACGCAGGTGATCCGCCGTGGTGAAGGAACGAAAGTGGTTGCCGGACAGGCAAACTATGAAGCCATACTGCTGGCTGCGTGCCCGCCAGGCGCGCGACGGGATGTCTATCTCCTGATGACCCAGCCGGGTGCAGACCGCATTTCTCAGCCGCATTCGCCTGGCTCGGTAGAACATATTATCGTCATGCAGGGAAGGGCCCTGGTCGGCCTGCTGGATGCGGCAGAGGAGCTCGCCGCCGGGGATTACATCTGTTACCCCGCCGACCAGCCGCACATTTTTAAGGCGCTGGAGCCAGACACGCATGCGTTGCTGGTGGCGGAACAAAATTAACGTAGATACGGAAAATCATGTCGCTTAAAGCCATTGCCAAAGAGCTGGGACTCTCCATTACGACCGTCAGCCGCGCCCTCAACGGCTATGACGACGTCTCTGCTGAGACGCGCGCCCGCGTGGAAGCCGAGGCTCAGCGCCGTGGTTACCGACCTAACACCTTCGCCCGTCGCCTGAAGATGGGCAAAATTGACGCGGTCGGGCTGGTGTTTCCCGTACATCCTGTTCCGCTCAATAACAGCGTATTTATGGACATGGTCGGCGAAATTAGCCACGAACTGGCGCGACATGAGATCGACTTACTGCTCATTGCCGATGACGATCTGGCGGATAAGCACAGCTATATGCGCATGGTACAGAGCCGGCGCGTCGACGCGCTGATTGTGGCGCATACGCTGGATCGCGATCCGCGGCTTGAGCAGCTGCAGGCCGCCGGGTTCCCTTTCCTGGCGCTTGGGCGCAGCCAGCTGCCGCAGCCTTACGCGTGGTTTGATTTCGATAACTATGCCGGTACGTACAATGCTACCCGCTGGCTGATTGAGAAAGGCCATCAGCGTATTGCGCTGCTCGGCGAAAGCAATAATCAGGCATTTATCACCCAGCGCCGTCAGGGCTATCTGGACGCTCTGCGGGAAGCCGGGCTTTCCAGCGAATGGCTGCGCGCCATGCCGCCGTCGCGCCGCGTGGGATATGCCACCACGAAAGAACTGCTTGCCCTGCCGCAACCGCCCACGGCGATCATTACTGACTGCAACACCCACGGCGACGGGGCGGCGATGGCGCTCGAACAGCTGGGGCGTTTATCCGGCGACAACGCCGTGTCGCTGGTGGTCTACGACGGACTGCCGCAGGACAGTATCGTCGATACCGACGTGGCGTCGGTGATCCAGTCCACCCGTCAGGGTGTCGGAAAACAGATTGCCGACATGGTCCGCCGGCTAATTAACGGCGACGATATTGCGCAGCTTCAGGTGCTCTGGCAACCGGAATTCTCCCCCGGCCAGACGGCCTGAATATCTCCATTTTCTAAACCCGATCACAAAACCGAAACGTTTTGGTTTGTATCCGAAACGTTTCGGATCAAAACTCAAGGCATCCCATGACAGGAGATGTCTGATGCAAGATTCTATTTTACGACTTGAAAGCGCGACGGTAGATGTGGTGATAAAAACGCGCCCGTTCGCCGAAATTATTTACTGGGGGCCGCATCTTCAGTACTTTTCGCCACAAAATGCTGAAACCCTTTCCCGGCCCGTTGCTAACGGCAGGCTGGATGTCGATTCTCCGGTTACGCTGATGGCTGAACTCGGGCATGGCCTGTTTGGCTCGCCGGGTATTGAGGGGCACCGACAGGGGCTGGACGGTTCCCCGGTATTCAGAACTACGCGGGTACAGCAGGAATTAAACACCCTGACGATTACCGCTGAAGATGACTATGCGGGCCTGCGTCTGACCAGCGAGCTGGCGCTGGACGACAGCGGCGTGCTGGTGGTTCGTCACGGTTTAACGAACCTGAAAGCACGTCCCTGGCAGGTTGACCGCTTTGCCGTCACGCTGCCGGTGGCCGAGCGCGCCCGGGAGGTGATGGCCTTCCACGGACGCTGGATCAGAGAGTTCCAGCCGCACCGCGTAAACCTTGAGCACGACAGCGTTGTGATTGAAAACCGCCGGGGTAAAACCTCCCACGAACACTTTCCTGCACTGATAGCCGGTACGCCATCGTTCAGCGAAATGCAGGGTGACGTCTGGGGCGTGCATCTGGGCTGGAGCGGGAACCATCGCCTGCGCGCGGAAGCGAAAACCGACGGTCGCCGTTATATTCAGGCCGAAGCGCTCTACCTGTCGGGGGAAATGGCGATAGAAGAGGGCGATACGCTCTGGACACCGCGCCTGTATGCCAGCTACTCCCCGCGGGGCCTGAACGGCATGAGCCAGTCTTTCCATCGCTACCTGCGCGACAACGTCATCCGCTTCCCGGAAAATAAACCGCGTCCGGTACACCTCAATACCTGGGAGGGGATCTACTTCAACCACGATCCGGATTACATCATGCGCATGGCCGACGAGGCCGCCACGCTGGGCGTGGAGCGCTTTATTATTGACGACGGCTGGTTCAAAGGCCGCAATGACGACCACGCCGCGCTGGGCGACTGGTATCTGGATGAGAAAAAATATCCGAATGGCCTGACGCCGGTGATTGACCACGTCAAACGGCTCGGCATGGAGTTTGGCATCTGGGTTGAGCCGGAGATGATCAACCCGGACTCCGATCTGTATCGCGCGCATCCTGACTGGGTGCTGGCGCTGCCGGGCTATGCCCAGGCGACCGGGCGTCATCAGCTGGTGCTCAACCTCAACATTCCGCAGGCTTTTGATTATCTTGTGGAACGCATGAGCTGGCTGCTGGGCGAGCATGCGATCGACTACGTGAAGTGGGACATGAACCGCGAGCTGGTGCAGCCGGGACACAACGGTAAAGCCGCCGCCGACGCCCAGACCCGTCAGTTTTACCGGCTGCTGGATGTGCTGGGCGAGCGCTTCCCGCATATTGAATTCGAATCCTGCTCTTCCGGCGGCGGGCGCATTGATTACGAAGTGCTGAGCCGGAGCCATCGCTTCTGGGCGTCCGACAACAACGACGCACTGGAGCGCAGCACCATCCAGCGTGGCATGAGCTATTTTTTCCCGCCGGAGGTGATGGGGGCGCATATCGGTCATCATAAATGCCACGCCACCTTCCGCCAGCACAGCATTGAATTTCGTGGCCTGACGGCGCTGTTTGGCCATATGGGGCTGGAGCTGGATCCGCTCACCGTGGACGCGCAGGAGCGCGAGGGGTATCGACATTACGCCGCGCTGCACAAGCAGTGGCGAGAGGTGATCCACCACGGCACCCAATGGCGGATTGATATGCCGGACGCCACCACGCTGGCGCAGGGGATTGTGAGCGAAGACAAGGCGCAGGGGCTATTTATGGTCAGCCAGCTCGCGATGCCGGATTACAGCCTGATGATGCCGCTGCGCATGCCGGGGCTGGAGGCCAGCGCGCAGTACCGCGTCGCGCTGCTCGATCACCCGAATATTCAAATTACGGGCGAAGGCGGGCACACCATGCGCAAGCTGCCGGCGTGGATGGAAACACCGCAAACGGTGAGCGGTGAGTGGCTGATGCAGGCGGGCATTGCGCTGCCGATTCTCGATCCGGAAACCGCCATTCTGATTGGCGTGGAACGCGTGTAAAGGTGATGGGCCGGGAAACTGGCCCTCCGTTGAGGATAAAAATAATGAACACAACAACCTGTACCCACAAAGACAACCCAAATTTCTGGATCTTCGGGCTGTTCTTCTTTCTCTACTTCTTCATCATGGCCACCTGCTTTCCGTTCCTGCCGATCTGGCTGTCGGATATCATCGGCCTGAATAAAACCCATACCGGGATTGTTTTCTCCTGCATCTCGCTGTCGGCCATTGCGTTCCAGCCGGTGCTGGGGGTGATTTCGGACAAGCTGGGGCTGAAAAAACACCTGCTGTGGATAATCTCGGTGCTGTTATTCCTGTTCGCACCGTTCTTCCTGTACGTCTTCGCGCCCCTGCTGAAAACCAGTATCTGGCTGGGGGCGTTGAGCGGCGGGTTATATATCGGTTTTGTCTTCTCGGCGGGATCGGGCGCAATCGAGGCCTACATCGAACGCGTGAGCCGCAACAGTTTCTTCGAATACGGCAAGGCGCGCATGTTCGGCTGTCTCGGCTGGGGGCTATGCGCGTCTACGGGCGGCATCCTGTTCGGCATCGATCCGTCGTATGTATTCTGGATGGGATCAGGGGCCGCATTGCTGTTGATGCTGCTGCTGGTGGTCGCGAAGCCGAAGCCCAACCAGACGGCGCAGGTGATGAACGCCCTGGGAGCCAACCAGCCGCAGATCACTGCCAGAACCGTCTTTAAGCTGTTCCGCCAGCGCAGAATGTGGATGTTCATTCTGTACGTGATTGGCGTTGCCTGCGTTTATGACGTTTTCGATCAGCAGTTTGCCACCTTCTTTAAAACCTTCTTCGCCACGCCGCAGGAAGGCACTCGTGCCTTTGGCTTTGCCACCACGGCGGGGGAAATCTGTAACGCCATCATCATGTTCTGCTCGCCGTGGATCATTAACCGTATCGGCGCGAAAAATACGCTGCTGATCGCCGGGGTGATAATGGCGACGCGTATTATCGGCTCGTCGTTCGCTACCACCGCCGTGGAGGTGATTGCCCTGAAGATGCTGCACGCGCTGGAAGTCCCGTTTCTGCTGGTGGGCGCCTTTAAGTACATCACCGGGGTGTTTGATACCCGACTGTCGGCGACTATCTATCTGATCGGCTTCCAGTTTGCCAAACAGTCGGCGGCGATTTTCCTTTCTGCCTTTGCCGGAAATATGTATGACCGGATCGGTTTCCAGGAGACGTATTTGATGCTGGGCTGTTTCGTACTGGCAATTACGGTAGTGTCGGCGTTTACGTTGAGCAGCAGGCAGGAGATTGCTGCCGCCTCGGGGGCAGCAGCGTTAACACATCAGTCCAGGTAAAACACTTCGGTAAGCTCCGTACTCACCGGGCTGTTATCCGGGTTTGACGGCATAACGTCGACCATATGTTCCCACCAGCGCTGGCAGACGTCGGTATTCGCTACCGCGCGCCAGCGCTCCTCCGATTCAATCTCCACGGTCGCAAACAGCAGGTTGCGTGCTTTGTCGAGATAAATGGCGTAGCGGTGCGCGCCGTGGTCTTTCAGCACCGCTTCAAGCTCGGGCCATATGGGGTTATGGCGACGCGCATACTCCTCGTGCGCGTCCGGGTTTACCTGCATCACAAACGCTTTGCGGATCATCATGCCTCCATTCGCTTTCGCGGACGGCTATGGGTACAAATCCAGTGCCGACTGCATCGGCGTAACGCCAAAGCGTTTACCGAGTGCAATCAGCTCTTCCCGGGTAATGGTCTGCTTCATACCGCCCATGGAATAGACCTTCACCAGCACTTCAGCTGATTTTTCAGCGGTATCGATCAGGCCGAAAGTTTCATCCAGCGTCGGGCCGCTGCCGAAAACACCGTGGAACGGCCACAGCACCAGAGAATGCTTTTGCATCTCTTTGGCGGTTGCCTGGCCGATCTCGTCGGTACCGGGCACCATCCACGGCAGAATGCCGACGCCGTCCGGGAAGACCACCAGGCACTCGGTGCTGCCTTCCCACAGCTTGCGGGTGATGAGATCGGCGTTGTTTTCCAGCACGTAGGTCAGGGCAATCAGATTGGTGGCGTGGCAGTGCATGATGACGCGGTCTTTACCGTGGGTCGCCTTGATGCGCTGGCAGTGCGAGAGGAAGTGCGCTGGCAGTTCAGAGGTGGGCACTGCCTCGTCCGTGAGCCCCCAAAGAATGTGGTAGCCCGCGCCGTCGCTGTCCACCCTCACGACGCCGAGACTGGCCTGCGGGTCGAGCTGGACGTTGCGAAAGAACTTGCCGGATCCGGTGACGATAAACGGCGTGTTAGCGAGCAGCGGCATCGGCCGGCTCAGGGCGATATAGCGCGGTTTTTGATGGAAATCAGCGGCGTACGGCTCGATGTCGGCATCGTCCAGGCGCAGCGTCAGGTTGCCGCCGTTACGCTCATCCCACCCTTTCAACCAGGCGTCAGAGGTGGCTTTAATCATGCCCTGGACGAACCAGGAATGGGTGATGGTCTGCATACTGTGGTTCCTTTGAAAATGCCGGGTGGCGCTATGCTTACCCGGCCTACTTATACTGCGGGGAGGGTTGAATCACCCGCGTGTGCTCAACACGTCTTTCTCATACGCCCGCACGTTCTCCAGCCACTGGCTGCCTGTTGGTACGTCGTTGCGCTGACAGTACATTTCCCACACGGCCTGCCACGGCAGCGATTTCTGCTCTTCCAGCAGCGCCAGGCGGGCCGTGTAGTCACCTTCCTGCTCCAGCTGTTTCAGTGCTTCAGTGGGCTCCAGCAGGGCACGAAGCAGCGCTTTCTTCATGTTGCGGGTGCCGATAACCCACGCCGCGATGCGGTTGATGGAGGCGTCAAAGAAGTCGAGGCCAATATGGACGCGGTCGAACAGGTCGTGGCGAACGATCTCGCTGGCAATGGCCTGCGTTTCGTCATCCAGCAACACCACATGGTCGCTGTCCCAGCGCACCGGACGGCTGACGTGCAGCAGCAGGCGCGGCACGTAGAGCATGGCGGCAGAAATTTTGTCGGAGATGACCTCCGTCGGGTGGAAGTGCCCGGCATCCAGACACAGGGCAGTCTGGCGGCTGGTGGCGTAACCCATATAGAACTCGTTCGAGCCGACGGTATAACTCTCCGCGCCAATGCCGAACAGCTTGCTCTCCACGGCATCAATATGGTGCGCCGGGTTAAGCTTCTCGCTAATGGCTTCATCCAGTGCAGCCAGCAGGCGCTGGCGCGGGGCGAGGCGGTCAATGGTGACGTCCTTCATGCCGTCCGGGATCCAGATATTCATCACCGACGGGGTGCCAAGCTGTTCACCAAACCAGGCTGAAACGCGGCGGCAGGCCTTCACGTGGTCGATCCAGAACTGACGGATCTCGTGACTGGGATGGGCGAGGGTAAAGCCGTCAGCGCTGAGCGGGTGCGAGAAGCAGGACGGGTTGAAGTCCAGGCCCAGACCGTTGGCTTTTGCCCACGCCACCCAGTTTTTAAAGTGTTTCGGCTGGATTTCATTACGCGCGACCGGTTCGTCGGATTCCAGATAAATCGCGTGCAGGTTCAGGCGCTTCGGACCGGGTATCAGGCTGAGCGCCAGCGTCAGATCGGCGCGCAGTTCGGTGGCGTTGCGCGCTTTCCCGGGATAGTTACCGGTTGCCTGAATACCCCCCGTCAGGGAACCGCCTGGGTTTTCGAAGCCGGCGACGTCATCGCCCTGCCAGCAATGCATGGAGACCGGTAGACGGTCGAGCTGACGCAGTGCCGCTTCGACATCCACGCCGACGGCGGCGAAACGCTGTTTAGCCAGGTTCCAGGCTTGTTCAAGTTGAGTGGTCATGCGCAAAGCTCCTTAGTCAGTCGGTTTTGCTGAAACTGCGCCCGGTAGCGGGCAATTTCATGGCAGGGATCGGGAAGGAACGTGGTCAGGCTGCCGCTGGCGGTGACTACCGAGCGGAAATCGTCCACGCTGGCCAGTTCGTCAAGGGTCATCAGCTGAATGCCGATATTGCCGAGCGTGGAGGCCTCGACCGGGCCCGCCACCACGGTGATGCCGCAGGCATCGGCACAAAGCTGGTTTAACAGCGCGTTCTGGCAACCGCCGCCAACAATATGCAGCGTGTCGAACGGTCTGCCGCGAAGGCTGGCCAGCTCGCTCAGCACATCCGCATAAAGCAGGGCAAGGCTGTCAAAAATACAGCGCGCCAGTTCGGCCGGGCTTGATGGTACAGGCTGTCCGGCCTCGCGGCAGGCGGCCTGGATCTCGGTGCTCATGTGCGCCGGATTGATAAAGCGATCGTCATTGGGATGAATCAGGAACGTACAGGCTTTGCGCTTTTCGGTGTCGGCGATAAGCCCGGGCAGATCGGTAATTTTCTGCTCCTTAAGCACCCGCTGGAGCAGCCACAACCCCATAATGTTCTTTAACACCCGATAGCGCCCTTCGGCCCCGCCTTCGTTGGTGATATTTGCGGCCATTGCCTCCTCGCTGACGTAAGGCGTTTTGCTTTCAAAGCCCATCAGCGACCAGGTGCCGGAAGAGAGATAGGCGGCATCTTTACCGCAAAGCGGTGAGGCAATAACCGCGCTGGCGGTATCGTGGCTCGCCACGGCAACGACCGGGATCGCATTCCCCTGCGGGCACACCCACTGGCCGATGACGTTGCCGGGATGGGTCGGCGTACCGAACCACGCCGGGGATGCGCCCGTCCAGGCCAGCAGGTGCTCATCCCAGTTATCCGAGTTGATGTTGACCAGCTGGGTGGTGGTGGCGTTGGTATATTCCCAGTTCATGTTGCCGGTCAGGCGATAGCTCAGGTAGTCCGGGATCAGCAGCACATGGGCAACGTCTGCTGCCAGCCCTGGCTGCTGCTCGACCAGCGCGCGCAGCTGATACAGCGTGTTAAACGGCAGAAACTGTATGCCGCTGCGCCCGTAGATATCATCCTTACCGAGCCGGGCGATGGCGTGCGCCATCAGGCCATCCGTGCGGCTGTCGCGGTAGGAGACGGGCAGGCCAACGCGAGCGCCGCTGCTGTCCAGCAAGACATAATCGACGCCCCAGGTATCTATGCCGATGCTGTCGATGAGGATCCCGCTATCGCAGACTTTTTTGAGCCCGGTACGGATCTCCGTCTCAAGTTCATCAATGTTCCAGGTATCAAAGCCGTCCTGTTTTTGCAGGCAGTTCGCAAAACGATGCATCTCGCGAAGGGAAAGGGTGTGCTGGTCGCAGTCCCAGGTGGCGAGCATTACACGGCCGCTGGATGCGCCTAAATCCACAGCGACACAATGGCGAAAGGTCATGGTCGGATCCTTCTTGAAATCATTAGCGCTGAGTGTAAAAAAGGGGCGAAAAAACCACCTTCTCGCCACTGACAGTCCGCAACCCGTGCTGGCAAGAAAGCAAAGATGAACGTGAGGGGGTTCACACTTTTCCGCGAAGGCGCGCCGTTCAGCCACTGTGACGTTGACCGCAATTCCGGATCTTTCCCGCTTATTCTTGAAAAACAGGCAGGTTTTGCGGCGTTTGCTGTCGAAAATTTAAGGTGAGGGTGAGAGGCCTTATTTACTATTTTGAGAACATTTCTCATTGGTGGGGGGCGTTATGACCATACTGCACAGCGTGGACTTTTTTCCGGCGGATGGTTCGCCTGTGGCGATAGAGCCGCGGCTGCCGCAGGCGGCTTTCCCGGAGCATCATCATGATTTTCATGAAATCGTGATTGTTGAGCATGGCACGGGCATCCATGTCTTTAACGGTCAGCCCTACACCATCAGCGGCGGCACAGTCTGCTTTGTGCGCGACCACGATCGGCATCTGTATGAGCATACCGACAACCTGTGCCTGACGAACGTGCTCTATCGATCCCCGGACGCGTTCCAGTTTCTCGCGGGGCTTCATCAGCTACTGCCGCAGGAGAAGGAAGGACATTATCCGTCGCACTGGCGCGTGAATCAGGCCACGCTGCAGCAGGTTCGCCAGATTTTGCTCCAGATGGAGCAGAGTCAGGACGGACAGGAGATGCATGCGCTCGCCACGCGCGAGATGTTGTTTATGCAGCTGCTGGTGGCGTTGCGCCGCAGTAACCCGGTGGAGGGGGAGAGCAGCGAAGCCCGCCTGAACCAGCTGATGGCCTGGCTGGAGGAACATATTGCCGAGGATATCTGCTGGGAAATGCTGGCGAGTCATTTTTCACTCTCCCTGCGCACCCTGCACCGCCAGCTTAAGCAGCGAACCGGGCAGACGCCCCAGCGTTACCTTAACCGTCTGCGGCTGATAAAAGCGCGCCACCTGCTTCGCCACAGTGATGAAAGCGTCACGGATATCGCTTATCGCTGCGGTTTCGGCGACAGTAACCACTTTTCGACGCTGTTTCGTCGGGAATTCAGCTGGTCTCCGCGTGATATTCGCCAGGGGAGGGACACCTCACTACAGTAACGCGAGCCCAGTCAACGTTTTGCTGCCGTAAAGCGGGTAATAATGTCAGGTTTTCGCCGTTGAGGTGGTGATGTGGCCGCACCGTTAATTCTTCGCAAAGATGACTTTTTTGCCTCCGCTGAACAAGCTGTTGCGGTGGCGGATCGCTATCCGCAAAACGTCTTTGCTGAACACACGCACGAATTTTATGAGCTGGTGCTGGTGTGGCGCGGCAACGGTCTGCACATTCTCAACGATCGGCCTTACCGCATTACCCGGGGGGATCTGTTTTACATTCGTGCCGAAGATAAACACGCCTACGCCTCGGTGAATGACCTGGTTTTACAGAACGTTATCTACTGCCCCGATCGGCTCAGCCTTAACGTTGACTGGGCAGCATGCATTCCCGGCTTCAACGGTGCGAAAGGCTCGCCGCACTGGCGTTTAAGCAGCAGCGGCATGACTGCCATCCGTCAGGCCATTTCCCTCCTTGAACAGGAGAGCTATAAAACCGATCCGCTGGCTAACCCGATGGCGGAGATCCTCTTCGCACAGCTGGTGATGATGCTTAAACGGCATCGCTACGAGACGGATAACCCCTCCGCCACGCAGCAGGAGATCCTGCTCGATAAGCTGATTGCCACGCTGGCGGCCAGCCTGAATAAAAGCTTTGTTCTGGAAAAGTTCTGCGAGCAGGAGCAGTGCAGCGAACGTGCCCTGCGTCAGCAGTTCCGTACCCAGACGGGCATGACGGTAAATCACTATTTGCGCCAGCTGCGCATTTGCCACGCCCAGTATTTGCTCCAGCATACAGAGTTCATGGTCAGTGACGTGGCAATGCGCTGCGGCTTTGAGGACAGTAACTACTTTTCGGTGGTCTTTAATCGCGAGGTAGGGATGACGCCGGTGCAATGGCGTCATCACAGTCGCAGGGCGGCGTAATCAGTTCGCCATACCGAGGCCGACAATGTTGGCCGCAATGATAATCACCACGCAGCCCAGGCTCAGAACGCCCACCGGTCGGCGTCCGGCATTGTTCCACTCCCTCAAGATGAGACCCACCAGTCCGCCGCACAGCACGTAGAAGCTCATGTGTAGCATCCAGCTCATATAGTCATATTGTGCCGGGATGCTGGCGTGTCCCCAGGCGTAGAAAAAGAACTGCAGGTACCACATCAGTCCGCCGAGTGCCGAAAGCAGTACGTTGGTGATGATGACCCGTTTTGCCAGTGAGAAGTCGGCTTTTAGCGACAAACTCTCAACTTTTGCCAGACAAATTACGCAATAGCCGAGGTTAACCAGTGCGCCGCCGCCCATGATCACCACGTAGCTGGGCAGCGCCACGTACAGCGGGTCGACGCCCAGCGCGGCGGCCGCCTCGTGCATCGGTTTGGCGGCGTTCATGGCAAACGACATTCCGGCGGAGAAGATGCCGCACATTACCGCCAGCAGCAGACCCTTTTTCAGGTTAAAGTCCTCGGCTTTAATGCCCATCTTGCGCTCTTTCAACTGGCCCGCGCGGGTCACTATTCCGACGCCAATAACCGCTACCAGCACGCCCAGCAGCGTCATTCTGCCGCCTTCGGTATTCAGTAACACGTCGAGGTTACCGTTGAGGATGGGCGTCATCAGAGTGCCGACAATCAGCGTGATGCCAATCGCGATGCCGATCCCCATCGACATGCCGAGATAGCGCATGGTGAGGCCGTAGTTAATATTGCCGATGCCCCACATGGCACCAAACAGAAACACCGGCAGCAGAGTGGAGGCGTTAAAAGAGGAGAAGTAGCCCCAGAAATCCGGGAGTAGCATGGCGCTGATGGCCCAGGGAAGCAGGATCCAGGAGACCACACCGCCAACCGACCACATGGTTTCCCATGACCACTGCCTGACTTTTTTAAACGGAGCATAGAAGCAGGCTGCACTGGCCGCACCTATCAAATGCCAGAAAATACCCATCGTAATCGCATGATTCATGTTTACGTCCTCATCGTTTTTATCGGTCAATGGCATCCCACCGACCCGATGAGTGTAAAAATTAAGCAGAACGACCACCTTCGGGAGGCTGCCGCACTTTGGTTTTAAATGGCAATCAACGCGTTAAGCGCGTGAGCAGATTCACATTTTCACGCTTCATCAGAAAAGGAATGACCTTACAAAAACTACGGCATTGATAATCATTTTCAATATCATTTAATTAACTATAATGAACCAACTGCTTACGCGGCATTAACAGCTGTGCCGCCCGACAATAATGGAGAGGATTATGAGTTATACACTGCCATCCCTGCCGTATGCCTACGACGCACTGGAACCGCATTTCGACAAGCAGACGATGGAAATCCATCACACTAAACACCACCAGACCTATGTGAACAACGCGAATGCTGCGCTGGAAAGCCTGCCAGAGTTCGCTAACCTGTCTGCTGAAGAACTGATCACTAAACTGGACCAGCTGCCAGCGGACAAGAAAACCGTTCTGCGTAACAACGCGGGCGGCCACGCTAACCACAGCCTGTTCTGGAAAGGCCTGAAAACCGGTACCACCCTGCAGGGCGACCTGAAAGCGGCTATCGAGCGCGACTTCGGCTCCGTTGACAACTTCAAAGCGGAATTCGAAAAAGCCGCTGCAACCCGTTTCGGCTCTGGCTGGGCGTGGTTGGTTCTGAAAGGTGACAAACTGGCGGTGGTTTCCACTGCTAACCAGGACTCCCCGCTGATGGGTGAAGCGATCTCTGGCGCATCCGGCTTCCCGATCCTGGGTCTGGACGTGTGGGAACACGCTTACTACCTGAAGTTCCAGAACCGTCGCCCTGACTACATCAAAGCGTTCTGGGATGTGGTGAACTGGGACGAAGCAGCAGCGCGTTTCGCCGCTAAAAAATAAGGTTGCATTGACGCCTGTGAGAAGCGAGTCTGATGACTCGCTTTTTTTGTATCTGCGTAATGGAGGCAGCGATGCATTACCCGGTGAATGTGTTTACAGGCAAGGTAAGGGAGTACGACGGCAGCCGCCCGAGCGCCATCGCGAAAGTGCAGGTTGACGGTGAACTGACCTTAACCGACCTTGGGCTGGCAGGCGATGAGCAGGCCGAAAAGAAAATCCACGGCGGGCCGGATCGCGCGCTGTGTCACTATCCTCGCGAGCACTATCAGCACTGGAAAACCGAATTTCCTGACCAGGCGGACCTCTTCGTCGCGCCTGCATTTGGTGAGAATCTCTCGACGGAAGGGCTGACGGAAAAGAACGTGTTTATCGGCGATATTTATCGCTGGGGCGACGCCCTGATTCAGGTGACGCAGCCTCGCTCGCCGTGCTTCAAGCTCAACTACCACTTCGGCATTCAGGATATGTCGGCCCAGCTGCAAAGCGCGGGTAAAACCGGCTGGCTGTACCGTGTGGTGCTGGCCGGGCAGGTTTCGGCGGATGCGCCGCTTGAGCTGGCTTCGCGCCTGAGCGACGTGTCGGTGTATGACGCCTGCGCCATCGCCTGGCATATGCCGTTTGATGATGAACAATATCATCGGTTGCTGTCTGCGGCGGGGTTATCGACCAGCTGGACCAGAACAATGCAGAAGCGGCGGTTAAGCAACAAGATCGAAGATAATTCGCGGAGATTGTGGGGAAAATAGTGCTCCGCAGAAAGTAGGCCGGGTAAGGCGAAGCCGCCACCCGGCACATACAGTTATGAACGCTTATACAACGGCAGCCACAGCGTTAACCGCAACCCGCCCAGCGGGCTGTCGTCAGCTTTCACCCAGCCGCGATGCTGTTGCATGGCGGTTTCAACAATTGCCAGACCCAAACCTGTACCGCCGGATTCACGGTCGCGCGCTTCGTCAGTACGGTAGAACGGACGGAAAATCTGCTCCCGATCTTCAGGGCTGACGCCAGGACCGTCGTCATCCACGATAACGGTGATCCCGTCTTTATCTACCGAGAACGCCACCTCAATCTTGGTATGCGAGTAGCGCAGAGCGTTACGCACAATATTCTCCAGCGCGCTTTCCAGCGTGTTGGGGTTGCCGTACAGCGGCCATGGACCCGGCGGGAAGTTGACGGTGAAGGATTTGCCCATCTGTTCCGCTTCGAACGCCGCGTTGTCCAGCACCTCATGCCACAGATGATTGGCTTTCACCGTTTCGCTGACCAGCGCGTTTTTCTGCTGGTTGCGTGACATCACCAGCAGGTCATTGATCATGCTGTCCAGGCGGTGAGCTTCCGTTTCAATACGTTCCAGCTCTTTACTTTCCCCACTGCGGCGGCGCAACAGCGCGGTGCCAAGCTGCAAACGCGTAAGCGGGGTGCGCAGCTCGTGCGAGATGTCCGATAGCAGACGCTGCTGTGCGGTCATCATTCGATCGAGCGCGCTGACCATCTGGTTAAAACTGGTCCCGGCGGCAAGGAATTCCTGTGGCCCCGCTTCCAGCTCAGGGTGTTGTCGCAGGTTACCCTGCGCCACTTCATCGGCGGCGTTTTTCAGCTTACGTGCGGGTTTTGCCAGACTCCACGCCAGCCATAACAGCAGCGGCGAGCTGACCAGCATGGTAACAATCAGCAGCAGGAGCGGACGGTCAAACAGCAGGTTGATGAAATCGGACTGGGAACTGCTCGCAGGGCGAATCAAATAGAGCTGGTAATTGTCTTCCCCATCCCGTACCGAGAAAGGACCGACCATCTCTACCCGACCATATTTCTTTTTCTGTGGGTGATCGGCATTATCCGCCTGGCCAATAAAGTTACGGATAATCTGCATTTCATTGCGATCGGCCCCAATGACGCGGCCTTCGCTGGTGACCAGCAAAAGGCGTTGCCCGGGCGGCGCCCACTTGTCGATAGCGCGAAACAGCCTGCGCCACCACATCAAATCGTTCGGCGGATCGTTTGCCAGCTCCGCTTCAACATGCTGCTCGATCATCACGCCCTGACGTTGCTCGCTGTCAAGAAGCTCCGTCATCTGGCGTGAGTCGAGTTTTGGCAACATCAACACGAGCATTAAAACCAGGGCCAGCGTCAGCCAGAAGATGGCAAAGATGCGGGCGGTTAAGCTGCCTATCATGAAGCGGAAACCATCAGATAGCCGCGACCACGCAGGGTTTTAAACCATGGGTGACCGTCTTTACGCTCTGGCAGCTTGCGGCGCAGGTTAGAGATGTGCATGTCGATGGCGCGGTCAAACGGGGTGAGACGTTTGCCCAGCACTTCCTGACTCAGGTGTTCACGCGATACCACCTGGCCGAGGTGCTGCGCCAGCAGATAAAGCAGGGTGAACTCTGTGCCGGTCAACTCCAGGGTCTGACCGTCGAAGCTCGCTTCCTGACGACCTGGGTTCAGGCTCAGGGAGTCCACTTCCAGCGTGGGTGAGCTGTTGTCGGTATTCTGCTGCTGCTCGCTCCAGTGGGAACGGCGCAGGATAGCGCGAATACGGGCCACCAGTTCACGATCGTTGAACGGTTTCGGTAAATAGTCATCCGCACCCAGCTCAAGGCCGAGAACGCGGTCAAGTTCGCTGCCGCGGGCGGTCAGCATGATAACGGGGGTCTGGTGTGTCTGGCGAAGCTCTTTCAGCGTATCAATACCGTTTTTCTTCGGCATCATGACGTCGAGCAAAAGTAAATCGATGCTGTCGTCAAGGAGACTCAGCGCCTGCTCGCCATCATGGGCAACCAGGACGTTGAAACCTTCCATGTCGAGCAACTCCTTTAAAAGGGATGTGAGCTCTCGGTCATCATCAACTAACAGGATTTTATTCATTGTTTAAATACCTCCGAGGCAGAAATTACGACATCAAGGCTATCTAATCCATGACTTTACGTTGTTTTACACCCCCTGACGCATGTTTGCAGCCTGAATCGTAGACTGTCTCTCGTTGAATCGCGACACGAAAGATTTTGGGAGCAAGTGATGCGCAAAGTTACCGCTGCCGTCATGGCCTCAACGCTGGCGTTCAGTGCGTTTAGCCAGGCCGCTGTAGCTATCAACGGCGATACCGGTCCCTCACCAGAGGGCGCAACGCAGCTCAGTAGCCAAAGCCATATGTTTGACGGCATAAGTTTAACCGAACATCAGCGTCAACAGATGCGAGATCTGATGCAGAGGGCACGACACGACCAGCCCCCTGTTAATGTTAGCGAAATGGAGACAATGCATCGCCTTGTCACCGCAGAAAATTTTAACGAAAGCGCTGTACGCGCTCAGGCCGAAAAAATGGCACAGGAACAGGTTGCCCGCCAGGTAGAGATGGCGAAGGTCCGTAACCAGATGTTCCACCTGCTAACGCCCGAGCAGCAAGCGGTTTTGAACACCCGACATCAGCAACGAATGGACCAGTTGCGTGAGGTTGCACGGATGCAGCGAAGCCTGGATGCGACGCTTTTCAGTAGCAATAGCAGTACCCGTAGTAACCAGTAAACCCTGTTTTCCTTGCCATAGACACCATCCCTGTCTTCCCCCACATGATGTGGGGGTTTTTTTTGCCCCGCATTCTGATTTGTTAACCGTTTATTCATCCTCCGTCCCCCTATGCTTCCGTTATACTAGCGGCAAGACATGACAGGAGCGTTTATGAATCAATCCTATGGAAGGCTGGTAAGCCGGGCCGCTATTGCGGCAACCGTTGTGGCGTCTGGCCTCTTACTGATTAAAATCTTTGCCTGGTGGTATACCGGTTCGGTCAGTATTCTGGCGGCGCTGGTGGATTCGCTAATGGATATTGCCGCCTCGCTGACCAACCTGCTGGTAGTGCGCTATTCACTGCAGCCCGCGGATGAAGAGCACACGTTTGGGCATGGAAAAGCGGAGTCGCTGGCCGCGCTGGCGCAAAGCATGTTTATTTCCGGTTCTGCACTGTTCCTGTTTTTGACCGGCATTCAGCATCTCGTCTCGCCGACACCGATGAACGATCCCGGCGTGGGCGTAGTGGTGACGGTCGTTGCACTTATAAGCACACTTGTTCTGGTAACGTTCCAGCGCTGGGTGGTTCGCAAAACGCAAAGCCAGGCTGTACGGGCGGATATGCTTCATTATCAATCTGATGTTATGATGAATGGGGCAATTCTTATTGCGCTGGGCCTGGCCTGGTATGGCTGGCACCGGGCCGATGCGCTATTTGCGTTAGGTATCGGCATCTATATTTTGTATAGCGCCTTACGGATGGGGTATGACGCGGTGCAATCGTTGCTTGACCGAGCCCTTCCGGACGCAGAACGCAATGAAATTTTTTCTCTTGTGACCTCCTGGCCTGGCGTCAGCGGTGCACACGATCTTCGAACGCGGCAGTCAGGGCCGACCCGCTTTATTCAGATTCATATTGAAATGGAAGACAACCTGCCACTGGTACAGGCTCACGTGATTGCTGAGCAGGTCGAGCAGGCAATTTTGCAGCGTTTTCCTGGTTCAGATGTCATTATTCACCAGGATCCCTGCTCGGTTGTACCCGGACACGTGGGGCTTTCGTAATTGGTTGTAAAAAAGTGAGCCAGGCCAGCATTTTGTGTATAAATTACCGCCATTTGGTCTGACCTGAATCAATTCAGCTGGAAGGGATTGATATACTATTTGCAGTATTCGTTGGTCGATAAGTTTCTTCCGGCAACAGATTTCAATTTTGCATTCCTAAGTTCAGAGGTAGTCATGATTAAGAAAATCGGTGTGTTGACAAGCGGCGGTGATGCGCCGGGCATGAACGCGGCAATTCGTGGTGTTGTCCGTGCAGCGCTGACGGAAGGTCTGGAAGTTTTTGGTATCTATGATGGTTACCTGGGTCTGTATGAAGATCGTATGGTTCAGCTCGACCGTTACAGCGTGTCCGACATGATTAACCGTGGCGGTACCTTCCTTGGGTCTGCGCGCTTCCCGGAATTCCGTGACGAACACATCCGTGAAGTGGCTATCGAGAACATGAAAAAACGCGGTCTGGACGCGCTGGTGGTTATCGGCGGTGACGGCTCTTACATGGGTGCAAAACGTCTGACCGAAATGGGTTTCCCGTGCATCGGTCTGCCGGGCACCATCGACAACGACATCAAAGGTACTGACTACACTATCGGCTTCTTTACTGCACTGGGTACCGTTGTTGAAGCGATCGACCGTCTGCGCGATACCTCGTCTTCTCACCAGCGTATCTCTATCGTTGAAGTGATGGGGCGTTACTGCGGTGACCTGACCCTGGCCGCGGCGATTGCCGGTGGTTGTGAGTTCGTGGTGGTTCCGGAAGTGGAATTCAGCCGTGAAGATCTGGTCGCTGAAATCAAAGCCGGCATCGCGAAAGGTAAAAAACACGCGATCGTGGCTATCACCGAACACATCTGTGACGTTGACGAGCTGGCGAAGTACATCGAAGCCGAAACCAAGCGCGAAACCCGCGCGACCGTACTGGGTCATATCCAGCGTGGCGGTTCCCCTGGCCCTTACGACCGCATTCTGGCGTCCCGCATGGGCGCGTACGCTATCGATCTGCTGCTGCAGGGTCACGGCGGCCGTTGCGTCGGTATTCAGAACGAAAAACTGGTTCACCATGACATCATCGACGCGATTGAAAACATGAAGCGTCCGTTCAAAGGTGACTGGCTGGACTGCGCGAAAAAACTGTACTGATCGGCTCTGTTGCCCGGTGGCAAGGTAAATGCAAAACGGTAACCCTTGGGTTACCGTTTTTTATGTTTGCTCCCTCTCCCGTGGGAGAGGGTTGGGGTGAGGGCATCTGGCTGCTCACATTCTTCTTTTTATTCCTCTACGTTATAGCCAATCTTTTTTTATTCTTTAATCATCGAATCGCTTTCTGGCACGCTGCATTCATCAAAACACTACACAAGAGAGCCGGGCGATGAATAAATGGGGCGTGGGTTTAACATTATTGCTGGCATCGACCAGCGTTCTGGCGAAGGATATCCAGTTACTGAACGTGTCTTACGACCCGACGCGTGAGCTGTACGAGCAGTACAACAAAGCATTTGCGGCGCACTGGAAACAGGAAACTGGCGACAATGTCGTGGTTCGCCAGTCTCACGGCGGCTCCGGTAAACAGGCGACCTCCGTCATCAACGGTATCGAAGCCGACGTGGTGACCCTTGCGCTGGCCTACGATGTCGACGCCATTGCCGAGCGTGGTCGTATCGACAAAAACTGGATCAAACGCCTGCCGGATAACTCTGCGCCATACACCTCGACCATCGTCTTCCTGGTACGTAAAGGCAACCCGAAACAGATTAAAGACTGGAACGACCTGGTAAAACCGGGCGTGTCAGTGATTACACCAAACCCGAAAAGCTCCGGCGGCGCTCGCTGGAACTACCTGGCGGCCTGGGGTTACGCGCTGCATCACAACAACGGTGACCAGGCCAAAGCGCAGGAGTTCGTGAAAGCGCTGTACAAAAACGTCGAAGTGCTGGACTCCGGCGCGCGTGGCGCCACCAACACCTTCGTCGAGCGCGGTATCGGCGACGTGCTGATCGCATGGGAAAACGAAGCCCTGCTGGCCACCCACGAGCTGGGCAAAGACAAGTTCGAGATTGTGACCCCAGGTGAGTCTATTCTTGCCGAGCCGACTGTTTCCGTGGTCGACAAAGTGGTTGATAAGAAAGGGACAAAAGCGGTGGCGGAAGCCTACCTGAAATATCTCTACTCGCCTGAAGGCCAGGAAATTGCGGCGAAAAACTACTATCGTCCACGCGATGCGGCTGTTGCGAAGAAATATGAAGGGGAATTCCCGAAACTGAAACTCTTCACCATTGATGATGTGTTCGGCGGCTGGACGAAAGCGCAGAAAGAGCACTTCTCTAATGGCGGCACCTTCGATCAGATTAGCCAGCGCTAAGCGTTATCAAACGGCACGGTGACCCGGTGTGAGAAATCCACCGGGTTTTTTATTTGGTCATCATTTTGCGTTACTCTTTCGCCTCTATCGAAAACAGGGAACGCGTTGTGAAAAAAATTATCTTATTGATCCTTATTATCATCGCCCTTGCCGCTGGCGGCGTGTACTGGATAAAAGCGGGTAATCCGAATGCGTTGCGTCATATCGTTCTCGACCAGTGCCTGCCTAATCAACTGCAACACCGTAACCCGGCACCCTGCGCACAGGTGAAGCCTGATGCGGGCTATGTCGTATTTAAAGACCGCAACGGGCCGTTGCAGTATCTGCTGATGCCGACATACCGCATTAATGGAACCGAAAGCCCGCTCCTGACCGAGCCTCACACGCCAAATTTCTTCTGGCTGGCGTGGCAGTCGCGCAGCTTTATGACCCTGAAGCGGGGATCTGAGGTGCCTGACAGCGCCATTTCACTGACGATTAACTCGCCGACTGGCCGTACGCAGAACCATTTCCATATTCATATCTCCTGTCTGCGCCCGGACGTACGTGAGAAACTCAATGCGGCACAGGGCGACATTAGCACCCAGTGGCTACCTCTGCCCGGTGGGCTGGAGGGGCACGAGTATCTTGCCCGACGGGTAACGGAGAATGAACTGGTCCAGCGCAGCCCGTTTATGATGCTGGCGGAAGAGCTACCCGAAGCGCGCGACCACATGGGGCGCTTTGCGCTGGCGATGGCGCAGCAGTCGGATGGTTCGTTTGTTTTGCTGGCGACCGAGCGAAACCTGCTCATGCTTAACCGCGCCTCGGCTGAGGAATTGCAGGATCATCAATGCACTATCCTGAAGTGACCCCACCATAAATAGCGTTTACTCGTCCTGCCTGTCGCCGTAGACTTGCTGAAAAAATCTACAGGAGACAGGTATGTCGCTCTGGTTATCTCATCCTCTGCTGCTGCCTTCGTTGATTGTTGGCGTCACCATCGTGCTATGGGCGACGTCGCTATTGCCAGAATTTATCACCGCGCTGCTGTTTTTCACGGCAGCGATGGCCGCCAGAATTGCCCCGCCGGAAGTCATTTTCGGCGGCTTTGCCTCGTCGGCTTTCTGGCTTGTATTCAGCGGTTTTGTACTGGGGGTGGCGATCCGTAAAACCGGTCTGGCTGACAGGGCCGCCCGGGCGCTGTCAGCAAAGCTTACCGATTCCTGGATATTGATGGTGGCGAGTGTGGTGCTGCTGAGCTATGCGTTGGCGTTTGTGATGCCGTCGAATATGGGGCGTATTGCGCTGCTGATGCCGATTGTTGCGGCGATGGCGAAACGTGCCGGTATCCCTGACGGTTCCCGCGCCTGGTTTGGTCTGGCGCTGGCCGTGGGGTTCGGCACTTTTCAGCTCTCGGCAACTATCCTGCCTGCTAACGTCCCTAACCTGGTGATGAGCGGTGCGGCGGAAGGCTCGTACGGCATCCACCTGAACTATGTTCCGTATCTGCTGCTGCACACCCCGGTGCTGGGCATTCTCAAAGGGCTGATCCTGATTGGCCTCATCTGCTGGTTATTCCCCGGCAGCCCAAAACCGCCGAAGGATCTGGCGCCATCTGAACCCATGGGGCAGGATGAAAAGCGCCTCGCCTGGCTGCTGGCGGTGGTGCTGGTGATGTGGGTCACGGAGAGCTGGCATGGTATTGGGCCGGCATGGACTGGGCTGGCGGCGTCCGTCATCGTTATGCTGCCGCGCGTTGGTTTTATCACCGGGGAAGAGTTTTCTGCGGGGGTGAATATGCGTACTTGTCTCTATGTTGCAGGCATTCTTGGGCTGGCCATCGTGGTGACGCAAACCGGTATCGGTACGGCGGTGGGCGAAGCGTTGCTCCGCATTATGCCGCTGGACGCAGACAAACCGTTCACCAGTTTCCTGGCGCTGACCGGTATCACCACCGCGCTCAACTTCATTATGACTGCCAACGGCGTTCCGGCGCTGTATACCACCCTGGCACAGAGCTTCTCAGATGCCACCGGCTTCCCGCTGCTGTCGGTGATTATGATTCAGGTACTGGGTTATTCCACGCCGCTGCTGCCGTATCAGGCGTCGCCGATTGTTGTGGCGATGGGGCTAGGGAAGGTGCCTGCAAAGGCGGGGATGATGCTCTGTCTGGCGCTGGCCGTTGCGACGTACCTGGTGCTGCTGCCGCTGGATTATCTGTGGTTTAGCTTGCTGGGGAAAGTGTAGTCCGCGCAACCCTCTCCCGAAGGGAGAGGGAGGAGAAGAGCGTAGGGCGGGTTAGCGAAGCGCCACCCGCCGCAAAGGCAATTACGCCTGTTTAGCCGCTTCTGCCGCTTTAACGATCACCGCGAAAGCGTCAGCTTTCAGGGATGCACCGCCAACCAGCGCGCCATCGATGTCTGGCTGGGTGAACAACTCAGCAGCGTTGGATGCGTTTACGGAACCGCCGTACTGGATAATCACTTGCTCAGCCACTTTCGCGTCGGCTTTTGCAATGTGGTCACGGATGAATTTGTGCACGGCCTGAGCCTGCGCTGGCGTTGCAGATTTGCCGGTACCGATCGCCCAGACTGGCTCGTAAGCAATGACTGCACCTTCGAACGCTGCTGCGCCCTGCGTTTTCAGAACCGCGTCGATCTGACGTGCGCACACTTCTTCGGTTTTGCCCGCTTCGTTTTCTGCTTCGGTTTCACCGATGCACAGAACCGGGATCAGACCCTGCTCTTTCAGCACAGCGAATTTCTTCGCGATGAACTCGTCGGATTCTTTGTGGTAGGTGCGACGCTCTGAGTGGCCGATGATGATGTATTTTGCGCCGATATCTTTCAGCATTTCAGCGGAAGTTTCACCGGTGAACGCGCCAGACAGGTTAACGTCAACGTTCTGTGCACCCAGAATGATGTGGCTGCCGTCAGCGGCGCGTTTAGCCAGATCCAGGTACATATCCGGCGGAGCGATAGCAACCGCGCAGCCCGTTACGCCAGCCAGCTCTTTACGCAGGTTCGCAACCAGCTCGTTTACCATGTGGCGGCTGCCGTTCAGTTTCCAGTTACCCATCACTAAAGGATGTCGCATTTCAATTCTCCACGCTAAATAAGCGAATTAAGGAATATGGCCGCCCTGTCGGGCAGCATGGTCTGTGAATCAGTATAGAGATTTTCCCTCGAAAGGCTTTGCTTTTTGTCATTAATTCGCCCCGCCGAGGGTGTCAGAAAGCGCCAGCTTAATCGGTTCAACTGCGAAGGTCAGTCCTTTTTCGCCGTTATCCGCCACCACATAGCGAATTGCCCCTTCAGTTGTGGCGTAGTACCGCTTGTTTTTACCCGCGGCCAGCAGCTTTTGCAGCTTTTGCTGGCTTTGCTTTTTCGTCAGCGCGGGCGTAAACGCCTGTAATACCGCGCTCATGTACTCCTGCGCCTTCGTTTTTGCCGCTTTCTGCTCTGGGCCCTGGATCGGTAGCCAGGTGATTTGCATGCTTTTGATTTTTAACGTCCCACGCTCCAGCGCCGTGGAGGCATACAAGTTTTCGTTTATCTTGCTCGCCGCGCGGGTCAGGGTTGGGGTATCACGAGAGCTATCAATCGCGCGAAACTCATCCAGCGGCAACGTAGGGTTGGTCTGATTGAAGGTTTCACGAAACTGACTGATGGATTGATCGAACGACGGCGCGCCTGCCAGCAAATAGGGTGCCGTGGTAGGGGCCGACGTGTCGGCGGCGTGCAGCGGAAAACCCGCGCCAAGCATCGCTATACACAGGAAGAGAGTGTGTGCCGAACTTTTCATCAACATTGCCCCTGGCCGTAAGTGCTCATGATTAAAACGATATCTGCCCGGCTTGTCAAAAGGTCACAACTCCAGGGTAAAATGCGGACTAAATGATAATAAGGAACCTTACATGACCATACAGCAGTGGCTGTTTTCATTCAAAGGGCGTATCGGACGCCGTGATTTCTGGGTCTGGATGGCGACGTGGGTTGTCGCCATGCTGCTTCTGTTTTTCGTTGCGTACAATGCCTGGTTGAGCACGCAAACGGCGGCTTTTGCGCTGGTCTGTTTGCTGTGGCCAACGGCGGCCGTGGTGGTGAAGCGTCTTCACGATCGTGGCCGTTCCGGCGCGTGGGCCTTTCTGATTATTCTGGCGTGGATGCTGGTCGCAGGGAACTGGGGGATGCTGCCGTCCATTCTTCCCTGGGTGGTGGGCAGACTGCTGCCGTCCGTTATCTTCGTGATGATGATTGTCGATCTGGGCGCGTTTATCGGCACCCAGAGCGAAAATAAATACGGTAAAGACACCCTTGAGGTGAAGTACCGCTGATCACCAGTAGTGTTCGGCGGTCATATGACCCGGTCGGCGGCGAAGATGTTTCGTCATCTGCCGGGTATCCTTCAGAAGCTGTTGCGTATCCCGAACCATCTGCGGGTTACCACACAGCATGACGTGGCTGGTGTCTGCAGTCATCGGCAAACCCACTGCGTTTTCCAGCACACCACTCTCAATTAACGCCGGCACGCGACCGGTCAGCGTACCTGCTACGGTTTCGCGGCTGACGACGGTCTGAATTTTCAGCTTCCCGCCATATCGCTGTTCCAGCGCCTGCATCTGCGGCAAGTAGCTCAGGTCTGCGGCGTAGCGCGCAGCATGCACCAGCACGATGTTTTTAAAGCGCTCAAGGTCTTTGCCATATTGCAGAATGGAGAGGTAGGGGCCAATGGCCGTGCCGGTTGCCAGCATCCATAGCGTGTCACAATCAGGGATCTCTTCGAGTACAAAGAAACCTGCTGCTTCACTCACAATTTGCACATCGTCACCGGGCTTAAGGGCGGCAAGGCGCGGGCTGAGTTTGCCGTCCGGGACGGTCACCAGATAGAACTCAAGATCCGGATTATCCGGCGCGTTAACGTAAGAGTAGGCGCGCTGCACGCGTTCGCCGTCGACATCCAGCCCCAGCTTCGCAAATTGCCCGGCCTTAAACGGGTGAACGGGAGCATGCAGGGTGAGACTAAATAGCGCATCGGTCCAGAACTCTATCTTTGTGACTTTACCTGTTACCCAGTCCGCCATGATCTTCTCCTGTGCTGTTTCTCTGTTCTATCTTCCGTACTTGTGGGAAACATTTCCAGCCCCTTCGGGCCGGAAAGCTCTATCGATCAAACGGTTTTACAGAATGTGCGTCTGTACGTCCGGGTCTTTACGATCGAGATAGTGGATGGACTGAATGCGGCGAATGGTGCGCGATTTACCGCGGATCAGCAGCGTTTCGGTGGTCGCCATATTGCCCTTGCGGGTGATGCCGTCCAGCAGGTCACCTTTGGTGATGCCGGTGGCGGAGAAGACAACGTTGTCGCTGCGTGCCATTTCATTCAGCGCGAGAACCTTATTGGCTTCGATACCCATTGCTTCGCAGCGCGCCAGCTCGTTTTCACCGATACGGCGGTTCTCGTCGCTGTCGCCTTTCACCTCATGCCGAGGCAGCAGGCGCGCCTGCATATCGCCGTCCAGCGCGCGGATCACCGCCGCCGAGACCACGCCCTCCGGCGCACCGCCGATGCCGTACAGCACGTCTACTTCGCTGTCCGGCATGCAGGTCAGAATTGAGGCGGCAACATCGCCATCCGGAATGGCAAACACGCGCACGCCGAGCTTTTGCATCTGCGCGATGGTGGCGTCGTGGCGCGGTTTTGCCAGAATCGTCACGGTCAGTTCACTCAGGGGTTTGCCCAAAGCTCTGGCGATGTTGCGCAGGTTCTCTTCCAGCGGCAGGCTGAGGTCGATTGCGCCCTTCGCACCAGGACCGACTATCAGCTTTTCCATGTACATATCCGGCGCGTTAAGGAAGCAGCCTTTATCGCCCACGGCCAGAACCGCAAGCGCGTTGGCCTGGCCCATCGCCGTCATGCGGGTGCCTTCAATCGGGTCTACGGCGATATCCACCGCATCGCCTTTGCCGGTACCGACTTTTTCACCGATATAGAGCATTGGCGCTTCGTCGATCTCGCCTTCGCCAATGACGATAGTGCCGTCGATGTTGACCTGGTTAAGTACAATGCGCATGGCATGGACAGCAGCTCCGTCCGCGGTATTTTTGTCGCCACGCCCCAGCCATTTATAGCCTGCGAGGGCGGCCGCTTCGGTGACGCGGGAAAACTCGATAGCAAGTTCACGTTTCATGAGGTACTCGTGCAATCAAAAAGAATTGCACGAAGTTTATCACAGAGTGGGGAGGGGAGAGGGGACCGGTGCTGTCTGGGCCCCTCTCCCTCTCCTCATGGGAGAGGGAATATAGGATTACTCGTCGTGCTCTTCCCACGCCAAGGCGCGCTTCACTGCTTTCTTCCAGCCGCTGTAGCGGAAGTTGCGCTCGGTGGTTTCGATGCCCGGGCGGAACTCGCGTTCGATAACCGCTTTTTCCTGCAGCTCGTCCAGGTTCTGCCAGAAGCCTACCGCCAGACCGGCAAGATACGCCGCACCCAGCGCCGTGACTTCACGCACTTCAGGGCGCTCAACGCGGGTACCCAGAATGTCGGACTGGAACTGCATCAGGAAGTTATTCGCTACCGCACCGCCGTCCACGCGCAGGGCGTGCAGACGAATGCCGGAGTCTGCCTGCATCGCTTCCAGCACGTCGCGCGTCTGGTAGGCAATGGATTCCAGGGTGGCGCGAATAATGTGGTTCGAGTTCACACCACGCGTCAGACCGAAAATCGCACCGCGTGCATAGGGATCCCAGTACGGTGCGCCCAGGCCGGTGAACGCTGGCACCACGTACACACCGTTGGTGTCCTTCACTTTGGTCGCAAAGTATTCGGAGTCGAAGGCATCGCTAATCAGCTTCATCTCGTCACGCAGCCACTGAATAGACGCACCCGCCATAAACACCGCACCTTCCAGGGCGTAGTTCACTTCACCGCGAGGGCCGCAGGCGATGGTGGTCAGCAGGCCGTTTTCTGATTTCACCGCTTTCTCACCGGTATTCATCAGCATAAAGCAGCCGGTGCCGTAGGTGTTCTTCGCCATCCCTTCTTTGACGCACAGCTGGCCGAACAGTGCCGCCTGCTGGTCACCGGCGATACCGGCGATAGGAATACGGGTGCCGCCTTTACCGCCAATGTTGGTCTGACCGTAGACTTCTGAAGACTTGCGCACTTCAGGCAGCATCGCGCGTGGGATATCCAGCGCGTCCAGCATCTTGTCATCCCACTCCAGGGTGTTGATGTTGAACAGCATGGTACGCGAGGCGTTGGTGTAGTCGGTAACGTGAACGCGTCCCTGGGTCATCTTCCAGATAAGCCAGGTATCAACGGTCCCGAACAGCAGCTCGCCGCGTTTTGCACGCTCGCGTGAACCTTCCACGTGGTCGAGGATCCACTTCACTTTGGTGCCGGAGAAGTACGGGTCAACCACCAGACCGGTGGCGCTGCGCACGTACTCTTCCATCCCGTCACGCTTCAGCTGTTCACAGATTTCTGAGGTACGGCGGCACTGCCAGACAATAGCGTTGTAGATAGGCTTACCGGTTTCGCGTTCCCAGACAATCGTCGTTTCACGCTGGTTGGTAATACCGATAGCGGCAATCTCGTCGGAACTGATATCGGCTTTCGCCAGTACTTCAACCAGCGTTGAGCTTTGTGAAGCCCAGATCTCCATTGGGTCATGTTCTACCCAGCCTGGACGAGGGTAAATTTGCTCAAATTCACGTTGAGACACGCTGACAATGTTCGCGTCATGATCCATTACGACAGCGCGGGAGCTGGTAGTGCCCTGGTCGAGCGCAACGATATATTTTTTTTCGGTCATGGTATGTGTCCCGTAGTCAGATTACAGCGAAGCTTTTTGTTGTGCGGTAGAAGTCGTTTCCTTCTCCTCTTCCACACAGGTGTCGCACGGTAAGTGGCGACCAATTAATTTGCGGTAGCTAAACGCGCCCAGCGCGGCCCCAACCACCGGCGCAAAAAGCGGTACCAGGAAGTAAGGGATATCTTTCCCGCCAGTAAAGGCCACGTCGCCCCATCCCGCGATAAACGCGAAGGCTTTCGGTCCGATATCACGCGCCGGGTTCATCGCAAACCCGGTCAGCGGGCCCATGGATGCGCCGATCACCGCAATCAGCAGACCAATCAGCAAGGGGGCCAGCGGGCCACGCGGAATGCCGTTTCCGTCGTCGGTCAGCGCCAGGATAACGCCCATCAGAATAGCGGTAATCACCATTTCAACTGCGAACGCCTGCACAAAATTGATATGCGGGTTTGGATAGGTTGAGAAGATGCCTGCCAGATCCAGACTTTCGACGCTGCCGCGCACCATATGATGCGTCTGTTCGAAGTCGATGAAAAGATTGTAATAAAGCCCGTAAACTAACGCCGCTGCACAAAACGCGCCGGCAAACTGAGAAAGAATGAAGGGAACAACTTTGCGTCCGTCGAAGCACGCGAACAGCCACAGTGCGATAGTCACCGCCGGGTTAAGATGTGCACCAGAAACCCCTGCAGTCAGGTAGATGGCCATCGCCACGCCCAGACCCCAGATGATACTGATTTCCCACTGACCAAAACTGGCACCCGCCACTTTCAGTGCAGCGACACAGCCCACTCCGAAGAATATCAACAACCCGGTACCAAGGAACTCGGCAATGCACTGGCCTTTTAAGGTTGATGTCTGACTCATAATCGGAATCCTGAAGAAATTGATGTTTATTGTTAGCGTGGTCGCCCGTGACAGCCACGATGCCCTGTAGACATAGTGTTAATTTATCGTTAACGAGCAAAAACGAGAAATATCGAAATCAAAATGTGTGGTCTGTGTCAATAAAATGAGCGTTTTCGCGCCATAAAGCGCGTTTTTGCATCAGTAATGGAATGTGAGCTGAATCATTTCATTAACGAATGAGTTAACAACTTAGTGGTATATGCCGCGAACGCACCAGGACGAGACCGAAAAGTGTTGCAAACCGCGATCTGCGCGGCGTGTCGCTGGACACAGAGCGCCGCGCTCCATACAATCGATGGAATATGTCGTGCGCGTTTACGTTAAAGCGTCGCCTTGCAATTCAGGAGAGGTAGCATCATGTCTTTAGAAGTGTTTGAGAAACTGGAATCGAAAGTACAGCAGGCGATTGACACCATCACGCTGCTGCAAATGGAAATTGAAGAGCTGAAAGAGAAAAACAACAGCCTGGCGCAGGAAGTGCAGAACGCGCAGCACAGCCGCGAAGAACTGGAGCGTGAAAACAACCAGCTGCGCGAACAGCAGAACGGCTGGCAGGATCGCCTGCAGGCGCTGCTGGGACGTATGGAAGAAGTGTAATTCCGAATTCGTACAAAAGGCACGCTAAATGCGTGCCTTTTTTATTCCATCGAAATAGACTCGCTTGATACGACAACTCACACGGAACGCGAGATGACGAAACGAAGCGATATTATTGATAATTCAGATCGATACATAAGCCGTGATACGCCTAAAGGTCTCATCTATACAGAAAATTTAGGATGGATCGATCTTGGCCATGCTAACCCAGCAGGAGCCGAAAGGTTGTGGCAGCAAATGGTTATCCCGCATGGCGGAGATGACACATGGTTCGAAGTCAATTATCACCAGAGTATGTCCACTCATTTTGCTGGAATAAGCATTACTACCGGTATATACAGACGATTTTTAGTCCGCCGAGGACTTAGTGAGCGTGTTTTACAGGGTGTGGCACTATCAATATTTATGGCGACATCTCATCAGTTTGAATCAATTCAGGACTTCTGGCCTTATATTGTTTTAACCGATAGTGGATATAGCGCTGAAGATCTTGTTTCAAATTTATTCGGTTTTTGCCAGGCGGTGAATTATGCGGATTATACTTCTTTTCTGAATATATGTCTGAAAGAGAAAGCGTACCGCATTTGGGACCATTATGGACCCGTGGGTGAATACAAAAATAAAAGCGTGCTTCCTCTTCTGTTTCCTGATCCTTATGAAAAAAAAGATAATCTTAGACCTTACCAGGGAAATTTACCTGCATTTATGAGTTCGATCACACCTCAGGCTAATCCAGCGTACGTTCGTGAGTTAACCTTATGAAAATATCGAAGCTGTTTCTTATTAGTTTTTTTTTAATTGTGATAGGGGCAGGGTACATATTTTGGGCTGCACGAGTTTTTGTACCAGAATGTTATACACAAAACGATTTTTTCCGTTATCATCTAATGACCCCCGATCTTGTTAAAAGGGTTCCTAGAGTATCGAACCGCTGGTATTTCCTGAGTCAGACAGATGAGGGAAGTGGTTTAAGAACCAATGAGATAATTTTTACAAATATAAAAGAAAGCGATGCCGATGCACTCGTTGAGCAGCTTGAGATGTGGGTGAACACTTATCCGCAACGCCACGAAATGATCAGTGTTTCAGTAGAGAAATCAAACGGGGATTTGGAGATACGAGTTATTCACTATGATATGGATGAATAAAAATGAAGAAGGCCATCTGAACATCAAATGGCCTTCCTGGTTTACTCAATATCCAGCGGATCTTCCGAAAGAATAATCCCGGTGTTATCAGCGTACAGATGGTCGCCGGAGAAGAAGGTCACGCCGCCAAAATTGACGCGGACGTCGCTTTCACCGATACCGTCACCTGCTGCGCCTACCGGAATGGCCGCAATCGCCTGAATCCCGATATCCAGGTCTTCGAGATCGTCCACCTGGCGCACGGAACCGTACACCACAATGCCTTCCCACTCGTTCTGCACGGCAATGCCGGCCAGCTCTGCATCTATCAGAGCGCGACGCACGGAACCGCCGCCATCGACGACCAAAACGCGGCCACGACCGTTCTGTTCGAGCAGATCATACAGCAACCCGTTGTCCTCGAAACATTTCACCGTGACGATTTGTCCGCCAAACGACGACCGTCCACCAAAGTTGGAGAACAGCGGTTCAACGACGTTGACATCTTCCTGGTAGATGTCACAAAGCTCGGAGGTATCGTATTTCATAGGTTTACCGCTCAGTTGCTGCGAATGTGTTCAGTATATCGTGCTAAATGCGTTGTTGGCAAAATCATCAATTGTTAATTGATATTTGTCAGCTAACTGAGCGTCTGGCTTAAGACAATCCCAATGACGAACAACAGGTTAGTCAGCAGGGCGCCTTTTACCGTTCGTTCCAGCATCGGCGGCATCGCGGCCGGGCTAAGTTCACGCATGACGAAGCGGGCCTGCTTAATCAGCAGCGGCGCGGCGAGTATAAACAGCCAGCCCCATACGCTGTGCAGTGAGATCAGATTAAACAGCGCCAGACAAACCAGGGCACCAATCAGCAGGCAGGCATGATAGCGGCGCGCATTGACCGGCCCCAGACGTACCGCGAGCGTATTTTTACCGTTCTCACGGTCGCTGTCGATATCGCGCAGGTTATTTATGTTGAGTACCGCCGTCGCCAGCAGACCGCAGGCGGTTGCGGGCAGGAAAAGGGCAGGGATAACGGTATGCACCTGCAGGTACCAACTCCCCATCACGCTCAGCCAGCCGAAGAACACCAGCACGGAGATATCCCCGAGGCCAATATACCCGTAAGGACGCGTACCGACGGTGTAGGTAATGGCCGCGATAATTGCGAGCAAGCCCAGCACCAGGAAGCCGATGAAGTCGCTGGTGGTTTTCGAGGCGACCGTCACCAGTGCCAGACCCGATAAACAAATCAGTACCACGGTGATAATCAGCGCGCGCTTCATCTGTGCCTGGGTAATCACCCCTTTCTGCATCCCGCGCAGCGGTCCGATACGGTCAGGTTTGTCACTGCCTTTCACCGCATCACCGTAGTCGTTAGCGAGATTGGAGAGAATTTGCAGCAGCCCTGCGGTAATCAATGCCAGCGCAGCGACCAGAGGATCAAAATAACCTTGCCACCAGGCAAGTGCCGTGCCGACGATAATGGCGGCAAAGGCCAGAGGAAGCGTTTTAGGGCGTAGACTTTCGAGCCACGCCTGAGTACGGCTGATATCAGTCATAAGTATTTAGCCAATAAAAATGGGGGCATTAGCCCCCATTAACGGTGATGAGAATGCAATAACCGCGATTATAGGATAAAACGGCTAAGATCTTCATCTGCCACTAACGCATCAAGATGTTTGCTCACATATTCAGCGTCAATGGTAATGGTTTGACCGTTAAGGTCGCTCGCATCATAAGAGATATCCTCCACCAGGCGTTCCAGCACGGTGTGCAGACGACGCGCACCGATGTTTTCGGTGGTTTCGTTAACCTGCCACGCGGCCTGGGCGATACGTTTGATACCGTCTTCGGTGAACTCCAGGTTCACGCCTTCGGTCGCCATCAGCGCTTTGTACTGTACGGTCGCAGAGGCGTTTGGCTCGGTCAGGATGCGTTCGAAATCTTCGGTGGTCAGCGCCTGCAGTTCAACGCGGATCGGCAGACGACCCTGCAGTTCCGGGATCAGGTCAGACGGGCTGGCAACCTGGAACGCGCCGGAAGCGATAAACAGGATGTGGTCCGTTTTCACCATACCGTGCTTGGTGGAGACGGTGCAGCCTTCAACCAGCGGCAGCAGGTCGCGCTGAACGCCTTCACGGGACACGTCCGGGCCGGAGCTGTTGCCGCCGCGCTTACAAATCTTGTCGATTTCGTCGATGAACACGATGCCGTGCTGCTCAACCGCGTCGATAGCATCCTGCTTCAGCTCTTCCGGGTTCACCAGCTTCGCCGCTTCTTCTTCAATCAGCAGCTTCATCGCATCTTTGATTTTCAGCTTACGTGCTTTCTGCTTCTGGCCGCCCAGGTTCTGGAACATGGACTGCAGCTGGCTGGTCATCTCTTCCATGCCAGGAGGTGCCATGATTTCTACACCCATTGGCGCGGCAGCAAGATCGATCTCAATCTCTTTATCATCCAGCTGGCCTTCACGCAGTTTTTTGCGGAATGCCTGACGCGCGGCAGACGGTTCAGCCTGCTGCTCAGCCTGGCCCCAGTTGTTTTTCGCCGGTGGGATCAGCACGTCGAGAATGCGCTCTTCGGCCATCTCTTCCGCGCGATAGCGGTTTTTCTCAATCGCCTGGACGCGCACCATTTTGATCGCCGAATCGGTCAGATCGCGGATGATGGAGTCCACTTCTTTACCCACATAGCCCACTTCGGTGAACTTGGTGGCTTCGACTTTGATGAAAGGCGCGTTCGCCAGCTTCGCCAGACGACGGGCAATTTCGGTTTTACCGACACCGGTTGGGCCGATCATCAGAATGTTTTTCGGCGTCACTTCATGGCGCAGCTCTTCGTCAAGCTGCATACGACGCCAGCGGTTACGCAGAGCGATAGCCACGGAGCGCTTGGCGTTATCCTGGCCGATAATGTGTTTGTTCAGTTCGCTGACAATTTCGCGTGGGGTCATTTCAGACATGGGAGATCCTTACGCTTTGGAGGTCAATTCTTCGATGGTGTGGTTATGGTTGGTATAGATGCAGATATCACCTGCAATATCCAACGCCTTCACCGCGATATCACGTGCGTTCATGTCGGTATTTTCCAACAGCGCGCGGGCTGCAGCCTGGGCATAAGGGCCGCCAGAGCCGATGGCAATCAGGTCATTCTCCGGCTGAATAACGTCACCGTTACCGGTGATGATCAGCGAAGCGGTTTCATCGGCTACCGCCAGCAGCGCTTCGAGCTTGCGCAACATACGGTCGGTACGCCAGTCTTTTGCCAGCTCAACGGCCGCTTTCACCAGATGACCCTGGTGCATCTCAAGCTTGCGTTCAAACAGTTCAAACAGCGTGAAGGCATCAGCTGTACCGCCTGCAAAACCGGCGATCACTTTGTCGTTATAGAGACGACGGACTTTCTTCACGTTGCCTTTCATGACGGTATTACCCAGCGTGGCCTGGCCATCACCGGCGATTACCACATGGCCGTTACGGCGTACACTTACTATTGTTGTCACGAGCAGACCCCCTGGTTACAAATTCGGGAAACAGAAGCCCTGAGCCTGTGCTCAGGGCTGAATTAAATGATAGATGGGGGAGATTTTGGGGGTTTCAACCCCCGGAGGCGAGTCGAATGCAGTTTGTGTGGCCGGCCACTTTCAAACGAGAAAGGGTGCCATCGGCGTTTTCTTTGCCTTTGACCGGGCCAATCACCACGCGGTTCCAGCCGTTATTGGTGGTAATGCGTGAATCAAACCCTTCAAATGCCAGCTGAGCACGCACGGTTTCGGCCTGCTCCGCACCTTTAAACGAACCGCACTGTACCATCCAGCGACGTTCGTCTTTTTTCTCCGCCGTCTGCTTCGGCGCTTCGGTCTCTTTGGTCACCGGCGCAGCCTGCTGCGTTTTAGGCTGCTGTGCAGTGGTATGCGCTGGCGTCTGGAGCAGATCCTGATACGGTTGAGCCGCCTGTTTTTGCGGCTGTGCTTTTGGCTGCTGCTGAACAGGCTGAGATTGTACCGTACGCGTCTGCTGCTGCGGTTGCTGGTAAGGCTGTGCCTTCGGCTGCTGTACCGGCTGAGTTTGCGTCCACTGCTGCTGTTGCTGCTGCTGAATTTGAGCCTGACGCTGACGCTGCAACTGCAACGTTTGCTGACGCTGCGCTGGCGTTTGTTCATTCCATGGCACTTCGTTCAGCTGCGTCGGCTGCTGGCGCATATCGGCCTGCATTTGTGCCAGCAACTGGCGCTGCTCGTCCGTCAGCTGATCGGCATTCTTCACCTCGCCACCGGCAGAGGGCTCGGTAGGCGCACGCACGCCAGGCTGGCGGCTTTCCAGCTCTTTGATATAGCGCCAGCGCTCTTCAGGTTTCGGAGGAAGGCCATTACCGGCCACTTTACTGGCCTGAAGCGCCTCGGACTCTTCCTTTTTATGGTGCGTGATGAAGTACAGACCACCAATAAAGGCGACGACAACAGCCGCAGCAATAGCGACCATTGCTGGCGAGACAGCAGGCAGGCTACGTTGCTTTTTCCTTGAGCTACTCTTTTTGCGTCGCGAAGGTGCCGGCTGGCCGCGACGTACATAATCTCGTTGTGCCACTATCGTTTCGCTGTATTTATTCGTTCGTCAGCCCGCCATGTTACTTAAGCGGCGGGGCTTTGACCAGATAAGGGTGTCCTAAAGACGTTTACGTTAAGTCAATGCCTGGGTAGAGCCCCGGACTATCAGTTCGCAGTCCAGCAACCGCGAGCCGCTGCTAACTGTTTGACCGTGAAGCTGATCCAGCAGAAGCAGCATCGCTTCGCGACCGATTTGATAGCGCGGTTGCGCGACCGTTGAGAGCGGCGGATCGCAAAATTCTGAAAGCGAAATATTATCGAATCCGATGATGGATAAATCTTTCGGTATGCGCAGGCCGCGGCGTTTGGCGTATGATAACGCGCCCAGCGCCATCACGTCGCTGTGACAAAATACGGCGGTGGGCGGTTCAGGCAGGTCCAGAAGCTTCTCCAGCGCCTGGCCACCGGCTGCGAAGGTAAAATCACCGCGGGCAATGTAGTGCGGATCGACGGTAACGCCAGTACGGCGCAGTGCCTGAACGTAGCCCTGCAGGCGGTAGTGGCACAGCGGCATCTCTTCTGGCCCGGCAATACAGCCAATGCGCTTATGCCCCAGCTCCTGAAGATAGTTCACCGCGTTGAATGCGGCGGTGAGGTTATCGATATGGACCGTCGGCAACTCCAGTTCAGGGGCAAACTCGTTAGCCATGACCATCGGCGGTAAATTACGCTGCTCTTCAATGCTGGCGTCAAACGGCAGGCGCGAGCCAAGCAGCAGCATGCCATCGATCTGCTTGGTGATAATAAGGTCGATAAAGGTCTTTTCCTGCTGGTTCTGATGGGCGCAGTCGCCAATCAACACCAGATACCCTTGTTCCGCCGCCGTCACTTCGATACCGCGGATAATCTCACTGAAGAAGGGATCGCAGATGTCCGGCACAATCACAAGGATTGTGCGTGATTCATTGCGTTTGACGTTGCGCCCCATCGCCTGTGGGAAATAACCCACTTCAAGCGCAGCCTGCTCTACCCGGTTGCGGGTCGCCTGGGAGACTTTATCCGGGTTCATTAATGCGCGGGACACGGTTGCCGTTGAGACTTGTGCTTTCTCGGCAACGTCTTTCATGGTCGCCGTGGCAACCTCTTTCCTGGACTTCAACGTCTTCTCCTCGCCTGAACACCGAACTTCTGACATCACCATTTTTACAGATAGTTAATGGAATCGGTTACAGAATTTTCATAAAAAGTGTGAGGAGCGTTAAATTTTTCGATCCGTCTTCAGCCTTCGATGGGATCGACGTCCAGCACCCACTTCACTTTACGTGCTTCAGGCAGGGTGTTGATCAGCGCCAGCGTGCCGCTAACAATGTGCTGTAAACGGATCCGCGAAGGATGCTGGAGCAAAATTTGCCAGCGGAAACGTCCGCCGCGTTTCGGCGCCAGCGCCGGTACCGGACCCAGGATCCACAGCTGATTATCCACCAGGGGGCTGGCCTGCAGGAGATTTCTCAGCTGCTGCAGGAAAAGCGGTGCCTGCTGGTTGTTATGATCTTCCGCGCGGATGATGACGTGGCTGGTCCACGGTGGCAGTTGCATGGTCTGTCGTTCGGCCAGCGCCTGCTCGGCAAAAGCGTCATAGCCTTTGTGCAGCAGGGTTTGCAGCAGCGGGTGCTCAGGGTGGTGCGTCTGCAGAACCACTTCGCCCTGTTTGCCTGCGCGCCCTGCCCGTCCGGCCACCTGGGTATAGAGCTGGGCAAAACGCTCGGCCGCGCGGAAATCCGCAGAGAACAGCGCGCCGTCCACGTCCAGCAGGGCGACCAGCGTGACGTCCGGGAAGTGGTGCCCTTTTGCCAGCATTTGGGTACCAATCAGAATGCGCGCCCCGCCGCGATGTACTTCCGCGAGCTGCTGTTCCAGCGCGCCCTTGCGGCTGGTGGTGTCTCTGTCGATACGAGAGATTGGAACGTCAGGGAAGAAGGGCGCCAGCGCCTGCTCAAGCTGTTCCGTTCCTAGTCCGACCGGCACGATATGCGTTGACCCGCACGATGGACACTGGCGCGGCACCGGACGCTGGCTGTCGCAGTGGTGACAACGCAGGTGGCGCTGTGCCTGATGGAAGGTGTAGTAGTGGTCACAGCGTGGGCATTCCGCAATCCAGCCGCAGTCGTGGCACAGCAGGGCGGGGGCAAATCCGCGGCGGTTGAGGAACAGAATTACCTGGTTGCCCGCCTGCAAATGCTGACGCATGCGGGTAATCAATGCGGGTGCTAGCCCGGCCTGAACCTGCTGACCTTTTAGATCGAGCACGTGCTGAATGGCCGGACGGGCATTCCCGGCACGGCGCGTCAGACGCAGCATATGATATTTGCGCTGGCGCACGTTGTGCAGGGTTTCGAGCGCAGGGGTGGCGGAGCCGAGAATGATCGGAATTTGCTCGCTGTGGGCGCGATAAACTGCCAGATCGCGGGCATGGTAGCGCCAGCCTTCCTGTTGCTTATAGGAGCTGTCGTGCTCTTCGTCGATCACGATCACGCCAAGATTTTTAAACGGCGTAAACAGCGACGAGCGGGTGCCGATCACAATCGCCGCTTCGCCATTTTTCGCTTTCAGCCAGGCGCTGAGGCGTTCGCTGTCGTTCAGACCGGAGTGCAGGACCTCAACCGGCGCGTTAAAGCGCTCGCGGAATCGAGCGATGGTTTGAGGGGTTAAGCCAATTTCCGGCACCATGACCAGCGCCTGTTTGCCCTGCGCGAGCACGTTTTCCAGCACGCTCAGATACACTTCGGTCTTACCGGAACCGGTGACGCCCGCCAGCAGCCAGGCAGAAAAATTGTCCGAGGCGCTGTGAATGGCGCCGACCGCGGTGGCCTGTTCGGTATTCAGGCGCAGACGATCCCCTGAAACGGAGAAGCCGTCGCGCCAGTCGTGAAGGGCTGGGGCCTGGCTTGCCAGCTCGCTCAGACCTTTCTTTCTCAGGGCCTGTAAAGCGGCTTCGCTCACCTCAAGTTCGTCGACCTGATGCCGCCAGATGTTACCCTGGCGCAGAGCGGCCAGCGCCTGCTGCTGTTTCTGCGATCGTTTGAGGCTATTAATGTCTACGGCTTGCCCTTGCTCGGTGGCAAACCAGTACCACATCGGCGCATGGCTGGCGCTCTTACCCTGGCGCAGCAGGATGGGCAGGGCGTGGAACAGGACATCCCCAATCGGATGATGGTAGTAATCAGCCGCCCACAGTAGCAGTCGCCAGGTGCTGGTGGAGTAAACCGGTTCGCTGTCCAGTACCTCAATGACCGATTTCAGCTCATTAAGGGGGAGTTCGCTTTTATCGCTGACGGAAACAACGATCCCCACACGCTGTTGTTTGCCAAACGGCACGGTCACGCGACAGCCCGCTTTGGCGCTCATGCTGTCGGGCAGCAGGTAGTCAAAGGTGCGGGGAAGCGGAACGGGCAGGGCAACGTGAGCGACGGGCATCGAATCTTCCTGACTTGAAAAGTGGCGCGTTAGTATACACATTAGTGAAAGCGGCGTGCGGATCAGTTTGCATACGTTGGTCAAATTCTGTATGATTCGCCGCCTTTGGTGTACTTTACGCCAAAGAACTTACATTCAACATCGCGTGGTGTCTGGCGTTAGGGCTGGAAGAGCGACGCGGCCTTAACTGAGGTTCTCCCATGAAAAAAGATATTCACCCGAAATACGAAATGATTACTGCAAACTGTTCTTGCGGTAACTCTATCCAGATCCGCTCCACCGTGGGTCACGATCTGAACCTGGACGTGTGCGGCAAATGCCACCCGTTCTACACTGGTAAGCAGCGTGATGTTGCAACCGGTGGCCGTGTTGACCGCTTCAACAAGCGTTTCAGCATCCCGGGCGCTAAATAAGTTTCCCGAAAAAAAGGCACCGCAAGGTGCCTTTTTTGTATCCGCTTCTCAGTATTCCCACGTATCCGGGTCAATACCCAGTTCACGCATGATCACCTTCGCCTCTTCCGGGATTTCGTCGCTACGCTCTTTGCGCAGATCGTCATCGTTTGGCAACGGTTGACCGGTAAACGCATGCAGGAACGCTTCGCACAGCAGTTCGCTATTGGTCGCGTGACGCAGGTTGTTCACCTGACGACGCGTACGTTCATCGGTGAGGATCTTCAACACCTTCAGAGGAATGGAAACCGTAATTTTCTTTACTTGCTCACTCTTCTTACCGTGCTCAGCGTATGGGCTGATATATTCGCCGCTCCATTCAGCCATGAGATACCTTTAATCCTCTCAGTCATTAATCTAAAGGTGCAAACCGGTCACTGCCCGTTTTGAACCGTAATCTTGCGTAGTTTACCGTAGAGACGATACCGTGGCACGGATATTGCCGCTGCAGCGTGCACTAAAGCATATAATTTTAACGGCTATTTGCGCATTGCTCAATCTATACGCAAAGAAGTTTAGATGTCCAGATGTATTGACGTCCATAATTTGAATGTTTACTCTGGTGCCTGACTTTTCACCTCATTCGCCAGGAAGCCCTCACCATGACGCGTAAACAGGCCACTATTGCAGTGCGTAGCGGATTAAATGATGACGAGCAGTACGGCTGCGTTGTCCCGCCGATTCATCTTTCCAGTACCTACAATTTCACCGGATTTAATGAACCCCGCGCGCACGACTACTCGCGTCGTGGCAACCCTACGCGTGATGTGACCCAGCGTGCGCTGGCCGAGCTGGAAGGGGGCGCAGGGGCCGTATTGACCAACACCGGGATGTCTGCGATTCACCTGGTGACGACGGTATTTCTGAAGCCGGGCGACCTGCTGGTGGCCCCGCACGACTGCTATGGCGGCAGCTATCGCCTGTTTGATAGCCTGGCGAAACGCGGCTGCTATCGCGTGCTGTTTGTCGATCAAAACGACGAACAGGCGCTGAAACAGGCGCTGGCAGAGAAACCAAAGCTCGTTCTGGTGGAAAGTCCAAGCAATCCATTGTTGCGCGTTGTCGATATTGCGAAAATTTGTCAGCTCGCAAGGGATGCGGGAGCGATAAGTGTAGTGGATAATACATTCCTCAGTCCGGCCCTTCAGAACCCACTCGCACTGGGTGCTGATCTGGTATTGCATTCATGCACTAAATATCTGAACGGCCACTCTGACGTGGTAGCGGGCGTGGTGATTGCAAAAGATCCCGACGTTGTCACGGAACTGGCATGGTGGGCCAATAACATTGGCGTCACCGCCGGGGCGTTCGACAGCTACCTGCTGTTGCGCGGCATCCGTACGCTTTCTCCGCGTATGGAAGTGGCGCAGCGCAATGCCCAGGCCATTGTCGATTTCCTGAAAACCCAGCCGCTGGTGAAGAAGCTTTATCACCCGTCGCTGCCGGAAAACCAGGGGCACGAGATTGCCGCGCGCCAGCAGAAAGGGTTTGGCGCGATGTTAAGTTTTGAACTGGACGGCGACGAGCAAACGCTGCGTCGCTTCCTGAGCGGGCTGTCATTGTTTACGCTGGCGGAATCATTAGGTGGGGTTGAAAGCTTGATCTCCCACGCCGCAACCATGACGCACGCCGGTATGGCACCGGAAGCACGTGCCGCCGCCGGGATTTCCGAGACGCTGCTGCGTATCTCGACCGGTATTGAAGATTCTGAAGATTTAATTGCCGATCTGGAAAATGGCTTCCGGGTCGCAGCCAAGGGGTAATCATGAGTGTGATAGCGCAGGCAGGGGCGAAGGGTCGTCAGCTGCACAAGTTTGGTGGTAGTAGTCTTGCTGATGTGAAATGTTATCTGCGCGTTGCAGGGATCATGACGGAGTATTCACAGCCGGGTGACATGATGGTTGTCTCCGCGGCGGGCAGCACCACCAACCAGTTGATTAGCTGGCTGAAACTGAGCCAGACCGATCGCCTTTCTGCGCATCAGGTGCAACAGTCCTTACGCCGCTATCAGAGCGAACTGATTGCTGGCCTGCTGCCAGCGGACGTTGCCGACGGGCTGATCAGCGCTTTTACGCACGATCTTGAACGTCTGGCGGCCCTGCTGGACAGCGGGATCACCGAAGCGGTGTATGCCGAAGTGGTGGGCCACGGTGAAGTGTGGTCTGCACGTCTGATGGCTGCCGTGCTGCAACATCTGGGTGTGGATGCCGCCTGGCTCGACGCCCGTGATTTCCTCCGCGCCGAACGCGCCGCACAGCCGCAGGTGGATGAAGGGTTATCCTATCCGCTGCTGCAACAGCTCCTGGTGCAGCATCCCGGCAAACGTATTGTTGTCACCGGCTTTATCAGCCGCAGCAACGCGGGCGAAACCGTGCTGCTGGGCCGTAACGGTTCTGACTATTCGGCAACGCAAATCGGTGCGCTGGCGGGCGTGTCCCGCGTGACCATCTGGAGCGATGTGGCCGGCGTTTACAGCGCGGACCCGCGCAAGGTGAAAGATGCCTGCCTGCTGCCATTGCTGCGTCTGGACGAAGCCAGCGAGCTCGCTCGCCTGGCCGCGCCCGTGCTGCACGCCCGCACGTTGCAGCCGGTGTCCGGCAGCGATATCGACCTGCAGCTGCGCTGTAGCTATACCCCGGATCAAGGCTCTACGCGTATCGAGCGCGTGCTGGCGTCCGGTACGGGCGCGCGTATTGTCACCAGCCACGACGACATCTGTCTGATTGAGTTCCAGGTGCCCGCGGGCCAGGATTTCAAGCTGGCGCATAAAGATATCGACCTGGTGTTAAAGCGTGCCCAGGTGCGTCCGCTGGCCGTTGGCGTGCATAACGACCGCCAGCTGCTGCAGTTCTGCTATACCGCTGAAGTGGCGGACAGTGCCCTGAAGATTCTGGATGAAGCGGGCCTGCCGGGCGAGCTTCGCCTGCGTCAGGGGCTGGCGCTGGTGGCGATGGTGGGGGCGGGCGTCACCCGTAACCCGCTGCATTGCCACCGCTTCTGGCAGCAGCTGAAAGGCCAGCCGGTTGAATTTACCTGGCAGTCAGAAGAGGGCATCAGCCTGGTCGCCGTGCTGCGTAAAGGGCCAACCGAAAGCCTGATTCAGGGTCTGCACACCTCCCTGTTCCGCGCGGAAAAACGCATCGGCCTGGTGCTGTTTGGTAAAGGCAACATCGGTTCCCGCTGGCTGGAGCTGTTCGCCCGTGAGCAGGTGACGCTTTCGGCACGTACCGGGTTTGAATTCATTCTCGCAGGCGTGGTGGACAGCCGCCGCAGCCTGCTGAATTACGAAGGGCTGGACGCCAGCCGGGCGCTGGCCTTCTTTAACGATGAGGCCGTCGAGCAGGATGAAGAGTCGCTGTTCCTGTGGATGCGCGCGCACCCGTATGACGATCTGGTGGTGCTGGACGTCACCGCCAGCGAACAGCTTGCGGATCAGTATCTGGATTTCGCCAGCCACGGTTTCCACGTCATTAGCGCCAACAAGCTGGCGGGGGCGAGCAGCACGGATAAATACCGTCAGATCCACGACGCGTTTGAAAAAACAGGCCGCCACTGGCTGTATAACGCCACCGTTGGCGCGGGCCTGCCGGTTAACCACACCGTGCGTGACCTGATTGAAAGCGGCGACAGCATTCTGGCGCTGAGCGGGATCTTCTCCGGCACGCTCTCCTGGCTGTTCCTGCAGTTTGACGGCACCGTACCGTTTACCGACCTGGTGGATCAGGCGTGGCAGCAGGGCTTAACCGAGCCTGACCCGCGTGTTGACCTCTCCGGTAAAGACGTGATGCGTAAGCTGGTGATTCTGGCGCGCGAAGCGGGTTACGACATCGAGCCGGATGCCGTCCGCGTCGAGTCCCTGGTGCCTGCTGGCTGTGAAGAAGGGTCTGTGGACCATTTCTTTGAAAATGGTGAAGAGCTTAACGAGCAGATGGTGCAGCGTCTGGAAGCGGCGAACGAGATGGGGCTGGTGCTGCGCTATGTGGCGCGTTTTGAGGCCAATGGTAAAGCCCGTGTCGGCGTCGAGGCGGTGCGACCTGACCATCCGCTGGCGGCGCTGCTGCCGTGCGATAATGTCTTCGCGATCGAAAGCCGCTGGTACCGCGATAACCCGCTGGTGATCCGTGGCCCGGGCGCGGGGCGCGATGTCACCGCCGGAGCGATCCAGTCCGACATCAACCGTCTGGCTAAGCTGCTGTAACGTCTACATTTCCCTCTCCCTGTGGGAGAGGGCCAGGGTGAGGGCATCGGACCGCGCTCACCCCATCATGAATTTCCTTCATCTTCCCTGAGCAAACCTCACCGTTATTGTTGATTATTTATGTTGACGTCCCTCCGCTTTTCCGTCATTTTTACATCTGGACGTCTAAACGTATAGAAGTTCACAATACAACAAACAATGACACGCGACAGATAGAGGTAAGGTATGAGCTTTTTTCACGCCAACCAGCGGGAAGCACTGAATCAGAGCCTGGCCGAAGTAAACGGCCAGATTAACGTCTCTTTTGAATTTTTCCCGCCGCGCACCAGTGAAATGGAGCAAACCCTGTGGAGCTCTATCGATCGCCTGAGCAGCCTGAAGCCAAAGTTTGTCTCCGTGACCTACGGTGCGAACTCCGGCGAGCGCGACCGCACGCACAGCATCATCAAAGGCATTAAAGACCGTACCGGTCTGGAAGCTGCGCCGCACCTCACCTGTATCGACGCCACCCGTGACGAGTTACGTGCCATTGCCCAGGACTACTGGAACAACGGTATCCGTCATATTGTCGCCCTGCGCGGCGATCTGCCGCCGGGAAGCGGCAAGCCGGAAATGTATGCCGCCGACCTGGTCGCGTTGCTGAAAGACGTGGCCGACTTTGATATCTCCGTCGCCGCGTATCCTGAAGTTCATCCGGAAGCGAAAAGCGCCCAGGCGGACCTGCTCAACCTGAAGCGTAAAGTGGATGCGGGTGCCAATCGCGCGATTACCCAGTTCTTCTTTGATGTGGAGAGCTACCTGCGTTTCCGTGACCGCTGCGTTTCCGCGAGCATCGACGTTGAAATTATCCCGGGGATCCTGCCGGTCTCTAACTTCAAACAGGCGAAGAAATTTGCTGATATGACCAACGTGCGCATTCCGCTGTGGATGTCCAAAATGTATGAAGGGCTGGACGATGACCCGGAGACCCGCAAGCTGGTGGGCGCTAACATCGCGATGGACATGGTGAAGATCTTAAGCCGCGAAGGGGTGAAGGATTTCCACTTCTACACGCTCAACCGCGCGGAAATGAGCTATGCCATCTGTCACACCCTGGGCGTTCGTCCGGCATAAAAAAATAGAAAGCCCTTATAAAATGAGGGCTTTTTAATCAAACAGATAGTTAAAAGGTATTAACTATCGAATCTGTGGATTATTTCAACTATATCTTATTGCTAGTGGTGTATATCGTAACGGTAACACTGTACAAGGGAGCATAGCGATGAGCACGTCAGACGAGACCAATAACGCAGCATCAGCCGGCAAATGCCCGTTCCATCACGGCGGCGCCGATCACAGCGCGGGAGCAGGTACAAGCAGCCGTGACTGGTGGCCAAAGCAACTCCGCATTGACCTTCTTAACCAACATTCCAACCGTTCTAACCCGCTGGGTGAAGACTTCAACTACCGCAAAGAGTTTAGCAAACTCGACTACTCTGCCCTCAAAGGCGATCTCAAGGCGCTTTTAACCGACTCTCAGCCGTGGTGGCCTGCTGACTGGGGCAGCTATGCTGGCCTGTTTATTCGCATGGCGTGGCACGGCGCGGGTACTTATCGCTCCGTTGATGGACGCGGCGGGGCAGGACGCGGCCAACAGCGTTTTGCACCGCTGAACTCCTGGCCCGATAACGTCAGTCTGGATAAAGCGCGTCGTCTGCTGTGGCCCATCAAGCAAAAATACGGGCAAAAAATTTCCTGGGCTGACCTGTTCATCCTGGCGGGGAACGTGGCGCTGGAAAACTCCGGTTTCCGCACCTTTGGTTTCGGTGCGGGTCGTGAAGACGTCTGGGAACCGGATCTGGACGTGAACTGGGGCGATGAAAAAGCTTGGCTGACCCACCGTGACCCGGAAGCGCTGGCGAAGCGTCCTCTGGCCGCAACCGAAATGGGCCTGATCTACGTTAACCCGGAAGGGCCAAACGCCAGTGGTGAACCACTGTCCGCGGCGGCAGCCATCCGCGCGACCTTTGGCAATATGGGCATGAACGACGAAGAGACCGTGGCGCTGATCGCCGGTGGTCATACGCTCGGTAAAACCCATGGCGCAGGTGAAGCCACACATGTGGGCACCGACCCTGAAGCCTCACCGATTGAAGCGCAGGGCCTGGGCTGGGCGAGTACGCACGGTACAGGCGTTGGTGCAGATGCCATTACGTCCGGTCTGGAAGTTATCTGGTCACAAACTCCGACCCAGTGGAGCAACTACTTCTTCGAGAACCTGTTCAAATATGAGTGGGTCCAGACCCGCAGCCCGGCAGGTGCCATTCAGTTTGAAGCCGTGGATGCGCCAGAAATTATGCCGGACCCGTTCGACCCGTCGAAAAAACGCAAACCAACGATGCTGGTCACCGACCTGACGCTGCGTTTTGATCCGGAATTCGAGAAAATTTCTCGCCGCTTCCTGAACGATCCGCAAGCTTTCAACGAAGCCTTTGCGCGCGCGTGGTTCAAACTGACTCACCGCGATATGGGCCCAAAAGCGCGGTACATTGGTCCGGAAGTGCCGAAAGAAGATCTGATCTGGCAGGATCCGCTGCCTCAGCCGGTGTTCAATCCTTCGAAAGAAGACATTGAAAGCCTGAAAGCGGAAATCATTGCCTCGGGTCTCTCCGTGAGTGAGCTGGTTTCCGTTGCCTGGGCGTCTGCATCGACCTTCCGCGGTGGCGACAAGCGTGGCGGCGCCAACGGTGCGCGTCTGGCGCTGGCGCCTCAGCGCGACTGGGATGTGAACGCCGCTGCCGTACGTGCATTACCGGCTCTGGAAGCCATCCAGCGCACCACCAATAAAGCCTCCCTGGCCGATATCATCGTGCTGGCGGGCGTGGTAGGCGTTGAGCAGGCGGCGAAAGCGGCAGGCGTTTACGTTACCGTACCGTTTACGCCGGGCCGCGTGGATGCGCGCCAGGACCAGACGGATATCGAGATGTTTAACCTGCTCGAGCCGATTGCCGATGGCTTCCGCAACTACCGTGCGCAGGTGGATACGTCAACCACCGAATCACTGCTGATCGACAAAGCGCAGCAGCTGACGCTGACCGCACCCGAACTGACGGTTTTGGTCGGCGGTCTGCGCGTACTCGGGGCAAACTTCGATGGCAGCAAGAATGGCGTGTTCACCGACCGTGAGGGCGTGCTGAGCAATGACTTCTTCGTGAACTTGCTGGATATGAATACCCAGTGGAAGGCGACCGACGACTCAAACGAGCTGTTTGCCGGTAGCGATCGCGCCAGTGGCGAAGTGAAATACACCGCGACCCGCGCGGACCTGGTGTTTGGTTCAAACGCCGTCCTGCGCGCGCTGGCTGAAGTCTACGCCAGCAGCGATGCACACGAGAAGTTTGTGCGTGATTTTGTTGCCGCCTGGGCGAGAGTGATGGATTTGGATCGGTTTGACGTGAAGTAACCAGTGTGCCGGGTGGCGGCTACGCCTTACCCGGCTTGCAAAAGCATGTCATTCGTAGGCCGGGTAAGCGTAGCGCCACCCGGCTTTTTTTATTACTCCCACTCCTGCAGGAACCGCTGTCCATACTGGTCAGCCACCAGCAGCGCCGCATACACCTGATCTGGCGTTACTCCGCCCGGCATGTTGTGAATAGTTTCCCCTTCTGCACAGGACGCTTCTGCGATCAGCCGCATTTTGGCCGGAATATCCTCTTTAATATTCAGCTGCGCCAGCGTGATCGGCAGTCCCACGCTGTGGCAAAGCGCCGCGACGGTCTCTATTTCTTCTACCGGCGCATTTTCGAGCACCAGCTGCGTCAGCGTACCAAACGCTACTTTTTCACCGTGATAGAAGTGATGCGCATCCGGCACCGCCGTCATACCGTTGTGAATCGCATGTGCCGCAGCCAGTCCACCGCTTTCAAAACCTACGCCGCTGAGATAGGTTTTGGCTTCGATAATGCGTTCCAGCGCAGGCGTTACGACATGCTGTTCCGCCGCCAGCATGGCTTTCTCACCCTCTTCAAGCAGCGTGTTATAGCACAGCTCCGCCAGCGCGAGTGCCGCCTGCGTGCATTTACCGCCCGCCATCGTCGTGGCACCGCTACGCGAGCAGGCGCGCGCTTCAAACCAGGTCGCCAGCGCATCGCCAATCCCCGCGGCAAGCAGACGAGCCGGTGCACCCGCGACGACTTTGGTATCCACAATCACCATGTTCGGGTTGTGCGGCAGCATCAGGTAGCGATCGAACTCGCCGCTGTCGGTATAGATTACGGAAAGTGCGCTGCACGGTGCATCGGTGGAGGCAATGGTCGGGGCAATCGCAACCGGCACGTCCATAAAGTGTGCCAGCGCTTTGGCGGTGTCCAGCGTCTTCCCGCCGCCGATACCCAGCACGGCCAGACAGTCGGCGCTATCGGCCAGTTTTTTCAGACGATCGATTTCATTTTGTGAACATTCGCCACCAAACGGTGCGATTTCTGCATGCAGCTCTGCGTTTTTAAAGCTCTGGCGCAAGGTTTCTTCAGCAAAACCCAGCACAAATTTATCGCCGACAACCAGCCAACGCGTTGCCAGCGGTTTCAGGTAGTCGCCGAGACGGGTAAGCACATCAGCGCCCTGGATATATTTTCCGGGCGATTGAATGATACGGTCCATAACATTTCTCCCTTAGAGGTTGAGGTTACCAAACGCGTTTTTCCAGTCCTGCTCGAACTTCTCTATGGCTGACTCTACCGCCGGCGTGCCGAGCATTTGTTGCGCTACATCTAAAGGAAGCGTGATTGCGTCGCATCCGGCCAGCAGGCAGTCCAGCGCCTGACGTGGCGTTTTGAAGCTGGCGGCCAGCACCTTGCTCTCAGGGGCATGCATTTCCAGAAGAGATTGCAGCTCCTGGACCATGCGGATACCATCACCGCCCTGGGCATCGACGCGGTTCACATACGGTGCGACATACGACGCGCCCGCCAGTGCAGCCAGCAGACCCTGTGCGGCACTGTATACGGCCGTCCCGAGTGTAGTGATCCCCTCGTTTTTCAATGCCTTAATCGCTACAAGTCCTTCTGCCGTTACCGGGATTTTCACCACGATATCCGGCAGGGCATTACTGAGACGTTTGGCTTCCGCCACCATTCCCCCGGCGTCACGGCTCATGGTCTGGGCAAACAGAGTGCCCCGGGGACCGATGGCTTTTTGCAGGCGCGGCAGCACGCTCCAGATGGACTCCCGGCTGGCGGCAATAATGCTCGGGTTAGTGGTCACACCCGCGATCGGGAATACCCGCGCCAGACGCTCAACTTCCGCCACGTTGGCGGTGTCCAGGTACAGTTCCATTATTTTTCCTTAAGTCAGAAAGGTTGAATAAAGGATAAGGCGCGGCAGAGTACGGCGGATACAGGTCAATTTTGCCAAATACTGGACAAATGTAATGTCCTTAGTGAAGTGAGAGAACGATCACAATGCTATTTTTTGGCAATCAGCTGGCTGTGATACTGACGACGATATTCGGAAGGGGAGCGCTCGGTGTGCTTACGAAAGAGACGGCAAAAGTAGTTGCTGTCGGTAAATCCGCAGCGTGCGGCGATATCTTTAATTTTGAGGTCATAGCCTTTCAGCAGCTGGCGGGCGTGTTCCAGACGGGTCTGCGTCAGGTATTCATTGAACCCGACGTTCCCGGTCTTCTGAAAAAGGTGAGAGAGATAGTTAGGGGAAATATAAAATTCCCCGGCAACGGAATCCCGGGTCAGCGCCGAGGCATGCTTTTCGTCAATAAAGCGACGAACGGCTTCGAATAATGCGCGACTGCGGCTATCAGTGTGGATATCACTGCCAAGCAGATCGCGGCAGTGGCTGAGCAGACTTAATATCACCAGCCTGGCCGTGTCCTGCTCAGTTGGCTGCATCTGCAGCTCATTGAGCGTTTGCAGGAGAAACGCGCCCGTCCGGGGCCCTCTTCTGGCAATCTGCTGCTGTTGTATAAGAGCGTTGCCCCGGTAGAGCTGAAGCGTCAGCTGCTGTTTGCCGAAGCTTATTCTGAGCGAGTTTGAAGAATGCAGCGGGACGTTCCCGGATGCGGAAAAGAAGGCTTCGCAGCGGGTTTCCAGGATAACTGAGAGATAAGGTGATGTGCGGTTATTCTCGGCAGGCGCGACAAAGTGCACTTGATCCAGGGGGAATGCGCCTTTAATCAGAGCCGTGAGGATGTGCGTAATATCGTGGAACATGTTTTGGATACCGGGGTATTGCCGGGTGGGCGCAAGCACCCCCCCGGCATAGCGGATTAGCCCGTGTTACGCATACCCGCCGCAACGCCCGCAATCGTCACCATCAGCGCCTGCTCAACGCGTGGATCCGGCTCTTTACCTTCTTCTTCCGCCAGACGAGAACGGTGCAGCAGCTCTGCCTGCAGGACGTTCAGCGGGTCGGTGTAGATGTTACGCAGCTGGATAGACTCGGCGATCCACGGCAGGTCCGCCATCAGGTGTGAGTCGTTGGCGATATCCAGCACCACTTTGATGTCGCCTTCCAGCAGTTCGCGCAGCTCTTTACCCAGCGCCCACAGCTCAGGCTTAACCAGACGCTGATCGTAGTATTCCGCCAGCCACAGGTCAGCTTTCGAGAAGACCATCTCCAGCATACCCAGACGGGTAGAGAAGAATGGCCAGTCGCGGCACATGGTTTCCAGTTCGTTCTGTTTACCGTCTTCCACCACTTTCTGCAGCGCGGCACCGGCACCCAGCCAGGCAGGCAGCATCAAACGGTTCTGCGTCCAGGCGAAAATCCATGGAATCGCGCGCAGTGACTCTACGCCGCCGGTCGGGCGACGCTTCGCCGGACGCGAGCCCAGCGGCAGTTTACCCAGTTCCTGCTCAGGTGTTGCCGAGCGGAAGTAAGGCACAAAATCTTTGTTTTCACGCACGTAGCCACGGTAAAGATCGCAGGAGATCGCCGACAGTTCGTCCATGATATGGCACCAGGACGCTTTCGGCTCCGGCGGTGGCAGCAGGTTTGCTTCCAGAATGGCGCTGGTATAAAGCGACAGACTGCTGATGGTCACTTCCGGCAGGCCGTATTTGAAGCGGATCATCTCACCTTGCTCGGTCACGCGCAGGCCGCCTTTCAGGCTGCCTGGCGGCTGCGACAGCAGTGCCGCGTGTGCAGGTGCGCCGCCTCGGCCGATTGAGCCACCGCGTCCGTGGAACAGCGTCAGCTCAATACCGGCTTTCTCGCAGGTTTTAATCAGTGCATCCTGCGCCTGATACTGCGCCCAGGATGCCGCCATCACGCCCGCATCTTTGGCGGAGTCGGAATAGCCAATCATCACCATCTGCTTGCCCTGAATAAAGCCGCGATACCAGTCGATGTTCAGCAACTGGGTCATCACGTCATTGGCGTTGTTCAGGTCATCGAGGGTTTCAAACAGCGGCGCCACCGGCAGGGCATAGTCGATGCCCGCTTCTTTCAGAAGCAGATGAACGGCCAGCACGTCGGACGGGGTCTTCGCCATGGAGATCACATAGGCGGCCACCGATCCTTTCGGTGCGTCCACGATCGCTTTACAGGTGTTGAGCACCTCGCGGGTTTCGTTGCTTGGCTCCCAGTTGCGCGGCAACAGAGGGCGCTTGGAGTTCAGTTCGCGGATCAGGAATGCCTGTTTGTCGGCTTCGGACCAGCTTTCATAGTCGCCGATGCCGAGATAGCGGGTCAGTTCACCCAGCGCTTCGGTATGGCGGGTACTTTCCTGACGTACGTCGATACGCACCAGCGGCACGCCGAAACATTTCACGCGGCGCAGGGTGTCGAGCAGTTCGCCGTTAGCGATGATGCCCATCCCACAGGCCTGTAGTGATTTATAACAGGCGTACAGCGGTTCCCAGAGCTGTTCGTTCTGGCTGAGCAGGCCTTCCGGCTTCGGCAGACGCTGGCCTTTCAGGCGCGCTTCCAGCCAGGCCTGAGTCGCCATCAGCTGACCGCGCAGTTTTTTCATCAGGAAACGGTACGGCTCGCTGGCGCCTTCTTCACCGGCCAGCGCGCGCAGTTCCGGCGTCGCTTCGACCATCGACAGTTCGGAAATCAGCACCTGAATATCTTTCAGGAACAAATCGGTCGCTTTCCAGCGGCTCAGCAACAGAACGTGACGGGTGATTTCCGCAGTGACGTTCGGGTTGCCGTCGCGGTCACCGCCCATCCAGGAGGTGAAGCGTACCGGCACAAAGTCGACCGGCAGGCGGTAGCCGAGGTTCTCTTCCAGCTGTTCGTTCAGCTCGCGCAGGTAGTTCGGCACCCCTTCCCACAGGCTGTTTTCCACCACCGCAAAGCCCCATTTGGCTTCGTCGACCGGGCTGGGGCGTTGCTTACGAATTTCGTCGGTATGCCAGGACTGAGCAATCAGCTGGCGCAGACGGCGCATCAGCTGGTTGCGTTCATAGTCGGCGATGTCTTTGTTATCCAGCTGCTTGAGGCAGTTGTTCACTTCCACCATTTTGTGGATCAGGGTACGACGGGTGATCTCGGTTGGGTGAGCGGTCAGAACCAGCTCCAGCGAGAGAGACTCCACCGCCTTTTTGATGGTGGCTTCGGTGAGATCGGGCTGGTCTTTCAGTTTACGCAGCGTACGGGCAATCACTTCCGGGTTGCTGGCAGCTTCGCCATTAGGCGAAATGCTGTGGTATTGCTCAGCGGTGTTGGCCAGGTTCAGGAACTGGCTGAAGGCACGGGCAACGGGCAGCAGCTCATCGTTGGAGAGGTTCTGCAAGGTGGTGAGCAGTTCCTGACGGCTGGCCTCGTTACCGGCACGGGAAGATTTAGACAGCTTGCGGATGGTTTCAACGCGTTCGAGGATGTTTTCCCCCAACGCATCTTTGATGGTATCTCCAAGCACTTTGCCGAGCATACTGACATTACTACGCAACGCGGAATATTGTTCGTTCATAAAAACCCAGTCACCCCATCATTTTTGTTTATGCCCATGCGAAAATCTGCTGGACAATATTTTGTCATCTCCCTTTATAAAGCCACGTAAAACCCCCGTCGTCAATTGCTGCGAAAACGGTTCAGCAAACGAATAAATGCGGGCAATTTACGAAATTTAATTCGCATTGCGTCAGATAAGAGATGCTTATGGGAATGTGACGGAGATCATGCGATTTGTTGCCCTCACTCTAACCCTCTCCCACCGGGAGAGGGTTAGAGTCGGTGCGGTTTTAATGCCAGCAGAAGTGGTGCACAACCTGGGTAATCAACTCGCGAGTGGGCTTGATGAAGCGGGTTTCCAGATACTCATCCGGCTGGTGCGCCTGGTTAATGGAGCCAGGGCCAAGGACCAGCGTCGGACACAGCGTCTGAATGAACGGCGCTTCGGTGCAGTAGTTCACCACGTCGGTTTTTTCACCAAGCAGTTTTTCCACCACTTCAACCAGCTGGTGATCCGGAGGGCACTCATAACCCGGGATCGGCGGATGCAGTTCGGAGACCGTCAGGCGGCCCGGCCAGCGCTCGCTCACCGGGGCCAGTGCTTCATTCAGCAAGCCGTCGAGATCGCTCAGCGTCATACCCGGCAGCGGGCGGATATCCATATGCAATTCGCAGCAGGCGCAGATACGGTTGGAGGCATCGCCGCCGTGCAGGCTGCCGAGGTTTAGGGTCGGATACGGCACGGTGAATGCGTCATAGTGATAACGTTCTTTCAGCGAGTCGCGCAGGGTCATGATGCGCCCGATGGCGTCATGCATCAGCTCAATCGCATTTACGCCGCGCGCCGGATCGCTGGAATGACCGGACTGGCCCAGCACGCGCACGGCCGTCGAGATATGACCTTTGTGCGCGCGAATCGGTTGCAGTGACGTCGGCTCGCCGATAATGGCGCAATCCGGGCGAATCGACGTGTTTTCAGAGAAGTAGCGCGCGCCCGCCATGCTGGTCTCTTCGTCGGCGGTCGCCAGAATGTAGAGCGGCTTTTTCAGTTTTGTCACGTCCACGTCACGCAGCGCGTCGAGGATAAAGGCGAAGAAGCCTTTCATGTCGGCGGTGCCGAGACCATAGAGTTTGTTGTCGTGCTCGGTCAGGGTGAACGGATCGCGGGTCCAGCGGCCATCGTCAAACGGCACGGTGTCGGTATGACCGGCAAGCAGCAGGCCGCCCGCACCGGTTCCGGTGCTGGCCAGCAGGTTAAATTTATGACGGGTTCCGGGGACGGGCTGTACCTCAACGTTAAACCCAAGATCGCTAAACCAACCCGCCAGCAGATTGATTAAAGACTCATTGCTTTGATCCAGCGCTTCTTCCGTTGCACTGATGGACGGTGTGGCAATCAGGGCGCGGTAGATCTCGATAAATGGCGGTAAGTTCATTTTCATTGTTGACACACCTTAGGTCGTGATAGTATCAATATTCATGCAATAAATGTGAATAAAAATACATTAACGTTGAGCATAAAGGAACCCGATGTTGAATACGCTGATTGTAGGCGCTAGCGGTTATGCGGGCGCAGAGCTTGTAAGCTACGTGAATCGCCATCCACATATGACCATAACCGCTTTGACCGTGTCAGCGCAAAGCAATGATGCAGGAAAGTTAATTTCCGATTTGCATCCGTGGCTTAAGGGCATTGTCGATCTGCCGCTGCAGCCGATGTCTGACATCAGTGAGTTCACCGACGGCGTTGACGTGGTGTTTTTAGCCACTGCGCACGAAGTCAGTCATGACCTGGCACCGCAGTTCCTGGCAGCCGGCTGCGTGGTGTTCGATCTCTCCGGCGCGTTCCGCGTTAACGACGGCGCGTTCTACGAAAAATATTACGGTTTCACCCATCAGCACCCCGATCTGCTTGAAAAAGCGGTTTACGGCCTGGCGGAGTGGAGCACAGACAAACTCAAAGAAGCGGATCTGATTGCCGTGCCGGGCTGCTACCCGACGGCGGCGCAACTTTCCCTGAAACCGTTGATCGACGCAGGTCTGCTGGATCTGAACCAGTGGCCGGTGATCAACGCCACCAGCGGCGTGAGCGGAGCAGGGCGCAAAGCAGCGATCTCGAATAGCTTCTGCGAAGTGAGCCTTCAGCCGTATGGCGTGTTTAATCACCGCCATCACCCTGAAATCACGACGCATCTGGGTACGGACGTCATTTTCACGCCGCATCTGGGCAGCTTCCCGCGCGGCATCCTCGAAACCATCACCTGCCGCCTGAAACCGGGCGTGACCAAAGAGCAGGTGAGCGAGATCTTCACGCAGGCGTATGCGGATAAACCGCTGGTGCGTCTGTATGACAAAGGCGTGCCGGCGCTGAAAAACGTGGTCGGGCTGCCGTTCTGCGACATCGGCTTTGCCGTACAGGGCGAGCACCTGATTGTGGTCGCTGCAGAAGATAACTTACTCAAAGGCGCTGCCGCACAGGCAATGCAGTGTGCAAATATTCGTTTCGGCTTCCCTGAAACGCAGGCTCTTATTTAAGGTGTGATGATGAACCCATTAATTATCAAACTCGGTGGTGTACTGCTGGACAGCGAAGAAGCGCTGGAGCGTCTGTTTACCGCGCTGGTGAACTATCGTGAATCACACCAACGTCCGCTGGTGATTGTGCACGGCGGCGGCTGCGTGGTAGATGAGCTGATGAAAGGGCTCAACCTGCCGGTGAAAAAGAAAAACGGCCTGCGCGTCACGCCCGCTGACCAGATTGACATCATTACCGGCGCGCTGGCGGGAACGGCGAACAAAACGCTGCTGGCATGGGCGAAGAAACATCATATCGCCTCCGTTGGTCTCTGTCTGGGGGATGGCGACAGCGTAAAAGTGACCCAGCTCGATGAAGAACTGGGCCACGTTGGACTGGCGCAGCCGGGTTCGCCTAAGCTGATTAACACGCTGCTGGAAGGTGGTTTCCTGCCAGTGGTGAGCTCTATCGGCGTGACCGAAGAGGGCGAGCTGATGAACGTTAACGCGGATCAGGCGGCAACGGCTCTGGCGGCTACGCTGGGCGCAGACCTGATCCTGCTTTCCGACGTGAGCGGCATTCTGGACGGCAAAGGCCAGCGCATCGCGGAAATGACCGCGGCCAAAGCCGAACAGCTGATCGCGCAGGGCATCATTACTGACGGCATGATCGTCAAAGTGAACGCCGCGCTGGATGCCGCTCGCACGCTGGGTCGCCCGGTGGATATCGCCTCCTGGCGTCACGCGGAACAACTGCCGGCGCTGTTTAACGGCACGCCGATTGGCACGCGTATTTTAGCGTAATCGATTTAATGTTTTGTAGGCCCGGTAAGCGCAGCGTCACCGGGCAGTGAAATTCAAAGATATTAAGGAAGCATGTTATGGCACTTTGGGGTGGGCGTTTTACACAGGCAGCGGATCAGCGGTTCAAACAGTTCAATGACTCTTTGCGCTTCGACTACCGCCTGGCCGAACAGGATATTGTCGGCTCTGTGGCCTGGTCCAAAGCGCTGGTGACCGTTGGCGTGCTGACCGCAGAGGAGCAGCTACAACTGGAAGAGGCGCTGAATAACCTTCTGGAAGAGGTGCGTCTGGATCCGCAGCAAATCCTGCAGAGCGATGCCGAGGATATTCACAGCTGGGTGGAAGGCAAACTTATCGACAAAGTCGGTCAGTTGGGTAAAAAGCTACACACCGGCCGTAGCCGTAACGACCAGGTTGCGACCGACCTGAAGCTGTGGTGTAAAGAGACCGTTGGCGAGCTGCTGGCAGCTAACCGTCAGCTGCAGAGCGCGCTGGTAGAGACCGCGCAGAACAACCAGGACGCCGTGATGCCGGGCTATACCCACCTGCAGCGCGCGCAGCCGGTGACCTTTGCCCACTGGTGTCTGGCCTATGTTGAGATGCTGGCGCGTGACGAAAGCCGTCTGCAGGACACCCTGAAACGTCTGGATGTCAGCCCACTGGGCAGCGGCGCGCTGGCCGGTACCGCGTATGAAATCGACCGTGAACAGCTCGCAGGCTGGCTGGGCTTTGCCTCCGCCACCCGTAACAGCCTGGACAGCGTCTCTGACCGTGACCATGTACTGGAGCTGCTCTCCAATGCGTCTATCGGGATGGTGCATCTGTCGCGCTTTGCCGAAGACCTGATCTTCTTTAACTCCGGTGAAGCCGGTTTTGTGGAGCTGTCCGACCGCGTGACGTCCGGATCTTCCCTGATGCCGCAGAAGAAAAACCCGGACGCGCTGGAGCTGATTCGCGGCAAGTGTGGCCGTGTGCAGGGCGCACTGACCGGTATGATGATGACCCTGAAAGGGTTGCCACTGGCGTACAACAAAGATATGCAGGAAGACAAAGAAGGGCTGTTCGACGCGCTCGACACCTGGCTGGATTGTCTGCATATGGGGGCGCTGGTGCTGGATGGCATTCAGGTGAAACGTCCGCGCTGCCAGGAAGCGGCGCAGCAGGGGTATGCCAACTCCACCGAGCTGGCGGATTACCTGGTCGCGAAGGGCGTACCGTTCCGTGAAGCGCACCATATTGTGGGCGAAGCGGTGGTGGAGGCGATTCGTCAGGGTAAACCGCTGGAAGACCTGGCGCTTGCTGACCTGCAGAAGTTCAGTGCGGTTATCGGGGAGGATGTCTATCCGATTCTGGCGCTGCAATCCTGCCTGGATAAGCGTGCCGCGAAAGGCGGCGTGTCGCCGAAGCAGGTCGCGCAGGCGATTATGGATGCGAAAAACCGGTTGGTTTGATCGGTGCGGGTGGGTGCCCTCACTCCGGCCCTCTCCCACAGGGAGAGGGAGCAAACACTAAAAATGGCAACTTCGGTTGCCATTTTGCGTTTACCTCGGGCTTTTTTACGCAAAAAAAAGCGGACCACGGGGTCCGCAAAAGTTCACGTTGGCTTTAGTTGTTCGAGTTTTGAGAGAAACTCGATGACGGTGCGGGGACGTCAAGGGTCAAACACGTGCCGCCTCGTCTATGTGGTGTATTATTCAACAGAAAACTTGATAGGGATAATCGTTCGTTGCTATGCTATCTATCGCCATGAACTATCGTGGCGACGGAGGATGAATAATGAATATTCGTGATCTTGAATACCTGGTAGCGCTAGCCGAGCACCGCCATTTTCGCCGTGCTGCAGATTCCTGCCACGTCAGCCAGCCGACGCTGAGCGGTCAGATCCGCAAGCTGGAAGATGAGCTGGGCGTGATGCTGCTGGAGCGCACCAGTCGTAAGGTACTGTTCACCCAGGCCGGTTTGTTGCTGGTGGATCAGGCGCGCACCGTGCTGCGCGAGGTCAAAGTGCTCAAGGAAATGGCAAGCCAGCAGGGGGAAGCGATGTCCGGCCCACTGCATATTGGCCTGATCCCAACCGTTGGCCCGTATCTTTTGCCGCACATTATTCCAATGTTGCACCAGACTTTCCCAAAACTCGAAATGTACCTGCATGAAGCGCAAACCCATCAACTGCTGGCGCAGTTAGATAGCGGCAAGCTTGACTGCGCTATTCTGGCGCTGGTGAAAGAGAGCGAAGCGTTTATTGAAGTGCCGCTGTTCGATGAGCCAATGATGCTGGCGATCTATGAAGATCACCCGTGGGCGAACCGCGATCGCGTGCCGATGGCCGATCTGGCCGGTGAAAAGCTGCTGATGCTGGAAGATGGCCACTGTCTGCGCGATCAGGCAATGGGCTTTTGCTTTGAAGCGGGTGCCGACGAAGATACCCATTTCCGCGCAACCAGCCTGGAAACGCTGCGTAATATGGTGGCGGCGGGAAGCGGGATTACGCTGCTGCCTGCGCTGGCCGTGCCGCGCGAGCGTAAGCGTGACGGCGTGGTTTATCTGCCGTGCATTAAGCCGGAACCGCGTCGCACGATCGGCCTTGTTTATCGTCCGGGGTCACCGCTGCGCAGCCGCTATGAGCAGCTGGCAGAGGCCATCCGCGGTGCGATGGATGGCCATTTCGATAACGCGTTAAAACAGGCGGTTTAAGCCGTTCAGCGCGGCGACCCGATAGGCTTCCGCCATAGTCGGGTAGTTAAAGGTGGTGTTAACGAAGTACTCAATGGTGTTACCGCCGCCTTTTTGCTCCATAATCGCCTGGCCGATGTGAATGATTTCCGCCGCGCGCTCACCAAAGCAGTGAATGCCGAGGATCTCTTTCGTCTCGCGATGGAACAGGATTTTCAGCGTCCCCACGCTCATTCCGACAATTTGCGCCCGCGCCAGATGTTTAAACTGCGCGCGACCCACCTCATATGGCACTTTCATTGACGTCAGCTGCTGCTCGGTTTTCCCTACGGAACTGATTTCCGGAATGGTATAGATGCCGGTCGGGATATCTTCGATCAGATGCGCCGTCGCTTCACCTTTCACCAGCGCCTGTGCGGCAATACGGCCCTGGTCATAAGCGGCAGAGGCCAGGCTTGGGTAACCAATCACGTCGCCGACCGCGTAAACGTGCGGCAGGGCAGTCTGGTACATACTGTTGACCTTCAGCTGACCGCGGCTGTCGGTCTCAAGTCCGATATTCTCCAGCTGCAGGGAATCGGTGTTGCCGGTACGACCGTTGGCGTACAGCAGGCAGTCCGCTTTCAGCTTCTTACCGGACTTGAGGTGCATGATCACACCGTCGTCGCAACCTTCAATCTTCTCGTATTCTTCGTTGTGGCGAATCACCACGCCGCTGTTCCAGAAGTGGTAGGAGAGAGAGTCTGACATCTCCTGATCGAGGAATGCCAGCAGGCGGTCGCGCGTGTTGATGAGATCAACTTTGACATCCATTCCGCGGAAGATCGACGCATATTCGCAGCCAATGACCCCTGCGCCATAGATAATGACGTGGCGGGGTTCATGGTGCAGGCTAAGAATCGAGTCGCTGTCGTAAACGCGCGGGTGCGAGAAGTCGACGTCGGCCGGGTGGTAAGGGCGCGATCCGCAGGCAATCACAAATTTTTCGGCGGTGAGGGTCTCCACCGAACCGTCGTGGCATTCAAGTGCCAGGGTGTGTTCATCCACAAAATGCGCGTTGCCCTGCAAAATCTCACAGTGGTTACGCTCATAAAACCCCTGGCGCATGCGCGTCTGCTGGTTAATTACGGTATCCGCATGATTCAGGATGTCGGCAAAGGAGGAACGAAGAAGTCGGGAGTGGTCGCTGTAAAGAGGGTTCTGGTTAAATTCGATAATGCGGCTAACGGCGTGGCGGAGGGCTTTTGAAGGGATGGTGCCCCAGTGGGTGCAACCGCCGCCGACATTATGGTAGCGCTCAATGACCGCTACTCTGGCTCCCTGTTTCACCAGACCCATAGCAGCGCCTTCGCCGCCGGGGCCGGAACCAATAACTATTGCGTCGTAATCGTAGGAATGTGGCATGGTAAGGCTTACCTGTTCTTATACATAAAAGCAACAGAATCATAACATCATTGCCAGGGTAACCCAATTATCGTTGTGCTTTTTTCCGGCAGTGGAGCACAAACCGCACGTAAACAATCATTCACAAAGCCAGGCAAACAGATTAATTTTATTCTCTGGTATAGTGCCAGCAGGCCTTTGGAAGGATTCAACTATCGTGATGGGCGTAAGAGCACAACAAAAAGAGAAAACCCGGCGTTCGCTGGTGGAAGCCGCATTCAGTCAACTGAGTGCCGAGCGGAGTTTTGCCAGTTTGAGCCTGCGCGAAGTCGCACGCGAGGCCGGGATTGCGCCAACGTCCTTCTATCGTCATTTCCGTGATGTGGATGAACTGGGCCTGACCATGGTCGATGAAAGCGGTCTGATGCTGCGCCAGCTGATGCGCCAGGCACGTCAGCGTATCGCCAAAGGGGGTAGCGTGATACGCACCTCCGTGTCGACCTTCATGGAATTTATTGGCAATAACCCCAATGCGTTTCGTCTGCTTTTGCGCGAGCGTTCGGGCACATCGGCGGCGTTTCGTGCCGCCGTCGCGCGTGAAATTCAGCACTTCATCGCGGAACTTGCCGACTATCTTGAACTCGAAAACCATATGCCGCGTGCGTTTACTGAAGCACAGGCTGAGGCGATGGTGACGATTGTTTTCAGCGCGGGTGCCGAAGCGCTGGATGTCAGCATTGAACAACGCAAACAGCTCGAAGAGCGACTGGTATTACAGCTCAGGATGATCTCCAAAGGCGCGTACTACTGGTATCGCCGTGAACAAGAGAAACTGGCACATCAAACCGAAGAGTGAAGGTGAGTAATGAAACAGTCAGGTCAGGATAAAGGGACGCTGTTGCTGGCATTGATCGCTGGCTTATCCATTAATGGGACGTTTGCCGCTATTTTTAGCTCAATTGTTCCGTTTTCGATTTTCCCGCTTATTGCGCTGGTGCTGACGGTGTACTGCCTGCATCAACGTTACCTGAACCGCACCATGCCGGTGGGGTTACCGGGGCTGGCCGCTGCCTGCTTTATTCTCGGCGTTTTGCTGTATAGCACCGTGGTGCGTGCGGAGTACCCGGATATCGGATCTAACTTCTTCCCTGCGGTACTGTCTGTGGCGCTGGTATTCTGGATTGGCTCGCGCATGCGTAGCCGTAAGAGCCAGTTACCAGAGTAATGAATTATTTGTAGGGCAGGTAAGCGAAGCGCCACCTGCCAAAAACGGCCTACAGATTACCGTGCGGTAAGTAAAACGCCGCACTCCATATGGTGCGTATACGGGAACTGATCGAACAGCGCCAGACGTTCAACGTTGTGCGTCTGGCTTAATGTTTCGAGGTTCTTGCACAGCGTCTCCGGGTTACAGGAGATGTACAAAATGCGCGGGTACGCCTGCACCATCTTTTCGGTTTCGCTGTCCAGGCCACTGCGCGGCGGGTCGACAAAAATCGTCTCACACTGGTAGCTCTTCAGGTCGATCCCTTCCAGGCGGTTAAACGCCCGCACGCCGTTCATGGCCTGCGTGAACTCTTCTGCGGCCATACGAATGATCTGCACGTTGTCGATATGGTTAGCGGCAATGTTGTACTGCGCGGCGGCAACTGACGGCTTGGCAATTTCGGTTGCCAGAACGCGATCAAAGTTACGTGCCAGGGCCAGGGAGAAGTTGCCATTACCGCAGTACAGCTCAAGCAGGTCGCCTTTAGATCCTTCCGTCGCCGTGAGCGCCCACTCCAGCATCTGCACGTTCATCGCGGCGTTCGGCTGAGTGAAGCTGTTCTCGACCTGACGATAAATCATCTCTTTACCCGCCACCGGCAAACGCTCATTGACGTAATCCTGATCCAGCATGATTTTGGTTTTGGTCGCGCGGCCAATCAGGTGGACATTGATGTTCTGCGCACGCAGCGCATCGCGCAGGGCTTCTGCCTGTTCGCGCCATTCGTCGGTCAGCGCTTTGTGGTAGAGCAGAGAGACAATCGCCTGATTGCTTTGCGTGGTCAGATAGTCAATCTGGAACAGCTTATGACGCAACACCGGATTATCGCGTACACCGTCAATGATCAGGGTCATCAGCTGGTTGATGAGCTCACTCGCCGCCGGGAAGCTGTCCACGCGAATGCGGGATTTCGTCTGCTGATCGAAAATGATGTGGTACAGGTCATCTCCGTCGTGCCAGATGCGGAACTCGGCGCGCATGCGGTAGTGGCTGACGGGAGAGCGGAACACCTCGGGAACGGGCGCGTTGAACGGCGTCATCATACTTTGCAGGCGGACGACTTTCTCTGCCAGCTGCGCGTCGTACTGTTCTGTCGGGAGGTGTTCTGGGGTCATGATGCGTCCTGAGTGATAAAGAATTACGCGGGGATTGTAGGCATTGTGCAGGGGATGTCCAGATTTAATGGCTCATAGCTGTCTGGACATCTATACGTGTCTAATTGTAGCATTCTGTTTCCGGTCTCCTGAGAGTGAAAAGGGAATCCAGTGTAATTCTGGAGCTGACGCGCAGCGGTAAAGACTGGCGGGATGAACGTTGTAGACACTGTGAAAATGGGAAGTCTTCATCCGTATAACGCCACCTAGCCCGAAGACCTGCCGGGATCACGTCGCATTTGGTTTCATCATCGCGTGCTATCGATGGGGCCTGCGGCATCCTTCTTATATTGTGGATGCTTTAACAATGATTAAAAAAGTATCGCTGTTGACGGCGCTGTCCGTCACGGCATTTTCGGGCTGGGCGCAGGATAGCGCCGACTCGTTGGTGGTGACGGCAAATCGTTTTGAACAACCGGCAAAAACCGTTCTGGCGCCGACGTCCGTTGTGACGCGAGAAGATATTGAACGCTGGCAGGCAAAGAGCGTTGTGGAAATCATGTCGCGTTTGCCGGGAGTGGACATCGCGCAAAGTGGTGGCCTGGGTGCGACCTCTTCTACTTTTATTCGTGGTACTGAGTCCCGTCACGTTCTGGTTCTGATTGACGGTGTACCGCTGAACAATGCCGGGATCAGCAACGTTCCCGATCTTAGCCAAATCCCCACCTCGCTGATTCAGCGCATTGAGTACATCCGCGGCCCGCGTTCTGCGCTGTATGGCTCCGACGCGATTGGCGGTGTGATCAACATTATCACCGGGCGCGATAAACCGGGCGCGGAAATTTCTGCCGGAGTGGGTTCTAAGGGTTATCAAACTTATGACGGTTCTTTCCAGCAGGTTCTGGATAAAACCAAAATCACCATGGCGGGTAATTACACTTATACCCGTGGTTTCGATATCGGTGCGAAAGATGCTCCGCGTCAGCCGGATCGTGACGGTTTTATGAGTAAGTCACTTTACGGTTCTGTGGAACAGCAAATTACCGATAGCATAAGTGGTTTTTTCCGCGGCTTTGGTTACGACAATCGCACTGCGTATGACGGCTATGACCATTACGATGCTAATTTTGTTGTTGATGGACGACCGGATACGCGCCAACTCTACAGTCAAAATTGGGATACTGGCCTGCGCTACAGTCAGGGGATATTTAAATCGCAGTTGGCCATAGGTTATGGTCGCAGCAAAGATCAGAATTATGACCCGAAGAAAGGGCGTTATTCAGATTCCGCAACGACGGACGATGTGAAGCAGTACACCACACAGTGGTTAAATTCCCTTGAAGTAGGTCATGGTAATATTGGTGCGGGCCTGGACTGGCAGAAACAAAAAACTCAGGCTGGTTCTAGCACTATGGATAACGGCTATGAGCAGCGCAATACGGGCGTCTTCCTCTCGGCGATGCAGCAATTTGACAGCATCACGTTAGAAGCTGCGGCACGTAACGATGATAACTCGAATTTTGGCAATCATGCTACGTGGCAAACCAGTGCTGCGTGGGAGTTTATCGATGGTTACCGGATTATTGGTTCATATGGCACGGCTTATAAAGCACCGACGATGAGCCAGATTCACAGTGAGAAATATGGCAATCCTGACCTTAAGCCTGAAGAGAGTAAACAGTGGGAAGGAGGCTTTGAAGGTCTGACGGGGCCGGTTAACTGGCGCGTAACGGGTTATCGTAACGACATTGATAACCTAATTGGCTACGACGCAAACTACCGGTACTACAATGTGGACGAAGCCCGTATCAAAGGGATTGAAGCCACCGCGCAGTTTGATACCGGTCCGGTAGGGCACCAAATTTCCTATGACTATGTTGACCCACGTAATACTAAAACCAATGAAGTTCTGGCGCGCCGTTCTAAGCAGCAGGTTAAGTACCAGCTTGACTGGCAGGTATGGGATCTCGACTGGAATGTTTCCTATCGTTATTTGGGTACACGCTATGACGTTGCGGTCGATCCGAATACCTATTCTACAGAACGTGTAAAAATGGGTGGTGTCAGCCTGTGGGATGTCGCAGTTTCGTATCCTGTCACCTCACACCTCACAGTTCGTGGTAAAATAGCCAACCTGTTCGATAAAGATTACGAGACAGTTTATGGCTACCAAACTGCAGGACGGGAATACACCTTGTCTGGCAGCTACACCTTCTAATCCGCGTCCCACCGTGCTGGTATTTGATTCCGGCGTCGGTGGACTTTCGGTCTATGATGAGATTCGGCATCTCCTGCCGGATCTCCATTACATTTACGCTTTCGATAATGTCGCGTTCCCGTACGGGGAAAAGAGTGAGGACTTTATCGTCGAGCGCGTGGTTGAAATCGTCACCGCAGTGCAAAAGCGCTATCCCCTTGCACTGGCCGTCATCGCCTGTAATACGGCGAGCACCGTTTCCCTTCCCGCCCTGCGTGAAAAATTCCCGTTCCCGGTTGTGGGCGTCGTGCCTGCAATCAAGCCTGCGGCACGTTTGACGGCGAACGGCATTGTGGGATTGCTGGCCACGCGAGGTACGGTAAAGCGTCCTTATACCCGCGAGCTGATCGAGCGTTTTGCTAACGAATGCCAGATTGCGATGCTCGGTTCGGCAGAGCTGGTGGAGATGGCCGAAGCGAAATTGCATGGACAGGCGGTATCACTCGACGAGCTGCGTCGTATTCTTCGTCCATGGTTGCGGATGCCTGAACCCCCGGATACGGTTGTGCTCGGCTGCACCCACTTCCCGTTACTACAGGAAGAGCTGTTAGAGGTACTACCGGAGGGAACACGGCTGGTGGATTCCGGTGCGGCTATCGCGCGTCGTACGGCCTGGCTGCTGGAACATGAAGCGCCTGATGCGAAATCAGCCGATGCGAATATTGCTTTTTGTATGGCAATTACGAAAGAGACTGAGCAACTTTTACCCGTTTTACGCCGTTATGGCTTTCAAACGCTCGAAAAACTGGCGCTATAGCACGGTTTTGAGCAAAAAAGAGACGGTTGAAAGTTTTTTTTAAAAGAGGGGTTGTCAACGTCTGAGAACTCCCTATAATGCGCCTCCACTGACACGGAACAACGGCTTACAGGCCGCCGGGTTAGCGGGGTTCAGAGATGAACGCCAACAGAGAAAAGCAAAAATAATCGCTTGACTCTGAATGAGGAAAACGTAATATACGGGACCTCGCAACGGTGAGCGAAAGCCGCGTTGCAACTGCTCTTTAACAATTTATCAGACAATCTGTGTGGGCACTCAAAGTGACATGGA
>OKPH01000024.1_pt1 | contig 120362 bp, 120 predicted proteins | sample 1613951 | NCBI WGS metagenome assembly OKPH01 (sample SAMN04436894, study PRJEB24849) | human gut metagenome | biome: human gut; feature: NICU; material: stool | host: Homo sapiens | place: USA: Saint Louis, MO | collected 2012-06-12
GAGCACATCACTCATAATGATGGGGTCACAGGTTCGAATCCCGTCGTAGCCACCATCTTTTTTGCGGGAGTGGCGAAATTGGTAGACGCACCAGATTTAGGTTCTGGCGCCGCAAGGTGTGCGAGTTCAAGTCTCGCCTCCCGCACCATTCCCAGGTAAGCGTTGCACGGATGGGGTATCGCCAAGCGGTAAGGCACCGGTTTTTGATACCGGCATTCCCTGGTTCGAATCCAGGTACCCCAGCCATCGAAGATTGCAGTACTGGCTACGTAGCTCAGTTGGTTAGAGCACATCACTCATAATGATGGGGTCACAGGTTCGAATCCCGTCGTAGCCACCAAATTAAGATTGTCGATTTTTCGGTAATCAAGACAAATTGTTGGGGTATCGCCAAGCGGTAAGGCACCGGATTCTGATTCCGGCATTCCGAGGTTCGAATCCTCGTACCCCAGCCAATTTAAAAAGTCGTTAAGCAGTTTGTTTAACGCAATTGGGGTGTCGCCAAGCGGTAAGGCTCTGGTTTCTGATACCAGCATTCCGGGGTTCGAATCCCTGCACCCCAGCCACTTAAAAACAAATAAGCCCGCTCTGCGGGCTTTTTTGTTTTTGTTGTCTGTGCGGCCTGATGCCCCCTCACCCTACCCCTCTCCCCAAAGGGGCGAGGGAATAGTCGAAGCAGCGATTAAAGTCCGAGAGCGTATTTCAGGGCCTGACGTTTCAACCCACCGGCACGTTCCGCCGCCATGAGGCCAATGTTACGCAGAATACGTACTGGCGCTAAGTCATTGCTGAACCCGGCATAGAACAGATCCATTCCAGACTGCATAATAAAATTATCCGCCATACGTCGCGTCTGGTAACGCTTCAGTACCTGATGGCTGGACCACGCTTCCGCATGCCCGCGCGCATGACTTAAAACGTCCAGTAACGCGTCAACGTCACGATACCCAAGATTTACCCCCTGCCCGGCCAGCGGGTGTATGGTGTGTGCCGCATCCCCCACCAGCGCCAGCCCGTCACGGGCATACTGCAAAGCGTGACGTCGCGTGAGCGGGAATGCGCCAGCGGCGACTGGTGTGATATGCCCCAGACGGCTCGGGAAGTGCTGCAGGATCTCGCGCTGCAGTTGTTCCATTGAAAGCCCTTGTAGCTGGCGAATGCGCGCCGGTTTGTCGTACCACACCAGTGACGCCCAATGATCAAATAGCGGTAAAAAGGCATGCGGGCCATTCGGCGTAAAGTGCTGCCAGGTGCTCTCACCCGGCGAATTCTCACACTGGACGGTAATCAGCATACAAGACTGCTCATACTGCCAGGCATGTACCCCAATACCTGCCATCTGTCTGACCTGAGAATTGGCACCATCCGCCCCGACGACCAGCTTCACAGCCAGCTCATCACCGCTGTCGAGCGTCAGCAAATAGCCGTTTTCGTGAGTATGAAGTGCCTTAAGTGACGCAGGAATACGCAGCGTCACCTTCGGGTGCGCCTCCAGGGCCTGCCAGAGCGCCAGCTGGAGCACATTGTTTTCCACCATGTAGCCCAGGCGCGGCAGCTTCAGCTCCGCAGCATCAAACGCAACGTGGGCATTTTCCCACTCCCAGGTTTCAAGACGGCTGTAGGGATGCGCACGCATCGCCTGCACCGTTTCCCAGACGCCCAGACCGCGCAGCAGATCGACCGACGCCGCGCTGATAGCAGAAATGCGCACATCCGGCTTGCTGGCGGGATCGAATGCCGGCGGTGCAGCCTGTTCAATTACCGTTACCTCAAATCCCTGCTGCGCCAGCCCTAGCGCCAGTGCGCCGCCGACCATACCGCCGCCGACAACGGCAACTTCGGTGTGTTGGAGTGTCATGGTCATTTTTCCTTATTGGAGAATCCCTTAAGTTTACCGGATTTTTGCGGTCCTGAGACACATAACCTTCATACTGGTCACAACCCCACCAAAGCATTACAATACGCGGCTTGCAATCCTGAGCTGAGCAAGTCGATGACTAAAAAACTCCATATAAAAACCTGGGGCTGTCAGATGAACGAATACGATTCATCCAAGATGGCCGATCTGCTGGACACCACCCACGGATACCAGCTGACTGAAAATCCGAAAGAAGCCGACGTGTTGCTGCTGAACACCTGTTCAATTCGTGAAAAAGCGCAGGAAAAAGTCTTCCACGTGTTAGGCCGCTGGAAACTTCTCAAACGAAAAAATCCGGACCTGATCATCGGCGTGGGCGGTTGCGTCGCATCACAGGAAGGTAAGCTGATCCGCCAGAGAGCCCCCTATGTGGATATCGTCTTTGGCCCGCAGACACTGCACCGCCTGCCGGAGATGATCAACCAGGTTCGCGGTAATCGTAGCCCGGTCGTTGACGTCAGCTTCCCGGAGATCGAGAAATTTGACCGTCTGCCAGAACCGCGCGCAGATGGCCCGACCGCTTTCGTTTCCATCATGGAAGGCTGCAACAAATACTGCACTTACTGTGTGGTGCCTTACACCCGTGGCGAAGAAGTCAGCCGCCCGGCAGACGATATTCTGTTTGAAATCGCGCAGCTTGCCGCGCAGGGCGTTCGCGAAGTGAACCTGCTGGGCCAGAACGTTAACGCCTGGCGTGGGGAAAACTACGACGGCACCACCGGCACCTTTGCTGAACTGCTGCGCCTGGTGGCCGCGATTGACGGTATCGACCGTATTCGCTTTACCACCAGCCATCCGATGGAATTCACCGATGACATCATTGATGTCTATCGCGATACGCCAGAGCTGGTGAGCTTCCTGCATCTGCCGATTCAGTGCGGCTCTGACCGCGTTCTGAACCTGATGGGCCGTCCGCATACGGTTCTGGAGTACAAATCCACCATCCGTAAGCTGCGTGAAGCGCGTCCGGATATCCAGATAAGCTCCGACTTTATTGTCGGGTTCCCTGGTGAAACCGCGGATGACTTCGAGCGCACCATGAAGCTCATTGGTGAAGTGAATTTTGACGTCAGCTACAGCTTCATCTTCTCCGCGCGTCCTGGAACCCCTGCGGCCGATATGGTTGACGATGTGCCGGAAGAAGAGAAAAAGCAGCGTCTGTATATTCTGCAGGAGCGCATCAACCAGCAGGCCAACGCCTGGAGCCGCCGTATGCTCGGCACCGTCCAGCGCATACTGGTAGAAGGCACCTCACGCAAGAGCATTATGGAACTCTCCGGTCGTACAGAAAACAACCGCGTGGTGAATTTTGAAGGCACCCCGGACATGATCGGTAAATTTGTGGACGTTGAGATTGTCGAAGTGCTCACCAACTCACTGCGTGCGAAAGTGGTCCGCACTGAAGACGAAATGGGCCTGCGTATTGCCGAGTCACCGGAATCCGTCATTTCGCGTACCCGCAAAGAAAACGATTCTGGCGTGGGGATTTACCAGCCTTAATCCTTCGGGCCTGCCGCTTCGGCAGGCCTTGTATTTCCTCTCATCGTCCCCAATATCATCTGCAATGCTTGCGCCTTTATTCTATGGCGTGAATAATTTCGGTAATGACCGTTTTATTACGCCGGGTGGCAGCGGGTCAGCTAACCAATCAAAGAGGAACAGTTTGAACATAGATACGCGTGAAATCAGCCTAACGCCCGCAGACAACGCTCGCCTGCTGAGCCTGTGCGGACCGTTTGATGACAACATCAAACAACTGGAGCGACGTCTGGGTATCGAAATCAATCGTCGCGATAATCACTTCAAACTTACCGGACGCCCTATCTGCGTCAATGCGGCTGCAGATATCCTGCGCAGCTTGTATGTCGATACCGCCCCGATGCGCGGCGAAATTCAGGATATCGAACCGGAACAAATTCACCTCGCCATTAAAGAGGCGCGCGTGCTTGAGCAGAGCGCGGAAAGTGTGCCGGACTACGGTAAGGCCATCAACATCAAGACCAAGCGTGGCGTCATTAAGCCGCGTACGCCAAACCAGGCGCAGTACATCGCCAATATTCTCGACCACGACATCACCTTCGGCGTGGGGCCGGCGGGTACGGGTAAAACCTATCTGGCCGTTGCCGCGGCGGTGGATGCGCTGGAACGTCAGGAAATCCGCCGTATCCTGCTGACCCGTCCGGCGGTGGAAGCGGGTGAAAAACTGGGCTTCCTGCCGGGCGATCTGAGTCAGAAGGTCGACCCGTATCTGCGTCCTTTATACGATGCGCTGTTTGAGATGCTCGGCTTTGAGAAGGTCGAAAAGCTGATTGAGCGTAACGTGATTGAAGTGGCCCCACTCGCCTACATGCGTGGTCGCACGTTAAACGACGCGTTCATCATTCTTGATGAAAGCCAGAACACCACCATCGAACAGATGAAGATGTTCCTGACGCGTATTGGCTTTAACTCGAAAGCGGTCATTACCGGTGACGTTACCCAGATCGACCTGCCGCGCAGCACCAAATCCGGCCTGCGCCACGCCATTGAAGTGCTGGCCGAAGTCGATGAAATCAGCTTTAACTTCTTCCACAGTGAAGACGTGGTACGCCATCCGGTAGTTGCGCGCATCGTTAACGCCTATGAAGCCTGGGAAGAGGCGGATCAAAAACGCAGGGCCGAACTGGCCGCAGAACGTAAGCGCGACGCGCAGGAGCAAGAACAGAAATGAGTCAGGTGATCCTCGATTTACAGCTGGCCTGTGAAGACAATTCCGGTATGCCAGATGAGGCACAGTTTCAGAAATGGCTGGATGCCGTTATCCCCCAGTTTCAGGAAGAATCAGAAGTGACGATTCGCCTGGTGGATGAGGCAGAAAGCCATGAGCTTAACCTGACTTACCGTGGGAAAGATAAGCCAACCAACGTGCTCTCTTTCCCGTTCGAAGCCCCGCCGGGTATCGAGATGCCGCTGCTGGGGGATCTGATCATCTGCCGTCAGGTGGTTGAACAGGAAGCCAAAGAGCAGCAAAAGCCGCTGGAAGCCCACTGGGCGCATATGGTGGTGCATGGCAGCCTGCATCTGCTTGGCTACGATCATATTGAAGATGACGAAGCGGAAGAGATGGAGTCCCTCGAGACAGAGATAATGCTTGCTCTGGGCTATGAGGATCCGTACATTGCCGAGAAAGAATAGTCAGTTAACTTACTGACGACTATGCCGCCGCGCAGGGAATTCGCGTGGCGGTAAATGTTGAACTAACAAGAGAACCCTTAACAAACGCCATGAGCGACGACAATTCACACAGTAGCGACACGACAAACACTAAAAAGGGATTTTTCTCCCTCATTCTGAACCAGCTTTTCCACGGCGAACCCAAGAACCGTGATGAACTGCTGGAGCTGATTCGTGATTCCGGGCAAAACGACCTTATCGACGAAGATACGCGCGAAATGCTCGAAGGGGTGATGGACATTGCTGACCAGCGTGTTCGCGATATCATGATCCCCCGCTCGCAGATGATCACCCTGAAACGTAACCAGACCCTGGACGAGTGCCTCGATGTGATCATCGAATCCGCCCACTCGCGTTTCCCGGTCATCAGCGAAGATAAAGATCACATCGAAGGGATTTTGATGGCGAAAGATCTGCTGCCGTTTATGCGCAGTGATGCCGAAGCCTTCAGCATGGAAAAAGTGTTACGCCAGGCCGTGGTTGTGCCGGAAAGTAAACGTGTGGACCGGATGCTGAAAGAGTTTCGCTCTCAGCGTTACCACATGGCGATTGTCATTGATGAATTTGGCGGCGTTTCCGGACTGGTCACGATCGAGGATATTCTTGAGCTGATCGTGGGTGAAATCGAAGATGAGTATGACGAAGAGGAAGATATCGACTTCCGTCAGCTCAGCCGCCACACCTGGACCGTGCGCGCGCTGGCCTCGATTGAGGACTTCAACGACGCTTTCGGCACTCACTTCAGTGATGAAGAGGTCGATACCATTGGCGGGCTGGTGATGCAGGCCTTTGGCCACCTTCCGGCGCGCGGTGAAACCGTTGACATCGACGGTTACCAGTTCAAAGTGGCAATGGCCGACAGCCGCCGTATTATACAGGTTCATGTCAGAACGCCGGACGACTCACCGGTGCCAAAACTGGAAGATTAATGTAAATGGCATTTGCCCCATTACTTGAACGCCAGCGCGTCCGTTTGCTGCTGGCGCTGTTACTCGGAGCCAGCGGTACGCTGGCTTTTTCTCCTTACGATATCTGGCCTGCGGCTATTCTCTCCCTGATGGGGCTTCAGGGTCTGACCCTGAACCGGCGTCCGGTACAGGCTGCCGCCATTGGTTACTTCTGGGGACTGGGGCTCTTTGGCTCCGGCATTAACTGGGTCTACGTCAGCATCGCCCAGTTTGGCGGTATGCCGGGCCCGGTTAACGTCTTCCTGGTCGTCCTGCTCGCGGCATATCTCTCACTGTATACTGGTCTGTTCGCAGGGATCCTTTCCCGCCTGTGGCCTAAAACCACCTGGCTGCGCGTCGCCATTGCCGCGCCGGTGGTCTGGCAGATCACCGAATTCCTGCGCGGTTGGGTGTTGACCGGCTTCCCGTGGCTGCAGTTCGGCTACAGCCAGATTGATGGCCCGCTGAAAGGCCTGGCCCCGGTCATGGGCGTTGAGGCAATCAACTTCCTGCTAATGGTGGTCAGCGGCCTGCTGATCCTGGCGCTGGTCACGCGTTGCTGGAAACCGCTGGCCGTGGCGCTGGTGCTGTTTGCCCTGCCCTTCCCGCTGCGGTATATCCAGTGGTTCACGCCTGAGCCTGAGCGCACCATGCAGGTTTCTATGGTGCAGGGAAATATCCCGCAATCTATGAAGTGGGATGAAAAAGAGCTGCTGAACACGCTGAAGATCTACGCCAACGCCACCGAAGAGGTGATGGGTAAATCGCAGCTGATCATCTGGCCGGAATCCGCCATTCCCGATCTGGAGATCAATCAGCAGCCGTTCCTGAACATGATGAACGACTTGCTGCTGGCTCGCGGCAGCACGCTGATTACCGGGATTGTCGATGCGCGTCTGAATCAGCAGAACCGTTATGACACCTACAACACCATCATTACGCTCGGCAAAGACAGCGAATACAGCTACAACTCCACGGATCGGTACAACAAGAACCACCTGGTGCCGTTTGGTGAATTTGTTCCGCTGGAGTCGATTCTGCGCCCGCTGGCGCCGTTCTTTGATCTGCCGATGTCCTCCTTCAGCCGTGGCCCGTACGTACAGCCCCAGCTGCATGCGCACGGCCTTGCCCTGACGGCGGCCATCTGCTACGAAATCATTCTCGGCGAGCAGGTTCGCGATAACTTCCGCCCGGATACCGACTACCTGCTGACCATCTCCAACGATGCGTGGTTCGGTAAATCTATCGGCCCGTGGCAGCATTTCCAGATGGCGCGTATGCGTTCTCTGGAGCTGGCGCGCCCATTGCTGCGCAGCACCAACAACGGCATCACCGCCGTGATTGGTCCACAGGGTGAAATCCAGGCCATGATCCCGCAGTTCACCCGTGAGGTGTTGACCACAAAAGTCACACCAACCACCGGCCTGACGCCGTATGCCCGCACCGGCAACTGGCCGCTGTGGATCCTGACCGCGCTGTTCGGTTTCGGTGCCGTGCTGATGAGCCTGCGTCAGCGTCGTCGCTAATCTTACCTTCTGTTGCCGGGTGGCGCTAACGCTTACCCGGCCTACATTTTGACTCCGTAGCTCGGGTAAGGCGTAGCCGCCACCCGACAAATTCCTTCCAGTGCCAAATCTGGCACGCCTGTTGCTTTGTATATTCACGCAAACGCAGTTTGGCTTAACGTGCAACCTTGTCGCACCAGCGTAGATCACCGGTAGCACCGAAACGGTGCAACGGGAGATATTTGCCTCTGAATGGTGCGGCGCGCTTCGCAAAAATAAACAATAACGCAGCAAAATCTTTACATTAAGCCAGACTAAATGTTAACAAGCTTGCATAACACTGCACTCGCTTCGCGCGAGATATAACAACATCACAATGGGTATCAATGCGTCACTGGCGCTGATAAGAAAGGAGTTGGGTATGCAATTACGTAAACTGGCCACAGCAATGCTGGTTATGGGAATGTCTGCCGGCGTGGTTCACGCTGAAGATGCTCCGGCAGCAGGCAGTACTCTCGACAAGATTGCCAAAAACGGCGTGATCGTGGTCGGCCACCGTGAATCTTCTGTCCCGTTCTCTTACTACGACAACACGCAAAAAGTCGTGGGCTATTCACAGGATTACTCCAACGCCATCGTTGAAGCTGTGAAGAAAAAGCTGAACAAACCTGACCTGCAGGTGAAGCTGATCCCCATCACTTCACAGAACCGTATTCCACTGCTGCAAAACGGCACCTTTGATTTTGAGTGTGGCTCTACCACCAACAACCTCGAGCGCCAGAAACAGGCCGCTTTCTCTGACACCATCTTTGTCGTGGGCACCCGTCTGCTGACGAAGAAAGGCGGTGATATCAAAGATTTTGCTGACCTGAAAGGCAAAGCGGTCGTCGTAACGTCCGGTACCACCTCAGAAGTGCTGCTGCACAAGCTGAACGACGAGAAGAAAATGGATATGCGCATCATCAGCGCGAAAGACCATGGCGACTCCTTCCGTACCCTGGAAAGTGGCCGTGCCGTCGCGTTTATGATGGATGACGCCCTGCTGGCGGGTGAGCGTGCGAAAGCGAAGAAACCAGACAACTGGGATATCGTCGGCACCGCGCAGTCAAAAGAAGCTTACGGCTGCATGCTGCGTAAAGACGATCCGCAGTTCAAGAAGCTGATCGATGACACTATCGCCCAGGTACAGACTTCCGGCGAAGCGGAAAAATGGTTCGACAAATGGTTCAAGAACCCGATTCCACCAAAAAATCTCAACATGAACTTTGAACTGTCTGATGACATGAAAGCGCTGTTCAAATCTCCAAATGACAAGGCTCTTAACTAATTAGAACAACAGGGGCGGGATCTCCTGCCCTCTCGATTGTCGGGAAGCATGGACAGACTATACGTTGAGTGGTCGTTCCCCACTCAGCGCGAAAAATGAGCTTCTCACCAATCTTCGAGGGTAGCGCTGCTACCCTTTTTTTTCTGGAGTTTATTATGTCAATAGACTGGAACTGGGGCATATTCCTGCAACAAGCCCCGTTCGGCAACACCACCTATCTTGGCTGGCTGTGGAGCGGCTTCCAGGTCACCGTGGCACTATCGATAACAGCGTGGATTATCGCGTTTCTTGTCGGTTCGCTGTTCGGTATTCTGCGCACCGTCCCTAACCGTTTTCTTTCAACACTGGGCACGCTCTATGTGGAACTGTTCCGTAACGTTCCGCTCATCGTGCAATTCTTTACCTGGTATCTGGTTATCCCGGAACTGCTGCCGGAAAATATTGGCATGTGGTTCAAGTCGGAGCTGGATCCAAATGTGCAGTTCTTTGTCTCCTCCATGATGTGTCTGGGGCTGTTTACCGCTGCGCGCGTTTGTGAGCAGGTGCGTGCCGCCATTCAGTCATTACCCCGCGGACAAAAAAATGCGGGTCTGGCGATGGGCCTGACCCTGCCGCAAACCTACCGCTACGTGCTGCTGCCTAATGCCTACCGCGTTATCGTGCCACCGATGACCTCGGAGATGATGAACCTGGTGAAAAACTCGGCCATCGCCTCCACTATCGGCCTGGTCGATATGGCGGCCCAGGCGGGCAAGCTGCTGGATTACTCCGCTCACGCGTGGGAATCCTTCACCGCGATCACGCTCGCGTATGTTCTGATTAACGCTTTCATCATGCTGGTGATGAACCTGGTTGAACGCAAAGTACGCCTGCCGGGCAATCTGGGGGGCAAATAATGTACGAATTTGACTGGAGTTCTATCGTTCCTTCCATGCCTTACCTGCTGGATGGCCTGGTGATTACCTTAAAAATCACCGTTATTGCCATCATCATTGGTATCGTCTGGGGCACCCTGCTGGCGGTGATGCGCCTGTCGAGCTTTAAGCCGCTCGCCTGGTTTGCGACCGCCTACGTTAACGTTTTCCGCTCCATCCCGCTGGTGATGGTGCTGCTGTGGTTTTACCTGATTGTTCCCGGCTTTCTGCAAAACGTCCTGGGGCTGTCACCAAAAACCGATATCCGCCTGATCTCGGCGATGGTGGCGTTCTCAATGTTTGAGGCCGCTTACTACTCAGAGATTATCCGCGCGGGCATTCAGAGCATCTCCCGCGGGCAATCCAGCGCCGCGCTGGCGCTGGGGATGACGCACTGGCAGTCCATGCAGCTGATTATTCTGCCGCAGGCGTTTCGCGCCATGGTTCCGCTCCTGCTGACCCAGGGCATTGTGCTGTTCCAGGATACCTCGCTGGTGTATGTCCTGAGTCTGGCAGACTTCTTCCGTACCGCGTCAACCATCGGTGAACGTGATGGTACGCAGGTCGAGATGGTGCTCTTCGCGGGCGCGGTCTATTTTGTGATTAGTTTAAGCGCGTCGCTGTTGGTCAGTTGGCTGAAGAAAAGGACGGTATAATGATTTCCCTGAAAAATGTTTCTAAATGGTATGGGCACTTTCAGGTGCTGACCGACTGCTCCACGGAAGTGAAAAAAGGCGACGTGGTGGTGGTGTGCGGCCCGTCCGGTTCCGGTAAGTCCACGCTGATCAAAACCGTTAATGGTCTGGAACCTGTGCAGCAGGGCGAAATTGTTGTTAACGGCACCAAAGTGAACGACAAAAAAACCAACCTTGCCCAGCTTCGCTCTCACGTTGGTATGGTGTTCCAGCACTTTGAGCTGTTCCCTCACCTCTCCATCATCGAGAACCTGACGCTGGCGCAGGTGAAAGTGCTTAAGCGCGATAAAAAAGCATCGCGTGAGAAAGGCCTTAAGCTTCTGGAGCGCGTTGGGCTTTCTGCACATGCCGATAAGTTCCCGGCGCAGCTTTCGGGTGGTCAGCAGCAGCGTGTCGCGATCGCCCGCGCGCTGTGTATGGATCCGGTGGCAATGCTGTTTGATGAGCCGACGTCGGCGCTCGATCCAGAGATGATTAACGAAGTGCTCGACGTTATGGTCGAGCTGGCGCACGAAGGGATGACCATGATGGTGGTGACGCACGAAATGGGCTTCGCCCGTAAAGTGGCCAACCGCGTCATCTTTATGGACGAAGGGAAGATCGTGGAAGACTCGCCGAAAGAAGAGTTCTTCGCGAACCCGAAATCCGAACGTGCAAAAGATTTCCTCGCCAAAATCCTGCATTAATCTTCTCAGTGCGCAATCTGCGGATTGCGCACTGCCTCACGCTTTCGCGCTCTTGTTCTCGTCGGCGTCACATTGCAGCGTTAACCTTGTCACAAAATAACGCTACGTATGGAGAACGCTATGGCACAGCCTATTATTCTCGATTGCGATCCGGGTCATGATGACGCCATTGCTCTCGTCCTCGCTCTTGCCTCCCCTGAACTGGACGTAAAAGCGGTTACCTCATCCGCCGGAAATCAGACGCCGGATAAAACCTTGCGCAACGTGCTGCGCATGCTGACCCTGCTCAAACGCACCGATATTCCTGTCGCTGGCGGGGCCGTGAAACCGCTGATGCGCGAGCTGATCATTGCGGATAACGTTCATGGCGAAAGTGGACTGGACGGCCCTGAACTGCCGGAACCGGGCTTCGCGCCACAAGGCTGCACCGCCGTTGAGTTGATGGCGAAGGTGCTGCGCGAAAGTGCAGAGCCCGTGACGCTGGTGGCTACAGGTCCGCAGACGAACGTGGCATTGCTGCTTAACAGCCATCCAGAACTGCACGGTAAAATCGCCCGGATCGTCATCATGGGCGGCGCAATGGGGCTCGGAAACTGGACGCCAGCCGCGGAGTTCAATATCTATGTTGACCCTGAAGCCGCAGAGATCGTTTTCCAGTCCGGTCTGCCGATTGTGATGGCGGGGCTGGATGTGACGCATCGGGCCCAAATTATGGCAGACGATATTGAACGCTTCCGCTCTGTGGGTAATCCGGTGGCAACGACTGTGGCAGAACTGCTCGACTTCTTTATGGAGTACCACAAAGCCGAGAAATGGGGCTTCCATGGCGCACCGCTGCATGACCCGTGCACGATTGCCTGGCTGTTGAAACCTGAGATGTTTACCACGGTTGACCGCTGGGTTGGTGTGGAAACGCAGGGGAAATATACCCAGGGAATGACGGTGGTGGATTACTACTCGCTGACGGGGAACGAGCCGAATACTGCGGTGATGGTGGATATCGACCGGGAAGCGTTTGTAGATTTGCTGGCGGAGAGACTGGCTTACTATAGTGCGGCCTGATGCCCTCACCCCAACCCTCTCCCACGGGGAGAGGGAGCAAACACTAAAAACGGCAACAGGGTTGCCGTTTTGCTTTTACCTAGGGCTCAAACGGCCGGCGCTGGAACTGGTCGTGACCGCATTTCGGGCACAAGGGCAGCACCTCCGGCGTATACACCGCGATGTGGTGATGACATTTCTCACACACCAGATTTCCCAACCCTACCACTTCGCCGCTGTGGTACACACCGTGATGGTTCAAATCCTGAAACACCTCGCGCCACTCAAGCTGCGTTTTATCGGTGATATCCGCCAGCTCCTGCCACAGGCTCTCTTTGATCACCCGCATAAACACGCTGTCCGAGACCTCTTCCTGGCTCTCCTGATAGCTGCGCGCAAACTCTTCCAGGTCACGACGTACCGCACGCGTCACCTCTTCCACTTCGGTTCGCGTTAACTCACCCGTTTGCGTCACGCGGGCACGCGCCTGTTCGACCAGCGCATCAATATCACGCTCGCCGTTACGCAGCCGCTCCGTCAGTGTCGCCACCAGCTCGCGGTAAAATTGAGCAACCTTGTTCATCATTTTGCCTCCCGGGTAAGTAACTAACTCTAATAATAGACCTTATTTCACCGCCGCTTTGTCAGGTGAAGCACAGACCCGGTAAATTCCTGCAAAGTGCTTTTGTGCGAAAGGCTGTTTTGACGCGGACGTTTGGGCTATGCTATGCGGATCTGAATTACCACATCCATTGGCTACATTTGTAGCTGTATTAAAAACAGGACCACTGGCTGCCATGCAAGAGCAATACCGCCCGGAAGAGATAGAATCAAAAGTCCAGCAACACTGGGACGAGAAGCGCACCTTTGAAGTAACCGAAGACGAGAGCAAAGAGAAGTATTACTGCCTGTCGATGCTTCCCTATCCTTCTGGTCGACTACACATGGGCCACGTGCGTAACTACACCATTGGTGATGTGATCGCCCGTTACCAGCGTATGCTGGGCAAAAACGTGCTGCAGCCTATCGGCTGGGATGCGTTCGGCCTGCCGGCAGAAGGCGCAGCAGTAAAAAACAATACGGCACCGGCACCATGGACGTACGACAACATCGCGTACATGAAAAACCAGCTCAAAATGCTGGGCTTCGGCTATGACTGGAGCCGCGAGCTGGCGACCTGCACCCCGGAATATTACCGCTGGGAGCAGAAATTCTTCACTGAGCTGTACAAAAAAGGCCTGGTGTACAAGAAGACGTCTGCGGTTAACTGGTGCCCAAATGACCAGACCGTTCTGGCGAACGAGCAGGTTATCGACGGCTGCTGCTGGCGCTGTGACACCAAAGTTGAGCGTAAAGAGATCCCGCAGTGGTTTATCAAAATCACCGCTTACGCTGACGAACTGCTGAACGATCTGGATAAACTGGATCACTGGCCTGACACCGTTAAGACCATGCAGCGCAACTGGATCGGCCGTTCTGAAGGTGTGGAAATTACCTTCAACGTTGAGAGCTACGACCAAACGCTGACCGTCTACACCACCCGTCCGGACACCTTTATGGGGGCGACCTATCTGGCCGTGGCCGCTGGTCACCCGCTGGCGCAGAAAGCGGCAGAGAACAATCCGGAACTGGCAACTTTCATCGACGAATGCCGCAACACCAAAGTGGCTGAAGCCGACATGGCGACGATGGAGAAAAAAGGCGTTGATACCGGCTTTAAAGCGATTCACCCGCTGACGGGTGAAGCTATTCCTGTCTGGGCGGCGAACTTTGTACTGATGGAATACGGCACCGGTGCGGTGATGGCCGTTCCGGGACACGATCAGCGCGACTACGAGTTTGCCACCAAATATGGCCTGACTATTAAGCCGGTGATCCTGGCCGCAGACGGTTCTGAACCCGACCTGTCTGAGCAGGCATTGACCGAAAAAGGCACCCTGTTCAACTCCGGCGAATTTAGCGGACTGAGCTTCGAAGAGGGCTTCAATGCCATCGCTGACAAGCTGGCCTCGCTGGGCGTAGGTGAGCGTAAAGTCAACTTCCGTCTGCGCGACTGGGGCGTTTCCCGTCAGCGTTACTGGGGCGCGCCAATTCCAATGGTGACCATTGAAGACGGCACCGTGATGCCGACGCCAGAAGATCAACTGCCGGTGATCCTGCCGGAAGATGTGGTCATGGACGGCATCACCAGCCCGATCAAAGCCGATCCTGAGTGGGCGAAAACCACCGTTAACGGCCAGCCTGCGCTGCGTGAAACCGACACCTTTGACACCTTTATGGAGTCTTCCTGGTATTACGCACGCTACACCTGTCCGCAGTATCAGGAAGGCATGCTGGATTCTGACGCGGCCAACTACTGGCTGCCGGTAGACATCTACATCGGTGGCATCGAACACGCCATCATGCACCTGCTCTACTTCCGCTTCTTCCACAAGCTGATGCGCGATGCTGGCATGGTGAATTCTGACGAACCAGCCAAACAGCTGCTGTGTCAGGGCATGGTGCTGGCTGATGCCTTCTACTACGTTGGCGCGAACGGCGAGCGTAACTGGGTGTCTCCGGTGGACGCGATCGTAGAGCGCGACGAGAAAGGCCGTATCGTGAAGGCGACAGACGCTGAAGGTCATGAGCTGGTTTATACCGGCATGAGCAAGATGTCCAAGTCGAAAAACAACGGTATCGACCCGCAGGTGATGGTTGAGCGTTACGGTGCAGATACCGTGCGTCTGTTCATGATGTTTGCCTCTCCGGCTGACATGACGCTGGAGTGGCAGGAATCCGGTGTTGAAGGCGCGAACCGCTTCCTGAAACGCGTCTGGAAACTGGTTTACGAACATACCGCACAGGGTGATGCTCCGGCGCTGAACGCTGCTGCCCTGACGGAAGATCAGCAGGCGCTGCGTCGTGATGTTCATAAAACAATTGCAAAAGTCACCGATGATATTGGTCGTCGTCAGACCTTCAATACCGCAATTGCGGCTATTATGGAACTGATGAACAAGCTGGCGAAAGCCCCGCAGGATGGCGAGCAGGATCGTGCCTTAATGCGTGAAGCGCTGCTGGCCGTCGTTCGCATGCTGAACCCGTTCACGCCACACGTCAGCTTTACTCTGTGGCAGGAACTGAAAGGCGAAGGCGATATCGACAACGCGCCGTGGCCGGTTGCGGACGAAGCAGCAATGGTGGAAAACACCACGCTGGTGGTAGTCCAGGTCAACGGCAAAGTGCGCGGTAAAATTACCGTGGCGGTCGACGCAACCGAAGAACAGGTTCGCGAGCGTGCAGGCCAGGAACCTCTGGTCGCGAAATATCTTGAGGGCGTTACCGTACGTAAAGTGATCTACGTACCCGGTAAACTGCTCAATCTGGTCGTTGGCTAAGCGCGGGAGGAAACGTGCGACAACTGGCAACAATACTCTTATCACTGGCGGTGCTTGTCACCGCTGGCTGTGGCTGGCACCTGCGCAATACCACGGCAGTGCCTGCTGAGATGAAAACGATGATTTTCGACTCATCAGATCCGAATGGCCCATTCAGCCGGGCAGTTCGTAACCAGCTGCGCCTGAACGGTGTTGAACTCATTGAGAAAGACACGCTGCGCCAGGATGTACCGTCTCTCCGCGTTCTGGGGACGACCCTGAGCAAAGATACAGCGTCTATCTTCCAGGATGGCCGTACCGCAGAGTATCAGATGGTAATGACTGTTAACGCAGCCGTGCTGATCCCGGGTAAAGACATCTATCCGATCAGCACAAAAGTGTACCGTTCGTTCTTTGATAACCCGCAAACGGCGCTGGCGAAAGATGCCGAACAGCAGATTATCATCAACGAAATGTACGACAAGGCAGCGGAACAGCTGATCCGTAAACTGCCAGGTATTGCCGCGTCGACAAAAGAAGGCTCTGACATTATTGAAAAACCGGATGCCAGTACGCCCCCGGTTTCTACCTCTATGGGTAACTGATGATCAGGCTGTATCCTGAACAACTCCGCGCGCAGCTCAATGAAGGGCTGCGCGCGGCGTATCTGCAGCTTGGAAACGATCCCTTACTGCTGCAGGAAAGCCTGGATGCCGTGCGACATACTGCAGGTGCTCAGGGCTTTGATGAACACCATACCGTCCAGGTGGATAACAATACCGACTGGGACGCCCTCTTCTCACTCTGTCAGGCGATGAGCCTTTTCGCGTCGCGTCAGACAATTCAGATCCTGCTGCCAGAAAACGGCCCTAACGCGGCCATCAATGAGCAGCTTGCCACTCTGGTGAGCCTGTTACACAGCGATCTGCTGTTAATTGTCCGCGGCAATAAGCTCACCAAAGCGCAGGAAAATGCCGCGTGGTTCACTCAACTGGCGACCCACGCGGTGCTGGTTACCTGTCAGACACCTGAGCAGGCGCATCTGCCAAAATGGGTGGCCGCAAGAGCAAAGCAGAACAACCTTCAGCTGGATGATGCGGCAAATCAACTGCTCTGCTACTGCTATGAGGGTAACCTCCTGGCGCTGGCACAGGCGCTGGACAGACTCTCCCTGCTCTGGCCGGATGGCAAACTGACACTCCCCCGCGTCGAGCAGGCCGTTAATGACGCCGCGCACTTCACGCCGTTCCACTGGGTGGATGCATTGCTGGCCGCGAAAAGTAAACGCGCCCTGCATATCCTTCAGCAGCTGCGCCTGGAAGGCAGCGAGCCCGTTATTCTGCTGCGTACGCTGCAGCGTGAACTGTTGCTGCTGATTACGCTCAAGCGACAGTCTGCCCATACGTCGCTGCGCGCGCTGTTTGATAAACACCGGGTATGGCAAAATCGCCGCGCAATGACCACCGAGGCCGTCAACCGCCTGAGCCATGAACAGCTTCGTCAGGCTGCCCAGCTTCTGATGCGCGCTGAGCTCACCTTAAAACAAGATTACGGCCAGTCGGTCTGGGCGGAGCTGGAAAGCCTTTCCCTGCTGCTCTGCCACAAGGCGCTGGCTGACGTATTTATTGATGGATAGTATGCACTCTTTACAGGCCCTGTATGGCGGCACCTTTGACCCGGTACACTACGGGCATCTTAAGCCGGTGGAAATTCTGGCGAATTTGATCGGCCTGCAGCGCGTCACCATTATGCCCAATAACGTTCCGCCGCACCGCCCTCAGCCTGAGGCAACCAGCGAGCAGCGAAAAGAGATGCTAACGCTTGCCATTGCGGATAAACCGCTTTTCAGGCTTGATGAGCGGGAATTGCGTCGCGACACCCCCTCGTGGACGTCGCAAACGCTGCAGGAGTGGCGAGCCGAGCAAGGGCCTGACCAGCCGCTGGCGTTTATCATTGGTCAGGATTCTCTGCTCAACTTTCCTGGGTGGCACAAGTATGAAACCATTCTGGAGAACAGCCACCTGCTCGTTTGCCGCCGCCCAGGCTATCCGCTGACCATGCGTGAAGAGCAGTATCAGCAATGGCTTGAAGACCATCTTACCGATAACGTAGAGGATCTTCACAACCAGCCCGCCGGGAAGATTTATCTGGCGGAAACCCCGTGGTTCGATATCTCCGCCACCCTTATTCGTGAGCGTTTACAACACGGTTTAACGTGTGACGATCTGCTGCCTGCCCCGGTGCTGGCGTATATTCATACGCACGGGTTGTATCAGAAAAGCGCAGATGTTTAGTCAGGCGTCATAAAAAGCGGCTTATTGATTCTCCTGCCTTGACAGGTAAAGCCATACTGTTATCCTCCGCTGCCAGACTTTCCCGCCAGTCATTGCTTTACAGAAATTGTTTTACAAAAATGGCGATGCAATCTCTGGCGGAGGGTGGGATGATACCCGCCTTCAAAATCCCGGCCGGTGACATTTGTCCCGACAAGGGCGCCAGTTCAGGTATACTGTCTGGCTACAAATTCATAGTTGCACCATCTTATTCACCCAGGGGGAAAACTTGCAGGGTAAAGCACTCCAGGATTTTGTTATCGACAAAATTGATGACCTGAAAGGTCAGGACATCATCGCTATCGACGTTAAGGGTAAATCCAGTATCACCGACTGCATGATTATCTGCACCGGGACGTCTACGCGTCATGTTGTTTCGATTGCCGACCATGTGGTTCAGGAATCGCGTGCAGCAGGACTGTTACCGCTTGGCGTTGAAGGTGAAGCGACCGCTGACTGGGTGGTGGTTGACCTCGGCGATGTGATTGTCCATGTCATGCAGGAAGAGAGCCGTCGCCTGTATGAGCTGGAAAAACTCTGGGGTTAATGCGTGAAGTTGCAGCTGGTCGCCGTCGGCACCAAAATGCCGGACTGGGTACAAACCGGTTTTACTGAATATCTGCGTCGTTTTCCAAAAGACATGCCGTTCGAACTGGTGGAGATCCCTGCCGGGAAGCGCGGTAAGAACGCGGATATCAAACGTATTCTCGATAAAGAGGGCGAACTGATGCTGGCTGCCGCTGGCAAGAACCGCATCGTCACCCTCGATATTCCGGGTAAACCCTGGGATACGCCGCAGCTGGCGCACGAACTGGAGCGCTGGAAGCAGGATGGCCGTGACGTTAGTCTGCTGATTGGCGGACCTGAAGGGTTGTCCCCTGCCTGCAAAGCGGCAGCAGAACAAAGTTGGTCTCTCTCCGCGCTGACGCTGCCCCACCCGCTCGTTCGGGTCCTGGTGGCAGAAAGTCTGTATCGCGCGTGGAGCATTACTACCAACCACCCCTATCACCGCGAGTAATGACTGACCAGGGTAGATTAAGCAGCGGATGAAACTACAGAATTCTTTTCGCGACTATACGGCTGAGTCCGCGCTTTTTGTGCGCAGGGCACTGGTCGCCTTTACGGGGATTTTGCTGCTTACCGGCGTGCTGATCGCCAACCTTTATAATCTGCAAATCGTCCGCTTTACCGATTACCAGACGCGTTCAAACGAAAACCGCATCAAGCTGGTGCCTATCGCACCCAGCCGCGGCATTATCTACGACCGTAACGGCACCCCTCTGGCGCTAAACCGCACCATCTATCAAATCGAGATGATGCCGGAAAAGGTCGATAATGTTCAGGACACGCTGGAGGCGCTAAGAAGCGTTGTCGATCTCAACGATGACGATATCGCAGCCTTCAAAAAAGAGCGCGCCCGTTCCCACCGCTTTACCTCCATTCCGGTGAAAACCAATCTGACGGAAGTTCAGGTGGCCCGTTTTGCGGTGAACCAGTACCGCTTCCCCGGCGTGGAAGTGAAGGGTTACAAACGTCGCTACTATCCTTACGGCTCCGCGCTGACGCACGTCATTGGCTACGTTTCCAAGATTAACGACAAAGACGTTGACCGCCTTGATAAAGACGGCAAGCTGGCGAACTATGCCGCGACGCACGATATCGGCAAGCTCGGGATCGAACGCTACTACGAAGATGTCCTGCATGGACAAACCGGCTATGAAGAAGTTGAGGTTAACAATCGTGGCCGCGTCATTCGACAGCTGAAAGAAGTTCCGCCTCAGGCGGGGCATGACGTCTATCTGACGCTCGACCTCAAACTGCAGCAGTATATTGAAACCCTGCTGGCGGGCAGTCGCGCCGCCGTCGTGGTCACCGATCCGCGTACCGGGGGAATTCTGGCTATGGTGTCCATGCCTAGCTATGATCCGAACCTTTTTGTTGACGGCATCTCCAGTAAAGACTATTCCGGCCTGCTGAATGATCCCAATACGCCGCTGGTAAACCGCGCCACGCAAGGCGTTTACCCGCCGGCATCTACGGTGAAACCGTATGTGGCGGTCTCGGCGCTGAGTGCGGGTGTCATCAACCGTAATACCAGCCTGTTTGACCCGGGCTGGTGGCAGCTACCCGGGTCTGAAAAACGCTATCGCGACTGGAAAAAATGGGGCCACGGCCATCTGAACGTGACCAAATCTCTGGAAGAGTCAGCGGATACCTTCTTCTATCAGGTCGCCTATGACATGGGGATTGACCGCCTGTCAGAATGGATGAGCAAGTTCGGCTACGGGCACTACACCGGCGTCGACCTTTCAGAGGAGCGATCCGGCAACATGCCGACGCGCGAGTGGAAGCTGAAGCGCTTTAAGAAGCCGTGGTATCAGGGTGATACCATTCCGGTGGGTATCGGCCAGGGCTACTGGACCGCAACGCCGATTCAGATGAACAAAGCGATGATGATCCTCATTAACGATGGCGTGGTCAAAGTCCCGCATCTGCTGCAAAGCACCGTTGAAGACGGCAAAAAGGTGCCGTGGGTACAGCCCCATGAAGCGCCCGTGGGTGACATTCATTCCGGCTTCTGGGAAATCGCGAAAGACGGTATGTACGGCGTAGCAAACCGTCCGAACGGTACCGCGCACAAATATTTCGCCGGAACGCCGTATAAAGTGGCTGCAAAATCCGGTACGGCGCAGGTCTTTGGCCTGAAAGCCAACGAAACCTACAACGCACACCGCATTGCTGAACGTCTGCGTGACCATAAGCTCATGACGGCATTTGCCCCTTACGATAACCCGCAGGTGGCGGTGGCGATGATTCTGGAAAACGGCGGCGCTGGCCCGGCGGTAGGGACCATCATGCGCCAAATCCTCGACCACATTATGCTGGGTGATAACAACACCGAACTGCCGGCTGAAAACCCGGCCGCCGCTGCGGCGGAGGACCAATAATCATGACGGATAATCCAAACAAAAAATCGTTGTGGGATAAAATCCACATCGACCCAGCCATGCTGCTGATCCTGTTGGCTCTGCTGGTTTACAGCGCCCTGGTTATCTGGAGCGCCAGTGGTCAGGACATCGGTATGATGGAACGCAAAATCGGCCAGATCGCGATGGGTCTGGTCATCATGGTGGTGATGGCGCAGATCCCACCGCGCGTCTATGAAGGCTGGGCGCCCTATCTCTATATCTTCTGTATTATTTTGCTGGTGGCAGTAGACGCGTTCGGCGCCATCTCAAAAGGGGCGCAGCGCTGGCTGGATCTGGGCGTTGTTCGTTTCCAGCCCTCGGAGATTGCCAAAATTGCCGTCCCCCTGATGGTGGCGCGCTTTATCAACCGTGATGTCTGTCCGCCGTCGCTGAAAAACACCGCGATCGCGCTGGTGCTGATCTTCCTGCCGACGCTGCTGGTTGCTGCGCAGCCTGACCTCGGCACCTCGATCCTTATCGCGCTCTCCGGTCTGTTTGTCCTTTTCCTGTCGGGCTTAAGCTGGCGTCTGATTGGTATCGCTGTGGTGCTGATTGCGGCGTTTATCCCTATCCTCTGGTTCTTCCTGATGCATGATTACCAGCGCCAGCGCGTTATGATGCTTCTCGACCCGGAAACTGACCCGCTCGGTGCGGGCTATCATATTATTCAGTCCAAGATTGCGATTGGCTCCGGCGGCCTGCGCGGTAAAGGCTGGCTGCACGGTACCCAGTCGCAGCTGGAATTTTTACCGGAACGTCACACCGACTTTATCTTTGCGGTACTGGCTGAAGAGCTGGGGCTGGTTGGTATCCTGATTTTGCTCGCGCTCTACGTGCTGTTGATCATGCGAGGATTGTGGATTGCCGCCCGGGCGCAAACCACCTTCGGCCGCGTCATGGCAGGCGGATTGATGCTGATTTTATTCGTTTATGTCTTCGTAAATATTGGTATGGTGAGTGGTATTCTGCCGGTAGTAGGCGTACCGCTGCCGCTGGTCAGTTACGGAGGCTCGGCACTGATCGTGTTGATGGCCGGGTTTGGGATCGTGATGTCGATCCATACCCACAGAAAAATGTTGTCAAAAAGCGTTTAAAAATAAGGGGATCGGAATGCGTAAGCAGTGGCTGGGGATCTGCATCGCGGCAAGTTTACTTGCGGCCTGCACAAGTGATGATGGTCAGCAACAGGCAACCGTCGCGCCGCCGCAGCCTGCGGTGTGTAATGGTCCGATCGTTGAAATCAGTGGGGCCGATCCCGTTTATGAACCGCTGAATGCCAGCGCGAATCAGGATTACGAGCGCGACGGCAAAAGCTACAAAATCGTGCAGGACCCTTCCCGCTTCAGCCAGGCGGGCTTTGCTGCCATTTATGATGCAGAACCGGGCAGTAACCTCACGGCATCCGGTGAAACATTTGACCCCATGCAGCTCACTGCCGCGCACCCAACGCTGCCAATTCCAAGCTACGCGCGTATCACTAACCTGGCTAATGGTCGCATGATCGTCGTGCGTATTAATGACCGTGGTCCATATGGTAATGACCGGGTGATTTCTCTGTCCCGCGCGTCTGCCGATCGCCTGAACACGTCGAACAACACCAAAGTTCGCATTGACCCGATTATCGTGGCGCAGGATGGCTCGATGTCCGGGCCGGGTACCGCCTGTACGACGGTGGCGAAGCAGACCTATGCCCTGCCAGACCGCCCAAATCTTGACGGCGGAATGGGTAGCGTCTCTTCTCCGGCTGAGCCTTCTCAGCCGGCGGGAGAAATACGTCCAATCAGCAATGATACGCTGCAAAGCGATGATTCCACTGGCGCCCCGGTAAAAAGTAGCGGCTTTTTAGGCGCACCGACGACCTTAGCGACGGGCGTGCTGGAAGGCAGTGAGCCGACGCCAGCCCCGGTTGCGGCTCCGGTGACGCAGCCAGCGCCGGTAACAGCGCCAGCGACCACGCAAAGCGCGGCAGCCGCTGCGCCAGCAGCAGCCAGCGGCGGCTTTGTCGTTCAGGTGGGGGCAGTGAGCGATCAGGCCCGAGCCCAGCAGTATCAACAGCGTCTAAGCCAGCAGTTTGGCGTACCTGGACGCGTTGAGCAGAACGGCGTGGTCTGGCGTATTCAGATGGGGCCTTTTGCCAGTAAATCGCAGGCAGCGTCTCTGCAACAGCGTTTGCAGAGCGAAGCACAACTGCAGTCCTTCGTCACTGTTGCAAAATAATTAATCGGCGGTATCCGAAATGTCAGTTTGTGTAAAACGCATTCACAAACTCATGCTTAAAGTCGGATGCCTGCCTGAATAGCATTTGCTATAGTAAGGCACTTTTTTTAATTCCATCACGGATGTCGTAGTTCTGACCATGAAGACCACTTTTTCTGCTCGTTTTGTGCAGCGCATGGCGCTGACCACGGCCCTTTGCGCAGCAGCACTCTCTGCTGCTCATGCCGATGACCTGAATATCAAGACCATGATCCCTGGCGTTCCGCAAATCGACGCGGAATCCTACATCCTGATCGATTACAACTCTGGCAAAGTTCTGGCAGAACAGAACGCCGATGCCCGCCGTGACCCGGCCAGCCTGACCAAAATGATGACCAGCTATGTTATCGGCCAGGCCATGAAAGCCGGTAAATTCAAAGAAACGGATCTGGTCACCATTGGTAACGATGCGTGGGCAACCGGGAACCCTGTGTTCAAAGGTTCTTCTCTGATGTTCCTGAAGCCCGGTATGCAGGTTCCGGTTTCCCAGTTAATCCGGGGTATCAACCTGCAGTCAGGTAACGATGCATGCGTAGCAATGGCTGATTTCGCCGCCGGTAGCCAGGATGCCTTCGTCGGCTTGATGAACAGCTACGTCACCGCGCTGGGTCTGAAAAACAGCCATTTCCAGACCGTACACGGCCTGGATGCAGACGGTCAGTACAGCTCCGCACGTGATATGGCACTGATTGGTCAAGCCCTGATCCGCGACGTACCGAACGAATACTCCATCTATAAAGAGAAAGAGTTTACCTTCAACGGTATTCGTCAGACCAACCGTAACGGCCTGCTGTGGGATAACAGCCTGAACGTTGACGGTATCAAAACAGGTCATACCGATAAAGCCGGTTACAACCTGGTGGCCTCTGCCACTGAAGGCCAGATGCGTCTGATCTCTGCCGTGATGGGCGGTCGTACCTTTAAAGGTCGTGAAACCGAAAGCAAGAAACTGCTGACCTGGGGCTTCCGTTTCTTCGAAACCGTGAATCCGCTGAAAGCAGGCAAAGAGTTCGCGTCTGAGCCAGTGTGGTTCGGCGACAACGACCGTGCTTCCCTCGGCGTTGATAAAGATCTGTACCTGACCATTCCTCGCGGTCGTATGAAGGATCTGAAGGCCAGCTACGTCCTGAACAGCACCGAACTGCATGCCCCGCTGCAGAAAAATCAGGTCGTGGGTACCATCAACTTCCAGCTGGATGGCAAGACTATCGATCAGCGTCCGCTGGTTGTTCTGCAGGAAATTCCTGAAGGCAATTTCTTCGGCAAAATCATTGATTACATTAAATTGATGTTCCATCACTGGTTTGGCTAAAAATCGAACACTTGAAAGTGTGATTTTGATCCCCATATACTAAGTATCCTGATAACTCCCACCTGACGTGGGAGTTATTCTTTTTGACGTTACGCCGGAGCTGACATGAAAACCAAACTTAACGAACTGCTTGAATTCCCTACCCCATTTACCTACAAAGTAATGGGTCTGGCGAAACCTGAGCTGGTTGATCAGGTGGTTGAAGTGGTACAGCGCCATGCGCCCGGTGATTACTCTCCGTCAGTAAAACCAAGCAGCAAGGGCAACTACCACTCGGTTTCTATTACTATCACCGCGACCCATATCGAACAGGTTGAGACGCTCTACGAAGAACTCGGCAATATCGAAATTGTGCGTATGGTGCTGTAGTCCCTTTGCGGTTACCCGGCTTACCGGGTAACCCCTCTCCCCCGCTGTGATATACTCCCCCTCATCATTGGTTCCTCGTCTTCGGAGACGCTGTTTTGTATCAGGATAAAATTCTGGTCCGTCATCTCGGGCTGCAACCTTATGAGCCTGTCTCCCAGGCTATGCATGACTTCACCGATTCACGCGATGACACGACCCCTGATGAAATTTGGCTGGTTGAACACCTGCCGGTATTTACCCAGGGTCAGGCCGGTAAAGCGGAACATTTATTAATGACGGGCGATATCCCGGTGATCCAGAGCGATCGGGGTGGACAAGTGACTTATCACGGCCCGGGCCAGCAGGTGATGTACGTCCTGCTTAATCTGAAGCGCAGAAAGCTTGGCGTGCGTGAGCTGGTGACGTTGCTGGAACAAACCGTCGTCAACACGCTGGCGGAATATGGTATTGACGCGCATCCGCGGGCCGATGCTCCAGGCGTCTACGTTGGCGAAATGAAGATCTGCTCGCTGGGGCTACGTATTCGTAAAGGCTGTTCCTTCCATGGTCTGGCGTTGAATATTAATATGGATCTGACGCCTTTCCAGCGCATAAATCCCTGCGGCTACGCCGGTATGGAAATGACGCAGATGCGCCAGTGGGTAGATACCGCCACGCCAGATAATATACGCCCTGTTCTTCTGAAGAATGTGTTAGCGCTACTTAACAATCCACCGCATGAATATATCCCTGCTTAATATATCATACAGGGGAGCCCGTTAATTTGACGGGCAACTATTTATTTACCGCTTTTACGCTTTACAATAATCCGCAGATTCTATATTTTCGAAGCGCCCGAATATTGCCGTTACATATTATTTAGCCTCCGGACAGCACGGCATACACAGGCTAAGTAACGTGAGTGATAATCACACAACTGTTTGTTTTTGATAAACAAGTGAAACAAAACCAACACTTTACGAATCTCTACAAGCATAATAAATAAATTCAACTATCATTCATATTGTGAATGTATACGGAGTGAAAGCGTGGAGTCTACTAATTTACCAGCCAAACGACTGAATGAACCCGGTGGCGAAGACAAGCCACAAATTTTTCGGACTTTACGTAATATTGATCTCAATTTACTGACTATTTTTGAGGCAGTATATGTCCATAAGGGTATCGTTAACGCTGCGAAAATTCTTAATCTCACGCCATCGGCAATAAGTCAGTCGATTCAAAAGCTACGCGCTATATTTCCTGACCCGTTATTTATCCGTAAAGGCCAGGGCGTCACGCCGACGGCCTATGCGACCCACCTCCACGAATACATCAGCCAGGGGCTGGAGTCGATTCTGGGTGCGCTGGATTTAACCGGGAGCTATGACAAACAAAGAACGATCACCATCGGCTGCTCTCCTTCAGTGGGCGTGCTGGTCATGCCCGCCATCTACCAGGCCGTGAAAGAGCATGCTCCCCAGCTTCTGCTGCGCAATGTGCCACTCAACGAACCTGACGTTCAGCTTGCCCAGTTCCAGACGGATCTGGTTATTGAGAGCGGCAGCTTCAGCGCCAGAGCGCTGGGGCAAAACGTGCTTTATGCCGATAATCTGGTTTTGGTTTGCCGCCAGCAGCATCCCGCGCTCAGCGAGCCGTTAACCATTGAGAACCTGCGCAATTACGACCACTCGTCTTTCATGACCGAAGGGCAGTCCAACCATGGTCTGCGCCAGCGCATTGATGAAATTTTCCCGGAACGTCAGATCAGTTTCAGCAGTTACAATATGTTTACCACCGCCTCCCTGATTGGCAGCAGCGATATGCTGTGCATCATGCCTTCACGCCTGTATCACCTGCTGCGGAAATGCTGGTCGCTGGAGAGTATTCCGCTCAGCCAGCTCAATGCGGAATCTATCGAGATTTCACTGCATTACAACAAACTCAGTTTGCGCGATCCGGTACTGGAAAACGTCATCCGCATTATCCGTCAGGCCTTCTGACAGCGAGTGTCAGCACAAGCCCCTGCCACAAGCAGGGCGAAAGGCACAAAACAACAACTATTTTACAAATTGACGACGTGGCAGGCTGCTTTCATGGCCGTTTCAATGATATACTGCCTGTCGTTCGTTCAAAAATAGTTGATAAATACAACATTCCCTTGAATTGAAACGCTTTCCTTCGATATTCGCAACTGGAACACGCACGCTATGAGTAAACCCATTGTGATGGAACGCGGTGTTAAATACCGCGATGCCGATAAAATGGCCCTTATCCCGGTTAAAAACGTGGCTACCGAGCGCGAGGCGCTGTTAAGAAAACCGGAATGGATGAAAATCAAACTTCCGGCTGACTCTTCGCGTATCCAGGGGATCAAAGCGGCGATGCGCAAGAATGGCCTTCACTCCGTCTGTGAAGAAGCGTCTTGCCCTAACCTTGCTGAATGTTTCAATCACGGCACCGCGACGTTTATGATTCTGGGTGCCATCTGTACCCGCCGCTGCCCATTCTGTGACGTTGCTCATGGCCGCCCAGTCGCGCCCGATGCTAACGAGCCGCAAAAACTGGCGCAAACCATCGCTGACATGGCGCTGCGTTATGTGGTCATCACATCCGTTGACCGTGACGATCTGCGCGATGGTGGAGCTCAGCACTTCGCTGACTGCATTACTGCTATTCGCGAGAAAAGCCCGAACATTAAAATCGAGACGCTGGTTCCTGACTTCCGCGGCCGTATGGACCGTGCGCTGGACATCCTGACCGCGACGCCGCCAGATGTGTTTAACCACAACCTGGAGAACGTGCCGCGTCTTTATCGTCAGGTACGACCGGGTGCGGATTACAACTGGTCTCTGAAGCTGCTGGAGCGCTTTAAAGAAGCCCATCCGCATATCCCTACCAAGTCAGGTCTGATGGTCGGTCTGGGTGAAACTAATGACGAAATCATCGAAGTGATGCGCGATCTGCGCCGCCACGGTGTGACCATGCTGACGCTGGGCCAGTATCTGCAGCCAAGCCGTCACCATCTGCCGGTACAGCGCTACGTTAGCCCGGATGAGTTTGATGAGATGAAAGCCGAAGCGCTGGCGATGGGCTTTACCCACGCAGCATGCGGTCCGTTTGTTCGCTCTTCTTACCATGCTGATATGCAGGCAAAAGGCGAAGAAGTCAAATAGTGCTGTAATATCCATTTACAGTAATGCAAAAAAACCGGCCTGATGAGCCGGTTTTTTTTCGCAAGCCCTCAGGCATTGCTATTACTCTTTGTGAGAAAGCTTCTCTGCCGGGATGTCCTCAGCGCTTTTCTTCGCGGCTGCATCATCGTCGTTCATCGCTTTCTTAAAGCCTTTGATGGCAGCCCCCAGGTCACCACCCAGCGTGCGTAACTTCTTGGTACCAAACAGCAGGACGACCAGTGCAGCAACCACCAGCAGTTTGGTAATACTAATCTCACCCATAGATACCTTCTTTACATAAAACAGGCTGCATTCAGCGCCAAAACCTGACTGTATTAACGGTCATTTGGCGCGTGCACACAATAGCAATCTGTAACAAGGTGAATCAAGCATTGTTGAAAAAAACATCACATTAATTGCGGTGGCGCAAAGCGTCGGTTACGAAGAACAGGTAATTGCTGACGCGCAAGCGCAATTCTTTCTAAAAATATCTCCGTCATCAGCAGCACCGGCGCTTCCGCTGCTGCGGCAACCGTGACTCCCAGTGGATCAACCACCCTGCTCTGCCCGATATTTTTATTGCCACACTCCCCGGAAGCAACGACATAGCAGGTCGTGTCCAGCGCGCGCGCCGCAAGCAGCGTTGCCCAATGCTGCTCTTTCAGCGGTCCCTTAACCCATGCAGCAGGCAATACCAGCACGTCTGCCCCTTGCAGAGCCAGATGCAATGCCAGCTCAGGAAAACGCAGGTCGTAGCAGGTCATTAACCCAACCTTAAACCCGTCAATATCAATTAACGGCGCAACGCGGTCTCCAGGGTCAACACGCCGTGACTCCTGAATGCTGAACGCATCATAAAGATGAAGCTTGGCATAGCGCGCGATAATCACGCCATCACGGATAGCCACCAGCGTATTTACGGCGCGCCCCGGCGCTGAAGGAACGTGCACTGTTAAGATGGTCGTCATCGCGTTACCCACGCTCTCGGTGAGCAACGGCTGTAAAAAGTCGCCATCAAGCGGCTGCGCGGACTTCACGGACAGATCCGGGTCATTATCATCCCTTGCCAGCAGCGCTTCCGGGAGAACCAACAGCGACGCGCCCTTCTGCCGGGCCTGTGTCATCAGGTTCACGCATTGTAGTGCATTAACCTGCCAGTCAGGCGTGACTGCAAACTGCCCTACCGCCACATACATATTTGTCCCCTCATCATAAACAGCGTTAAACTCGCTACTCTTACACATCAAATAGCAGGTATTTAGCGTGTTACAACTCCTTTTGGCTGTTTTTATTGGTGGAGGCACAGGGAGCGTTGCGAGATGGTTCCTGAGTATGCGGTTTAACCCCCTGCACCAGGCGATTCCCATGGGGACACTGGCTGCCAACCTGATTGGTGCTTTTATCATTGGTATGGGGCTGGCCTGGTTTAACCGGATGACGCACATCGATCCCATGTGGAAGGTCCTGATTACCACCGGGTTCTGTGGCGGTTTAACGACTTTCTCAACCTTTTCTGCGGAAACGGTTTTTCTCTTTCAGGAAGGCCGTATCGGCTGGGCGCTGGTGAATATCGCGATCAACATGCTTGGATCCTTCGCGATGACGGGGATCGCATTTTGGCTATTTTCCTCAGTAAGCACGCATTAACCGCCGGGGCGTTAATGTTGGCTTAATTTTTCTCTGTCACTCTGGAGGCCATACTGAACGAGGGTGACAGAATGAAACAGAATCTGATGAGCGCAGGAATGGTGTTGTTGAGCGTACTGATCGTTGCCAGCTTCCTGAAAATGTACCTGCTTGGCTGATTCATAACGAAAAAAACCCGCTCAATGAGCGGGTTTTGAAATTCTTGCTGACGCGTCTGAATTACAGAGCGATTACGTTAGCAGCAGAAGGGCCTTTGGCACCGTTAGTGATTTCGAACTCTACGCGCTGACCTTCAGCCAGAGTTTTGAAACCATTAGACTGGATTGCAGAGAAGTGTACGAACACATCTTTGCTGCCATCTTCAGGAGTAATGAAACCGAATCCTTTGGACTCATTAAACCACTTAACGTTACCTTTAATCTTAGACATCAAAATTACCTTTACATTAAAAAACGACACAAATGCTGTGTCGGTTACCAGTACAACAATTGTGGGACCTTTTGTCCAGCGGATCTTTGACAAAAAGTGACTAAAGTCGCGTTAATTTTCACTGGCAGATTTTTATCGCTTAGGAATCAATGCCTGCGCGTTTTTTCACCAGCTGGTAACCTTTTTTCAGTCAAAACTGAAAACGCATCCAGGCGAAGTAAACGTTACCGTTGTTGTACGTCCCGGGGATGTAGGTCATCTGGAACGTTGCCGGGCCATAGCCAATCGAGGCCAAAGGCAGCAGCACGGGGATCGGAATGTAGTTCCAGTTATCACGCGCCGTCACTCCTGCGGTATAGCCTAACCCGACGTGGAAATTCTCGTCCGCCAGCGGGCGCCACGTTTTCTCCCAGCCGTAACCCCCAATCGGTTCCCATTTATTAAACGAGTCTTTAAAGGCCATCAGATAGATGCCGTGCCAGTTTCCTTTCTCATCCCAGCGTGACTGACCAAAACCAGCCCCCCACGGGCGCTCGTTGTATTTATCTGTTTTCTCTTTGTCATAAGCAAAGCGCGCATGCCACGTTATTGCCGGTACATAGAGATCATAATGTTCAGGTGCTGACCAGGTCTGCGAAACATTATCCGTAAAAGTAGAGAACCAGCCTTTATTCGTCGCGTTGTCTTCTGCCTGTGCAACAGATGAAAACGTTAACTGACCAAAAATAAACAATAAAAGAGAGAAAAAAGTATTACGTAAGCTCACAATGCAATTACCATTCTTAATATTCGAAGCAAAGTTTACCACACAATAGTTGAACCATGTCTTAACGGCATCAGCACTACTCCTAAATATCAGGCCTCTTTTCGGGAATATTCTTAAGGCAGCGTTCAGGCTGGCCCAAATAAACCTACAATATGTATGACTATAACATTTTCATCCATCCCGATTAACAGGCCGAAAAACACATAATTTTAACATTTTGTTATCATTAAAGAGACATGCTACGCTGTTTCTGGCGGTCAACTTCCTGATGACATAAATGCCTGGGCCATGGCAAAAACGCTGTGATACTGTTCTTTAGTCGTCTATTTATTGATTTTAATCAGCAAGGACAGGCCATTAATTCGGCACATTTTCATCCTTCTTATTTTATTAATTTTTTTCTACCTCAGGGCACAGGATACAGGGGAAACCATGCTTACGTTTATCGAACTCCTTATTGGGGTCGTCGTCATTGTCGGTGTAGCCCGCTACATCATTAAAGGGTACTCAGCCACGGGCGTTTTATTTGTTGGCGGCTTAACTCTCCTGATTGTCAGCGCATTAATGGGGCATCAGGTATTACCTGCCAGCGCAGCCAGCACGGGTTATACTGCCACGGATATTGTTGAATATATTAAAATACTGCTCATGAGCCGTGGCGGCGATCTCGGTATGATGATCATGATGCTGTGCGGTTTTGCCGCCTACATGACCCATATCGGCGCTAATGACATGGTGGTTAAGCTTGCCTCGAAACCCCTGCAGTATATTAACTCCCCGTATCTGTTAATGGTTGCCGCCTATTTCCTCGCCTGTCTGATGTCGCTGGCCGTTTCATCGGCCACCGGTCTTGGCGTACTGTTAATGGCCACGCTGTTCCCGGTGATGGTGAACGTGGGCATCAGCCGCGGTGCAGCGGCAGCCATTTGCGCATCACCGGCCGCCATTATTCTTTCCCCAACCTCTGGCGACGTTGTGCTGGCCGCCAAAGCAGCCGAGATGTCGCTGATCGACTTCGCCTTTAAGACCACGCTGCCGATCTCGATTGTCGCCATTGTGGGAATGGGGGTCGCGCATTTCTTCTGGCAGCGCTATCTCGATAAAAAAGAGAACATCAGCCATGAGATGATGGATGTCAGCGAAATCACCACCACCGCTCCAGCGTTCTACGCCATTCTGCCGTTCACACCGATTATCGGCGTGCTGATTTTTGACGGCAAATGGGGTCCACAGCTGCACATTATTACTATTCTGGTCATCTGTATGCTGCTGGCTGCCGTGCTGGAATTCGTGCGCGGTTTCAACACGCAAAAAGTCTTCTCCGGCCTGGAAGTGGCGTATCGTGGAATGGCGGATGCCTTCGCGGGCGTGGTGATGCTGTTGGTTGCGGCAGGCGTGTTTGCCCAGGGTCTGAGCACTATTGGCTTTATCCAGAGCCTGATCTCCATCGCCACGTCGTTCGGCTCAGCCAGTATTATCCTGATGCTGGTGCTGGTCGTTCTGACCATGCTGGCGGCGATGACCACCGGTTCTGGTAACGCGCCGTTTTACGCTTTCGTTGAGATGATCCCTAAGCTGGCTCACTCCTCTGGCATCAACCCGGCTTACCTGTCTATTCCGATGCTTCAGGCCTCAAACCTGGGTCGCACTATCTCTCCTGTTTCAGGCGTGGTCGTTGCGGTTGCCGGTATGGCAAAAATCTCTCCGTTTGAGGTCGTCAAACGCACGTCAGTCCCGGTGCTGGTTGGCCTGATCATCGTCATTATTGCTACCGAAGTGCTGGTTCCCGGCGCTGCCTAAGTAAAATTCCTGATTTCCAAAAAGCGCCTGCTGGCGCTTTTTGTGCTTTAATAACTCCCAAAAATTAATCGAGCACAACCAATCAGGAAATCACATGTTCAGGAAGGATATTGTTATCTCGTCTGGCGCAGTTGCGCTTGCACTCAGTGTCTTCTCCGCACAGGCAGAACCGCTCAACGCTACGCAATATGGCGATTTCGATCGCTATGTACTGGCGCTGTCCTGGCAAACCGGGTTTTGTCAAAGCATGGTTGAGCGTAACCGCAATGAACCGGATGAATGTCGTCTGCAAAAAGAGAGCGAAAATAAAGCCGATTTTCTGAACGTCCACGGGTTATGGCCTGGTCTGCCGAAATCGATAGCGGCACGAGGCGTGGATGAACGTCGATGGATGCGATTTGGTTGTGCCACGCGTCCCATCCCGAATATGCCGGAAGCAAAGGCCAGCCGCAAATGTGCTGCTGCCGAAACCGGGCTGTCGCTTTCCGGTGCGGCAAAACTTAATGAGGTGATGCCAGGCGCGGGCGGAAACTCCTGCCTGGAACGGTACGAATACGCCAAGCATGGCGTCTGTTTTGGTTTTGATCCCGATGCCTATTTCGGCACCATGGTGAGAATGAATCAGGAAATGAAAAACAGTGCCGTCGGTCAATTCCTCGCGGCTAACTACGGTAAAGCCGTCAGTCGTCGTGATTTTGACAACGCCATTGCCAAAAGCTGGGGCAAAGAAAACATCAAAGCCTTTAAGCTGACCTGCAATGGCAACCCGGCGTATCTCACTGAGATGCAGATTTCGCTGAAAGCAGACACCATTAACCAACCGCTTTCCACAACGTCCTTTGCCCCGCAGCCACATCCTGGTAACTGCGGAAAACAATTTGTCATTGATAAAGCCGGTTACTGACCCACCACCGGGCGCACCATATCGAACCGGTGCTCATCACTGATCCCATAGTACGCCGTCGGCCCACCCGCTCGCAGGATGGGCTGCGCTTTCGCCGTCTGGTATATCCCCTCTTCCAGTAGCGTTTCCGCTATATGGATCCCCACCACTTCACCCAGCACCAGCCAGGTATCAACCGGGGTGCCATCGGCTCCGGTAAGCTGAATGCACTGAGAAAGGCGGCACTCAAAATTGACCGGGCTTTCCGCCACTCGGGGAGCACTCACCAGTTGGCTTGCGGCGGGGGTTAATCCTGCAAAGGTAAATTCATCCCGATCGTGAGGAAGCGTAGCCGAGGTTTGATTCATGGCATGTGCCAGATCGCGCGTCGCCAGATTCCAGACAAATTCCTTTGTCTCGTGAATATTTCGCACGCTGTCTTTCCAGCCGTTGCTGGAAAAGCCGATGATCGGCGGGCGATAGTTAAAACAGTTAAAGAAGCTATACGGCGCGAGATTCAACTGACCGGCCCGATCGCAAGAGGAGATCCAGCCAATCGGACGGGGACCAATAATGGCGTTCAGCGGGTCATGCGGCAGGCCGTGCCCCTGAGACGGTTGATAGAAGTACATAGTGCTCTCTCGTTGATGGGGCAGACACGCATAATGCTTCGCGCAACACCCGGGTTCAGGATACTCAGCGTAACGCAATCCGCCTGGAATTAAGACTGAATAAATTTCAGCGAAAATTCATATGGGACATGAATGTGACCTTCATCACTTCAAACTTGAGCGTTCAGCCAGTATCATCGGGTAAGTTAAACCCTCGCTGCCAGACGGCGAGGGTTTTCTTTTGGATTGGTTTCTGCGTTAGACGCAGCATTAACGACATGGAGTAAAAAATGTCCAGACCCACCATTATCATCAATGAACTCGACGCAGAACGTATCGACCGATTGCTGGAAAAAGCCGAATTCGCCTCACTTCCGGTGGCCGATGCCCTGAATGAGGAACTCGACCGCGCGCAGATGTGCACACCTGAGTCAATGCCGCATGACGTGGTCACCATGAACAGCCGGGTAAAATTCCGCAACCTGACCACCGGTGAAGAGCTGACCCGCACGCTGGTTTACCCGGCTCAGATGACTGACAGCAGCGCGCAGCTTTCGGTTCTTGCCCCTGTCGGCGCCGCACTGCTGGGACTGCGCACAGGAGATACCATCCACTGGGATTTACCGGGCGGGGCCTCCACTCATCTGGAAGTGCTGGAACTGCTCTACCAGCCAGAAGCTGCGGGCGATTACCTGCGTTAATCCCTTCTGAACAAGCGCCCACTCGCTTTGCACAGAGGATGCACCCGCATCCTCTTTCCGCAAATTCACCTGATTTTCCTATATCACCCTTATTCCCCTTAATACACGCTTAATCTGTTTTGGTGCCGTGGGGACGGTCATGGGTGAGATAGTGGTTATCACATTCATTTTTTTTACTTTTTGTGGCCATCATCGTCTCGGCTGTGCTTTACCTTGAACGCCACTGGTGAACGCTCACGTCACCGCTCTGCCCCGCACGCTGCGCAATGATTTTTTTCGCGGCATCACGATCGTCATCAAAATTGACGGAGTGATTACAGAATCCATAACTATTTTGTGGTTGAATGATTTCAGCGTTTATAAACAAGGAGAAACGGGTATGTATCAGAGAATCATTATGCCGGTTGATGTTTTTGAAATGGAACTGAGTGACAAAGCAGTGCGTCACGCGGAATTTCTCGCACAGCAGGACGGTATTATTCACCTTTTACATGTCTTGCCGGGCTCCGCCAGCCTGAGTCTGCACCGCTTTGCCGCCGATGTGCGTCGCTTCGAAGAGCACTTACAGCATGAAGCCGAGACGCGCCTGCAAACCATGGTCGGGCATTTCAGCATCGACCCGTCGCGCATCAAAACCCACGTCCGGTTCGGTAGCGTACGCGATGCCGTCAATGAACTGGCCGCGGAGCTGAATGCAGACGTGGTGGTGATCGGTTCACGCAATCCTTCCATCACCACTCACCTGCTGGGGTCAAACGCCTCCAGCGTGATCCGCCATACCCACATTCCGGTGATGGTGGTCCGTTAACTGCCCATAAAAAACCCCGCTTGCGCGGGGTTTTGTTTATCAGTACAGATGACCAATATTGACGATGGTACTGACGGTATCACCGAAGAAGGTCAGGCGGCTGAGCACCACGCCCACCAGCAGGATAACAAATACGGCTTTCTGCATCGGATGGCGCCTTAGCGACAACGTGAACCCCACGACGCAGCACAGCAGGCAGCCCAGATAGAGCGGCGAGCTTAACCAGGCGTGAGCGGTCATTTTCATGATGGTACCGCCGCTGAGCCAGAGTACCGGTGCGGCAATCAGCAGCGCCATCAGGGCGATAATGCCCTGACGCAGTGCGACAGCTGACGCTTTCATCCCGAGCAGCGGTGTAGCTGCACAGCCCAGCACCCAGACGGTGGCAAAGAACAGCATCATGGTGATGCCGTTGGCAATGGCCTGCATCGCCGGCGCGGCGTAGGTCATCCCCTGCACCACCACCAGCAGTATCCCGAACAGGGACGCCAGCAGCGCTGCGCCTTTGTTGCCTTTCGTAAGGAAAGCCAGGCCAATTGTGCCGCCATACAGCGTCGCGCCGAGAATCTCACTGCTCAGCCAGGCATGTTTCAGGTTGATTAACGCATTATAAGCGTGTTCCGGGTGCGCCAGATGCAATACCGCGGCGATGGAGGCAACCCCCAGGATCAGCCCCGTGATCAGCCAGTGAAGACGGTTGCCCTGCACTTCGCCACGCAGCGTGCGCCAGCTCAACAGGAGCGTCATCCCAACGGACATCTGGCTCAGCACGGTAAAAATCACCAACGGCAGTTCGTACTTTTCCATTATTTGTCCCCCGGCTGTTTCGGCTGGCGTGCCAGAATGAAGCGCGTACCCGGATTAAGCTGCGGCATTTTTGGGAAGCCCGGCGGATACTGCACGGCATTATTTGGCAGCGGATCGGCATCCAGATCGATCAGGGTCAGCGCCCCAACCGGACAGGCGTTAACGCAGGCAGGATTCAAGCCGATATCCAGACGCTCATAGCACATGCTGCACTTCTCGGCCTTCTGCGTTTCCTCATTGAAGCGCGGAGCGCCATACGGACAATTGCGGATACAGTTTTTACAGCCGATGCAGCGCTCAGGGTTATGCACCACCACGCCATCATCACGTTTGGTGTAGGCTTCCACCGGGCACGCCGCCAGACAAGCGGGGTTTTCACAGTGGTTACAGGCCAGCGAAAAGAACGCACGCTCCTCATGCGGGTAAATTTCTTTATCCAGCGGGTAGACATAGCGCCAGAAACGTTCGGGTTCGAGCTGGTTGAAGCTCTTACAGGCCATGGCGCATCCGCGGCAGCCAATACATTTATCACTGTTCACTAAAAATGCGCGTCTCATGCGTCCACTCCTTCATTGGCAATGAGGACAATATCGACAAACTGATCGTGAATAGCCGCGCCCGGTGCACCGGTGGCCATTTTGCCCATATCGGCCGGGGTATCTTTCACCACGTTCTGCACGTTATAGCTGAGCTTGTTGAACCAGGATTCGTACATGACCAGGAAATCTTCCGGTACATTGGTGGTCACTTTGGCACGCAGTTGAACCTCGCCGATCTCGTTGAATACCCGCACTGTCGCCAGGTCACGGATCCCCTTTTTCTTCGCAGCAACCGGGTGGATATAGACAAAGGGCTCCGGCCAGAAGACCTGCATCCAGTCAAGGTTAACGAACTGCGAATGCAGGCCGTACTGCAGGTGCGGTGTAAAGAGCTGGAACGGCAGTTTACCTTCTGCGGCTGGCAGATATTCCGGCAGCGCTTTATGGCCGTTCTCTTCGCAGCGCGCGGATAAAAACTCATACTTGCCTGACGGCGTTTTGAACTTCCGATCGTGCCAGGCTGCGCTGCTCGGCATTTTGGCCTTCACCGGCCCCTTCAGCAGATCGTCCCAGGAGCTGATGCCAAACTGCTTCGCCAGCCCGTCGTTGAATTCCAGATCCAGCCATTTTTTCTGGTCAACATCCTGTGGGAAGGTGCAAGAGCCCGGTTCCATTTTGTTGATGGTACGGGAGAGCAACACGGCAATATCCAGGTCGCTCTTGCATTCGTACATCGGCTTGATGGCAGGTTCGTTTACCGTCAGCCAGTAGTGCCAGTAAGACGAAGAGGCGCTCCAGTGCTCGAAGGTGGTGGTGACAGGCAGAACGATATCCGCGTGCTGAACCGTCTCGTTAAAGAACTGATCCACGCACACCACCATTTCCAGCTTGTCGAACGCTTTTTTCATCTTGTTGCGGTCGAAGTCCTGGGCAAACGGGTTCTTACAGGCCACCCACAGCATGCGGATAGGGGGATCGTTGGCGTCCAGAATGCTTTGCGCAGTCTGGTTCAGGTTGAGCGCGCGGTCAGAGTACTTGCGCTTTTCGCCGCTATCGCTGACAAACTCGCCCACCGGGCCTGATGCCCCTTCCATCCCTACAGAACCCACCGGGGGTGTCTGCGTCATTGCGTGGTAGTTATAGCCCCAGGTCTGCAGATGGCCGTAGCGAGCGCCACCGCCTTCTACGCCGATATTGCCGGTCATGGCGACAAAGGCATCAATCGCACGCACGTTCGCACCGCCGTTCACGTGGCGCTGCATACCGTAGCCAATCCAGACGGTGGAGGGCTTAACCGCCGTGAACTCCTCGGCAAGCTGGCGAATCACATCCGGCGCCAGACCACAAATTTCCGATGCCCACTCTACCGTGATGTTGTTGAGCAAGTACTGCTCAAACTCCGGATACCCGTGCGCGAAATGATTGACGAACTCCTGGTCCACGCGGCCGGTGTCCACCAGATGGCGCGCCATACCCAGCGCCAGTGCACCGTCCGAACCTGAACGCACGCGCAGATAGAGGTCGGCTTTCGCGGCAGTTTGCGAGAACAGCGGATCGATAACCACCACTTTCGCCCCTTTCTCGCGGGCCTGATAGATGTACTTCATGGTGTGCATGGAGCACCAGGCCGGGTTCGCCCCCCAGAGGATAATGTATTTGGCTTTAACCAGATCTTCCGGGTCGTTACACCACATGTCGCCCATGTCGTAGTGCTGTGCGTCAATGCCCGCAGGCCAGCACGGCGTACCGGCAAAACGCGTGGTGTAGCCGAGCGAGGACATCATCCCCTCCACGGCATAGCTCATCACCCCCAGGTTGCCGGAATATTTGGTCAGCGCCAGGCCAAGCAGGGAGCCATCTTTCTTTTTGATCTCCAGCATCTTGCTGGCGATCCGCTGCATGGCCTCATCCCAGGAGATGCGTCGCCATTTGCCGCTGCCGCGTCCGTCCTGAATCATCGGGTATTTTATACGGTCCGGCGAGTAGACCCGGCGTGGGTAGGTCAGCCCTTTCACGCACGGCGCACCGTGGGTAAAGGTGGATTCGCTTGCCCCCTCGACGAAGGTAATCACGTCATCTTTCACCCACGTTTTTAAGCTGCAGGTGTCATAGCAGTTACGCGGACAGGCGTTACGGAAGATTTTGTAGGTTTTCGGGTTAAACGGAATGGGCGGTTGTGCCATGGCACATCGGGAGGATAATAATCCGCCGGGTAATGCGGCGACGGTACCTAGCGCAATCAGTCCTTTTAAAAAGGAGCGCCGGTTAAGCTGCCCTTTATCAATAGTCATAATATTACTCTCGTTTTTAATTCATCAAACCAATTAGTCAGTAGCACGGCGAGGCATTTAATTACGGCTGTTTTCGCACAATCCTTTATTTTTGCGATAAATCCCGGGAGCCATAATTCGAGATGCGCGCGGACAAAACGGGTAAGTGCTTCATGATATTGCGGTGAATGTCTGGCATGCACTAATAGCATCACGGCCAGTTCAATTTCATAGCTGATATGGTCGTCGGGGACGCTATTTTCCGCGGTGACGGAGAGCCCAATGCTCTGCAGGAATTCGCGCACGCTCAGCGTCGTCGCCCCCATTAGCAGAGGTTCGTCGTCCAGATAAACCGAGGCATAAGGTGGCGCCAGCAGCGTCGCCGGGCCGACAAACAGCGCATTAAAGTCATACTCGACGTTTAACGCCTCATCCTGCGGCCAGGACTCACTCTCAGGGAAAAAATAGCGTAACGAGGCGCATCGCGAGGTCATATCCGCCGCGTTGAAGAAATCACGAAACATCAACCCCTTTATTTCAAAGGGTGTTAACGCCTCATATATTGAAGGTGTGAATATATCTTTATCATTCATGTTAAATATAAATATTTATCAACAGAAAACGACGAGATATTATCAGCAGGCTTATTAATTTCTTTGATCGAAGCAGGTAGTTAACGCATGAAGCGTTCAATCACGACAATAATTGAGAATAAAAAAAACCAATAAAAAAGCCACCCCATGATGAGGTGGCTACTGCAGGTATCGTCTTACTTTTTTTTATGCGGTTTTGGTGCGAATCAGATAGTCAAACGAACTCAGGGACGCTTTCGCACCTTCGCCCGTGGCAATGATGATCTGTTTGTACGGCACGGTCGTACAGTCACCTGCGGCGAAGACGCCTTTTACGCTGGTTTCACATTTCGCATCAATGATGATCTCGCCCATACGGTTGCGCTCAATCGCGCCTTCCAGCCAGGTGGTGTTTGGCAGCAGGCCAATCTGCACGAAAATCCCCGAAAGCTGAACGCTGTGTACGTCGCCGCTGATGCGGTCACGGTATTCCAGACCGGTCACTTTGCTGCCGTCGCCCTTCACTTCCGTGGTCTGCGCGTTCAGGATGATGTCGACGTTTTTCAGGCTGCGAACTTTATCCTGCAGAACCTGGTCGGCCTTCATCTCTGGCGCGAACTCCAGCAGGGTCACATGTTCCACAATCCCCGCCAGGTCGATAGCCGCTTCCACGCCGGAGTTACCGCCGCCGATCACCGCTACGCGTTTACCTTTAAACAGCGGACCGTCACAGTGCGGGCAGTAGGTCACACCTTTGGTGCGGTACTGATCTTCACCCGGAACGTTCATGTTGCGCCATTTCGCGCCGGTGGCAATGATAATGCTACGCGCTTTCAGCACCGCGCCGGATGCCGTTTCAATCTGGTGTAAACCGCCTTCGACCGCAGCAGGAACCAGCTTGCTGGCGCTCTGGCTGTCGATGACATCCACGTCATAGTCGCTGACGTGCGCTTTAAGTGCGCCAGCCAGTTTCTGGCCTTCGGTTTTCGGCACGGAAATGTAGTTTTCGATGTCCACGGTATCCAGTACCTGACCACCAAAGCGTTCGCCCATCAGACCGGTACGGATCCCTTTACGCGCGGAGTAAACCGCCGCTGCCGCGCCCGCCGGGCCGGAACCGACGATCAGCACATCGTAGGCATCACGTTTGTTCAGCGCTTCTGCTGCGCGTTTTTCTGCGCCAGTATCCACTTTGGCAACAATTTCCGTCAGCGTCATGCGGCCCTGACCAAACTCCTGACCATTCAGATAGACCGCCGGCACGCCCATTACGTTACGCTCGGTGATCTCATTCTGGAACGTACCGCCGTCAATCGCCGTGTGTTTAATGCGCGGGTTCAGCACCGACATCAGATTCAGCGCCTGCACCACGTCCGGGCAGTTGTGACAGGAGAGTGAGTAATAGGTTTCAAACTCGAAATCACCGTCGATGTCGCGGATCTGCTCCAGCAGAGCCTGCGCTTCTTTAGACGGATGCCCACCGGTCCACAGCAGCGCCAGCACCAGTGAGGTAAATTCATGCCCCAGCGGAGAGCCGGCAAAGCGCGGCCCCTGATCAGAGCCCGGGTTGGCGATCAGGAAAGAAGGCTTACGGACAGCAAGCGTATTGTCTTCTTTGAAGGTCACTTTCGGTGACAGTTCAGCGATCTCTGCCAGCAGTTCCTTAATCTCTGCCGATTTCGCGCTGTCATCCAGCGTGGCAATCAGCTCAACAGGTTTGGTCAGTTTCTCAAGGTAGGCCTTGAGCTGGGTTTTCATATTCGTGTCGAGCATTGTTCTTCCCTCTCTTAAGACGTCATCATGCAAGCTGCCTTATAGGGGCGGCCTGAATGCAACTTGCATCATGGTGCTAATGAAATGGGCGCGGGCGCGCCCATGGATTGCCGGGTGGCACTTCGTTTACCCGCCCTACGATACTGTAGGCCTGTGCAAACGCGGCGCCGCCAGGCTTTGCAGACTTAGATCTTGCCGACCAGGTCTAAAGATGGAGCCAGCGTCGCTTCGCCTTCTTTCCATTTCGCCGGGCACACTTCGCCTGGGTGGGAAGCCACGTACTGAGCGGCTTTCACTTTACGCAGCAGGTCAGACGCATCACGGCCGATACCTTCAGCGGTAACTTCGATAGCCTGGATAATGCCCTGCGGGTCAACAACGAAGGTCGCGCGGTCGGCCAGACCTTCATCTTCACGCATATTGTCGAAGTTACGGGTCAGGGCGCCAGTCGGGTCGCCGATCATCGCGTATTTAATTTTCGCGATGGTTTCAGAGCTGCTGTGCCACGCTTTGTGGGTGAAGTGGGTATCGGTAGAGACAGAGTAAACGTCTACGCCCAGCTTCTGCAGTTCTTCATAGTGGTCAGCCACGTCACCCAGTTCGGTCGGGCAAACGAAGGTAAAGTCAGCCGGATAGAAGAAGAACACGCTCCAGCGACCTTCAGTATCTTTCTCAGTGACTTCAATGAACTCACCGTTTTTGAACGCCTGGTTTTTGAAAGGTTTAATTTTGGTATTAATCAAAGACATCTGTACTTCCTCCGTGTTTTCGTTGAGATGTAAGGTAACTAACTTTGCTCATCGGGGCTAATGCGTTTGCTTTATCAAATCAATCAGCCATACCTAACAACATCAACAAGACAGTAAGGTGAACCTTTTAAAGGAAACGCCAAAAGTAAAAAGGCCGCCTCTACGGGCGGCCCTTTTACCTGAATTCCCCGCAGGTACATTCAGTGCCAGCTTAAGCTGGCGTTGCGTTGCGCTCTACGCCCTTAACATCAAGGTGGTAACAGCCGTTTAATTACACCATCCGTGCCAGGCTTGAGCAATCCACGGGAGAGGCATTCCTGCCTATGGCTGTGATAGGCAGTTTCGAACATAATGACGGGGCGTTATAAATTAATTTTTATTATAAAAATAACTCAATATATAAATGACAATTGTCAATTAAAGTGCCTCTTAGTGAGATAAAATTATCTTAATCATCTTTGAAGTACTATTTTAATAATCTGACGTCGTGATATATTAAGGCGCGTTTAATTTAAAATTAAGAGAGTTAACCGAAAGGATTGTAAATGGTTAACTTCAAACTATAGTTATCAGTGATATGATAACCCATGCAAACACGGCATCCTCAGGACGACACATGGCAAATCTCTACGATCTTAAAAAATTTGATCTCAACCTGCTAGTCATTTTTGAATGTATCTATCAACATTTGAGTATCAGTAAAGCGGCTGAGACGCTCTATATTACCCCCTCAGCAGTGAGTCAGTCACTGCAACGTCTGCGCGGACAACTCAACGATCCCTTGTTTATCCGTTCAGGTAAGGGCATCACCCCCACTACGGTTGGCGTCAACCTTCATCATCATCTTGAACAAAACCTTAATCAGCTTGAGCAAACCATCAATATGATGCACAGCAACGGGTTGAAGAAGAGCTTTGTCATTTACGGTCCGCAGTTTATGACGCCTAAAATCATGCTGGATCCGATGAAAATCCTGATCGAGAAATATAACTATCAGGTTGAGCTGCATGATGTCTTCCTTGCCCCGGACTCAGCAGAAGACCTGCTGGCTTACCGGAAGGCTGACCTTGTCTTCTCGTTTGCCCCGCTGAATAGCCGTTCAACGGCCTGCTGCTTGTTCCAGCAGATGTCTTTTACGCTGGTTTGCCGTCAGGATCACCCCCGCCTGGGTTTACAGGCGACGCGTGACGAAATTCTTCAGGAAAAATTTACGGCCTACCTGAGTGATGAGTTTAGCGTGAAGAATTTTCAGGAGCATACTGAGCAACTGCTTCCCGAACGAAATATCCTGTTCCGCAGCGACTCCTTTATCTCACTGCTGTCGATGATAGGCAATTCCGATCTGATTGGATTAGCCCCTACGCCAGCCTATGAGCAGTATGGTCCGGCATTAAATCTCCGTAAGATTGAGACTGACATTACCTTCCCGACAGTCCCGGTTTATATGATGTACAATCGCTCAGCACTGAATAATGCTTCCTTCTCCAATTTTATTGATGACTTAAACTTACCACAATAATTATAACTGACTGTTTTCAGCAGTCAGTTACTTTTAATGCATTCACAAGGGAAATGTATTTAGCGTAATTATATGATTAATTTTTACCTATAATTATCTTCTTTCTAAGAGTATCATCCCCATTATTCATGCGCCATCTGATCAGTATCACTCAGTAATGGATTGATATGTCACTTTACAAATTTCCATTGAATCAAAACGTAGTCGATGCCACGCAAGAGAGAATAAAATGGACCCTGGAGAATTTATCCAGGGTGTGTGTCTCTTTTTCAGGGGGAAAAGATTCCACCGTCATGTTACATCTGACGGCATTATGCGCCCGTAAAATGAAACGCAAAATAGACGTTCTCTTTATAGACTGGGAAGCGCAATTTACTTACACCATTAATCATGTCGAACATATGCGCGCCTTATACAGCGATGTCATCGATCGTTTCTGGTGGGTAGCGCTTCCCCTGACCACGCAAAATTCCCTGTCGCAATTCCAGCCAGAGTGGCAATGCTGGGAACCCAATACCGAGTGGGTACGGCAACCGCCTGACGATGCCATAACAGATCCCGCCTTTTTCCCCTTTTACCAGGGGGGAATGTCTTTTGAGACCTTTGTGCGCAGTTTCTCGGACTGGTTCTCTCTCAACCGACCGGCCGCCGTCATGGTCGGGATACGCGCCGATGAGTCATACAACCGTTTTCTGGCTATCGCATCAGCGCGTAAACAACGCTTTGCCGATGATAAACCCTGGACGACCGTCGCCCCGGGTGGGCATGCCTGGTATATCTATCCTCTCTACGACTGGAAAACCGCGGATATCTGGACCTGGTTTGCAAAAACCGGCAATAGCTATAACACACTTTATGACCTTATGTATCAGGCCGGCGTACCACCGCGCTATATGCGCATCTGCGAACCTTTTGGCCCGGAACAGCGTCAGGGCTTATGGCTCTATCATGTTGTAGAGCCCGAACGCTGGGCGACCATGTGCGCACGTGTCAGCGGCGCGCGCAGCGGCGGAATTTACGCCGGGCACGACAACCATTTTTACGGCCACCGCAAAATACTCAAGCCGGACCATCTTTGCTGGCGGGAATATGCCCTGCTGCTTCTCGACAGCATGCCGCAGAATACGGCCGAGCATTACCGCAATAAAATCGCCATATATCTGCACTGGTACCAGAAGAGGGGCATGGAGGATATTCCCGATACCCAGGAGGGCGATATCGGTGCCAAAGACATCCCTTCATGGCGCCGCGTTTGTAAGGTTTTACTTAATAACGACTACTGGTGCAGAGCGCTGTCTTTCAGCCCAAACAAACCCAAACATTATCAGCGCTACAGCGACAGAGTGAAGGCAAAACGCAAGGAGTGGGGCATTTTATGCGACAAAGAATAATCAACGAAATCGAAACGTACCTTCAGTCACTTCCTGAAGAGGACCAAATTAACGCCATTAATGCCTTTCGCCAGGCACTGCATAAATATAGCCCGTTTAACGATCAACCCATCGACTGCGTATTGTGGATCAAACAGGACGCTATCACGGCTAACGATTACAACCCCAATAATGTGGCCCCACCGGAAAAACGGTTGCTCATTAAGTCGCTGGAACTTGATGGATTCACCCAGCCTATTGTTGTAACAGAAAACGAACCACAACATTATGAAATTGTGGATGGTTTTCATCGTCATGAGATTGGCAAAAGTCGGGCTGCGTTAAAGCGCAAGCTGAAGGGTTACCTGCCTGTCACGTGCCTGCGTCAGGAACGACTCGGTAAATATGACCGCATGGCCTCAACCATCCGACACAACCGCGCACGCGGGCGGCATCAAATCAACGCGATGTCTGAAATCGTTCGAGAACTTGCGCAGCTTGGCTGGAGCAATGAAAGAATTAGCGAAGAGCTCGGTATGGATGGTGACGAGGTGCTGCGTCTCAAACAAATCAACGGCCTGCTCGAACTGTTTGCAGACCGTCGTTACTCAGAAGCCTGGACGGTGAAATAATCAGAGCGTGTTCAAACGCTCTGCCGCAGCCAGTAGCGTCGATTCCTGCTTCGCAAAGCAGAGACGAATCAGTTTATGCGGAAAAGGATCGGCGCAGAACACCGACAATGGAATAGCGGCCACGCCGACTTCTTTTGTCAGCCACTGGCAGAAACTGACATCATCCAGATCGGAAATGGCGCTGTAGTCAGCCAGCAGGAAGTACGTCCCTTCGGAAGGCAAAATTTCCAGGCGGCTTTGAGCCAGTGCGGTCACAAACAGATCCCGGCGTGCACGGTAAAAATCCGGCAGGTCGCGATAATGCTGTGGTTCATCGCGTAGCATGTCCGCCAGCGCCAGCTGAGCCGGGGTATTCACCGCAAACGTCAGGTACTGGTGTACCTTACGTAACTCAGCGCTGATGGCGGCAGGTGCCACGCAATACCCCACCTTCCAGCCGGTCATATGGTACGTTTTGCCAAATGACGACACGGCCACGGCACGTTCACGAAGCTGCGGATGGGCCAGCACGCTGGCGTGCCCTTCTTTAGTAAAACAGATGTGCTCATACACCTCGTCGCTCAGGACATAAATTTCACGCTCGGCAATGGCCTGCCACAGCGCGGCAAAATCGTCTTTCTGCCACACGCTCGCAGACGGGTTATGGGGCGTATTCAGGATCACCAGCCGCGTTTTATCGCTCAGCAGCGCAGCGAACGCCCGCCAGTCCGGGCGGAAATGCGGCGGCTGCAGCGCCACGCGTTTCACCACGCCGCCAGAGAGTTCAACCGCAGGCGCGTAGCTGTCGTAACTGGGGTCAAAACAGATGACCTCATCGCCCGCGCGCACCAGCGCGGTGATGGCCGCATACAGCGCTTCGGTCGCCCCTGCCGTCACCGTAATGTCGCTATTCGCATCCGGTTTATGGCCATACAATTCCGCCGTTTTATCCGCAATGGCTTCCCGCAGCGCCTGCACGCCCGTCATCGGCGCATACTGATTTGCTCCCTGCGCAACGTGGTACGCCAGTCGTTCCTGCAACCAGGCCGGTCCGTCAAAATCCGGGAATCCCTGAGAGAGATTAATGGCGTTGTGCTGCTGCGCCAGTGCGCTCATCTGCGTAAAGATGGTGGTGCCGAGATTAGGAAGTTTACTCTGAGGAATCAATGCGTTATTACTCATTATGCGGTGCCTGCATGTAATACTTATGTTGCTGCCACTATAACACGATGTTACCATTTGGCAATCAAGACGCTTAGACGTCTATACCATATCAATATTCCTGGTCGAGAGGTAAAAGGCAATGGCAGACAACCTGCAACTCACACAACTTGTCGACGCCTGCCGCTGGATTGGCGCCAAAGGCTGGGCACCCGCCACCGGTGGCAACATGTCTGTGCGACAGGATGAACACCTCTGCTGGTTGAGCGAATCCGGTAAAGACAAAGGCAGCCTGACCACGGCGGATTTTCTGCAGGTCGAGATCGCCACAAACCGTGCGCCATCAGGCCGCAAGCCGTCGGCAGAGACCGGGCTACACACCCTCATTTATCGCCTGTTCCCCGAGGCCAACGCTGTCCTGCACGTTCACACCGTCAACGCGACGGTGCTGTCACGTCTGGTCAGGGAAACCGAGCTGAACATCAGCGGCTTTGAGATGCAAAAATCGCTTACCGGACAGGCCACCCATCTGGATACCGTCTCCATCCCGGTGTTTGATAATGACCAGGATATCGACGCCCTCGCCTCGCGAATCGCCCATTACGCGCAGGAACGCCCGCTTAATTATGGTTTTCTTCTGCGCGGTCATGGCTTAACCTGCTGGGGACGCGATGTGGCCGAGGCCCGCCGCCATCTGGAAGGACTTGAATTTCTTTTTGAATGCGAAATGCGTTTACGACAACTGGAGAGAGTATGATTCGCGCAATTGTGACGGATATTGAAGGGACCACCAGCGATATCCGTTTTGTCCACGATGTTTTGTTCCCCTACGCGCGTGAGCGGCTGGCGGCGTTCGTCACCGCGCAGCAGTACGCCGAGCCGGTCAAATCCATTCTGGACAATCTGCGCGATGAAATCGGTAACCCGCACGCCAGCGTCAGCGAGCTTATTGACGCCCTCTTTGCCTTTATGGATGAAGACCGTAAATCCACGGCGCTCAAAGCGCTGCAGGGGATCATCTGGCACGATGGCTACGTGAATGGCGACTTTACCGGCCACCTCTACCCGGACGTCCTGCCTGCGCTGGAAAAATGGAAAGCGCAAGGGATTGATCTCTATGTTTATTCCTCGGGATCGGTCGCCGCACAGAAACTGTTATTTGGCTACAGCGACGAAGGTGATATTACTCATCTGTTCAGCGGCTATTTTGATACCCACATCGGCGCCAAGCGCGAGGTGGCGTCTTACCAGAACATTGCGGCCCAAACGGGCATCGCGCCGTCGCAGATCCTGTTCCTGTCAGATATTCATCAGGAGCTGGACGCGGCTGAACAGGCAGGCTTTCGTACCCTGCAGCTGATTCGCGGCGATGATGACGGGGCAAGCCATCACCATCAGGTCCACCAGTTTGACGAGATAAACCCGGAGCAGATCCCTTCATGAGCGCATTAACTGTCTATTCTGATAAAGACGCCAGTCAACCAAAGTGGCACAGCACCGACGCCGCCGAGATCGCCCGGCAGCTCAACGCCAAAGGCGTACGTTTTGAACGCTGGGACGCGGACCGCGATTTAGGTCAGGATCCCGCCCCGGAGGCGGTGATTGAGGCTTACCAGCATGCGATCGACAAACTGGTGGCAGAGAAAGGTTATCAGAGCTGGGACGTCATCAGCCTGCGGGCCGATAACCCACAAAAAGACGCGCTGCGCGCAAAGTTCCTGAGCGAACATACTCACGGCGAAGATGAAGTGCGCTTCTTCGTGGAAGGCGCGGGATTGTTCTGCCTGCACATTGGCGATGAGGTCTATCAGGTATTGTGCGAGAAAAACGATCTGATCTCCGTACCCGCGGGTACGCCGCACTGGTTTGATATGGGTTCAGAGCCGAACTTTACCGCGATCCGTATTTTCGATAACCCGGAAGGCTGGGTTGCGCAGTTTACCGGTGATGCGATCGCGGATGCGTATCCACGTCTGGCATAATCTTTTCTCCCTCTCCATGTGGGAGAGGGTTGGGGTGAGGGCTTAACGCGCACTACGCGTTAAGCCCTTTCACATACCCCACCAGCTGATCCAGCACAATCCCCCACCCTTCGTGGAAGCCCATCTGTTCATGATGCTCACGAATTTCCTTCGTCGGGTGGCGCGCAATTGCCGTATAGCGGGTTTTGCCCTCGCCCACCTCCTCCAGCAGCAAAATCGCCGTCATAAACGGCTTCTCGGCCGGTTTCCAGCCTTCCGTATAACCGTCGGTAAAGACCAGTTTTTTTCCCGGGTCGATTTCAAGAAACACACCCCGGTTATCCATCCGCTGTCCGTCCACCTCAAATACGGTATTGAACCGACCGCCCACGCGCAGGTCGAGGTCGCATTCGGTCACTTTATGGGGAGCAGGAATAAAGAAGTTTTTGATGTGCTCGGGCGTGGTCCAGCAGAGCCACAGCAGGTCGCGCGGTGCATCCACCACGCGCTCCAGTTTTAAGTCTGTATCAGAGTCAAGCGTCACGATATCGTCCTCTAAAGGGAACCCCTTAAAGGATAGCCGGACTCAGGCGAATTTCCCGTTTGCCACCTCTTCCGGCGTCACTACGCCCGTATCCAGCACCCAGCCGCTAATCAGCGAGGCTGGCGTAACGTCAAACGCTGGGTTATAGACCAGGGCGTTTTCCGGCGCCCACTGCACCGCCCCAAAACTTCCCGCAACGCCCGTCACCTCACTGGCGGCGCGCTGCTCAATCGGGATCGCGTCCCCGTTCGGGCAGTCCGGATCGAGGGTCGTTTGCGGCGCGGCCACGTAGAACGGAATGCCGTGGAATTTCGCCAGCACCGCCAGGGAATAGGTGCCGATCTTGTTCGCCACGTCGCCGTTAGCGGCAATGCGATCGGCCCCTACCCACACGGCGTCGACCTGTCCTTTGGCCATCAGGCTTGCCGCCATGGAGTCGGTAATCAGCCGATACGGCACGCCCAGCTCGCCCAGCTCCCACGCGGTCAACCTGCCCCCCTGCAGCAGCGGACGGGTTTCATCCACCCAGACGTTGCTGACATTTCCTTCCTGATAGGCGCGGGCAATCACGCCCAGCGCCGTGCCCACGCCCGCCGTTGCCAGCCCGCCGGTGTTGCAGTGGGTCAGCAGGCGGCTACCGGGCGTCACCAGCGCGCTGCCCGCGCGGGCGATAGCGTCGCACAACTGCCTGTCTTCAGAAATCAGGCGCAGCGCTTCAGACACCAGCGCCGAAACGAAATCTTCCTGCCAGAGCGCCAGCTTCATACGGTCAAGGTTGTTCATCAGGTTCACCGCCGTCGGGCGGGACGCGCGCAGGGTTTCCAGCGCCACGGCGAGTTCATCACGGCTTTTGCCGCTTTCCGCCAGCAATGCCAGCAGCAGGCTTGCAGAGAGACCAATCAGCGGCGCACCGCGCACGCGCAGAGCATGGATATGCCCGACCAGCGTCTCTACCGTGGAGGCCTCAAGCCAGCGTTTCTCCTGCGGAAGCGCCTGCTGGTCGAGAATAAAGAGCTGATTATCCGCCACCCGCAGGCTGGTCGTCTGTAATGTCTGCATGTCGTTAATTCCCTGTTGCGTTGTTGTAGCACATTGTGTCAGGATGAAATCCAGATGTATAGACGTCTACATGTCTTTATTAGCAAACTCGTGAGGAGCAGGCCATGTCGCAATACCGTACCTTTACCGCTCAGGACGCCGTGGAGTATGCCAGGCAGTTTGGTGGACTCGACGATCCTTCCTCGCTGGTGGAGGCGCAGGAAGTGGGCGACGGCAACCTCAATCTGGTTTTCAAAATTTTCGATGCCCAGGGCACAAGCCGCGTCATCGTCAAACAGGCGCTGCCCTACGTGCGCTGCGTCGGCGAGTCCTGGCCGCTGACGCTGGACCGCGCCCGTCTGGAGGCACAAACCCTGGTCGAGCATTACCAGCACAGCCCGCAGCACACCGTGAAAATCCACCACTTTGACCCGGAACTGGCGGTGATGGTGATGGAGGATCTCTCCAGCCATCGCATCTGGCGCGGCGAGCTGATTAAAAACAATCACTATCCACAGGCCGCGCGTCAGCTGGGTGAATACCTCGCATACACGCTGTTCCACACCAGCGATTTCTACCTGCATCCGCACGCGAAAAAAGCGCAGGTAGCGAAATTCATCAACCCGGAGATGTGTGAGATCACCGAAGATCTGTTCTTCAACGATCCGTACCAGATCCACGAACGCAACAACTACCCGGTCGAGCTGGAAAATGACGTCGCCGCCCTGCGCGACGATGCCCAGTTGAAAATTGCCGTGGCCTCCCTGAAGCATCGCTTTTTCTCACACGCTGAAGCGCTGCTGCACGGGGATATTCACAGCGGCTCCATTTTTGTGGCGGACGGCAGCCTGAAGGCCATTGACGCCGAGTTCGGCTACGTTGGCCCGATTGGCTTTGACGTCGGCACTGCCATTGGCAACCTGCTGCTCAACTTCTGCGGCCTGCCGGGGCATCTGGGTATTCGCGATGCCGCCGCCGCCCGCGAGCAGCGCCTGATCGACATTCAGGCGCTGTGGAACACCTTCGCGGAGCGCTTCCAGGCATTAGCAAACGAAAAAACGCGAGACGCCGCGCTCAGCACGCCGGGCTATGCTTCCGCGTTTCTGAAAAAGGTCTGGCATGACGCCATTGGTTTCTGCGGCACCGAACTGATTCGCCGCAGCGTCGGGCTTTCCCACGTCGCGGATATCGACACCATTCAGGATGACGCCATGCGCCACGAATGCCTGCGCCATGCGATTACCCTCGGCAAGGCGTTGATTGTCATTGCCGAGCGCATCGACAGCGCGGAAGAGCTGGTGGCACGCGTGCGGCAGTACAGCTGAGTGCTTCTGGTTTTCTCCCTCTCCCTGTGGGAGAGGGCGGGGTGAGGGCACCAATCCGCACTCACCCCAAATACTCAATCACCGACAACCCACCGTTATAATCCGTGCTGTAGATAATCCCCTGAGCATCCACAAACACGTCGCAGGACTGGATCACCTGCGGGCGATTCGGCCGCGTATCCATCATTCTTTCCGGCGCAGCTGGCACCAGCGCACCGGTCTCCACCGGGCGATACGGGTTGGAAATGTCATACGCGCGTACGCCCGCGTTCTGGTAAGTGGCAAAAATCAGCGTCGAGCTGACAAAACTCCCCGGCCGGTTCTCGTGCAGGTTGTGCGGCCCAAAGTGCGCCCCTTTCGCCACGTAGTCGGTTTCATCCGGCTGTGGGAAAGTCGAGATACTCACCGGGTTCGACGGCTCGCGGATATCAAACAGCCAGATCAGCTTCTCCCCATCCTCCTGGTTATCCAGCACCGCTTCGTCGAGCACCACCAGCAGGGAACGGTCCGGCAGCGGCAGCGCGGTATGCGTCCCGCCACCAAACGGCGGGCTCCAGTTGCGATGGCTAATCAGCTTTGGTTGAGTGCGGTCTTTCACGTCCAGCAGCGTCAGGCCACCGTCGCGCCAGCTCCCATAGGCGGTATCGCCGGCGATAATCGCGTGGTGCAGCGCGTAGCGCTTCCCTTCGGGCCAACTGGGCTTTTCCCCTTCGGCCTGGTTCATCCCGGGCAGCCACCAGCGCCCCGCCACTTCAGGCTTGCGCGGGTCGGCCAGATCGATGGTCAGAAAGATATAATCGGTAAAGCCGTCAATCAGCGCCGACACGTACGCCCAGCGCCCGCCGACGTACCAGATGCGGTGGATCCCGATGCCGTTCAGCGAAAGAAAGCCGATTTCACGCGGCTTGTCCGGGGTAGAGATATCAAACACCCGCAGCCCGGCGCTCCAGCCTTTGTCCCGCACGTCGCTGACGATCTCCCCCACCTGACGGGTGTAGTAAACCTTCTCATCGGCAAAGCGGGCATCGGCAAACAGATCCCGGGCGTTGATCACCAGCAACAGATCGTCATGCGCCTGCAAATGCACGTTCCAGGTGCCGGGCGGCGCGGGAACATAACCTGCCGCTTTCGGGTTTTTCGGGTCGCGCACATCGACGATGGAAAAACCCTGCGACACCATATGACCGATATACGCGAAACCGTGATGCACCATCAGCTGCACGCCGTCCGGGCGACCGCCCTGGTCGCTATGGCCAATCAGCCGCATATTGCGGCTGTATTCGGGCGTAGGGAGCACACTCATTTATTTTTAGCTTCCAGCGTCGCAAACCACGGCGCGATAAAATCGTCCGTCTGGCCCCAGCCCGGAATGATTTTCCCAAGCGACGCCACGTTCACCCCACCCGGCTGGGCGGTCAGCAGCGCCTGCGGAATGGCAGCGGCTTTAAAGTCATAGGTTGCCGGGGTCGCTTCTCCGGCAATCTTATTGGCGATCAAACGCACGTTGGTTGCGCCAATCAACTTCGGATCCACCGCCACGCTTACCTTCCACGGGCTACCCGGCTCGCGCATCAGCTGCAGATCCTGGTTAGATATATCGATGCTGTAGAGTTTGATCTCGGTGCGTCCGTTCTCTTTCAGCGCCTTATACGCGCCCTGGCTGAAGGCATCCCAGGTGCCCCAGATAGCGTCGATTTTTCCTTTCGGGTATTTCGCCAGGATAGCGCCCACCTTGTTGGCGGTATCCCCCTGCACGTCAGAGGAGACCGCACCAATGGATTCCAGCTCTTTGATCTCCGGATACTGTTTTTGCAGTTCCTTGTACGCCGCCTGACGACGCTCCATCGGCGGGAAGCCCGCCACCCACAGCTTGACGATATTGGCCTTGCCGTTGAAATCTTTCGCCAACTGGCCGAAGGAGAGGTTCGTCAGCGAAGCATCATCCTGCTGAGTAACGGTCACGCCCGGGATCTCGCCGTTCACCGCCGTATCAAACACGGCGACTTTAATCCCGGCATCCACCGCCTTCTTCACCAGCGCGGTGGAGTACGGATCGCGCCCCTGAGACAGGATAATCCCGTCGTACTTCTGGCTGATTGCCTGGTTCACGAAGTCCTGGAATTTGGCATCGTCCCCGTTGCTCAAAAAAGTGCTGACCTTAAAGCCGAGTTTCTTCCCTTCCTGAATCGCCCCCGCCACAAACTGCGTGGTGTTGTCGTCGGAGCCGAGGTTGCGGATCACCGCGATGCGGATCGGACCCTCGTGGTTCGCAATGGCAGCCGGCACCGGTGCGGGCGTGGCCGCGAAGCCTGGCAGCGCAGTCAATAATCCAAGTGCTACCAATGAGCGTGCAATTTTTTTCATTTTTTATCCTGTTGTGTTATCAGCGTTTTTGTATGTAGGTCATCGCCAGCGCCACCGCGAGCACCAGCCCTTTTATAATGTCCATGGCGTAATACGGCACGGAGAGCATCACCAGCCCGTTCGACAGCACGCCGAGAATAACTGCCCCAACCAGCGTCCCCAGCGCGTTCGGCTTGCCGGAACCCGCCAGCGAGAAGCCGATCCACGCCGCGGCCACCGCATCCATCAGATAACCGCCCCCGGCATTCACCTGCGACGAGCCAATGCGCGAGGCCAGCAAAATCCCGCCCAGCCCCGCCAGCAGCGAGGCGATCACGTAAGCTGCCACCTTGTAGCGCGTGGTGCGAATACCGGAGAGGCGCGCGGCTTCCGGGTTGCCGCCGATGGCGTACATGCGTCGGCCATGCGTGGTGAGGGACAGTCCCAGCTGCGCGAGAACCGTCACCACCAGCATGATGATGACGATGGTCGGCACCTGCCCCAGCAGGCTGAACGCCGCCGGAATGGTCCCTTCCGCCATATCACCGCTCGGCAGCACCATGTTTTCGGTAATCGACCCGCCATAGCTGTAAGTCATCGCCACGCCCTGGATCACAAACAGGCTGGCGAGGGTTGCGAGCATGTCCGGAATACGCAGGATGACGATCAGAAACGCATTGAACAGCCCCACCAGCGTGCAGAGCGCAAGGGTAATCAGAATCGACTCGGTAGTGCCGAAGCCGTGCCAGACGAAAAGCGATATCACCAGCGCGTTTGCCAGCGAAGCGGTGGATCCCACGGAGAGATCGAACCCGCCGACGGTCAGCGAAATCGATACGCCAATGGCAATCACCGTCACGATGGCGATCGCGCGCAATATGTTGATGATGTTGTTCGGATCGAGGAAGTTGTCCGAGGCCAGGCCAAACACCGCCACCAGCGCGACGACGGTCAGCAGCATGCCCCACTTGTAGAGAAAATCGAAAATATGCTGACGGCCTGACGCCGCCGCAGTCACTGAAAGGGCCTTACTCACGACGCCGATCCTCCGGTTGAATAATAAAGTAGTGTCTCTTCACGGGCCTCGGCCCCGGCGATTTCCGCCACGATACGTCCGTCCCACAGCACGCAGATGCGGTCGCACAGCCCGACCAGCTCGGCAAATTCACCCGAGGCATAAATCACCCCTTTGCCCTCGCGCGCCAGGCCGTCAATCAGCTGGAACAGATCGGTTTTAGCTTTCACGTCCACGCCCTTCGTCGGCTCGTCGAAAATCAGCACGCTGGCATCATTACGCAGCCATTTACCGATGGCGACCTTCTGCTGGTTGCCGCCGGATAAACGGCGCAGCACCTGCCCCGGCCCCCGCGCACGCACGCCGACGCGGGCGATCACCTCTTCAGCCCAGCGCCACGCCTGACGATGACCAAACAGGCTCCAGCGCGAGAAGCTGTTATCGGCGCACACGGCAAGGTTCATGCTCACGGGCTCGTCGATAAAAATGCCCTCCTTGCGCCGCTCCTCCGGCACCAGCGCCAGCCCGCGCAGCACCGAGTCGGCCGGGTCGTGCGGTTTCCAGGGCTGATAATTCAATTCGCCTTGTGCCACCCGGCTTTTCGTGGCGCCAAACAGCGCCTTACAAAGTTCGGTTTTACCCGCGCCCGCCAGCCCGGCAATGCCCAGAATTTCGCCTTTGCGCAGGTGAAGGGAGATATCTTTCAGCAGCGCGTCATCGTGCAGGCCCTCTACGCGCAGCAACGTTTCGTCGCTGTGCGGGGGGCGAGCAGGCGGGTAAATATCGCTCAGCACGTGGCCAAGCATCTTCTCAACGATCGCTTCGCCGCTGAGATCGGCCATCGGGCCGGACTCAATCAGCTTGCCGTCACGCAGCACCGTCAGGGTGTCGCAGATGGCTTTCAGCTCGTGAATACGGTGCGAGATAAACACTACGCCGATGCCCTGCTGCTGCAGGCGTCTCACCACCGCAAACAGGCGCTCGCTTTCGTGTGCATCCAGCGGTGCGGTGGGTTCATCCAGAATTAAAAAACGGCAATGATGGGACAGCGCCCGCGCCAGCAAAATCTGCTGTTTTTCAGCAAGCGTGCAGCTGTCGACCGATCGCCGAACATCCATGGACACGTCCAGTTGCGCCAGCGCCTGTCTCGCCTGGTGACGAACCACACGCCAGCTGAAGCGGTGCCCGGGCTGCGCAAGCTGGTCGAGCATGATGTTCTCGGCAATGCTCAGCCCCGGGATCAGCGCCACGTCCACTTCCTGCTGCACAAGGTGAATGCCCAGCCTTTTGGCGTCCAGCGGCTCGCGGATCGTCACCGACTGGTTGTTAATGCAAATCTCGCCTTCATAGCGATCGTGCGTTCCGCACAGCACCGCCATCAGCGTCGATTTCCCCGCGCCGTTGGCGCCGGTCAGCGCATGCACCGACCCGCCGCTCAGGGTAAAGTCCACCCGTGACAGCGCCTGAAAGCCGGAAAAGGCCAGGCTGATACCACGCATCTCAAGGCGACTGGAAACCATCCGCGTAAATCCTTCATTACTCTTCTGATTTATCGAATTTTTCACAGCGCCGGTTGACTGACAACGACGGAAAAGGCATAAGATAAAGCGAAATATTATTAGCCATCCGGATGTCCAAACATAACATCGGGTTAGCGCGTGCTAAAAAAGGACAACACCATGAGCAATACCGATATCCGCGTCGTGCCCGGCCCGGCGAACTACTTCTCCCACCCAGGCAGCCTTGCGCATCTCAATGATTTCTTCACGCCAGAGCAGCTTTCCCGCGCGGTGTGGATTTACGGCGAGCGCGCCATCGAAGCCGCGCGCCCTTTCCTGCCAGCGAGCTTTGACGCGCCGGGGGCAAAACACCTGCTGTTTAAGGGCCACTGCAGCGAGCGCGACGTCAGCCACCTGGTGAATGAAGCCGGCAGCGACGTCAGCGTGGTGATAGGCATCGGCGGCGGCGCGGTGATGGATACCGTCAAAGCCGTGGCGCGCCGTTCAGGTGTACCGTTCGTGGGCATCCCCACCATCGCCGCGACCTGCGCGGCGTGGACCCCGCTCTCCGTCTGGTACAACGATGAAGGCCAGGCGTTGCAGTTTGAGATTTTCGACGACGCGAACTTCCTGGTGCTGGTGGAGCCGCAGATCGTTCTCAATGCCCCGGCGGAATACCTGCTGGCGGGCATCGGCGACACGCTGGCGAAGTGGTACGAAGCGGTTGTGTTGGCACCTGAGCCGGAAAACCTGCCCCTGACCGTGCGGCTGGGCATCAACAGCGCGCTGGCGATCCGCGACGTGCTGCTGGAACGCAGCGAAGAAGCGCTGGCAGACCAACAGCGTGGCGAGTTATCGCAGGCGTTCCGGGACGTAGTGGATGCGATCGTTGCCGGCGGTGGAATGGTCGGCGGTCTGGGCGAGCGCTACACCCGCGTGGCGGCGGCGCATGCCGTACATAACGGCTTAACCGTGCTGCCGCAGACGGAAAAATACCTGCACGGCACCAAGGTGGCCTACGGCATTCTGGTGCAAAGCGCCCTGCTCGGCCAGGACGACGTGCTGGCGCAGCTGGTGGCGGCCTATCAACGCTTTAACCTGCCGACCCGGCTACGCGAACTGGACGTTGATATTAATAACCGCGACGCGCTGGATAAGGTTATTACCCACACCCTGCGTCCGGTGGAGTCGATTCATTATCTGCCCGTTGAGTTAACCCCTGACGTTCTGCGCGCCGCGTTTGAGAAGGTGGAAACATTCCCCCGTTAAATGCGCCGACCGTCTATACCTAATGATGATTCTCACCACTCTCTCGCAACGAGGTCATCATGCAGATCGATTTAACAGGTAAGAAAGCGCTGGTTACCGGCGCCAGCCGTGGGTTGGGCCGTGCGATAGCCCTGTCGCTGGCCCGCGCCGGTGCCGATGTGGTTATAACGTATGAAAAATCAGCCGATAAAGCCCAGGCGGTCGCCGATGAGATAAAAGCGCTTGGCCGATACGGTGAAGCCGTACAGGCTGACAGCGCCAGCGCGCAGGCGATTCAGGATGCCGTCACCCATGCGGCGCGCGCGCTCGGCGGGCTGGACATTCTGGTCAACAACGCCGGGATCGCGCGCGGTGGCCCGCTGGAGTCCATGACGCTGGCTGACATCGACGCCCTGATCAACGTCAACATCCGCGGCGTGGTGATCGCCATTCAGGAAGCGCTGGTGCACATGTCTGACGGCGGGCGCATCATTAACATCGGCAGTTGCCTGGCAAACCGCGTGGCCATGCCCGGTATTGCCGTTTACTCCATGACCAAGTCGGCCCTCAACTCTCTTACCCGCGGCCTGGCGCGCGATCTCGGCCCGCGCGGCATCACCGTCAACCTGGTGCATCCCGGTCCGACCAACAGCGATATGAACCCGGAGGACGGGGAACAGGCGGAAGCCCAGCGCCAGATGATTGCGGTCGGCCATTACGGTCAGCCGGAAGACATCGCGGCGGCAGTCACTTTCCTTGCCAGCCCGGCCGCCGGGCAGATCTCCGGTACCGGTCTGGACGTGGACGGCGGTTTGAACGCCTGAACGCATATTTTCTGCAAGCCTCTGTCACCCGGCAGAGGCTCTTCCGGGCCGCCTCGACGGTTTGCGTTTTGCCGCTTTCTCGCGGTTTTTCGCCACTCTACAGTACCCCATTAGAAATTCGGATTTTATCTAATAGTCTTATTATTTCCTTATATTTTGTGTGGGCGTACAGTGGAGGTACGGATGAAGATTGTCTGGTCAAAGAATGCAAAGAAAGAGTTTTCCAAAATCGATGGCCGATATCAGCGAAGAATCAAAGTTAAACTTTCTGAGCTAGACGATCGCTCAGCTCCCCGGCCCGATATCAAAAAAATATCGGCGACAGAAAATCATTTCCGGCTACGCGTTGGCGATTACCGCATTCTGATTACACTTCGGGACGATCCCGATAAACATTGTTATGTTTTGGCCGTCAAGCACAGAACATCAACGACCTACCTTCACGAGGAGAAAGCCCCCTATGGCTGTTCAGCTAATTAAGGACGATGACGGAAAAACGCAGTACGTGGTTATTCCCTATGATGAATACTTTCGTATGTGCTTACAGATGGCAGAAATCGACGACGAAACCGACGATGATCTGGAGGATATTGAAGTCGAACACGATTGTTATGATGACGTAGGTTTACCGGGGGAAGTGTGCGACATCATGCATAGCGAGAACGTCAGCCTGCAGGCCGCGTGGCGCATCCATTGCGGGTTATCCCAGCAGGAGGTGGCGCAGAAACTCGGCATCACCCAGTCCGCCGTCTCACAGCTGGAAGCGCTGGACTCCCGTCCGCAAAAGCGCACCCGCGAAAAGCTCGCGGCAATTTACGGCTGCAAGCAGGAACAGATCAGCCTCTATTTACCGAAAGAGGGTTAACAGCACTTCGCCCCGCCCTTGCCGCCGTAGCGGGCGTCCTGGCGGTCGCGGAAAAAGGCTTCGTAGGTCATGGGCGTCTGGTCCGGGTGGTTGACGCGCATATGTTCAACGTAGTTGTCGTAGTCCGGCACACCAATCATCATTTTGGCGGCCTGGCCCAGGTACTTACCTGCTTTGGAGAGGGTGTCGAACATCGTTCTGGTCTCACAGAAAATGTAGGCCGGGTAAGCGCTAGCGCCACCCGGCACACTGGTTAATGCGCCCCTTTCGCCTGGGTGACAATCTCTTCCAGGTTTTCAGGCATTGGCTCATACGGTATCTCTTTCGCCGTTGGCTTATCCACTTTCAATGCTGCAAGCGCGGTTTTAAGAGAATACAACGCCAGCACCACGACCACCACCATAAAGAAGATGGTCAGCCCGGCATCCAGACGGTTATTAAATACCAGCTGCGACAGCTGAGACTCGGTGTACTGCGCCGGGATCTTGCCGCTGTCGATCATCGCCTGGAACTTATTGGCAATCGCCAGGAAGCCCACTTTGTTATCCGGGCTGAAGGCTTTCTGCCAGCCTGCCGTCAGGGTACAGATCAGCAGCCACGCGGTCGGCACCAGCGCCACCCACGCATAGCGCTGGCGCTTCATTTTAAACAGCACCACCGCGCAGAGCATCAGTGCCATGCCTGCCAGCATCTGGTTAGCGATACCGAACAGCGGCCAGAGCGTGTTAATGCCACCGAGCGGATCCACCACGCCCTGATGCAGGAAGTAGCCCCACGCCAGCACGCACAGCGCCGTCGCCAGCAGGTTTGCCGGGAGCGAATCGGTACGCTTCAGGTTCGGGGAGATCACCCCCAGCAGATCCTGCAGCATAAAGCGCGCCGCACGCGTACCGGCATCCACCGCCGTCAGGATAAACAGCGCCTCGAACAGAATGGCGAAGTGATACCAGAACGACACGTCCATAAGCCCACCCAGCGCACCGTGGAGAATGTAGGCCATACCCACCGCCAGCGTTGGCGCACCACCCGCACGGGAGATAATTGACTGCTCGCCCACCTCATTAGCGATATGCGTCAACGTTTCAGAGGTAATCGCAAAGCCCCAGCCGCTGACCACCTGCGCAGCAGACGCCACGACGTCAACGGTCCCGGCCGGGGCCAGTACCGCCATCGGGCTGTTCATCGCGAAGTAGACGCCCGGGTCGATAATACAGGCGGAAACCAGCGCCATAATGGCGACGAAGGATTCCATCAGCATGCCGCCGTAGCCAATCAGGCAGGCCTGATTTTCATTCGCCAGCATCTTCGGCGTGGTCCCGGAGGCAATCAGCGCGTGGAAACCAGACACCGCACCGCAGGCGATGGTGATAAACAGGAACGGGAACAGGTTGCCGGTCCAGACCGGGCCGGTACCGTCGATGAACTTAGTCAGCGCAGGCATGGTCAGGGTCGGACGCATAATCAGAATGCCGATCGCCAGCCCGACGATGGTACCGATTTTCAGGAACGTAGAGAGGTAGTCACGCGGGGCCAACAGCAGCCATACCGGCAGTACCGCTGCCACAAAGCCATACCCCACCAGCATCCAGGTCAGCTGTATACCGGTAAAGTCGAAGAACGGTGCCCAGGTCGGGCTTTCCGCCACCCAGCCGCCGGAAATAATGGCGAACACCAGGAACACCAGACCAATCACCGACACTTCACCAATGCGGCCCGGGCGCAGGTAGCGAATGTAGATCCCCATAAACAGCGCCAGCGGTATGGTGAACGCGACGGTGTACGTCCCCCACGGACTGTGGGTCAGCGCTTTCACCACAATCATCGCCAGCACCGCGAGGATGATCACCATGATCATAAAGGTCGCCACCAGGGCAATCACCCCGGCGGTTGCCCCCATCTCCTCTTTCACCAGTTCACCCAGTGAACGGCCGTCGCGGCGAGTGGAAACGAACAGCACCATGAAGTCCTGCACCGCGCCCGCCAGCACCACGCCCGCGAGGATCCAGATCATCCCGGGCAGGTAGCCCATCTGCGCCGCCAGCACCGGCCCCACCAGTGGACCCGCCCCGGCAATCGCCGCAAAATGGTGACCGAACAGCACTTTTTTGTCGGTCGGGACGTAGTCCAGACCGTCATTATGACGTACGGCAGGCGTCATACGCGTCGCATCAACGCCCAGGACGGTTTTCGCGATATAGCGGCCATAAAAACGATACGCGATCAGATAAATGCAGACGGAGGCGACAACGATCCAGAGCGCATTGATCTGTTCCCCCCGGTTGAGGGCGATATAGCCCAGGGCAAAAGCTCCCACAACGGAGAGCCCTGCCCATGTAAGGTATTTCCCTGAGTTGTTCATTGTGGTTATCCGTTGTTGTGAAACAGTGAGATGTTACATTTTGTTTCTAGAACAACGGCAAATATTTAACAACTTTGAAACGCAATAATGTGTGGTCAAACCAGAGATTTACACCACAGTGTTAAGCCGATCACTTTCAGCTGAATGACTTATCCCAACACCATCGTACTCAACCTGCAGGTACAGCATCGTCGTCCCTGCTCGTCGAAAACCACAATTTCCCAGCTCTGGTTTGTTCTCCCCAGATGCAGCGGCTGGCACACCCCACGCACCTTTCCCTGCGCCACGGCACGGTGGTGGGTGGCGTTCAGTTCGGTGCCCACGACGCTTTGCCCGTCACGGGTCATCAGAAATCCGGCCATCGACCCCAGCGTTTCCGCCAGCGCGGCAGAGGCGCCGCCGTGCAGCAGGCCAAACGGCTGATGGGTACGCGCATCCACCGGCATCTCGGCCTCGAGCGTGTCGTCGCCGAGGCGGGTATAGACGATGCCCACATGCGCCACCAGGGTGTTCATGCTGGTCGCGTTCAGCTCGTCGAGCGATAAATGACGTTTCCAGATCATTTACGCCCCCAGCGTGGAGCCGCCGTCCACCACGATATCCTGCAGAGTGATATGGCTGGCGGCATCGGAGGCAAGGAACAGCACGGTACTGGCAATCTCCTGCGGACGGGCGATTTTGCCAAGCGGAATGCCGAGCTTAAACTGCTCGCCAAAACCGCGAATGCGCTGCTGCTGTGCATCGTCGTTCGTCCACAGGGTCCGCTGCATATCGGTGTCCGTTGACCCCGGCGACACCAGGTTACAGCGTATGCCGCTGCCCGCCAGCTCCAGGCCGACGGTCAGGGCGAGGCTTTTCAGTGCCGCTTTCGAGGCGCCGTAGGCGCTCATCCCGATACGCGGCGTATGTGCCGCGTCAGAGGAGACGGTGACGATCGCCCCGCCCTGCTGACGGCGAAACTGGCCCATCGTCTGCTGGAACAGGTTGAACGCACCGCCAACGTTGACCGCGAAGGTCTCCTGCCAGTCCTCCTGCGAGAGCTGGTCCGTCGCCCCCATACGCAGAATACCCGCCGCGTTGACCAGCACGTCCAGGCGTTCAAGCGAAGCCAGCACGCGGCCACACACGTCACTCACCTGCGCGGCATTTGCTACGTCCAGCGTTTCAGTCGCGAAGGGGTAGTCGTCCTGCGGGAAGGCCAGATCGAACCCGGTCACCTGCGCGCCCGCGTCAACAAACGCCAGCGCGGTTGCGTAGCCTATCCCCTTCCCCGCGCCCGTCACCCAGACGGTTTTGCCGCTGAAATCGAATCCCGCCATCACTTCACCTCGCGGGAGAGCAGCGCCCACCAGGCGTCGAGGGTAGGATTTTTGGCCAGCATCACGAAGTCGATATCGCCATGCACTTTGCGCCAGCGGGCGGCCAGCGCCATCATGCGCACCGAGTCCAGACCATAGTCGATCAGGTTTTCGTCATCCATCGGCTCATCGGACTCGTCCAGCAGCGGCAGGATCAGCGCGCGCAGCGCCGTTTTCGATGCCGGAATGGACGGCAGCAGCTCGTCGGTCATCACCACGCGGCCTGAACGCCCGGCAACGTAGTTGAGGGACATCAGGTGCTCGTCGCGGGTGAAATCCGCCAGCGCGTCGGCGATAAAGAACGGCTTGATGTCGCGCATAAAGGCATCGGTCGCGGTGGTCATACAGCCGATGTGGGCGTACACGCCGGTAATCAGCAGCTGGTTGCGGCCGGTCTCTTTCAGCATCAGCTCCAGCGGCGAACGATGGAACGCGCTATAGCGCCACTTCACCAGCACGGTGTCCGCTTCGTCCGGCGTCAGTTCGGCCACAATACGCTGCTGCTCCGGCGAGCGGGTCAGGCCCGGCCCCCACATGTCGTTCAGCAGGGCGCGGTCCTCATCGCTCTGCTCTTTTGGCTGCGCGGTGTAGTACACCGGAATATTGTGCGCTTTGCAGTACGCGCGAAGTCTGGCGATATTCGCGACCACCTGTTGCATCATGGCGCTGTTTTCGCCCCAGAAATTCAGGAAATACTCCTGCATGTCGTGGATCAGTAGCGCGGCACGTTCTGGCTCGAACGCCCAGTTCACTTTATTGGCTGGCAGTTCTGCAGCGGTCGGCAGCGCGTAAGCGGTTAATTTTGGAATGGCCATACTCTGTTCCTCAGCCCTGTGCCCGTTCAGCCAGCCACAGGCGCAACTGTTTCTTATCGACTTTGCCGACCGGCGTCAGCGGGAGCGCATCCACGCTCTCCACGCGGTCCGGCAGTTTAAACTCGGCAACGCCCTCCTCGCGAAGGAAGCGGCGCACCTCGACCGCGCGCAGGGGCTTTTTCACCACCAGATACGCGCAGCTCTTTTCGCCCAGCAGGCTGTCCTCCATGCTCACCAGCGCGGCGTGGATCACCGACTCATGGCGCAGCAGCAGGTTTTCGATCTCTTCCGCGGCGATCTTCTCTCCGCCGCGGTTGATCTGATCTTTCTCGCGCCCCTGCACGGTGATGTAACCCTGCTCGTCGATGGCGATCAGATCGCCGGAGCAGTAAAAACCCTCTGCGTCGAAGGCGCTGGCGTTGTGTTCCGGGCTGTTAAAATAGCCGCGGAAGGTGTACGGCCCGCGCGTCATCAGACGCCCGACTTCCCCGCGCGGCAGCGGATTGCCGTGTTCATCTGCCACCCACACTTCGTCGTCCGGACACATCGGGCGGCCCTGGGTATTGATGATGCGTTCCGGCGCGTCGTCGAGCGCGGTGTAGTTCACCAGCCCTTCCGCCATGCCAAATACCTGCTGAAGCTGACAGCCGATTTCCGCCGGAATGCGCGCGGCAAGCGTGGCGGAAAGGCGCGCACCGCCCACCTGCAGGAGCTTGAGAGATTTAAGCTGTGCGTTCCCCGCGCCGTCGGCAATCGCCTGCAACCACAGGCTGACCGCCGGTGGCACCAGCGAGGTGACGTTGATCTGATGTTGCTCAATTAGCGGGAAGCAGAGCGTGGCGCTCGGGTCGCTCGCTAACACCACGCAGCCACCCGCCGTGAAAACGCCTAACGATCCCGGCGAACTCATGGCGTAGTTGTGCGCCGCGGGCAGCGCGTTCAGATAACGGGTCTTCGCGGTAATGCCGCAAATCTCGTTGCTGCGGCGGATGCTGTAGTCGTAATCGTTGTGCGTGCGCGGGATCAGTTTCGGCGTGCCGGTGCTCCCCCCGGAAAGCTGAAAGAAGGCCACTTCATCGGCGGGCGTCGGGTTCGGGATGACGTTGTCCGCCGGGCGGGTAATCGCCGCGTCCAGGGCGTGTTCGCCCTTATCGCCGCGCAGGAGCACGACGCGTACCGACCGATGCGCATCCACGAAGGTGTTGAGGAAATCATCGCCCGCGAACAGCGCGTGATCGCGATCGGCAATCAGCACGGCGGGTTTGATCTGCATAGCGTAGGCGTTCAGTTCGCTGCGCTGATGGCTAAAGAGCGCGTTGACCGGCGCGACGCCGATTTGCAGCAGCGCAAAGAAGGTCATGTAGAACTCGGCCACGTTGCCGAGCTGTACCAGTGCGGTCTCGCCACGGTGCAGCCCCTGCGCCTGAAGTGCGGACGCGAGGTTGTTTACCGCCTGATTAAAGTTACGATAGGTGATACGCCGATCGCCGTCGATAATCGCCACGGCATCGCTGTCCGCATGGTCCGTCAGGATGTGGGTCAGCGGCAGATCCTGCCAGTAGCCTTTTTCTCGGTAGCGACGGGCAAAATCCTCCGGCCAGCGGGTAAAGGGAATGGTCATCAGTCTTCCTTAGTGCAAACCAAACACGTTGAGCATGGTGGAAAGCTTCACACCGGTTTCACGCCATTCGCCCACCGGAGAGGAGGCAGGCACAATGCCCGCGCCGGCAAACAGGCGAACGGTATTTTTATGCAGCCGCGCGCAGCGGATGGTCACCACCCACTCGCCGTTCCCTTCGCTGTCGCACCAGCCGACGATGCCGCCGAACAGCTCGCGATCAAACGGTTCCAGCTCGGCAATCAGCGCTTTCGCCGCCTGATGCGGGAAGCCGCTCAGGGCAGGCGTCGGGTGCAGCAGGCAGGCCAGCGTCAGGGCGTTCTCGTTTTCACGCGCCTCGCCCTCCACCGGCGTTGCCAGGTGCCACAGCGTTGGCGTGGTAATGAGCTGCGGAGAAGACGGCATGCTCAGGTGATGGCTGCGCGGTTCCAGAATCGCTTTCATCGCCTGGGTGACCAGGTCGTGCTCGTGGCGATCTTTTTCGGACGCCAGCAGCTTATTACCCGCCTCGCGATCCAGTACATCGTCCGGCTGACGACGCGCGGAGCCTGCCAGCGGCAGCGAGCTAAAGTGTGCGCCCTCTTTGCGCAGCAGCAGTTCCGGGCTGGCGCCGAGCAGCACGCCCCCGTCCTCCAGCGGTACGTGGAAGTTAAAACTGGCCGGATTCTGCGCGATAAGGCGCTCCATCAGGGCACCGCTGTCCAGCTTTTTGTCAGCCGCGATATCAATCAGGCGCGACAACACCACCTTGTTCACCTGCGGGGTGGCGGTGAGCGACGCGGCACGCGCGACCATCTCTTCAAACACGGGCTGCGCAGGGATCTCGGTGCGTTGTTGCACCTTCAGCGCCTGTGAACCGGAGAAATAACGTGCGGATTGCTGACGCGCAGGACGGGAAAAGGTCTGCCAGCGTTGCGGAATAAACAGCGACGACGGCTTGCGGGTATCAAAGGGAATGGCCCCCACCATCACCGGATGGGCAATGCCGCTGGCTTTCGCATTCCGGAAAGCCTGGGCTAATTTTTGCTGGAAGTGACCTGCCGGATCGTCGCCGCCGACGGCGGGTTCACTGAAGCGGGCAAAACAGCCGGAGGTGGTAAAACTGCGGTAAGGCGACATAAAGAAAAAGCTGTCTGATGGCAGCGTGGTCGCGGTGTGCTGAACTTCCTCAGCCAGGGACGTGTCCATATCATCCTCCACAAACGATAAAAGAAGCAATAATGATTATCATTTATATTTTCGTCGGCTAACCTAATCCCACAGCGCCCCGCTGTCAACCGTCGGACAAATAACTTATGCGACAAACGCTTGCATCCCTTCCCGGCAACCATGAAAATGAGAAGCATTATCTTCAACAAAAACAGGATGTCGCGCTGTGAAATACCCTGCCCTATTCCGTAATACCCTGCTTTTACCTGGACTTTTTGTTTTAGGACTTGCCTCAGCCATTGCCGCCGACTGGCCGCGTCAGGTCACCGACAGCCGTGGCGTTCATACCCTTGAGCGCAAACCGACGCGGATTGTCTCCACCAGCGTGACCCTGACCGGCTCCCTGCTGGCAATTGATGCGCCGGTTATCGCCAGCGGTGCGACCACGCCGAATAACCGCGTGGCGGATGCGCAGGGTTTCCTGCGCCAGTGGGGAGACATTGCGAAACAGCGTAAGGTTGCGCGGCTGTATATTGGTGAACCCAGCGCAGAGGTGGTGGCCGCCCAAATGCCGGATCTGATTTTGATCAGCGCCACCGGCGGGGATTCGGCGCTGGCGCTGTACGATCAGCTCTCGGCCATCGCGCCCACGCTTATCATCAACTACGACGACAAAAGCTGGCAGGAACTGCTGACGCAGCTGGGCACGATGACCGGACACGAAAAGCAGGCCGCCGAGCGCATTGCCGCATTTGATGAACAGCTCGCCCAGGTGAAGCAGCAGATGACGCTGCCGCCGCAGCCAGTAAACGCCATCGTCTATACCGCCGCCGCACACACGGCGAACCTGTGGACCACGGAATCGGCCCAGGGCAAGCTTCTGCACCAGCTGGGCTTTACGCTGGCGGACCTGCCTGCCGGGTTGCATACCTCGAAAAGCCAGGGGAAACGCCACGACATTATTCAGCTGGGCGGGGAAAACCTGGCGACGGGGCTAAACGGCGAAGGGCTGTTTGTCTTTGCCGGCGACCAGAAAGACGTGGATGCGATCTACTCCAACCCGCTGCTGGCGCATCTGCCAGCTGTGCAGAACAAGCGCGTCTGGGCGCTGGGAACGGAGACGTTCCGCCTGGATTATTACAGCGCGATGTTGGTGTTACAGCGTTTAGAGTCAATTTTCAGGTAATAACTGCGCCCGGTGGCGCTTCGCGTACCGGGCCTACGGGTGCAAAATGTAGGCCGGGTAAGGCGCAGCCGCCACCCGGCAAATCACACCGGAGCACTCTCCTGCCTGAACCGACGCAACTCCACCTAAACCGCCAGTAAAATCACGCCAACAACGGCTAACACTAACCCGCTGCTGCTCGCCGAGGCCACCGGGCTCATGACGGCTCCCAGTCCGCCAAGGATCGCCGCACCGATCGCATCCCCCGTCACGTTCTGCGCGGTCCACAAACCGTTAATGCGCCCGAGCATCCCCTCCGGCGTCTGGGTCTGGATCAGGGTGTACTGTAAAAGCGAGCTGATGGCGCTCAGCCAGCCAAAGATCGTCAGACACATCACCCCGAGCGCCCACACCGGCATCAGGCTGAAGAAGCCAATGGCAACAAACGAGGCCAGCGTAGCAAGCAGCATAATCAGCCCCGGACGCCCGCTCTGCGCCAGATGACCGCTGGTCAACGCGCCGCACGCCGCGCCGAGCGGAATGGCGGCGTAGAGAATACCGATTTCCGAGGCGCTCATCTGCCACTCGCCCGCCAGCGCCGGGTACAACACGCGCACCGCGCTCGCCATGGTCAGCAGGCCACCGAGCAGCGCAATGCCGCCAATCAGCGGGTTGCTGAACAGAAAACGAATGGCCGCCATCAGGGACTTCAGCGGATGCTCACGCGGCTGCGGCGGAGGTGGCAGCAACGGCAGGCGCAGCAGCGTCAACGTGGTAATGAAGGTTCCCGCCGCCGCCAGCCCGTAGTTCCACGCCACGTTGCCGGTGGCCAGCAGCAGGCCCCCCACCATCGGCGAAATCACCGAGCCAAGGCGCACAGTGAGCATGGTGATCGCCCCCGCCTGCATCAGATTCTCACGCCCCACCAGCGCAGGCGTCGCCGCCAGCAGCGCCGTCACGCCTAGCGAGGCAAAAAAACCGTCCCACAGCCCCAGGGCGTAAATTGCCATCAGCGACGGCTCCGGCAGCAAAGCGTTAATACACAGCCCGATAAAGCCCACGCCACAGGTGCCGCGCGCCAGCAGGATCAGTTTTTTACGCTCGTAGCGGTCCGCCAGCACGCCGCCGACCATCAGGCCGATAAACATTGCGCTGCCGGTTAACGTAACCGATAACCCCACCAGCCAGCTGGAGTGCGTCATGGCCTGGATCTGGACCGGCACCGCCACGCCGAGCAGCCCGAGGGACAAAATGGAGATAAAGCGCGCGATAAAAACGGCGCGATACGCCGGGTGCGTTTTGAGCAGGCTGAGGTTGAGCAGCCAGGATTTTTGATTCATGACAAAGCCTTGAGTCTATTTCTACCCATTCCATGGGCGCACATGCTAACATAGCCAAATAAGATAGATAACGATAATCACTATCATTATCAAATCATGGATGTTGCTATGTCGTTTTCCTCTTCTGCGGTGCGCGCCATTGCCGTGCCCGTATTATTGCTGCTGCTGATCCTTGCGATTGCACTCAGTCTGCTGGTCGGCGCGAAGTCCCTGCCCGCATCCGTTATTGTCGATGCGCTCTCCGGAAGTTGTCAGAGCGCCGACTGCGTTATCGTGCTCGACGCTCGTCTGCCCCGAACCCTTGCCGGACTGCTGGCCGGTGGTGCCCTCGGTCTTGCCGGGGCCCTGATGCAAACCCTCACCCGTAACCCGCTGGCGGACCCCGGCATTCTCGGCGTGAACTCTGGCGCCAGCTTTGCCATCGTGCTCGGCGCGGCGCTGTTCGGATTGACTTCACCTTCTGAGCAACTGGTGATGGCCTTTTGCGGCGCGCTGGCCGCCTCGCTGGTGGTCGCATTTACCGGCAGCCAGGGCGGCGGACAGCTAAGCCCGGTACGCCTGACGCTGGCTGGCGTAGCGCTCGCAGCGGTCCTGGAAGGCTTATCCAACGGCATCGCCCTGCTCAACCCGGACGTCTACGACCAGCTGCGCTTCTGGCAGGCCGGCTCGCTGGATATCCGTACTCTCCACACGCTGAAAGTGGTGGCGCTCCCGGTCATTATCGCCGCCGCCGTGGCGCTGTTGTTAAGCCGGGCGCTCAACAGCCTCAGTCTTGGCAGCGACACCGCGACCGCACTCGGCAACCGCGTGGCGCGTACGCAGCTGGTTGGCCTGCTCGCCATCACCGTCCTGTGCGGCTGCGCGACCGCCGTGGTCGGCCCGATTGCCTTTATCGGCCTGATGATGCCGCACATGGCGCGCTGGCTGGTGGGGGCCGATCACCGCTGGTCATTGCCGGTCACCTTGCTTGCCACCCCGGCCCTGCTATTGTTTGCCGATGTGCTCGGCCGTCTACTGGTGCCAGGCGAACTGCGCGTTTCGGTGGTCAGCGCCTTTATCGGCGCGCCGGTGCTGATCGTCCTGGTACGACGCAGACGCGGAGGTGGGGCATGAGGGTTCTGTCCCGTCGTTTAATCACCAGCGTATCTCTGCTGGTTATCGCCACGGTTCTGCTGGCGGTCTGGAGCCTGCAAAGCGGTGCGGTCACGCTCGATTTCGTTCAAGTCTTCCACGCCCTCACGGGCAGCGCCCCGCGCAATATCACCCTGGTGGTCACCGAATGGCGACTGCCGCGGGTGGCGATGGCGATTCTGGTGGGCGCAGCGCTCGGGGTCAGCGGCGCGATTTTCCAGTCGCTGATGCGCAACCCGCTCGGCAGCCCGGACGTAATGGGCCTGAATACCGGAGCCTGGAGTGGCGTACTGGTGGCGATGGTGCTGTTCGGCCAGCACCTGACAGCCATCACCTTTACGGCGATGGCGGGCGGTATTCTGACGTCGCTGGTTATCTGGCTGCTTGCCTGGCGCAACGGCATCGATACCTTCCGCCTGATCATCATCGGTATTGGCGTGCGCGCCATGCTGATGGCCTTTAACACCTGGCTGTTACTGCAGGCCACGCTGGACACCGCGATCTCCGCCGGGCTGTGGTATGCCGGTTCACTCAACGGCCTGACGTGGGGCAAAACCTGGCCCGCCGCGCCGTTGATTTTGCTGATGTTTATCGGCGCGTTGCTGCTGGTGCGCCGCATGCGGCTGTTGGAGATGGGCGACGACAGCGCCTGCGCGCTGGGCGTGAGCGTTGAGCGCTCGCGCCTGATGCTGATGCTGGTGGCCGTATTACTGACCGCCGCCTCCACCGCCATCGCCGGGCCGATATCCTTTATTGCGCTTGTCGCCCCGCACATCGCCCGGCGTCTTAGCGGCACCGCGCGCTGGGGATTAACCCAGGCGGCGCTGTGCGGATCGCTGTTACTGCTGGCCGCCGATCTCTGCGCCCAGCGGCTGTTTATGCCTTATCAACTGCCGGTGGGCGTGGTAACCGTCAGCCTCGGCGGGATTTACCTCATCGTCTTGCTCGTTCAGGAGTCACGCAAGAAATGACAGACACAACAACCCGCTTGCGCGGCGAAAACCTTACCCTTGGCTACGGCAAAAAAATCATTGCCCGTGATTTAACCGTCGCTATTCCGGAGGGCCACTTCACGGCGATTATCGGCCCGAACGGCTGCGGCAAATCAACCTTGCTGCGCACGCTGAGCCGCTTGATGACCCCGGTTGAGGGCAGCGTGTTTCTGGACGGAGAGCAGATCCAGCGCTTCGCCAGCAAAGAGGTGGCCAGGCGCATCGGGCTGCTGGCGCAAAACGCCACCACGCCGGGGGACATCACGGTGCAGGAACTGGTCTCGCGCGGGCGCTATCCGCACCAGCCGCTATTTACCCGCTGGCGTAAAGAGGACGATGAAGCGGTAAACCGCGCGATGCAGGCGACGGGGATTACCGCTCTCGCCCAACAAAGCGTCGATACCCTTTCCGGGGGCCAGCGCCAGCGCGCGTGGATTGCGATGGTGTTAGCGCAGGAAACCTCCATCATGCTGCTGGACGAGCCAACAACGTGGCTGGATATCAGCCATCAAATTGACCTGCTGGAGCTGCTGAGCGAGCTGAACCGCACCCAAGGGTATACGCTGGCGGCGGTGCTCCATGATTTGAACCAGGCGTGCCGCTACGCGACGCATCTCATTGCCTTGCGCGACGGTGAGATTGTGGCGCAGGGCGCGCCGAAGGAGATTGTGACGCCGGATCTGATCGCGCAGATCTACGGTATGCGCTGCATGATTATTGACGATCCGGTGGCGGGAACGCCGCTGGTGGTGCCATTGGGTCGGCGGTAACTGCCGGGTGGCGGCTACGCCTTACCCGGCCTACATTCAGCTCCCGTAGGCCCGGTAAGCACAGCGCCACCGGGCATTTGCACTATCCCAACATTTCCCTCAACACCGGCCCAATCTTCTCAAACGCCTGCGGCGAAATGATATCCACGTGGGCGCAATCCTGGCTATGCACCTCAAGCTCCGCCACCCACGGCGCCCAGGCGATCTGCGGATCCATCGTGCGCGTGCGCTCGGCGACAAACAGCGTCGCTTTGCCGTCAAACCGCGCGCTGTGCGCCGTGGTGAGCAGGCGCACCGCATCGGCGTAGTTGCCCTCGATGGCGCCAAACAGCTCACTGCTGCCCTGCCCCTGCTGCGCAGCGATAAACGCCTGCCGCTCGCGCTCAATTTCCGCCAGCACTGCCGGGTCGAGGCCGTTGGCCTCTTTCTCCGCCCAGTTCTGGGTTTCCGGTGGCCAGGTATCCAGCAGGCCAAGGAACGCCACCTCTTCACCCTGCGCGCGCAAACGAGCGGCAATCCCCTGCGCCAGCGTGCCGCCGAGGGAATAGCCGAACAAATAATACGGCCCCTGCGGCTGCTGCTTACGCAGCGTATTCAGGTGATGATCAATCACCCCATCCAGATCCGCACACTGCTGCATCGGCCCTTCCGGTCGGGGAGACTGAATGCCGGTGATAGACCAGCGCGGGCTGAGGTGGCGCGCCAGGACGCTGAACTGCCAGGCAAAACCGGACGCCGGATGGAAGCAGAACAGCGTCGGGCCATGGCTTTCACGCAGCGGCAGAACGGCTTCATGCCCCAGACGCTGCGCCTGCTCGTCGTTCATTTTTAAGTCCAGCAGCGCACTGAGCTTGCTCACCGTCGAGGCGACCATAATCTGCCCCGGCGTGACCTTGCGGGCGAACGTGCGGCTGAGCTGCGCCGCCAGCCGCATCGCCAGCAGCGAGTGGCCGCCGAGGGCAAAGAAGTCGGCTTCGATATCGTTCACCTCGCAACCCAGCAGCGCCGCAAACGCCTGCGCCACGCCGATTTCGGTGTCCGTTTCCGGCGCGCGTCCGGTGGTTTTGCTGGTCAACTCCGGCAGCGGCAGCGCCTTGCGGTCGAGTTTGCCGTTCGCGCTGAGCGGCAGCGCGCTGAGTTGTAGCAGCACCACCGGCACCATATGCGGCGGAAGCTGCGCCTTCAGCGATTCCAGCAGCGCATCACGATCCAGCGGTAAACCGGATTCGGAGACAACGTATCCCACCAGCTGGCGGGCATCGCCCCCCGTTGCCGCCGCCTGGTTGAACACGCAGGCATGCGCCACGGCCTGCGCCACGTCCGGCAGCGACAGCATCGCCCGGTCGATTTCGCCCAGCTCAATACGCTGGCCGCGAATTTTTAGCTGATCATCGCTGCGGCCCAGATATTCTACCGCCCCGTTATCCAGCCAGCGGGCGACGTCACCGGTGCGATACATTCGCTCGCCCGGTGCGAACGGGTCGGCGATAAAGCGGCTGGCGGTGAGATCCGGACGCCCCAGATATCCCTGCGCCAGCTGAATGCCGGTGAGATACAGATCCCCCGCCACGCCGAACGGCACCGGGCGCATCAGTGCATCCAGAATGCGCAGCCCCGTGTTCCACACCGGGAAACCAATCGGCACGCTATTGCCTTCAACGGCCGCCAGCTCAGGGCCAAACGCCGGATACCAGCTCACGTCCACTGCCGCTTCGGTCGGGCCGTAGAGGTTGTGCAGCGGCGCACGGGTGAGCTGTTCCCACTCGCGGCACAGCCCGGTCGGCAGCGCTTCGCCGCTGCAGAACACCTGCTTAAGCGTCCTGCAGCAGTCGACGTTTTCCGGCGTCAGCGAGGCGACAAACGCCGCCAGCATCGACGGCACAAAGTGGGTCGTCGTGACGCCATACCGGGCGAAGAAGCTCTGCATCGCCTGCGGGTCCCGGTGCGCGTCCGGCTCGGCCATCACCAGCTTCGCCCCGGCGATAAACGGCCACCAGAACTCCCAGACCGAGACGTCAAAGCTGCACGGCGTTTTCTGCGCCACCACGTCATTCGCTGTCAGCGGGTAGTGGTTCTGCATCCACTTCAGGCGGTTAACGATGGCGGTATGCCCAACCATCACCCCTTTCGGACGCCCGGTTGAACCCGAGGTAAAGATGATGTACGCCGTCTGCTCCGGTTTCGCCACGCGCAGAGGCTCAGTACCCGCAGCAGGTAAAAGCATGTTGTAACTAAACGAAGCTATGGGCAGTTCGCTAAAGCGCGGAAGCTGCTCATCGGTGGTAATCAGCAGGGATGGCTTTGCGTCCTCCAGCATCATCCGCAGGCGGTCGTCCGGGTAACCGGTGTCCAGCGGTAACCACGCGGCGCCGGCTTCCACAATGCCGTGCAGGGCCAGCGTCAGGAATACCGAACGCGGGAGGGCCACCGCCACGCTGTCGCCCGGCTTCACGCCGCGCGCACGCAGCAGGTTTGCCAGCGCGACCACCTGCTCGCGCATCTGGCGGTAGTTCAGCTCGATGTGCGCATCCGCCAGCGCGGGGGCGTCCGGCGTCCTGCTCGCCTGTTCCGCCACCAGCTCCGCGAGCGTGGTGGAGGGTAGCGCCAGCCCGGTGTCATTGATGCGCGCAAGCTGCGCGTACTCTTGCTCTGACACGGTTTCCACTTCCCCACATCGCAGGTCCGGGTTAGCGGCAAACTGCACCAGCATCGCGTTCAGGCGCGCGACGTGGCCCTTCAGCGTTGTTTCATCGTAACGCTGTTTGCTGGCGAGAATTTCAATACTTAATCCGCCCTGCTCGTCCGGGAACAAGGCCAGCTCGAGATCGTTCACCGGTCCGGTCGCCAGCGTGTGGGTGATGGCCTCTACGCCGTCGAGTTCCAGTTGATAATCGAACACCTTAACGTTCAGCACCGGGCCAAACAGGGCTTCATCACCCGCCGCCTTACCGCTGTCGCGGAGAATTTGCTCCGCGTCGTAGCGCTGATGGCGGCGCATTTTTTTCAGCTGGCTCGCCAGACGCAGCGCCAGCCCAGGCAGGCTCTCCTGCGGATCGATATTCACCGCAAGCGGCAGGACGTTGAGCACCGGTCCAGTTGCGGTCAGCGCGACGGAGCCCATGCGGCGCATAAAGATAAACCCGGCGGCGTAGTCCAGACGCCCGGTCAGGCGGCCCAGCCACAGCGCGACCAGCGCAAGCGCCAGATCGGTACGCTGAGCCTGCCCTGCAGCCTGCGCAAGCTGGCTAAACGCGCTGCTGTCGGCGACGATTTTCAGGCGCAGGATGTCAGTTGTCGCGGCGCGCCCCGGCAGCGGCGCGGAAGAAAGAGAGACCGGAGGAGGAAGCTGTCTGCGCTGCGCTGCCCAGAAGCCACCGTCGCGTGCATACGCCTCGCTTTCACGATAGCGCTGATACTCTTCCACCACCTCGGCGAAGGGTGAAAAAGGAGAAGGCGGCGTGGGGTCGCCCTTTTTCCATGCGGCATAAATGGCGGCAATCTGGCGGGTAATCGCCGGGAAACTGAAGCCATCCACCACTAAGTGATGATAACGCTGATACCAGTACCAGCGTTCTTCCCCCACCTGAATCAGCAGATGAAACGCCAGCGGTTGACCGCTGTCGACGCGCAGGTTCTGGTTGAGATCGGCTTCCATCAGCGCCACGGCGGCATCATGAGAGTCCACGCGAATGATGGACGTTTCCGGCAGCATGACGGTTTCATCCACCCACTGCCATACCTCACCGTTATCTTCGGCAAAACGCATCCGCAGGGTATCGGCCTGCATCATGCCTTCAGCAATGGCTTTTGCCAGCAACGTCGCGTCGATATCGCCCTTTAGCTCAGTGTAGTGCGCCACGCTCCAGGCATTTGGCAGCGCGGACAACTGCTCCGCCATCCAGATACCCGGCTGGGCGGCGACAAGCGGAAGACGGCTCATGCGTTTTCCCCCGCAAAACAGGACGGCTCAAGCGTCTTCCAGTGTTCCGCCAGCCACTGCTGGCACACGTCCTGAGAGTGCGCTTCGCATACCACGCGCCAGCCCGCGGGCAATTCGCACTGCTGCGGCCACAGGCTGTACTGCCCCTGGTCGTTTTGCAAAATGACAAACTGTCCCTGCGGATTATCGAAAGGATTGCTGAATTCCATACAGACTCCGTTATTGAATAAGCGGCTGCCAGAGGGTCATCAGCCCCTGCGTCAGCCCACCGCGCCAGCAAAGCGCGTCGTGTCCGCCGTCAACCTGACGCCAGTAAACCTGCTGCGCGTGCAATTCGGCGTAAATCGCCTGATTCACGCGGAAGATAAGCGGTTCGTTGCGCCCGGCCTCAAGGACGATGCGCAGTCCGCGTGCGGTTTTTTCACCCGCTTTAAGTTGCCCGATGAGTAGCCCCTCCTGCTGTGCGCCGCGGTGCGGCCACCAGTAGGAACCGGACTGACTGAGCACGCAGCCAAAGCGCTGCGGCCAGTTGAGGCCCGCATAAAGGGAGGAAAGCCCGCCGAAGCTCTGACCTGCCGCCACGGTACGGTCGGCGCGGTCGCTGAAGGGGGCAATGCGTTGTATCTGTGGGAGGAGTTCTTCCTGCACCGCCAGCCAGAAATCGGGGTTGCAGGGCAGCTCGCGGCTGCGGTGTGCGGTATCAATCACATCAATTAAGACATAGACCGCCGGGGGCAGTTTGCCTTCACGGGTAAGCGCGGCCAGCGCGGGCCAGACGGGCATGCTTTCGGCCCAGAACTGGCCATCAAGCAGCACCGCCAGCGGGCGCTCGGGGTTTTCCTCCCCGGTGGTAAAAATCCAGACTCGGCGGCGGTTTTTCAGGCGTGCGCTTTCCCAATCAATGCAGACCGGCGCGTGGTGGGGCGTATCAGGACGATCCCAGCCTGGCTGAACGGGTGCGCCCGGCATTTCCAGCGCCGAAACGGCATGACCGCGGCCACCGCGCCAGCTCTGCGGGTTAAGCGGGTCGGAAACCGCGTGCGGCAGCAATTTACCCCAGCCTTCGCGCAGCGCTATACGGTCCGGACTCTCGCCTTCAAACACCGCGTCGGCAAAATCGTTTTCATTCACGGAAGGGATAAAACAGTAGCTCCCCCGCCACGCGGGACTGAACTCTCCCTCCCACTGCCAGACGTCGGTATCCGGGATGCGTTTGAGGGACTGCGGGCGGGCATTTTGATGGTGATCGGTCACGCCGGTGATATTGAGCCAGACGTGTTTAATCGGTGACGAGGTCTGCGTTCCGTTCGGATCGCGCCACCAGAACGTGACGCGAAATTTACCGTTTTCAGGTTTCAAGTCAGGCCCGCTTTTCGACTGCCACCACGCTTCACTGCCCGTTGTTAACGCCGTCACCCTTATAACCTCATGTTTAACAGTCTTTTTTGTTTCAGGACAAATTTTATTGATAATATTATTGATAACTATTTGCATTTGCAATAGCGTAATGCCCGCGCTGTGGGAAGCGCGTTCATGAATAACCATAAAAGCGGGACGTACAATGAATAAGAAGATTCACTCTCTGGCCTTGCTGGTCAATTTAGGGATTTATGGCGTCGCGCTGCCCGCCATGGCAGACGACAACGCCGCCTCCGCGCAGCACGAAGACACGATGGTGATCACCGCCGCCGAGCAAAATTTGCAGGCGCCGGGCGTATCGACCATCACCGCCGATGAGATCCGTAAAAACCCGCCCGCGCGCGACGTGTCGGAAATCATCCGCACCATGCCGGGCGTGAACCTCACCGGTAACTCCACCAGCGGCCAGCGCGGGAATAACCGTCAGATTGATATCCGCGGCATGGGCCCGGAAAACACCCTGATCCTGATCGACGGTAAACCGGTTACCAGCCGTAACTCCATCCGTCTGGGCTGGCGCGGCGAGCGTGATACCCGGGGCGATACCGGCTGGGTACCGCCGGAGATGATCGAGCGCATCGAAGTGATCCGTGGTCCGGCGGCCGCCCGCTACGGCAACGGCGCGGCAGGTGGCGTGGTCAACATCATCACCAAAAAATTCGACGACCAGTGGCACGGCTCCTGGAACACCTACCTGAATGCGCCGGAACATAAAGATGAAGGTTCCACTAAGCGCACCAACTTCAGCCTGAGCGGCCCGCTGGGCGGCGATTTCAGCTTCCGCATGTTCGGTAACCTGGACAAAACCCAGGCCGACGCGTGGGACATCAACCAGGGCCATCAGTCTGACCGTACCGGCGCCTACGCCAACACCCTGCCCGCAGGTCGTGAAGGTGTAGAGAACAAAGACATCAACGGCGTCGTGCGCTGGGACTTCGCCCCCATGCAGTCCCTGGAGTTTGAAGCAGGCTATAGCCGCCAGAACAACCTTTATGCGGGCGACACGCAGAACACCAATAACGACAACGCGCTGGTGAAGAAAAACTACGGCAAAGAGACCAACCGTATTTATCGCCAGAATTTCGCGGTGACCTGGAACGGCGGCTGGGATAACGGCATTACCACCAGCAACTGGGCGCAGTACGAACACACCCGCAACTCCCGTCTGGGCGAAGGGCTGGCTGGCGGGACGGAAGGTCTGTTTAACAGCGATAAATTCACCGACACCGATCTGGCCGACGTGATGCTGCACAGCGAAATCAATCTGCCGATTGATTTCCTCGTTAACCAGAATCTGACCCTGGGCACCGAGTGGAACCAGCAGCGCATGAAGGATTCGACCTCCTTCACGCAAACCCAGCAGGGCGGCACCATTCCGGGCATGAGCAACGACCGTAGTCCGTACACCTCGGCGGAGATTTTCTCCCTGTTTGCGGAGAACAACATGGAGCTGACCGACAGCACCATGCTGACCCCTGCCCTGCGCTTCGATCACCACACCATCGTCGGCAATAACTGGAGCCCGTCACTTAACCTGTCGCAAGGTCTGGGAGATGACTTCACGCTGAAGATGGGTATTGCGCGGGCTTACAAAGCGCCAAGCCTGTATCAGACCAACCCGAACTATCTGCTCTACAGTAAAGGCCAGGGTTGCTACGCAAGCGGCGACGGCGTCGGCTGCTACATGATGGGCAACGACGATCTGAAAGCCGAAACCAGCATCAACAAAGAGATCGGTCTGGAGTGGAAACGCGACGGCTGGCTGGCGGGCGTGACCTGGTTCCGCAACGACTACCGCGACAAGATTGAAGCGGGCTATGCGCCAATTGGCCACACCTCTTCCGGTAAGGTGCAGACGGATATTTACCAGTGGGAAAACGTCCCGAAAGCGGTGGTTGAAGGGCTGGAAGGCTCCCTGAACGTGCCGGTCAGCGACACGATCAACTGGACCAATAACATCACTTACATGCTGCAGAGTAAGAACAAGGAGACCGGCGACCGTCTGTCGATCATTCCGGAGTACACGCTAAACTCGACCCTGAGCTGGCAGGTGCATCAGGATGTGTCGCTGCAGTCGACCTTCACCTGGTACGGCAAGCAGCAGCCGAAGAAATACAACTACAAGGGAGAACCGGTGAGCGGGTCTGAGAAAGACGAAGTTAGCCCGTACAGCATCGTTGGCCTGAGCGCGACCTGGGACGTGACCAAAAACGTCAGCCTGACCGGCGGCGTGGATAACGTCTTCGACAAGCGCCAGTGGCGTGCGGGTAATGCCCAAACCACGGGGAATGCCACCACCGGCGCGTATATGTACGGTGCGGGAGCGTATACGTATAATGAGCCGGGTCGCACGTGGTATATGAGTGTGAATACGCATTTTTAAGGCACTGAAGTAAACCTTCCCTCTCCTCTCCGGGGAGAGGGTCAGCGTGAGGGAAAACCATGCACACAACCCACAGCACGTTCATTCTCGCCGACCGCACCGTTCACCGCGTCACCTTCGCCCCCACCACTTTTACCGACGCCGATCTCCTCTGGCTTCCCCATCACGCAGAGCTTTCAAACGCCGGACGCAAACGCAAAGCCGAGCATCTTGCCGGGCGCATCGCCGCGGCGCATGCCTTACCGGACCACACCGTACCCGGCATCGGCCCCAGCGGGGAACCACTCTGGCCACAGGAAGTGTCTGGCAGCATTACCCACATCAGCACGCAGGCCATGGCTGTCGTTATGCGCGAACACCCTGCGCTTATCGGCATTGATTGCGAAACGATCCTCCCCGAAAACGAAGCCCGGGAAATCAAAGACGGCATTATTGATGCGCAGGAAGAGAGCGTCCTTTCCCGCTCGGGTTACCCGTTCGCCCTCGCCCTGACGCTGGTGTTTAGCGCCAAAGAGAGCCTGTTCAAAGCCCTCTTTCCGCAGGTGCAGGCCTGGATGGGATTTGACAGCGCCCGCGTCACGCAGCTCGTCGATAAGACGCTTACGCTGGCATTGACCTGCCAGCGCGCGGGCTATCCCGAAGGCACCGCCTTTACCGTTCACTGGCAACAGCACGGCGAAAAGGCGATTACCCTGCTGTCACACTCTCCTGTCGACGGGCCTTCACGCTGGTGACTACAAACGTCACGATAAACACGACCGCGAACAGCACGACGATGGTCGGAGCAGGCGCGCTGTCGAGATAAAACGACGCATAGACGCCGCTTACGGACACGAGCGCGGAAACGGCTACCGCCACCAGCAGCGCCATGTGGAAGCGCCGGGTGATCAGCACCGCCACCGCGCCGGGCGCAATGAGCAACGAAATCGACAGAATAATCCCCACCGCTTTCAGCGTCGCCACGATAGTCAGCGAAACCATGCACAGTAATCCATAGTGCAGCCAGCGAGTGCGCAACCCGCTCGCCTGCGCCTGCAGATAATCAAAGCAGAACAGCAAAAAGTCCCGCCACTTCAGGCCAATCACCAGCGCAATCAGCCCCGCCACAATCCCGCTTTGCAGAATGTCCATCCCGTTAATACCCAGCATATCGCCGAACAGAATATGGTCGAGATGCACCTCGGGTTTGACGGCGATGTAGAGGATCAACCCGGCACCGAACATGCCGGAAAAGACGATCCCCATAACCGTATCCTGCTTGATGCGGCTATTGTCTTTCAGGTATCCGGTGGCGACCGCGCAGAACAGACCGGCAATGAATGCGCCCAGCGCCAGCGGCAGCCCCATCATCCAGGCCAGCACGACGCCGGGAAACACCGCATGGCTCATGGCGTCGCCCATCAGCGCCCAGCCCTTGAGCACCAGAAAAACCGACAGCAGCGCGCAGGGCACGGCGACCAGCAGTGAAATCAGCAGCGCGTTGTTCATAAACGCAAACTGGAAGGGTTCAAGGAGCAGCGCGATCATGGGTGGACCTCCTGCGCCCGGCGCGCCCGACGGCGGCTGGCGAGCAGCCCGTGCTTCGGCGCAAAGACGAACGCCAGCAGGAACAGCAGCGTCTGGGCGACCACGATAATACCGCCGGTCGCGCCGTCGAGATAATAGCTCGCCCATGCGCCAAGGAAGCTGGTAATGCTACCCATGGCGACGGCAATCATCAGCAGTCGCGGGAAGCGATCGGTCAGTAGCCACGCGGTCGCGCCGGGCGTGACCACCAGACAGATCACCAGAAATGCGCCGACGGTTTGCAGCGCAGCCACGGTGGAAACCGCCAGCAGGGTAAAGAAAAGGATCTTCAGACGTTCAGGACGCAGACCGATGGCGCGGGCGTGGTTCTCATCAAAAAAGGTCACCATCAAATCTTTCCATTTGAACAGCAGAACAAGCATCGACACCACGCCGATAATCGCCAGCTGGACGATGTCTTCCGGGGCAATGGCGAGGATATTCCCGAGGACGATAGTCTGAATATTCACCGAGGTCGGGTTGAGTGAGACCATAAACAGCCCCAGACCGAAAAAGGAGGAGAAGATCAGCCCGATGATGGCGTCCTCTTTCAGGCGGCTGCGCTGGTTGAGAAACAGCATGCTGCCCGCCGCCAGCCCGCCCGACAGGAACGCCCCCAGCGAAAACGGCAGCCCGAGCATGTAGGCTCCCGCCACGCCCGGTACGATGGAGTGCGAGAGCGCATCGCCAATCAGCGACCAGCCTTTTAGCATCAGATAGCACGAGAGAAACGCGCACAGCCCGCCCACCATCGCCGAAACCCACATCGCGTTCAGCATGTACTCGTAGCCGAAGGGTTCCAGAAGTACGCTCATTTTACCTCCTGACGGTGCGTCACGAAGGGGCGTTCATCGTCGGTAATAATGCGATCTTCAGAGCCGCTGAGCACCACGTGGCGCAGCACGCCGCTGAAGGCGCGCTCCAGATTTTCGGCGGTAAAGGTGGTTTCCGTCGGGCCGCTTGCCAGCACGGTACCTTTGACCATGACCGTGTAATCGCAAAACTCGGAGACGGAGCCTAAATTGTGGGTCGATACCAGCATGGTTTTGCCCTCATCGCGCAGTTCCCGCAGCAGGGTGATAATTCTGGCTTCAGTTTTAACGTCCACGCCGGTAAACGGCTCGTCGAGCAGGATCACCTCGCCCTGCTGGGCAATCGCCCGCGCCAGAAACACGCGTTTCTTTTGCCCGCCGGAGAGCTCGCCAATCTGCCGATGGCGCAGCTCAAGCATATCCACCCGTTTCAGAGCGTCGGTGACGATCTGCCGATCCAGCGCTTTTGGCCGACGCAAAAAACCCATATGTCCGTAGCGGCCCATCATCACCACGTCTTCCACCAGCACCGGGAACGACCAGTCAACCTCTTCCGACTGCGGCACGTAGGCGACCAGGTTCTGACGGAGCGCCCGGTGAGGCGGTAATCCCAGAATAGTGATCGTGCCGCTTGCCGCCCGTACAAAGCCCATCACCGCCTTAAACAGCGTAGATTTGCCGGAACCGTTCACGCCGACCAGTGCGGCAATCGAACCGCCCGGCACGCTGAACGAGGCATCACGCAATGCGGTATGACCGTTACGGTAGGTCACGGTCAAATCGGTTACGACAATCCCCTTCTGCATGGTTACTCCTTCATGCCGTCACGGATGCCCTGCACCAGCGTGCGGGTCGTGACGTTCAACAGATCGATATAGGTCGGCACCGGGCCGTTTTCTGCGCTCAGGGAGTCGACATACAGCACGCCGCCGTAATGGGTATCGGTTTCCCGTGCCACCTGGCGCGCGGGTTTATCGGAGACCGTACTTTCGCTGAACACCGCCGGGATGCGATGTTTTTTCACCAGATCGATAACCTTGCGCACCTGCTGAGGCGTGCCCTGCTGATCGGCGTTGATCGGCCACAGGTAAAGCTCTTTCAGGCCCAGATCCCGCGCCAGATAGGAGAACGCCCCTTCACTGGTGACCATCCAGCGCTTATCTTCCGGGATCTCCGCAACCTGCTTACGCAGCGGTTCGAGGGTAGCGGTGATCTTCTGCTTATAGGCTTCAGCGTTGCGCTGATAGGTCTGCGCATTCGCCGGGTCGTACTTCACCAGCGCGTCACGAATGTTATCGACGTAAATCAGGGCGTTATCCGGAGACATCCACGCGTGCGGGTTGGGTTTGCCGTTATACGGCCCTTCCCCGATCCCCATCGGCGTAATGCCTTTGGTGACAATCACTTCCGGCACGCCGTTCAGATGCTGATAAAACCGCTGGAACCACAGTTCCAGATTCATGCCGTTCGCCAGAATCAGCTGCGCCTTTTGCGCGCGCTTGATGTCGCCGGGCGTGGGCTGATACTCATGGATTTCAGCGCCCGGTTTGGTGATAGAAGTGACATCTGCGGCGTCCCCCGCCACGTTTTTCGCCATATCAGCGATAACGGTAAAGGTCGTGATGACCTGGAATTTTTCAGCCGCCTGCGCGCCCGTGGTGGCCGCGGTCAGTAGCAGCGAGCTGAACAACAGACGCTTCAATCCTTGCAGTAGGTGCATCGCAGAACTCTCCCGAGGTGATTAAATTCAAAGCAAAATTAGCCCGTGCTATAAGGTATAGCACAGGCTATATTTAAATGAAAATAGTTATCATTAAAGATATCTCAACGAAGGCGGTTCGTTTTGTGGGCCGGGTAAGCGCAGCGCCACCCGGCAAGAGGGCTACCTAATGCCCGGCAAGGGCCTTATAAAATGCAGGGTTCTCCCGAATCACATTCAGTACCTTCGCCGCCAGTCCGGTTGGGTTGCGACGTTTAGACTCCCAGCTTTTTATCGTGTCAACGCTCGTGCCAAGCGCCTTCGCCATTTCGCTTTGGGTGATATTGAGCTGTTCTCTGATTGCGCGAACATCTGCAACTTCATAGCGGGTTACTCTGGAAGCTGCCTTCCTTCCGCTATGGATCTCAACGGCTTCTTCAAGCGAAGATTTTAATTCATCGAATATACTCATTGTCTGCCTCCTCCTGCCTGAATGGAGTACATAGTACACCTACCATTTATGGCATAGGAAGTAGTATTTTTCAGAACAGAAGTCAGTTTTTTAAGTTCAGCTTTCTCTGCCTCAGTCAGGCTGTCCCTGGTGCTTTTTAGGTAGGCCATGATGAAATAGATCACCTCTTCCGTTGCCAGAAAGTAAATCACTCTGGCTCCCCCTCTCTTTCCTTTTGAGCCTGCGGCCAGCCTTATTTTACGTAATCCCCCCGTATGCTGAATCAGGTCACCTTTATCAGGCCGGGCAATGAGTTCCTTTTGGAGATCCTTTAATTCATCATCCGTAGCAATGCTTTTGATCTGGCGGGTAAAAAGTGAAGTTTCGATAAATTCTATCGCGTGACTCATCCATGGTTCCTTCCCGAAAAACAATAACAGCCTGGCTCATCAGCGCAGGCTGTCGCTGCAATATTACTCTTCCATGAGTAATATTGCGTCAGTTGACTGTATTTATATACAGCATGATGAAGTTTTAAGAATCTGTTTAGACATCCGGGAACATCACGCTATTCCCCGGCGCTTCCCTGTGCAGATGGATAAAGTTCAGGTGGCGCTCGTACTGGTCCAGAATGTCCGTAATCACCTGCTCCTTGCTGTAGTCCATCAGGTCGTTCCCCTGGCTACCTTCCAGCAGGAAGGTCTCCAGCCGGTAATAGGTCGACTTCCCGCTGCGCGCCCGGTAGGTAAACCCGGGCACCGAATACTGCTGCGGCCAGATCTGGTAGACGAAGTTTTGCTCGTCGCCCATGTGCACCAGCAGATCCAGGTGCCCCAGGTTTTCGCCTTCATCCGGCGGCAGATTTTTCAGCTCCACGTAGGCACCCCGCAGGCGCAACTCCTGTGCGACTTCCTCCATCGCCGGGAAGCAGACCGTCTCCATCATCTGTTTGGTGTAGCGCGTGCCCGGGTAGTTCATCAGGCGCGACAGACGTTTCTTCCAGCTCAGCCTGTCCTGCGCGCCCATCGGACGCGGCGCGGTATCACGGCTGGCGCTGACGCGGCGATAGTCTTCCACTTTGAGCGATTTATACAGCCCGGCCATCACGAAGAAGATGACGAAGCTAAACGGCAGGCCCATGATCACCGTCGTGTTCTGCAGCGCCGAAATACCGTTGGTCATCAGCATGCCGAGCGTCAGAAGACCGATGGCGACCGACCAGAAGATGCGCAGCCAGTTCGGCGCGTCGCTGTTGATGTCCTTCAGCTTCGAGGTGAAGTTCCCCAGCACCAGCGCGCCGGAATCCGCCGAGGTGACGTAGAACAGCAGCCCGGTGATGGTCGCCACGGAGGCGCTAAAGGTGAACGCCGGGTACTGCGCCAGCAGGCTGTAGAAGCCGCGCTCCGGGTGCGCCATCGCTTCCTGAGCAAAACCCGCATTGCCGTGGATGATCTCGTGCAGCGCGCTGTTGCCGAAAATCGACAGCCACAGCAGGGTAAAGGTGAACGGGATAATCAGCGTGCCCATCACAAACTGGCGGATGGTGCGCCCGCGCGAAATTCGCGCCAGGAACAGGCCGACAAACGGCGACCACGCAACCCACCACGCCCAGAAGAACAGCGTCCAGTTATTCATCCACTCCACCGGACGGTCGAAGGCGAAACTGTTCAGCGTCATCCCCATAAAGCGGTTCACGTAGTCGCCCACGTTGAGCACCAGCGCGTTGAGCAGGAACGAGGTGTCGCCCATAAACAGCACGAACAGGATCAGGCCCAGCGCCAGCGCGACGTTCAGCTCGGAGAGCACGCGGATGCCCTTGTCCACGCCGGAGGTCACCGAGATGGTGGCGATAATCACGGAGAGCGCAATCAGCGCCGCTTTCGCCGCCATTGAATCCGGAATATCAAACAGCACGCTTAGCCCGTAGTTGAGCTGCACCACGCCGATACCGAGCGTGGTCGCGATGCCGAAGATTGTGCCAATCACTGCTGCGATATCAACGGTGTGACCAATCGGCCCGTTAATTTTTTTGCCAAAAATCGGGTACAGCGCAGAGCGGATAGTGAGGGGCAAATTATAACGGTAGCTAAAGTATCCGAGCGCCATCCCCATCAGGGCGTACATCGACCAGCCCGTCAGGCCGTAGTGGAACAGCGTCCAGACCATCGCCTGGCGCGCGGCCTCCATCGTCTGCCCTGCCCCTTCCGGCGACTGCATATACTGCGTGACCGGTTCAGCCACGGAGAAGAACATCAGGTCGATGCCGATACCCGCAGCAAACAGCATTGCGGCCCAGCTCAGCAGGCTGAACTCGGGCTTGGACTGCTCTGGCCCAAGCTTCACCGAACCGAAGCGCGAGCAGGCGATGCAAACCACGAAGACAATATAGAGCGTCGCCGCCAGAAGATAGTACCAGCCAAAGGTCTTCGACACCCAGTTCAGCGTGTGCCCAATCCACTCGGCGGAAAAATCACGAAAGAAGATCGTCGTCAGGGAAAACAACAAAATCAGCCCGGCGGAAGTATAAAAAACGACCGGGTTGATTTTGTCTTTTTCTCTGTCTTGTGAAAGGTCTGTCATCCAGTATCCCCACTGTTTTTGTAACTATTAAAATTCAAATCAGCAACAATTAAGACACATTTTATATTGAACGTCCAATCAAAAACCGCTTTAATGTATTACCAACGCTGATGAATGGAGTGGCAACAATGCCCAAAGTGGGGATGCAGCCGATCCGGCGCAGGCAGCTTATTAACGCCACGCTGGAAGCAATAAATGAAGTGGGAATGCACGACGCAACCATCGCACAGATCGCCCGTCGGGCGGGCGTTTCCACGGGGATCATCAGTCACTATTTCAAAGACAAAAACGGTCTGCTGGAAGCGACCATGCGCGACATCACCGGGCAGTTGCGCGATGCGGTATTAAGCCGCTTGCACGCCCTGCCGGACGGCAGCGCGGAGCAGCGATTACAGGCGATTGTCGGCGGCAATTTTGATGAAACCCAGATCAGCAGCGCGGCAATGAAAGCCTGGCTGGCCTTCTGGGCGAGCAGCATGCACCAGCCGATGCTCTACCGTCTGCAGCAGGTCAGCAGCCGCCGCCTGCTGTCGAACCTGGTGTACGAGTTCCGCCGCGAACTGCCACGCGAGCAGGCGCAGGAAGCGGGCTACGGGCTGGCGGCACTGATCGACGGGCTTTGGCTGCGTGCCGCACTGAGCGGCAAACCGCTGGATAAAACGCTGGCCCAGTCGCTCACCAGCCACTTTATCAGCCAGCATTTACCGACCGAATAACCGAGGAGAAAGTATGTCCCGAATGGCAGAACAGCAGCTTTATATCAATGGTGGTTATACACCCGCCACCAGCGGTCGCACCTTCGAGACCATCAACCCGGCCAACGGTGAAGTCCTGGCGAGCGTTCAGGCCGCCGGGCGTGAAGACGTCGACCGCGCCGTGGAAAGCGCAACACGCGGGCAAAAAATTTGGGCGGCAATGACCGCCATGGAGCGCTCACGCATCCTGCGTCGCGCCGTGGATATCCTGCGCGAGCGTAACGACGCGCTGGCGAAGCTGGAAACCCTCGATACCGGTAAAGCGTATTCCGAAACCTCGACAGTGGACATCGTCACCGGCGCGGACGTGCTGGAGTATTACGCAGGGCTGATCCCGGCGCTGGAAGGCAGCCAGATCCCGCTGCGCGACACCTCATTCGTCTACACCCGCCGCGAGCCACTGGGCGTGGTGGCGGGCATCGGCGCGTGGAACTACCCGATCCAGATCGCCCTGTGGAAATCGGCCCCGGCGCTGGCGGCGGGTAACGCGATGATCTTCAAGCCGAGCGAAGTGACGCCGCTCACCGCCCTCAGGCTTGCCGAAATCTATACCGAAGCGGGTCTGCCGGACGGCGTGTTTAACGTCCTGCCGGGCGTAGGCGCGGAGACCGGCCAGTACCTGACCGAGCATCCGGGCATCGCGAAGGTCTCCTTTACCGGCGGCGTTGCCAGCGGCAAAAAGGTGATGGCCAACTCGGCGGCCTCGTCCCTGAAAGAGGTGACGATGGAGCTGGGCGGCAAATCGCCGCTGATTGTTTTCGACGATGCGGATCTGGATCTGGCGGCAGACATCGCCATGATGGCCAACTTCTTCAGCTCCGGTCAGGTCTGCACCAACGGCACCCGCGTGTTCGTGCCCGCGAAATTTAAGGCCGCGTTTGAGCAGAAAATCGTTGAGCGCGTGGGCCGCATCCGCGCGGGCGATCTGTTCGATGTGAAAACCAACTTTGGCCCGATGGTCAGCTTCCCGCACCGCGACAGCGTGCTGCGCTACATCGCCAAAGGTAAAGAAGAAGGCGCGCGCGTGCTGTGCGGCGGCGACGTGCTGAAGGGCGAAGGGTTTGATAACGGCGCGTGGGTGGCCCCGACCGTGTTCACCGACTGCACCGACGAGATGACCATCGTGCGCGAAGAGATCTTCGGCCCGGTGATGTCCATCCTCACCTATGAAACCGATGAAGAAGCGATTCGCCGCGCCAACGATACCGACTACGGACTGGCGGCGGGTATCGTCACTGCCGATCTGAACCGCGCCCACGGCACCATTCATCAGCTCGAAGCGGGCATCTGCTGGATCAACACCTGGGGTGAATCCGCCGCAGAGATGCCGGTGGGCGGTTACAAACACTCCGGCATTGGCCGCGAGAACGGCGTTATGACGCTGCAGAGCTACACCCAGGTGAAGTCCATCCAGGTTGAGATGGGTAAATTCCAGTCCATATTTTAACCGGGAGGTTTATTTGCAATTTGACTACATCATTATCGGCGCCGGCTCTGCCGGCAACGTACTGGCAACACGACTGACTGAAGATCCGAATACCACCGTGCTGCTGCTTGAGGCGGGCGGACCGGATTACCGCTTTGACTTCCGCACCCAGATGCCTGCCGCGCTGGCGTTCCCGCTGCAGGGCAAGCGCTACAACTGGGCGTATGAAACCGAGCCAGAGCCGTTTATGAACAACCGCCGCATGGAGTGCGGACGCGGTAAAGGGCTGGGCGGCTCATCGCTGATCAACGGCATGTGCTACGTGCGCGGTAACGCGATGGATCTCGACCACTGGGCGAAAGAGCCGGGTCTGGAGCACTGGAGCTATCTCAACTGCCTGCCCTACTACCGCAAGGCGGAGACGCGCGACGTAGGGCCGAATGACTACCATGGCGGCGACGGTCCGGTGAGCGTTACCACCTCCAAACCGGGCGTGAACCCGCTGTTTGAGGCGATGGTGGAAGCGGGCGTGCAGGCGGGCTACCCGCGCACGGACGATCTCAACGGCTATCAGCAGGAAGGCTTCGGCCCGATGGACCGCACGGTCACGCCGAAGGGCCGACGCGCCAGCACCGCGCGCGGCTATCTGGACCAGGCAAAGCAACGCCCGAACCTGACCATCCGTACCCACGCCATGACCGATCGCATCCTCTTTGAAGGCAAACGCGCGGTGGGCGTCGAGTGGCTGGAGGGCGAAAGCACTATCCCGTCGAAAGCAACGGCGAACAAAGAAGTGCTGCTGTGCGCGGGGGCGATTGCCTCTCCGCAGATCCTTCAGCGTTCCGGCGTGGGCAACGCTGAACTCCTGAAGCAGTTCGACATTCCGCTGGTGCATGACTTACCCGGCGTGGGTGAGAACCTGCAGGATCACCTGGAGATGTACCTCCAGTACGAATGCAAAGAGCCGGTCTCCCTCTACCCTGCCCTGCAGTGGTGGAACCAGCCGAAGATTGGCGCCGAGTGGCTGTTTGGCGGCACCGGCGTGGGCGCGAGCAACCACTTCGAAGCGGCCGGGTTTATCCGCAGCCGCGAGGAGTTCGCGTGGCCGAACATTCAGTACCACTTCCTGCCGGTGGCGATTAACTACAACGGTTCGAATGCGGTAAAAGAGCACGGCTTCCAGTGCCACGTCGGCTCCATGCGCTCGCCGAGCCGCGGCCACGTGCGCATCAAGTCGCGCGATCCGCATCAGCATCCGGCGATCCTGTTCAACTACATGTCTCACGAACAGGACTGGCAGGAGTTCCGCGACGCGATCCGTATCACCCGCGAGATCATGCACCAGCCTGCGCTGGACAAGTACCGCGGTCGCGAGATCAGCCCGGGCGTCGAGTGCCAGACCGACGAACAGCTGGACGAGTTCGTGCGCAACCACGCCGAAACCGCCTTCCACCCGTGCGGTACCTGTAAGATGGGCTATGACGAGATGGCGGTTGTCGACGGCGAAGGCCGCGTTCACGGGCTGGAAGGGCTGCGCGTGGTGGATGCGTCGATCATGCCGCAGATCATCACTGGTAACCTGAACGCCACCACCATCATGATTGGCGAGAAGATTGCAGACGCCATTCGCGGGCGCGAACCGCTGGCGAAGAGCACGGCCGCGTATTATGTCGCGAACGGGGCGCCGGTTCGCCGCTGAGGGTGCCCCCTCACCCTTACCCTCTCCCCACAGGGGAGAGGGAATAAACGTCTCCTAAATTTATTTTCATTTCCCTGCATCCAGTTTCCACCCTCCCTTCGTATATGGGTATGTGAGCAACCCCTTTGCTCCCCAATCCGAGGAATGATGATGAAAAAGCTAACCCGTGTTGCATTCGTAACCAGCGCTTTACTCTTCTGTGCAGGCGCATCAGCAGCCATGACGTCTGACACCGTGATGGTGGGCGGAGCGGCAATGTTCCCGAGCAAAAATATTGTTGAAAACGCCGTGAACTCGAAAGATCACACGACTCTGGTGGCCGCTGTCAAAGCTGCCGGACTGGTGGATACGCTGCAGAGCAAAGGACCGTTCACCGTGTTTGCGCCGACCAATGCGGCGTTTGCGAAATTACCCGCCGGTACGGTCGATAACCTGGTCAAACCCGAAAACAAAGCACTGCTAACCAGCATCCTGACCTATCACGTGGTTGCCGGTAATTACGATATGAAAGCGCTGGAGCAGAAAATTAAACAGGGTGGTGGTCGCGCGGAGCTGAAGACCGTTAACGGTCAGCCGCTGTGGATCATGAGCAACGGCCTGCACAATATTCAGCTTAAGGATGGTCAGGGCAATGTGGCAAACATCAGCACCTACGACGTTCATCAAAAAAATGGCGTTATCGATGTCATTGATACCGTTCTGATGCCTAAGTAGTTGTCTATACTTCGGAAGTGTGCCGTTGCCTTTCGGGAAAAACATGGATAACGCGCTGGCTGAACAGCAGCAGAAATTAATGCAGGCGGTCGCGAAAGGCGATCGCCGTGCATTTGAACAACTCTACCGACTCACCTCGCCGCATCTGTTTGCCGTCGCGCTGCGCATGTTGCGTGACCGGGCATGGGCAGAAGAGATCCTTCACGACTGTTTTCTCACGGTCTGGAGTAAAGCCGAAACCTATAACGCCGCCCTCAGTTCCCCGATGACCTGGCTTACGCATATTGTTCGCAATCGCTGTATTGACTGGCTGCGTTGCGGGCAAACCCGGGCAGCCGACCGCGAGACGCCGTATACCGACGCGCTTCTGCCGAGCGAGAATGACGAGCAGAACAACTGGCACGACGGTGTGCAGGCAGAACGGCTCAGGCATTGTCTCGAACATTTGAGTAGCGAGCAGCGCCAGAGCATTACGCTCGCCTACTATCAGGGGATGTCTCACAGCGATATTGCCGACTGGCTCCAGCAGCCTGTAGGCTCAGTGAAAAGCTGGATACGTCGCGCAATGGATCATCTCCGGGAGTGTGTGGGGCTATGAATAACGCAGAAAAACGCGACGACATGCTGGCAGCAGAATATGCCCTCGGCACCCTGCGGGGAGGCGCGCGGCTTCAGTTCCAGAAAAGGCTTGCCAATGAGCCCGCTCTGGCCGCCCGCGTAGCGTACTGGCAGGAAATGCTCAGCACGCTCGATAGCCATCTTGTCCCCATTCCTCCCCCTGAGTCGGTGTGGAAAAAAATTGCCCTCGAACTGCCGTCTAAACAGCCGTTGCGCAACCATCGACCTTACCTCGGCTGGATGGTGGCAGCCGGTCTTGCCGCCTTTAGCGTCGTGACGTGGTATTCCACCCGCGCGCCGACGCTCGCACCGCTGATGGTGCTCAACGATGCCCAACAGCACGGGCAGTGGGTCGTGAGTGCGGACAGCCGCCGTCAGCAGCTGAGTATTGCTCCTCTCGGACCTGCCGCCGTCCCGGCGCAGCACAGCCTGCAGCTTTGGCTGATTCCGACCGGACAGAACCCTGTCTCGCTGGGATTACTGCATAGCAACATACCGACGAAGGTGACCCTCAGGAACACAACGCTTCCTCCTGGCGCCACGATAGCGATAAGCCTTGAACCAGAGGGCGGATCACCCACAGGCTTGCCAACAGGCCCGGTGCTTTATAGTGGCAAAATCTAATCCTTAGGCCTTGTTCGCAGGGCCTCCAGCGTCACCCCATTTCTTTTTATACTATTCTCGCTTACATATAATAAATAAACGTTAGGCATGCAATCCGTTTAAATATTAAAAATATGATATTGACAGACTCTTCCACACTCCATTAAGTTTTAAATAGCCATCATTTTATTTCCGATACACAATATATCAAAAATCCGCGTTAATGAATTTGTCATTATTCATTAACACCTCCCTGCCTTTTATTTTTTGCATTACTCAACAGCGAGATAAGATCATGAATAACAGTGCATACAACGTTGTCGTTATCACCGGCGCCAGCAGCGGCATCGGTCAGGCCATTGCCCTGTATTTAGCGAATAAGGCCTTTTCGCTGGTGCTGGTGGCGCGCCGCCTCGACAGGATTAATGCCCTGGTGGATCAGATTATCCAGCAGGGCGGCAAGGCGATTGCCGTGAAGGCCGATGTCACCCGTCAGGAAGAGGTTCAGGCCGCCATCGATGCCGCTGTGACGGCCTACCAGCGCGTGGACGTATTGATCAATAACGCCGGTTACATGGCGATAGCCCCCATCAGCGAGCGCAAAACCGACGAGTGGGACAAGATGATTGATACTAACCTGAAGGGCGTGCTGTACGGCATTGCCGCGGCGTTACCGGTGTTCCAGCGTCAGGGTAGCGGACACTTTATTAACGTGGCTTCCGTTGCGGGTATCAAAGTGCTTGCCCCCGGCGGCGTCGTTTACAGCGCCACTAAATTTGCCGTTCGCGCCCTGAGCGAAGGGTTACGTCAGGAGGTGGGGAAAACTATCCGCACGACGCTTATTTCCCCCGGCGCCGTCGAAAGCGAACTGCAGTTCGGCAGTTCTGATAAAGACAGCCTGGCGTTTTTGCACGAATTCTATAAGCAGGCTATTCCGGCTGACGCCATTGCCCGAGCCGTTTTATTTGCCATTGAACAGCCTGGCGACGTTGATATTAATGAAATTGTGGTTCGTCCGACGCAGGAAGAATTTTAGCATGCCTTAAATAACGCTAAATGAGGTGTCATCATGATTAAATCATTAACGTCTATATCAGATTGAAATATGCGGACGGATGCCGATATTTTCCTTGAACTTCTGGAAAGAGAAGACGTAGAAAATATATTTGGTACTCCAGAAGAGCAGCGTGGTTGCCATTGCCGACGGCTATGCCAAAGCCTCGGCAAAACGGGCTTTATCAATTTGCATACCGCCAGCGGTCCTGGTCACGCCATGGGTGTCCAGTCCGGAGAAACCAACCTGATTGAAATTGCCATTTCCTCAGAGTAATTATCCGTTCCAGCTGTACCCTACATACAAGACTTATAACCTAAATGCCTCAAGCCGCTGAATCTGCCGCCCTTCTGCGTCAAAATTCTCCGCAGCCAGCCAGGCGCACAGCTCCGCGTTTCTTTGCGGCCATTCGCCATCAATAATGGAGAGCATATCGCTGTCGCGGTTACGCCCTTTGCGCACAAGTTTCTGACGCAGGCGACCTTCCCAGACAAAACCCAGCCGCTCCGCCGCATTGCGCGAGGCAATGTTCATTGAATCGCATTTCCATTCCAGTCGACGGTACTTATGCTCAAAGGCATTTTTCAGCAGCAGCCACACCGCCTCGGTACCCAAACGCGTGCCCTTCATTTTGCGCGACCAGGTGACATGCCCGATTTCCACCGAGCCGAGAAACCGCTCAATCGCCATGTAACTCACCAGCCCTACCGCCTGTTCAGTGCGTAAATCGATTACGGCAAAGGGCACCAGATCGTCATCCATCACCTTTCCCAGCACCCAGTGCGCAGTGGCCTCAACGCTTTCCGGCTGAGTGCTGGCAAGCCACGTCCAGTCACTGTCATCACCCAGCGCGTAGGCTTCGTATAAATCAGCCGAATGGCGATCGGTATCCAGCGGCTCCAGTCGGCAATACTGACCGGTAAGTGGGGTGCGGGTTAAGATCCGGGCGCATTTCCAGTCTGGAACAATATCGTTAACGGTTTGACCATGTTGATTGATTTCGGGCACGGCGGTGACTCCCTGAAAGGTAAGGAGTTTGTTATAGCAGGTTAAAAAGCGGACGAAAAGCAGCGCATTCTAATAGCCTTAGCGTATGCGTTATTCCCGGAAGGCATAAGCAAAGCTGAATTTCGACTTTGCGGAATGTCTTAGTCGACCTAACGTAGCGGAGCATAAAACAATCACAATAGAGTTATTTCAGGGATCGCTATGACAAAAAAACTGTTGCCGTTACTGGTGCTGGCCGCGCTCTCAAACGCAGTCCACGCCGCTACTCCGCCGAATACGCTGGTGGTTGCCCAGGGGCTTGATGACATCGTAAGCCTCGACCCGGCCGAAGCCAACGAGCTCTCCAGCATCCAGACCGTACCGAGCCTGTATCAGCGTCTGGTGCAACCGGACCGCGATAACCCGGAAAAAATCACGCCGATTCTGGCGGAAAGCTGGGAAGCCGACGCGGCAGCAAAAACCTTGACCATCAAGCTTAAGCCCGATGCGAAATTCGCTTCCGGAAACCCACTGCGCCCGGAAGACGTGATCTTCTCGTATACCCGCGCCGTGACGCTGAACAAATCCCCGGCGTTTATCCTCAACGTGCTGGGCTGGGACGCGAGCAACATCGCCAGCCAGCTGAAAAAAGTGGATGACCATACCCTCCAGCTTCACTGGACGGCGGACGTTAGCCCGTCGGTGGCGCTGAATATTCTCTCCACGCCGATTGCCTCCATCGTCGATGAAAAGCAGGTGGTGGCGAACGTGAAGGACAACGACTTCGGCAACGCCTGGCTGAAAATGCACTCGGCAGGCAGCGGCGCGTTCAAAATGCGCGTTTATCAGCCGCATCAAGCTATCGTGCTGGAAGCCAACGAATCGGCTCCCGGCGGCGCGCCGAAGCTTAAAAGCATCATCATTAAAAACGTTCCCGATCCGGCTTCCCGTCGCCTGCTGATCCAGCAGGGTGATGCCGACGTGGCGCGCGATCTGGGTGCAGACCAGATTAGCGCCCTGGAGGGCAAGCCGGGCGTGAAGGTGCTGAGCATTCCGTCCGCCGAGCAAAATTATCTGGTGTTTAACACCGGCAACAGCGCTAACCCGCTGCTCAACAACCCGGCGTTCTGGGAGGCTTCACGCTGGCTGGTTGATTATGAAGGCATTACCAAAAACCTGCTGAAAGGCCAGTATTTTGTGCATCAGAGCTTCCTGCCGGTCGGTCTGCCGGGCGCGCTGGAAGCGAATCCATTCACGTTTGACCCGGCTAAGGCGAAAGAAATTCTCGCCAAAGCGGGCATTAAAGACGCGCACTTCACGCTGGACGTGGAGAACAAGCCGCCGTTTATCACCATCGCCCAGTCCATGCAGGCGAGCTTTGCTCAGGGGGGCGTGAAGGTCGATCTGCTGCCCGCTGCCGGGAGCCAGGTCTATGCCCGCGTGCGCGCAAAGCAGCATCAGGCGGCGATTCGTCTGTGGATCCCGGACTACTTTGATGCGCACTCTAACGCCAGCGCCTTTGCGTGGAACGATGGCAAATCCAGTACCGTAGCCGGTCTGAACAGCTGGAAAATTCCCGAGCTTAACAAAGCCACGCTGGCGGCGGTTGCCGAGCCGGATCCGGCGAAACGTCTGGATCTGTACAAGAAAATGCAGGAACAGCTGCAACATAGCTCGCCGTATGTGTTCGTCGATCAGGGCAAAACCCAGATCGTGGTGCGCGATAACGTGAAGGGATATCAGCAGGGCTTGAACGCGGACATGGTCTGGTACGATCGCGTCACGAAGTAGCCTTTGTTGCCGGGTGGCGCTGCGCTTACCCGGCCTGTGTTCTCGGTTTTGTAGGCCGGGTAAGGCGAAGCCGCCACCCGGCATGAAGAGATTTCCCATGCCACATCTTTCCACCCGCGTGCTTCAGGCTCTGCTGACTCTGCTGCTCACGCTTTTCGGGCTGCTGCTCGTCACGTTTGCGCTCTCGGCATTTTCACCGGTCGATCGCGTGCTGCAGATCGTCGGCGATCACGCCAGCCAGTCCACCTACGATCAGGTTCGCCACCAGCTCGGGTTAGATCGCCCCCTGCCCGTGCAGTTCTGGCACTACCTGCAAGACCTTGCCCACGGTGATCTGGGCACTGCCAGCGCCACCGGCCAGCCGGTGTTGCAGGACTTGCTGCACGCTTTTCCCGCCACGCTCGAACTGGCTACGCTGGCCTTAATCATCGGCGCCGTGCTCGGCGTGATTGCCGGGGTGCTGTGCGCCCGCTATGCCGGTTCGCCGCTTGATTTAACGCTCAGAACGCTCACCCTGCTCGGCAACTCGGTGCCGATTTTCTGGCTTGGCCTGCTGATGCTGGCCCTGTTCTACGCGAAGCTGCAGTGGAGCGCGGGTCCCGGCAGGCTGGATGACATCTGGCAGTTCACCGTCGAACCACGCACCGGCTTTGCGCTGGTGGATACCTGGCTTTCTGGCGATCGCGAGGCGTTTCGCAATGCCCTCAGCCACCTTGTGCTGCCGGTGCTGCTGCTGGCCTATTACTCGCTCGCAAGCATTACCCGCCTGACGCGCTCCGCCTGTCTGAGCGAAATGAACAAAGAGTACATCCTGCTCGCTCGCGCCAAGGGGGCCGGGGAGATGACTATTCTGCTGCGCCACGTGCTGCCGAACATTCGCAGCACCCTGCTGACGGTGATTGCGCTGGCCTACACCAGCATGCTGGAAGGTGCGGTATTAACGGAAACCGTCTTCTCCTGGCCAGGCATCGGACGCTACCTCACCACCGCCCTGTTCGCCGGAGACACTACCGCCGTCATGGGCGGCACGCTGCTGATTGGCATCTGTTTTGTGCTGATCAATAACCTTACCGACCTGCTTGTGCAGGCAACCGATCCCAGGGTGCGCTGATGCCGTTTTATCTCTTTATACGTCGCCTGCGACGTTCTCCTGCCGCCTTTTGCGGGTTGATTGCCATCGTGCTGCTGATGGTGATCGCCCTGTTCGCCTCCTGGCTTGCACCGGTTGACCCGAACTGGCAGGACGCCGCCTCGCGCCTGCAGGCACCGAATAGCCAGCACTGGCTCGGCACCGACAGCTACGGGCGCGACCTGCTCTCGCGCCTGATTTACGGCACCCGTCCGGCGCTCGGGCTGGTGGCCTTAGTGACGGTCATTACCCTGCCCACCGGGCTGCTGGTGGGGATCCTGTCCGGCTACTACGGCGGCTGGATGGAGCGCCTCCTGATGCGCTTTACCGACGTGGTGATGTCGATGCCGCGCCTCATCCTTGCGTTCGCGTTTGTGGCGATGCTGGGCCCAGGGCTGGTCAACGGCGCGCTGGCGCTGGCCTTAACCACCTGGCCTGCTTATGCACGTCAGGCGCGAAGTGAAATTCAGCGTCTGCGCCACAGCGATTATCTGGCCGCTGCCGAGATGATGGGAATTCGCGGCCCGCGCCTGCTGGTCGGCCATATTCTGCCGCTGTGTCTGCCGTCTGCGATTGTGCGGCTGGCGCTGGATCTGGCCGGCATTATTCTGGCCGCCGCCGGGCTCGGTTTCCTCGGCCTTGGCGCCCGTCCGCCAATGGCTGAATGGGGGGCAATGATTGCTGACGGCATGCAGGTGATTTTCGACCAGTGGTGGATCGCCGCCATTCCCGGCGGAGCCATTCTGTTTGCCAGCCTGGCCTTTAACCTGCTAGGCGATGGCCTGCGTGACGTACTGGAGCCGCAACATGACTGAACACCGCGTTATCGTCGATGCGCTGAATATCGACTACCCCGCCGCACGCGTGGTCAACAACCTGAGCTTTACGCTTGGCAACGAGCGTCTGGCGCTGGTGGGTGAATCCGGCTCGGGTAAATCGATGTCTGCCCGCGCCCTGATGGGGCTGGTACGTAAGCCCGGCATGGTGAGCGCCCGGCAACTTAACGTGCTGGGCAACGATCTGCTGACCCTGAACGCCCGCCGCTGGCAAGCGCTGCGCGGCAACGGGATTGCGATGGTTTTGCAGGACCCGCGCTACGCGCTCAATCCGGTGAAAAGCGTTGCCGCTCAGCTTGACGAGGCGCTCACGCTGCATCAGCGCCTGCCCCGTTCAGAACGCGTGGCGCGCATTCACGACATCATTCGTGCTGTCGGACTGAGCGAACATGTGCTTCAGCGTTATCCCGGCGAACTTTCCGGCGGCATGGGCCAGCGGGTGATGATTGCGATTGCGCTCATCAACAACCCGCAGGTGCTGATTGCCGACGAACCGACCTCAGCGCTGGACGCTCGCCTGCGCAACCAGATCCTCGAACTGCTGGTGCAGCAGTGTGAAGCGCGCCAGATGGCGATGCTGTTAATCAGCCATGACCTGCCGCTGGTGGCGGAACACTGCGACCGCGTGCTGGTGATGTATCAGGGCGAAAAGGTAGATGAGATGGCGGCAAGCCAACTCCCTCAGGCAACGCATCCGTATACGCGCACCCTGTGGACCTGCAGGCCAAATGCCAATACCTTTGGGCAGATGCTGCCGACGCTCGACCGTTCGCAGCCGTGGAAGGAGGCGAACGATGGCGCTCGTTGAGGTTAACCAGGTTCAGGTCACCTTCGGGGAAAAGACGGCGGTCTCTGCCGCCAGCTTTACCATCGCGAAAGGCGAAACCTTCAGCCTGATCGGGGAATCCGGCTGCGGGAAATCGACCCTTCTGCGCGTGCTGGCGGGGCTGCAGCGCGAGTGGCGCGGGAACATTACGCTACTGGGAGAGACGTTAACGCCCGGGCGACGTTTTCAAGGCACGCTGCGTCGCAACGTGCAGATGGTGTTTCAGGATCCGTGGGCGTCTTTGCACCCGAACCACACCATTGCACGCACGCTGTCGGAGCCGTTGAACATCCATGGCGAAACGCAGATTGCGGAAAAGGTGGCGGATGCGCTTAAACAGGTGGGCCTGTCTGCCGATGCGGGGAAACGTTATCCGCACCAGCTTTCCGGCGGCCAGCGTCAGCGCGTGGCGATTGCCCGTGCCCTGCTGTTGCGCCCGCAGCTTCTGCTGCTGGATGAACCGACCTCGGCACTAGATATGTCCGTGCAGGCGGAAATTCTTAACCTGCTCAACCGCCTGAAAGCCGCCCACGACATGACCTATCTTCTGGTGAGCCACGATGCGGACGTGATTGCCCATATGTCCGACCGGGCGGCATTTATGGCACACGGGGAGATCCAGAAGGTGTTTGATCGGGAGGCGATGTTACGGGGCGAGCACAGGATGGGGTAAACGGGTGCGGCTGTGCCCGGTGGCGCGATGCTTACCGGGCCTACGTTTCGTGCCGCGTTGAGGGTTTTTCGTAGGCCGGGTAAGGCATCGCCGCCACCCGGCAACAAATCACTTCAGCAGCTTGACCGTAGCGTCAATGTCAATTTCATCTTCGGTAAAGATCAGCGTCGTGTTCTGGAAGGTCGTGATCGCCAGCTTCTTCACGGTGCGCATTTCACCCGATTTTACCTCGGATTTCGGTTTAATGCTGTTCATCAGCAGACCCACCGACAGCACCGCGTTTTCTTTGTCGATTTTGGTTTCAACCGGCTCTTCTTCGCTGAACACCACGAAGGATTTGATCGAGGTGAGCTTCACGCGCTCGCCCGCAATATAGAGGTGTTTACTCTCGGGGATCACCTTCACCGCATAGGCGGAAAGGCCTTTATTATTCGTCGTCGGTTCGAACGTCACCGCCGCATCTTTCTTAATCAGATCAGGGTTGGCGACCTTAATCACATGAAAATAGCGGTTATCGCCGTTTTCATCTTTGATAAATCCAAAGCCTTTATCTTTAAACCACGTTGTGATTGTTCCGTTCATCGCTGTTACCGCCTGTCAGATCGTAATGACTAAAGTTTTGCAGCGCGCAGTGTAATGCACAATGGCTAAGGAGACAAAAAAAAGCCCCTGCACGGGGGCAGGGGAAAACTCATGTCAGAGCTTATTAGTATTTAGTTGAACACCATCCCACCATCAATCAATAAGGATTGCCCGGTCATGTAATCAGAATCCGGCCCGGCGAGGTATGAAACGCAGGCGGCGACATCTTCCGGCTCGGACAAACGACCCAGCGTAATGCGTTTGGCAAAAGTTTCCGTCCCGTAGCCAAGCGGTTTGCCCGCCGCCTCGGAGACCTGACGGTCGATTTCTGCCCACATCGGCGTTTTGACGATGCCTGGGCAATAGGCGTTAACGGTGATGCCCAGCGGAGCAAGGTCTCGCGCTGCGGTCTGGGTTAAGCCGCGAACCGCGAACTTGCTGGAGCTGTACACGGCCAGTTCCGGGTTGCCGGTGTGGCCTGCCTGGGAGCAGGCGTTGATGATCTTCCCGCCGTGCCCCTCTTTGCGGAACGCGTCGATGGCAGCCTGAATACCCCAGATCACCCCTTTCACGTTGATGTTGTAGACCTTGTCGACAATCTCTGGCGTGATGGATTCGATAGGCGTGGACGGCGCAATCCCGGCGTTATTAACGATGACGTTAAATCCGCCCAGCGCGGTGCGCGCTTTTTCCACCGCCGCAAACACCTGCTCGCGGTCAGAGACATCCACCTTCACGGCGACGGCCTTGCCGCCGTTGCGGATGATTTCATCGGCGACGGCTCTTGCCGTCTCATCGTTATAGTCGGCAATGGCAACGGCAAAGCCATCCTTCACCAGGCGCAGCGCAATCGCTTTACCAATCCCCTGGCCTGAGCCGGTTACGAGAGCAACTTTTTGCATTTCTCTGTCCTTATATTGAGTCACAAAATCTGGCTGAGATGGAGCTGGCCCATCAGCAGCGGGTTATCGCTGTAGTCGACGGGAATGGCCACCACGGCCGGGCCATCGACATCCATCGCCGCGCGCAGCGTCGGTTCGAGCGCTTCAGCACTCTCCACGGCAAAGCCTTTCGCGCCGAAGGCATCGGCATAGACTTTGAAATCGACCGGGCCGAACTCGACGCCGGAAAGGCGCTGGTATTTTTTCTCTTCCTGGATCGCCACCATGTTGTAGGCGTTATCCACCCAGATGATGTGCAGCACGTTGGCGTTGAGGCGCACCGCGGTTTCCAGCTCCATGCTCGACTGCAGGAAGCCACCGTCACCGGAGACCGATACCACCTTGCGGCCCGGGTTCACCAGCCAGGCACCAATCGCCCACGGCAGGGCAACGCCCATGGTCTGCTGGCCGTTGGAGATCATTACCTGACGCGCGCGGAAGCTGTAAAGGTAGCGGGCGATCCAGATGTGGAAGCTGCCCATATCGACGGTCAGGGTCACGTCGTTATTGACGATGTCCTGCATGGCGCGCACGATGCGCAGCGGGTGCAGAGCAAACTGGTTGAGCGAGGCGCCGCGACGATCGAGCAGATCCCGCTGATGCTGACGATCGACCAGGATTTCAGAGGCGCGCTGGCTCAGCTCCAGCTTATGCTCGATCCGGCTGGCAAGCAGGTTCAGCGTTCCGGCGATATCCCCCACCAGCTCAAGATCCGGCACGTAGTTACGCTCTTCATAGGCAGGCAGCACGTCAATGTGCACCAGTGTGGCGTCGCCGCTGTTCCACATAGACGGCTCGTACTCCACCGGGCTGTAGCCGATGCAGATAATCAGATCCGCCAGATGCAGTAGTCGGTCGCCCGCCTGGTTATTGAACAGGCCGACGCGTCCGGCAAAGCGGGTAAAGTTCTCCTGGTTCACCGCCCCGGCGGCCTGATAGGTGCTGGTGACAGGGATACGGCTTTTCTCCAGCAGCTTACGCAGGGCATCGCTGTTCGCGGGCTGGCTGGCCATCAGGCCAAGTAAAATGACCGGGTTTTTAGCGTTTTCGATAAGCTTCGCCACGTCGTTAATCGCAGACTCCGGTGCCGGACCCATCAGCGTCGCACCGCTGGCGGGTAAAATCGTCCCCGTCGCAGGCTGGTCGACGATATCCTGCGGCAGGCTGACGAACGCGCCCCCCGGCCTGCCGTGCTCGGCGGCGCGAAACGCGTTCGATACCACCTCGGCAATCGCGTCCGGCGAGCTGACTTCGACGGCATATTTGGTCACCGGGCTGAACATGGCGACGGTGTCCATGCTCTGGTGCACCAGCTTCGCTTTATCCGCGCGTTTGACCGCCCCGCCCAGGGCGACCACCGGATCGCCCTCGCTGTTGGCGGTGGCAATGCCGGTGATCAGATTGGAACAGCCGGGGCCGGAGGTCACCAGCGCCACCCCGGCTTTACCGGTCAACCGCCCTACCGCTGCCGCCATAAACGCCGCATTCGCTTCGTGACGCACGGGTATGATCTCGATGGAGGAGTCCAGCAGGGAGTCAAACACTTTGTCGATTTTCGCCCCCGGGATCCCGAATACCTGCTTCACGCCCTGCGCTTCCAGCTGGCCGACAACCATATCGGCGCCATGCGCCCACTGACGTGACTGTTTCTCACTGTTCACGGTAGTTCTCCTGTTAGTTTTCGACGGAACGGATCGCGGCATCCAGATTGCTCGGGTGAAGGTTGGCCTGTAAGAACGCGCTGTCGGCGGGCAGGTCAATCATGAGCTTGTGAATTTCGCCGAAGGTGAGCACACCACTCTCAAGCTGATAGTCGAGCAGGTGTCCCCCGCCCTGACGGTCGTCAGTAATAAAATGCTCGTGATAACCGGCCACGTTAATGCCCTGCATATGCTGCGGGGTGCGGAACCCGACCAGCACGCCCTCGCGCTGGTTGAAGCGGAACACCGGCTGGTCATCCAGCACGTCGGTCATCGCCCGGTACGGCGGCGTCTGGCGCGGTACGGTGCGGGTGTGGGCGTGGCGGAAATTACCGTCGATACGCAACGCACAGAACAGGTTATCGGACGGGATTTGCTGGTCGATCACATCGTGGATCTGCTGACGGCTGACCGGCGTATCAAAGGTTTTACGGTACTGCGGCTGAAACCAGGTCATCACCGCGAACGGCGTTTTCTGTTCCGGCTTCGCAGCCCGGGCGCTGCCGTCGGCACGCAGCTGGTATACCTGGCTGCTGAAGGCAATCATTTCGCCATCCAGTTCGTTGAACGTACCCAGGCCAAAATCACCGTGTGCCAGCAGATCGGCGATGGTGGTCTCACCTTCGTAGACGCCGCTTAGCAGGGCGCTCATTAGCGATGTTTGATAGATCACGCTGTCAGGATGCTGGGCGGAGAACCCACGCAGGGTCTCGCACAAGCTGGCCTCACAGTCGCAGGCAGATGAATGCATCATCATGCTCGTCCTCTTCAACTTTATTTAGAAAGGTTAAATAAATGTTGACCCGATTCAGCAGAGAGTTCCAATATAGAAACCATGCTGGTTTGAGACGTTTTAGATATGGAACTTCGTTATCTGCGGTATTTTGTCGCGGTTGCACGCGAGCGACACTTCACCAAAGCAGCCAAAGCGCTGGGCATTTCACAGCCACCTCTGAGTCAGCAGATCAAACGGCTCGAAGAGGAAGTGGGCACCCCGCTGTTCAGGCGTCTGACGCGAGGCGTAGAGCTGACCGAGGCGGGAGAAGCCTTCTATGAGGACGCCTGTAAGATCCTGGCGCTGAGCGACGCCGCGCTGGAGAAAGCGCGCGGCATCGCGCGCGGGCTGAACGGCAGCCTGTCGATAGGCATCACCAGCTCCGACGCTTTTCATCCTCAGATTTTCGCGCTAATCCGTCAGTTTCAGGTGCAGAACATGGCGGTGCAGGTTCATCAGGTAGAAGCCAATATGTCGTCGCTGACGACGATGCTGGCGGACGGTGAACTGGATATCGCCTTCGTGCGCCTGCCGTGCGAAAGCAGCAAGATGTTTGAAATCAAAATTCTCGACCGCGAGCCGATGGTGGTGGCGCTGCATCGCGACCATCCGCTGGCGGAGAGCGATTCGCTGGCCTTAGAGCAGCTGCGGGATACACCGGTGGTGCTGTTCCCGCAGGAGGTCGCGCCGGGATTGTATGACCGGGTTTACAGCTACTGCGAGCGGGCCGGAATCGACGTGCAGCATGCGCTGCAGGCGTCACAGCTTTCATCTTCGCTGAGCATGGTTTCCGCGGGCGGCGGATTCGCGCTGGTGCCGAAATCGATGGCGGCCATTTCTCCGCCGAATGTCACCTATCATGCGTTGAACTCACCGGAACTTTATACCGATATCGCGCTCTGCTGGCGTCGGTTTGAGCGTTCGCGGACAGTGAAGCGGTTTTTGACGATGATGAGTGAGGGGTAGCGGCTGTATAGGTTTTTGTAGGCCGGGTAAGGCGTAGCCACCACCCGGCAACATAGACTCCGTCGTTAAATCCAGACGTCGTTTTCTGCGGTGCGATCCCCGCCTTCGTGTCCGGTATTCAGGACCCCACAAGGTTCTATCATCATCATTTTTACCGTTGTTTCAGCAGACGTTTTATGTTCAACGCCTTTTGGCACAACGTACATTTCCCCTGGATTGACGAGCACATGTCCGTCACGAAAATCAATACGTAACACACCCTCAACTACGATGAATGCTTCATCGGTTTCCGGGTGCGCGTGCCATATAAAATCACCCGATATTTTGACGATTTTAAACTGATAGTCGTTCATCTGGGCGATGACTTTCGGCTGCCAGTGTGCGTCGAAGAGAGAAAACTTATTTTCCAGATTAACAGGTTGATACATGGTGACATTCCCTATGGTTGAGAAACGTCCAGGATAGAATAAGGTCGGAGTGCCGGTCTTGAACGATCGTGCAAGTCAGGCAGGGTTACCTTTGATGAATTTTTGCCAACGCCCCGGTGACATACCCAACGTTTTGATGAACTGACGAGTCATGTGGCTTTGATCTGAAAATCCCGAAGCAACGGCAGCCTCAGCAAGCGACAGGCCCGCCTGAATCAGGCGCCGACAGTACTCAAGACGACGCATGGTCACATAGCGATAAGGACTCGTTCCATAAAGCGCACGGAAGTCCCGACTCAGGCTCCAGCGATCTCTGCCACTTACGGCGGATAAGGTATCCAGCGTAATGTTCTGAATGAATTCAGTGTGTATATATTCGCGCGCGCGTTCTGCGGAGTGATAATCCACGCAATTCCGGCGAAAACGTTGCCCTCCCACAACGGCCAGCGTGTGGGCGAGATCGTAGAGCGCATCGTCTTCTTCCAGCGTATCGAAAGATTCTTCTGGCGCTTTTAACAGCGGTTCGGTCGCTGCAAAAAGCCGGGGATCGGATGAAATGCCGCCGGGAATAAACGGCAAAGGCTTTCCGCCCAGGATTTTTTGAATTAACGCCGGATCGATATACAGCATCCGATACTGGAATCCGTCGTTCGTTCCCGCCTCTCCGTCATGTATTTCGTCAGGGTGCAGGACCATTGTCCCGCCCGGCAAGCTATGTTGTTTACTCCCCCGATAGTGAAAACTCTGCACCCCGGATAAGGTCCGTCCTATGGCGTAAGTGTCATGACGATGCGGCTCATAGCCATGTCCGCTGAAATACGCCTCTATGCGCTCTATTTTTCCGGGTTGTTGCGCCAGTCTGACCCAGTCTTTGTTGGCTTTTGCATTCGACATAGCTGACACCTGATGCCCAGTGAGGGTGAAACAACACCATAAACGCATCGAGTGGAGTTTGGAAAGTCGTTGTAGGCATCGCGGGGTCGGAGAGCACCCTCTCAGCGCAGGGCAATCAGATGCAGAGTGACAGGATGCTAACGCATCCTGGCTCCCCATCCTCACTAGACTCCTGCTTCAGGCATTACTCCATGCGGCGGAATACGCAGAACTAGACTTTCGCCTCCGCACGCATTGCGGCCTGCACTGCGGGGCGGGTACTGATTTTTTCTCTGAATGCCAGTAGTGCTGGCCAGTCGTTCAGTTCAATTGAGAAGAACGTGCACCATCCCAGCACGGTGAAAAGATAGGCATCCGCCACGCTGAACGACGAGCCTGTCAGATAAGCGTTTGCGGAAAGCGTCTCCTGAAGAAAACAGAACCGCCTGAACAGCTTCTCACGAAAAATGGATTTGACCTCTTCGGGCAGTTGGCGGTTAAAAAGAGGTGCCGATCCCGCGTGTATTTCGCTGGTGATAAAGTTAAGCCATTCCTGAAGCCGCACTCGCTCCCAGCTGTCTGCTCGCGGTGCCAGCCCGCTTTCTGGCTTGAGGTCTGCAAGATACTGCAAAATGGCTGGCCCCTCGGTCAGGATTTTCCCGTCATCCAGTTCAAGCGCGGCGACATAACCTTTGGGGTTGATGGTCAGGAAGTCGCGCCCGTCAGCGGTAAGCTTGCTTCTGTTATCTACTTTAACCAGTTCGAACTCAATCGCCAGTTCGCGAAGCACAATATGGGGTGAAAGTGAACAGGTGTCCGGGGCGTAATAGAGTTTCATAATCTCTCCGTTAAAGCTGTGAGGGGTGACACTTCGGTTTGAATACACTGTGCTTAAAGCCGCCTTCGCTGTAAAATTAATGATCCATAAATAAGCCATTAGCTGAGCTACTGATAAATATGATGAATCTTTTACACTGGCGCTTACTGGTTGCCGTGGCCGATGCCAGTAATATTTCGCGTGCCGCTGAAGAGGTCGGCATGACGCAATCGGGTGCCAGCCAGGCGATCGCTCAGTTAGAGGCTTCATTAGGATTTGCGGTATTCACGCGTGAGCGACGCCACGTCGGCGTGACTGCCCAGGGTGAACGGGTGGTCAAAGAAGCAAGGAGCATGCTGGCGCGGCTGGACGCCATCCGCGTACTGGCGGATAAGAGCCGGGGGCTGAGTGGCGGGCGCATTCGTCTTGCCAGTTTTCCCTCGGTGACAGCCACATTTTTGCCAGGACTGCTGCGCGACTTTAAGCGCCTGCATCCTGAAATTGAGGTGGTCGTACTCGAAGGAACGGACCAGGAGGTCGAAGAGTGGCTGGCGGCAGATACGGTTGATGTGGGTGTGGTCATGAACCCTGTTCCCGGACGTGCTGAAGCGATCTTAGGACAAGATGCATGGGTCGCGGTGTTGTCGGCCAGTCACCGTCAGGCTCGCTATGTACGTTCGCGCGGCATCACGCTTGAGGAACTGGCGGACCAGCCCTTCGTGCTCGCCACGGGCGGTTGTGCCGTCAACGGAGAAAGCCTGATGGAACAGGCTGGTTTGCAGCTGTCTGATGTACGTGTGACCGTCCGCGACTGGATCAGCGCCTGCTTGCTGGTACGCGAAGGCATGGGCGTCACGCTGATACCAGAATCCGCCCTGCCTGGTGAATTACGCGGGTTGTGCGTCGTGCCCGTGACGCCTTCACTCTGCCGGGAATTTGGGCTGGTTTGTTCGGCGGCGGGAAAATCTTCCCAGGCAACGCAGGCGTTATTAGAAGGGTTGCTCAAAATGAAAAGATCTGCGTGAAGGCGTAACCGCGGTGCAAACAGTTCCCGGCGGCGCTGCGCTTGCGCGGGCCCACGGTTCGTGTCGCGGGTAAGCTGATTGGCGGCGTTGTAGGCCGGGTAAGGCGTAGCCGCCACCCGGCAATGCCCTTCTGGAAGCCGCCTCGCAAACCTGCAAGCAACCTTATGTAATTCAGGTGTATCGCTTTTCTTCCCTTCTTCACGGTCGTAAAGTGCCTGCGTTGCGGCACATCCGTAACCGGGCGTAGGAACCCGTTAGCATAACATGACTTATTTTGGACAATTAGGATGCTAAATGGCTACTACCCCTGAAGTTTCTTACGCGTTCTGTGAAGAAAGCGCAGTTCATCACCTTATCAATACTACAATTTCCGATTCTGCGGATCTCTTTGAATTGGTCGATACCTGTACCGCGTATGTCAGCGTGCTGGTGGACACTGACGACGCGGTGACGGTTAAAACGCTCTGCAAGCGATTGCTGGCTGCGTTGAAGCGGCTGCGGGAGTGCTGTGATGCTGAACTGCCGTCGTATCTGGTTGAACAGTTAATAGCAGGGGAAAAGATGACCTCCTGCGTGCCGGACTGCTGGCAGGAGACGACGCTGCAAGTGGACTATGCGGTGGCGTTAACGCTGGCGGTGATGGGCGAGACACTGCCTGCAAGCGTGGCGAAAGAACTCGTCGGACTGCTGCATGATATGGTCTGGCTGCTGGCGGAGTTTGTGAAGAAGCCTTATATTACGGCGCATTGAGGCGGGTGATGAAGGGCCGGGTTCTGCTTGATGAAAAACAGGATGTCGTCCTTACGCAAAATGCAATTTTGTTTGTTGAATGTCTGATAAGAGCGAGAAACGGACGTTGATTAGATTATGGGGCTAGTGAACATCGAGAAATATACCCAAAATCATGCTCGTTGATTTTGGGCTTTGGATACCTTTCACATCAATATAAACCGCTTCCAGGCCGCAAATATAACTGCTTCAGAAGATTAATTTATCCTGCTTTTTTGTCCGCAACCCGTTAATAATACCTAAAAATGCAAGCCCAACGGGAACAAGGGATCCCCACAGGACGGCGTTCCAGCCGTAGAGACTGAGCAGGGCCCCTGAAGAAAATGACCCAACAATCATCACCCCAAACACCACAAAATCGTTCAGGGACTGGACCTGGGTTTTCTCTTCGGGTCGGTGATATTCAATGATCTTCGCCGATGCGCCGGTGAAGCCAAAGTTCCAGCCCAGACCCAGCAATATTAACGACAGCCAGTAGTGGAAAATATCGGTTCCACCGAGTCCGGCCAGCACAGAGCATGCCGTGATAAGCAGACCCGCAGCGGCGATACGCATAGCCCCAAAGCGGTTAATTAATTTACCGGTGAAAAAACCGGGACCGTACATGGCAATAACATGCCACTGGATACCGAGATTTGACGCCTGCTGAGAAATGCCGTGCATGTGCATCGAGAGTGGTGCTGCCGTCATCAGGAAGTTCATCACCATATAGGTTACCGCACCGCTGAATACGGTTCTGGCAAACCCCGGCTGTCGGACTATTACGCTCAGAGGTCGTCCACCTGTTCCAACCGTGCTGACGGAATCTATCGTTTTCACGCCTTTAAGAATGAACGCTGATATAACGGCCACGAGCGCCTGGGCGATGAACGTGACGGCAAAGGTATGAGGCGGCCAGAGGTGCATCGTTCCGGAAACCAGCATAGGACCAACCACGCCAGCTATCACTCCTCCCCCCATAACCAGCGACAGGGCCCGGGCCCGGCGTTCGGGCGTAACGCCATCCGTTGCGGCAAAACGAAAGCTTAGCGCGACCGCCGCATAGGCACCGCCCATAAATGCAGCAATGCAGAACAGCAGGAATGAGCCGATGAAGACGGCCAGAGCAGCCGTCAGGCCGGTGATGACGCCTGCTCCGGTGCCGACCATAAAGGCAGTTTTACGACCATTTTTCCGCGCCAATGAGCCTAACGGCAGAATGCAGGCTGCCATCCCCAGAACAAACATGGTGATGGGCAGCGTGGCCAGTGAGTTGCTGGGTGCAATCGCGTTACCCACAATTGCCCCTGTGGCATAAAAGACGACGGAGTTAGCACCGGCGAGAGCCTGTGCGGCCGACAGGCGTATAATATTATTTTTCTGATCTGCAACGGGCAGGAAATGTTCTGCGGACATGTGATTAATTATCCTGATTCATGGTGAGCACTATCCGGTATCGCGCCAGACCCTGCTTCACTCTGCTGAGCGCCTCATTTGCCCTTTCAAATGGCAGCAGTTCAGTGACAGGCAACGTCTGAAAGAGGTGGCTGAACTGTAGTGCGCGCTCGGTTTGCGCCGGTGTGCTGACGAAGGATCCTGTCAGGGTGCGTTCAGCGCCGATCATCATACCCGGCGCGACCTGCACCGGCGTTTGTCCGGTACCCAGCAGGATCCCTTTTCCCCGGGGAGCGAGGGCGGACAGAAGGGCTGATACCGTTTCTGAAGCCGGTGCCGTTGCCACAATAAAATCCACACCGCCGTCATTTTTCAGACGTTCTGATGCGCTTTCCTTAAGTGTATCGATGTAGTGATGCGCACCCAGCTCAATGGCCGCTCGTTCTTTTTCATTACCCCGCGCAATTACGGTCACCTCAAAGCCCATTTTACGGGCGTACTGAACGGCCATGTGGCCAAGGCCACCCATTCCGAGAACCGCCACTCTGTCACCCGCTCTGGCGCCAGAATTACGCAGTGCGTTGAAGGTTGCGGTACCGGCGCAAAGGATCGGCGCTGCATGTACGGAAGAGAGCGCGGAGGGGATGGCTATCAGCGCGGTATGCCGCATGACAACGTACTCTGCGTAGCCGCCATCGCAGCTGAGTCCTGGCGTAAGCTGGTTTTCACAGAGGTGAAAAAGCCCGCTGCGACAGGGTTTGCAGTGCTGACAGTATCCCCCCAGACGCCCGATGCCAACCCGCTGACCGGTTTGCCAGATATCGGGTACCCTGTTCCCCTTCCGGGCAATAAATCCGACAATTTCATGTCCCGGTATACGGCCGGGCTGGCCCGCCTGCGGCGCTTTTTCCGCGTCCCGGAGATCGGCACCGCATACGCCGCATGCTTCAATTCTGATGAGCACCTCATCCGGGCCTGGAGCGGGTACCGGCCGCTCTGTCATTTCCAGCACCCCGGGGGCAACGATCTGCATAGCGTGATATTTTTTATTCATATATTGCACCGGAAAAATTAGGGATATCAGATGGCAAGGGCGACGAGAAAACGGGATACCATGTTATAGGCGGCGACAGTGGCAACCGCTTCCACGGTCTCTTTTTCACCTAACAGGCTTTTCAGCGCCCCGATGATGTTCTCCTCAACCACGACGTTCCGTGTGGACTGGTCCGCAAGATGTATCAGCAACGTTTCGGTGTCATTAAAGATGTGTGGCACGGAGGATAACCGCAGGGCTTCTGCTTTTTCAGCCGTTCCGCCTGCATCCAGATAGGCAGGGTAATGCACGTTCCATTCAAATTCTGCTTTATTCAGCCAGGCAACACGCAGCATGATCAGTTCCCGATATTCAAGGCTGAACGAAAATTCCTGACGTACCCGTACCATCAGTTCGTTCCAGCCCGTGGCCATGGGGGCACTCTTCAGTAATACCCGGTCAATAGCTATCAGTTTTCCGCCGGGCCGACGGGCCTTTATCGCGTTGAGAAGATTGGCGTCAACGGGCTCTTCATCCTGCCAGGGGGTTACTCTTGGTGTGGTCATATCATTTTTTCCTGTTGAACAAAACAATCCAGCCGCGTCAGCTCAGTATTAAGTCACCTTCGATCAGCATATTCTGGGCCAGTAACCACCGGTTCAGGGAGGAGTCAATCACCCGCTGATGGACCCCTTCAAACTGATGCACCGTGCCGCTACCGCTTACGTGGATGACATACACAAGCCTGCCGGAGGCATCCTCTGCAGGTCTGTCACCGGAGGCAGGTATACCCTTCGGAAGGTGCCCGTCAGTGTGAATTTCAAGATGCGTAAGGGCGAGACCTTCAGCCCTGGCTTCGAGAATAAAGGCGGCCATTATGCAGGCGTTAAACGCAGCGAGCATCAGCTCCTGGGGGTCAGGAGCCAGCCCTTCTCCACCCAGCGAAACCGGTTCATCGGAATCGATAACATGACTTTGCAGGGCAGACGGAGCGTTGTCTGCGGAAAAGGACTGGCAGAGCGTCCGGCTGGCCATGCCCCCCTGCCACGAGGTGACAAGGTCATAATGCGCAGTCTGGATTTGCATAATTACTCCAGTGCCGCACGCGGGTGAGCGCGTGCGGCATGGTTATCAGGCGTTACGGCCAGCCATCACACCGCCATCAATATCCCAGATAGCGCCGGTGACCCAGCCTGTCTTGTCAGAAAGCAGGAAAGCAACGGTTTCCGCGATATCGACCGGGGTACCCACGCGGCCGATCGGGTGGAAGCTGTCAAAGCTGTTCATCACGTCCTTCACGTCGTCTTTCGGAATGAAGCCTTCGTAAATCGGCGTGTGAACAACGGCCGGAGACACCGCATTCACGCGGATCCCTTTTTCACCCAGCTCAATGGCCAGGTTTTTGGTCAGCGCGTGCAGACCCGCTTTCGCCATTGAGTAAGCTGAAGACGGCGTGGCGCCGATGGCCTGCTGTGCCCACATGGAGCCGATATTAACGATGGAGCCTTTAATGCCGGCCTCGATCATATTGCGCACCACGTCACGGGTAATAAAGAATGTCGCGCGGTTAATGCTCATATACATGTCATAGTCTGACGCTTCATGCTCGGTGAACGGTTTCGGGAAAAATACGCCAGCCGCATTGACCAGCAGGCTGATATCTTTGTGTTCGGCGTTAATGGTGTTCACCACGTGCTGCATACCTTCTTCTTTCATCAGGTCGGCAACGATGATAGAAACCTGACCATCAGCAGCCAGCGCCTGGCGGGCCTGCTCGGCTTTGTCCTGGCGATTGCCAACCAGCACAACGCTGCCACCGTTTTTCAGAACCAGCTTCGCCGTTTCGAAGCCCATACCGCTTGTACCACCGACCACTAACAGTTTTTTACCGGCAAAAGATGCGTTCATCGCTAACCTCTTTGAATTCATATGGTTGTCATTGATGAAAAGCCGCGCTCCTCATCGTGTGAAATCAGAATGCCACCCGGGCCCCTGATTGACGACTGAGAAGAAATTGCGACTCAGGAAAGAAAATCTTTCTCGCTGGCGTATACTGAGGAAAATTATGAATCAGGATGACCACAATGCGATCGCTAAACCGACTTAAATGGCTGCACGCTTTTGAAGCCACCGCCAGGCATGGCAGCTTTACCGGCGCGGCTCAGGAACTGGGCGTTACGCCCGCCGCAGTAGGCCAGCTGGTGCGCTCGCTGGAAGACTGGGTCGGGCACCCGCTTCTTCACCGCACCCGCTCAGGAAAAGAGCGGCTGACGCTGGTTGACGAAGCGCAGGAGGCACTCCAGGACATCACGCAGGGGCTCGACAAACTGGAAACCGGATTAAACAAGCTTCGTGGTCGCCGGTCGCGCTCGGTGGTGGTGGTGACGGCTTCGCAGGTACTGATGATGAACTGGCTGATGGACCGTCTGAACCGGTTTGCGGAATCCCATGAGAATATCGATTTGCGGCTTAACGTGACGGAAAAACTGATGGACGTGTCGCACGGCGAGGCGGATATCGGTATTCGCTGCGGCCAGGGCGACTGGCCAGGCGTGAATAAAACCTGGCTGATGGATGAGGAAGCGGTACTGATCTGCAGTCCACACCTGGTGCCGTCCGGGAAAATGGCCTGCAGTGAATGGCTCGCCACACAAAAACTCATTCATGATGACACGCCCCACCCGGGGGCTGATTTTCCGTCATGGAATGATGTCCTGATGGAGGTCGGTGCCCCCGAAGCGCTGGAAAGCGGGCTGCATATTAACTCCACCTCAGCTGTGATCCTGTCGGCCCTGAGCGGCAGGGGCGTGGCCATCGTGCGATACGCTCTGGTGAAAAAACTTATCGAAACCGGACAGCTGGTTCAGCTGCATCCTGACCATCGGTGGCCGCTAAAGTGGTCTTATTATGTGGTGACCCCGCAGCAAAAAGTCATGCGTGATGAAGTGAAAGTTTTCCACGACTGGCTTCTTCAGGATGTCGTCTCGGATCCTTCATAAACTGCCCACTCAGGCATTACGCTGCTCCTGCAATCACGCTGGGCGCGTAATGCTTATTCCCTGCCAAACCACGACATAGAATTTCTTCTCTGCTCCGCAAGATTATCTGATTTGTTGAAGCTGTCTGGCTTTCTGATAATCGCCCTCAACGAAAGGTAATACAGGCCGGGTTTTTAAACGGGCGTGTTACCTCAACCCTGAGCGAAGGAGAGAACGATGGCTTATCTGCAAATCCCCCTGGATATCAGTAATGAAAACCGTGCGGCAGCCGCGGGGGTATACCAGAAATACAAAACCCCGTTTCTGACCACCATCGAGGGTGCCACCTCTAAAGAGCTGCTTGTCCGTGATGAGGATGTCCAGGTGCTGCACGGCTTTACGACTGTAGCGCAGGCATACCTTGACAGTCCGCTGTTCACGCAGGATGTCGTTGCAGGATTAAAACCCTATTTAAACAGCGCACCTGACGTACGTATTTTCGACGTCATGGAATGACTTTTCTGAAACAAACAACAACCGGAGTTTTCAATGTTCTTAAACTGGAATGAATATCGCAGTGGCCTGCTTGCCACCATCGGCAAATTTGCCAAACTGCAGCCAGAGTTTATGAAAGGCTTTCAGCAAATGGATAAGGGGGCGTCAGAAAACAAGCACCTCGATCCCAAAACCCATGAACTGATTGCCCTGGCGGTGGCCGTCACCACCCGCTGCGACGGTTGCCTGGCCGTACACGTGGACGCTGCGGTCAAGCACGGTGCCACGCGCGAAGAGATCGCCGAAGCGCTGGCCGTTGCCATTAACCTGAATACCGGCGCAGCGTTGACGTACACCGCGCGTGCTCTGGATGTGTACGATAATCTGCCGAACAAATAGGCCTTAGACGGCCCCCTGTGGGCCGTCTAATCACTGACTATGATGTTACTGAATTCTGATTTTTCGCAGCGTGCGATCGTCACCCCGGATGATTATCAGTGGATACCTTCTCCCCAGCCCGGCGTTGAACGCTTGATGCTTGACCGGATTGGTCTCGAGCAGGCCCGCGCAACCAGCCTTGTCAGGTATGCGCCCGGATCCAAATTTCCCGCACACAGCCATCCCGGCGGAGAAGAGATTCTGGTGCTCGACGGTATTTTTACCGAAAACGGGGTCGACTATCCTGCCGGCTGGTATCTGCGCAGCCCGGACGGTTCTTCTCACCAGCCCTCAAGTCGCGACGGTACAACCATTTTCGTCAAGCTGCGCCAGATGTCTGCCGATGAGCGCCAGCCGGTCAGGATAAATACGCAGGAGGCAGCTAACTGGCACGGTCAGCCGCAAAGACAAGTCTGCCCTTTATTCTCCGGTGCTTCAGAAACCGTTCAGCTTCAGAAGCTTGCTCCGGGCGAGCGGATCTTCTGTGCACCGCTTGTTGGCGGAGCAGAGATCCTTCTTCTGCAGGGGGAACTCCATGCGCCGGAAGGTTGCTATGGGGCAGGAAGCTGGCTGCGGTTTCCACCGGGTGATATGCCAGCTCTGATAGCCACCGCCTCTGGCGCACTTTTTTATCTGAAAACGGGACATCTCAGCCCGACAACCCTGACCGGAGCGACATTATGAAGCAGAGCGCTGTTATCATTGGTGCGGGCATAAGCGGCCTTTATGCCGCCACGCTGCTTGAAAAAGCGGGTGTTGATTATGTGATCCTTGAGGCTCGTGACAGAACGGGCGGGCGCGTGCTGTCTGGCCTGGAACTGGCGGGCACCTCCGCTGGCATTCATGTAGATATGGGAGCAGCGTGGTTCTGGCCTGATATTCAACCGGACTTCGCGCAACTGATCGAGCGGCTTAATCTTCCGGTAATGTCGCACGGCCGTCCGGGTGACATGCTCTACGAACGCCAGCTGGATTCGCCCCCGAACGCTACCCGGCATGGGAGAGCTCCCCGGCGTCTTTCAGGCTTAAGGGAGGAATGCAGGCGCTGACGGCGGCACTTAAAAGTCAGATCCCGGCTGAGAAGATTAAAATCGGCCATCAGGTGGTGGCGGTTTCCCGGGCTGGCAAGGAAGTGCAGATCCATACCCGGTCCGAAGGCAGTAAAAAAGCCGTATTTTCCGGTGAGCATGTCTTCCTCGCTTTGCCTCCTGCCCTGGCAGCTAAAATAGATTTCAGACCGGCGATGCCGGAACAGGTACTGTCAAACTGGCGGAAAATCCCGACATGGATGGCTCCCCATGCAAAATATGTCGCTGTATATAAAACAGACATATTGCATGAGCGGCAGCTTTCAGGGAATGCAGGAAGCCGCGTGGGGCCAATGGTACGTTCAACGTTTAGAAAGAGCGAGAAACAGCGCCGGCCGTTAAGAGCGCATCTATGGAAGAACGCGCCATCAAGTTAGCCAGGCAAAAAGCGCACTATAAGCTGCACAATGCCGAACATAAGGTATATGAAGGCTACAGGGATTTTTTACGCCGCCAGATCGCCGCTACGGCCGTTTCCTGACGATCTGCGAGGCGGCAACTACTAACGCACCAAAACAGCATCAGATTACAACTGCGCTGCTTAATTAATATTCAAAAAAGTGAGCGGCGCGTTAAAAAGCTTGGGATAAACTGCCTTTTTTTAGGATAACTGGGATAAACTCAGTTTTATAAGTAATTGATAATATTGTTTTATTTTGAGGTTATCCCGTTATCCCAAGAAGAACGGTACTTTTCTGCTTATATAGAAAATTGAGGAAGACAGGGTAGATGAGTCATCTTCACATAAGAAATTAATGATTTACCATGAGAGGATGATTTTCATTTAAGAAAACTACATGATGAAACCGACTTTTAATCAATTAATAAGCTTTTGTACTGTGGCAGAAGTGGGGAACATTGGTCGTGCGGCGGAGAGGCTGAGCATTTCACAGCCTCCCTTGAGCAGGCAGATCGCACAGCTTGAAAGCAACGTAGGGGCGAAACTTTTTACCCGGGATGCGAAAGGCGTGAGGCTGACAATTGCCGGTGAACAATTTTTAACAGACGCTCACGCAATCTTGGCCCTTATGCAACAGGCCTGTAATAACGTGCGAGCAGTAGCGGATGGACAACAGGGATTTTTGAAGCTTGCGGCGACTATGTACGCGTCCTACAGCGTGGTACCGCAGGTCGCCATGCGACACAAAGCCAGTTACCCCGACGTTAAGTTGCTATTTAAAGAGCTGGTGCCAACGGACTTAATTAGCGCCTTACAGGATGGGAGCATTGATGCGGCAATCTCATTTGGAGAGCCCACCACGTCAGATATTAATTCTCTTGTGATTTTGCAGGAGCCATTAATAGCAGCTTTACCGGCCAACCACCATTTCGCTGATAACGAAGCGTTAAACCTGGCTTGCTTGGGGGACGATCAGTTTATTACCGTGCCTCGAGCTATGGCACCCATGCTGTACGACACTATTCTAAGCCAGTGTCAGAAAGCGGGTTTTAGCCCTCATATCGGATTAGAGGTATCAAGCCAGCAGACGATCGTTAATTTCGTGGCTAACGGATTTGGGGTAGCGCTTATTCCGGCAAGTATGCAGCATGCGCAAATACGAGGAGTGGTTTACAAAGAACTCGCAGGAGCAAATACGGTACAGAATGTTTTAATGTGGAATGCGAGAAACAAAAACCCGAGCCTAAAGCGGTTTTTAAGCCTGTGCCGCGAAATCCGTGACGAACTGAACACAGCACAGGCTGGAGAGTAATTAACCTTTGCTGATCATGATTTCAATCAACCCGGGCTTGCCGCTGGCAATCGCGGCTTCGACTGCAGGAGCTATATCACAGGCGCGATGAATTTTGCAGGTTTCCAGCCCCATCGAAGCGCCCAGAGCCTGGTAATTAATGGCAGGTGCGATTAAATCCATAGCGATGAACCGATCTGTCTGGGCTGAAGTGTATTCATCCTGCGAGCGCATGAAGTTTTTAAGAACGTTATATTCAGTATTATTCATCACGATAAACGTGACGGGTAATTTCTCATGCGCAGCTGTCCACAGCGCCTGTGGGGAGTACATGGCAGCCCCATCGCCGACAAAACACACCACCGGAGCTTTACCTAATCCCAGGGAGTAACCAACCGCTGCAGGCATGCCCCAGCCCAGACCGCCGCCACGCATGAAAGCATATTGATCGGCTTTAGGACTGTTCAGTGCTTTACGTAAGCCCCCCGACGTCGAAATAGCTTCATCCACGATCGCCACATCTGGCCCGATTGCACGCGCAGCCTCGAACGCAGCCACTACCGGAGTGATTACAGCTGCGTTGTATTGTTCGTTAACCAGCTCCTCATGATTCGCTTTGTCAGCGTTAAATTTTGCCTTGGCCTCATCAAAACGGCGCAGGTAATCAGAGCGACGATCCGCGGTGGTTTTGTGCAGGTGAGGTAACAGCGCATCGAGAGAAAGCGCAATATCACCCACAACAGACAATTCACTAACGTAAGTGCGCCCCAGATCGCCAGAATCGGCGGATAGTTGGAACACCTGACAGGATGCTGGCACCGCGTCACCTTCTGAATACAGGATAGTGATAAGGGATTTTCCACCCAGCGCAAAGATCGCATCATATCCGGAGAGCGCCTTATTAAGTTCCGTTGCTTTCGTCGTGAGGTTCCCACGCCATAGTGGATGGGCGGTAGGGTATGGAATACGGCTAGGCCACGTTGAGCCGTACACGTCAGCCGCGAGCATTTCAGCTAGATCGACAACCTGTTTAGCCGCCTGGGACTGGCTGATCTCGTCGCCTGCAATGATTGCCACTTTACCAGGGGCAAACGCCGCGAGTTTTTCAGCTAGCAGAGGCAGAGAACTCGCAACAGATTTATGTTCGATATTAGACGGAGAGCCGATGTTAACAGTGCTCAATTCCTCCATTACATCCATTGGCAGCGACAGGAAGGCCGCGCCTTTCGGGGCGGCGTCGGCATCATGAAATGCACGACGCAGCAACACGGGAAGCTGATCCGCGCTGGTCACTTCACGCGCCCATTTAACGGCAGGTTTTGCGATATTACACAGATCGCCAAGCAGCAGGGGATCGGTCATAAAGTGCCGCGTATCCTGCTGGCCAGCCGTGACCACTAAAGGAGTTTGAGAGCAGGCCGCATTAAGTAAAGCGCCCATGCCGTGACCCAAGCCGCCCGCCGTGTGGAGGTTGAGGAAACCAGGCTTGCCGGATGCCTGGGCATAACCGTCAGCCATTGCTACGGCACTAGCCTCCTGGAGAGCCAGAATATAGGACACTTTAGGGCGGCGTAAAAGTGCATCCATTAACGGTAATTCCGTGGTGCCCGGGTTGCCGAAAATGTATTCAACTCCTTCACTTTCAAGAACTTCTAATAGTACATCACCACCACGGCGAGCGTTTGCATCCTGTACTTTTGTTAATGTATTGGACATTTTAATTCACCTGTTCATTCAGTTAGTTCATTAACCCTTTTGTCGTGTGGAGCAATGTTAATGACAGGCTGACTTCCGTATCAAATGCTATAAAAGTAGTGGCTTATACCAAAAAAGGTATGGTTGCTGTTACTGGTACTCACTAGGCACAACCAGCGTTATTTTCCCGCTTGCCCTGTGAACTGAAAGATACGGTAGATAGATGAGTTAGCAGATGGCAAGCGGGGCCAGAAATTGCCCTAACAGAGATCTAATATGTATAGTGACCTGCCCCCACGATTAGATACAACACTCAGTTAGTAACGTCGGAATCTTCAT
>OKPH01000032.1_pt1 | contig 98118 bp, 95 predicted proteins | sample 1613951 | NCBI WGS metagenome assembly OKPH01 (sample SAMN04436894, study PRJEB24849) | human gut metagenome | biome: human gut; feature: NICU; material: stool | host: Homo sapiens | place: USA: Saint Louis, MO | collected 2012-06-12
GATGCGCTCCGGATGAATATGATGATCTCATATCAGGAACTTGTTCGCACCTTCCCTAGTTCACCATACTTTTTAGTATAAATAAGCATTGATACGCATCTGTTTATAATCAGTTTAATTAAGCCCCCTTAATTAAGGGGCTTAGACTTTTACATCCAATTGATTTGCTGCTGTCCTGAAGATGTCGGATGAGGCGGCGCTGGCACTACAACCCCCGGTGATACGATAAAGCGCTCGACCGTTTCTGTGGTCACAAACGTCGCGCTGCAGTTGATGTTTGTGCACTGGTGATACCGCTCTTTGGTCGTGTCAGTAAAATAGCGACTTGTGCGGGCGTGAGCAGCGAAATGGCATTTTGGACAGTGAAACATGGCGAGCACCTCATTTAATTTCGGATGCGTTAATTTTACTCACTTTATTCTCATATAACAAACAGTTAAAAACATATCACTGCGTTAATTCTTCGCTTTCGTATTCCACATCCGAAACCTTAACCTCAAGCTCTAAGCCCGTCGTGTAGCCGTTCCCGTTGAGGTTATGCACCACACGGCTGATTATCCATGCCTGCTCGTCTATAACGCGCTTAAAGCCTTTCACCGCGATTGGCGTTTCAGGAAATAAATCTGCCCGGCCAATCGCCAGCGAGATTGAAAACTCCGCAACGCCACGCTGCAGTTTGTCCCACTTCGCCTGAGCGGCGCGCATGGCCTGCGCCTTTGTCGCGTAGATGGTCGTCAACTCCAGCACGTTATCAGCCTCACCGGCCATATACTCACCCTCGCGCGCTTCCTGCTCTTTTTTGGATTTAGTCTTTGCCGGGGCTTTTGTCGCTTTCGGGTGCTGCAGCGCTCGGAGGTGCTTCTCTTTGGGCTTACGCTTGAGCTTAACCTTTTGCTTTTGCGGCTTCGGGTCTTTGGTGTGCAGCCATTTCGCCGTCACGCCGGTATAGGCTTCCCGGTCAGCGATGGCAAATTGATGACGATCGCCATCGCCGCGCTCAAGCGTCATCTGTGGAATGGGCTTCCCGCTGGCAGTCTTACCACTCCCCGCTTTCAGGAATAACAGTTTCCCCGCTTTTACCGAAACCGACGCCCCGTTCCGTTCCGCCAGGCGGGACAGAAACACCGCGTCGGATTCCTGCGACTGGTCAATGTGAGGCACGGCGACTGCTTTCAGCGTGTCGGCCACGCTGGCCGCAAGCTTGTTGCGTGCCGCAATGGTCTCCACAATTTTTCCGAGCGTGGTGTCATGCCATGACTGTTCCCGGCGCGAGTTCAGCGTCCCGCGAAAATCAGCGCTGCGCCCCCGGATGGTCAGCGTATCAGGCGCGCCCCTGTGCTCGATTTCATCGACCGTGAACGTCCCTTTTTTTATCAGTGCAGAGTTCTCCCACCCTAACCACAGCGTCAACGTTGCACCGCGCGGCGGCATGGCTATCTGGCCGTCAGTGTCATCGAGCTCGATATCGAGCTGGTCGGCCTCGAATCCGCGATTGTCGGTCATGGTCAGGCTGATAAGGCGGTCACTGAAATCCTGCGTGATATCCTCGTTATCCAGCTTGAGCATAAACGCCGGGGCTATCTTCGCCCCGGCCTGAATATTCATACCCGTAATCATCCCGCCAGCCCTCCCAGCCAGTCACCGGCAGACGTGACCAGATTGTCGGCCTGCGTTTTCAGGTCGCCGTAAATGGCCGCCAGCGATTTATCGACCCGCTTAAGAGACAGGCTAAACTCGATTTTTCTCGCCGCTCCGTCGCTGAATAGCTCGGTGTGCGTATGAGTCACTTTGTCGATGACATACATGCCGTGGATCATGCCCGTTCCGTCAATCAGCGGCCACGCGCGCCCCTCGTCTGCCATCAGCTCGATGGCGGTCAGTGACAGGCGTCCGCCGGTAATTTCGGGATAGAGCACACCCGACAGCGTGCGCGTGGTTTCCCCTTCCCCGAGATACTGGTAAGCAGGTGGCTTGCCGATACGGTCGTTTGACGCCCAGCGGTAATCCTTCGAATACTGCATGGACTGATAGGGCAGCGTGCGGCGCTCAAACACAAACAAACCCAATACCATTAACATTCTTTATCCCCCTCAGTCATGACGCATACTTGAGCGCTGACGCGCACGGTTTTCACGGTCGAGTTTATCGACGGCCTCGCGGAGCTGTCGGTCAAGGTCGCTGCCCGGTGCGATGCCACCATTCAGGTTAATGTTGTATTCAGGCTTGCTCTGGTCGACGTAAGTCTTACCCGTCGGCGCCGTTACCGGCTGATATGCCTGATAGCCGCCATATGCTGAGGTTGCCGGAATATAAGACCCGTTTTGCGAGCCGGTGGCGGCACTGGCTTTTGCGGCCTTCTGGTCAAGGTCGCTCGATTCTTTATTGATAACCCCGAGCTTTTCCAGCAGCCAGTTAACACCGGTACGCAAGGTATTAAAGCTTTTGAGCGGTAACATCAGCGCGTCGGCCAGCATCTTACCGAACATCACACCCGCATTTTTGCAGTTGTCGAGCGTCTCCTGCGTCGATTTAACCGGTGCGATCAGGTCTTTAAACCACTGCCACGCCGCTTTAAATTTGTCACCCAGCCAGTCAAAAACCGGCTTTAACGGTTCGAATAATTCCACTACAGGGGCAAAAGCCTGCTTTATCCCCTCCATTACGCCTGAGAAAAATGCGCTTATGGGCTCCCAGTATTTGCGGATGAGCAGCGCACCGGCGATGATGGCAACGCCAATAGCCACAATCGGCCAGGTAAGCGCCCCGAGCACGGTCATAATGGCACCGCCTACCACAGAAAAAACCGTCCCGAGCAGTGATGCACCGGCAATCAAAATATTAATGCCGGTAATGACCGGCCAGGCGACCAGACCAATTGCCCCGAGGATGCCAATAATTGCCAGTGCCCCGCCCGCGATGATGCCGATGGTTTGCGCCAGCCCCTGATTTTTCTGGATCCAGCCATCGAGCTTTAACACATATTTCGTGGCAGTTTGGGTGAGCTTTCGCAGTGACCCCTCCTGCTGGTCAAACAGGTCAGTACCGACGGCCTCATAGGCTGACTGGAATTCTTTGAAGTCGCCGCCGAGGTTGTCCTGCATGATTTTAACGAGCTCAGCGGTTTTGCCGTCCGAGGCTTTAAACGCCGCCGTGAGCTGGTCGAGTTTACCGCTTGAGGCCGCGGTCATCAGTACCGCCGCCGCCGAGCTGGCCTCCTCACCGAAAATGGTTTTCATGTACTCGCCGCGCTGGCTTGTTCCGAGATTGTTTTTCTCAAAACTGCGCTGCATTTCTTTCAGAATGGCAAATATCGGGCGCGTGTTGCCCTTGCTGTCAGACGTTTTAACGCCGAGCTCTTTGATGGCCTCGTATGCCTTACCGGTCGGAGCCTGCAGTCGACTCAGGACGGCACGGCTGCCGGTTCCCGCCATCGAGCCGGTGATTTTGGCGTCATGGAGTGCGCCGACCATTGCGGCGGTCTGCTCAATACTGACACCGGCATTTTTTGCCACCGGCGCAGCATACGTCAGGGCGTCACTCAGTCCGTCAAAGTCAGCGGCCGTTTTGTTCATGGTCATCGACAGTACGTCGCCGATGTGCGCGATCTGGTCGTTAGACATCTGAAACGCGGATTTCATACCCGTCAGCAGCGCGGCGTTTTCTTCCATCGAGCGACGATTAGACAGCGCCATATTCAGCGTGACCGGCGTCGCCGCCTGAATCGCTGCGGCATCCCCGCCGCTTTTCGCAATGATAATCTGCGCGCTCGCCGCATCATCTGCAGACGCAGCGGTATTGTCCCCTAGCTGGCGCGCCTGTTTGCGCAGTGCCTCCATTTCGGGCGACTGTTTTTCGACCCCGAGCACGGCCTGCAGCTCAGAGTTTTTCTGTGCAAAGTCATAACCGGGTGTGAGTAATTTTACTCCGGCCATCGTTCCCGCCGTGGCGATACCGACGCCCGCCGCGCCTGCCGCTGCAGCGCCTCCGGCAAGAGATTTACCAGCCTGATAACGCTCTTTAATGCGACTCAGTCGCGCCTGCTGTTGACTGACCCGCGCCAGTGCCCCGCGCTGCCGGTTTAGCTGTGCGGTCGTCTCACTGATGCTGGTTTTCAGGCGGCGCTCATCCGCCGACAGAGTTCTGGTGTTTATGCCAGCCTGCGCGAGCGCCGTGCGCTGGCGCTGCACCGACCGCCTGAGGCTGTTGTATTTGAGCTGCAGGTCAGCGGCGGATTTCTTTGCCGCCTCCATCGCCCGCGCCTGCGCTTTAGTGGGGTTTTCTGTGTTTTTAAACTGCACGGCCAGCGCGGCGGCTTCCTGTTTCGCCTTGTTAAGCGACTGGCCGGTCACGGCAAGCTGTGCGCTCGCTTTCCTGAATCCGTCAATTCGGGACGCCTGCGCATTCAGATCGCGCAGGCTGTTCTGAGAAGTGCGGATATCGCCAGCAAGGGTCTTGCTGGCAGTCTGGATAGCTTTAAGCGGTCGGCTTGCCCGGTCTACTGCGTTCAGCAGTACCTCAATCCTGACGTTATTGCTCATGGTGGTGTCCGCTTCGCTGCAGCGCCTTTTCGCGCCATGTGATGAGCTCGGTCACGCTCAGGGAATTCAGCTCTGATGGCGGCCAGTGAAATATCACCGCGATATCCGCCATCAGGTCATCGACCGAAAGGTTATCCGGGAAGGTCAGCGAGCCGAAGATGGCGACAAAAAACCGACCACCTTACCGGCGAACAAAATCAGGTCTGACGCTTCCAGACGCATGACCTCATGCTCGGTGAGCGCCGGGTACGTCATACGCGGCAGCACCTTAATCAGCGCGTCGACGTCAGAGTTTGCCAGCGACGCCAGACTCACGCCGCGCAGGGTTCCCGCGTTGGGTTTAGTGACGGTCACCTGTTCGATTTTCTGCTCACCGCGCAGGACGGGGTTATCGAGGATCACAATGTTTGAGTTTTCGGTTTCGGTGGTGGCAGTTTCGTTAATGTTTTCCATGATGTTGCTCTCTTTGAACGTGAGTAAGTGACCGGCCAGCCTGGCTGACCGGTTAAGGGGTTACAGGCCAATCGCCCGGCGGTGCTCAGCGAGACGGTCGACGCCGTCGACTTTCATCACCATGTTGACGACGTCAATCTCAATGACCTCTTTGCCGTCAATCGTGAGCTGGTAGTACGAGCACTCGGTCGCGATTTTGGTCGTGCCGCTTTCGCCCTGTTTGTTTTCGCCGCCGTCGTACTCCTTATGACGGCCACGCATGACCACCTCAACGGCAGAAATAGCGCCGGTGTCATCGCGCTGGAATGAGCCGGTGAAGCGCAGCGGCACGCTATCCGCCCCCGGTGACGCGTACTGCGCCCACAGCTCAACGTCAGGCAGGCCGCCCAGCGTCCACTCAAGCGACAGCGCGTCATCGTCGAGGCCGAGGTCAATCGACACCGAGCCCGGCATCCCGCCGCCGCGATATTTCTCAAGCTTTCGGGTCAGCTTTGGCAGGGTGACGGATTCAACGACGCCCATGTAGCTGAGACCGTCGTTAAACATGTTCAGGTATTTCAGTTTGCGTGGTAACGCCATGCTCTGAGCTCCTTAGCTATTGACCGAGTCTGACAGGTCTGCCAGATAGGTATCGGTGATGCGCTGGCGCAGGGTCAGGTTTTCCAGCGGCGGGACGGGGGTGTAGTCGTAATCGATATACAGCTTCCCGGCTTTCAGGGTTTCCACGGTGTTTGACTCCGGGTCGTACCAGCAGGAGCCGTCAACGATATAGCCGTTATTTTTCAGTTCGCGGAATTTGGCATTGATACCGGCGACGATGTCGCGGATGAGCGTTGCGGAAACGGGCTTATCCATCGCCCACGCGTGCGCCTCAGCCATCGTGTCGGCCAGCACCTGCGCCGTGCGGGTGTAATTTTCAAACACGAATAACGGGTCATCTGAGCAGGTGCGGTTGCCCCAGAATTTAAAGCCGTCGTTACGGATGAGCGTTGTCACCCCGGCCTGATTCAGCAGGTTGGCGTCGGTGGCCTGCTCCTGCAAATCCCATGAGACCGAGGCGCTGACGCCGGTGACGCCATTCACGCCAACGTTAGACAGCGTTTTGTGCCAGCCGATTGTCTGGTCGATTTTGGCACGCAGGCCGAGCGCGCGGGCGGTCGCCCATGCGGTCTGGGTTTCGTTCGTCGTGGTGTCCCATGCCAGAAAATCAGGGTGAATGACCATCAGCTCGCGCTGGCTGAAGTTTTCCCGATAGGCGATCGCCTCGGAAATGGTCTTGCAGCCCCACGCGCTCACGTAACCGAACGCGCGCAGGCTCTGGCAGGTTGACGCAAGCGCGGTCGCCACTTCCTGCGTATCCAGCCCCGGCACGCCGAGAATGCGCGGCTTAACGCCGGTGACGGTTTTCGCTGTTAACAGCGCTTTCAGCCCGGTGTATTTGCCGTTTTCGTCGGTCGTGCCGATGATGTTGGAAATGGTTTCTTTCTGCGCCGCTTCCGGGTCTTCCGGGTCGTCGATACCTTCGGGAACGCGCACCACCACAATGACCGGCTTGCACTGGTCGGCGATGGCCTGCAGGGATTTTGAAAGCGTGCCTTTTTTACCGGCTTTACCGATAGCTGTTTGCACACTGGTAATCAGCACCGGCTCGTTAAGTGGAAACGTCTTGTCGTCAGCATCGCTGGCCGTGCAGACCATGCCGATGATGGCCGTCGAGACGGTGGAAATGGTGCGCGTGCCATCATTAATCTCGATGACCTCGACGCCGTGGTGATAGTCGCCCATCTGTTTAACTCCGTGGTAAAGGGGTGCGACTATTTTCTGTTGTGCGCTGCACGGGTGCGATGCAATGCCGTTGGTGGGGGAATGAAACAACAAACAAAAGCCCTCCGGGTGGAGGGCTCTGGTCAGACTGGTTTTTCAGGCCATTCTATTGATGGCGCCGCGCTGATATCGAGTCGGTTTAACATCACGCGGTAACGCTTCCAGCGGGTGAGCAATTCAGCCTCTTCCCCGGTGTCAATCCCGAGCTCGTATGCATCCTGCAGCGGCGTGATTCTGGCGTTAGCCTCAGCCATCAGTGCAGTCCGGGTTTCTTCAGCCAGTGCAATGAGCGCATCGGGCGTGGGCTCCGGCGGGTCGACTAAAATGGGGTTTCCGGCCTCGTCAGCAGCAATCACTTTGCCCGTGGACTGCCCCTCACGCAGCGAAAAGTATGATTCTTCACTGATTTCCACGGCATCAGCAGGAGTGGATTTATTCACCTCGTCGCAATAAAAACCCAGCGTTGTTTTCGAAAAATAATAATTCATCTTTTATCTTCCTAATAACCAATTGCAAACCAGCATAACTGGCGATCTGTTGCGGCAGTATTTGACAGGGAATATTGTGATGCCGATTTAATAAATCCCGTCATTGAGTTTTCGCCAGCCGTTCGCTCGATGTTGTTTGATACCGTCAGCGATGCGCAACCAGTCGGAAACGAAACCGGGAAACTGAATGTTCGCGTGGTTGCCCCGCTAACGCTCTCAATCCCCCACTGAAATATCATTCCCGTGTTGGAATCTTTAAACCATCCGCGCGACCCTCTCGATGCGGTATTGACCTTCTGGAAAGTGCTGTTAGCCAGCGACTTGGTATAAAAACGGTTATCGAAATTCTCATAGCTACCCGGCTTAATCTGGCCTCTCGCCTCCACATGCCCGCCACGGGTATCGACAAAGACCGTGACGCCCTCACTGCCGGTGAGGGTGCAATAGAATCCGATACCGTTCCATGATTTCAGCAGCAGGTTATTACTGGAAAAACCTGCACTATCCTCGCCCTGATAAATCCCCGTGCTGTTCCTGATTTTTACGCCTTCCGTGAACGTAACTTCTTTCTGGTAAGTGCCACCCTTTGACGCTGAAACGGCATCGACTTCATCGGCTGTGGGCGGGTTGTTTGAATCGTAGAGCTTAATCCATCCCTGCCACTTGCCGTTCATTTTTGTGCGGTGGCGCAATGGTTCATCCGGGCGCCCTGCACGCCAGCCAATCTGACGGCCGGTATTCTGGTCGTACTGGCAATGAATCAGCTCAGAAGCCTGATTCGCAACCGGGCCATGAATACCCTCGGCGCTCATTCTGAAAAAACCATTAAAATTGATATTATTAGCATCAGTCAGGCCGACTCCTGCCACCGCACCAACACCAAAATCACCCACCTTCAAGACCCGCCCGCCAGTGGTATCGATATTGGAGGTGGTCACATCTTTTGTGGCCGCCGTACCCGCATCATCCAGATTCGTGGTTTTCAGGCTGATATCTTTGGTGCCGTCAAAATCCACTCCGGCAATTTTTCGCGCGGTGGCGAGTTTCTTTGCGGCTTCCGCTGTACCTTTGGCCGGTAACGCGCCGACATCATCGGCGGTGGGTTTATACCCTTCATGGTAGATAGCCTTATCGTCATACTTCAGCTCGCCCGTATGCTTCAGTTGCAGAAACTTATTCGACGCACCGTTAGCGATATATACATCAGAGTTACCCACCCCAAACGACACGCTGCCAATAGAGGTTTTAATTCCAAACCCGCCTGTCAGCCAGCCGCCCGCCAGCGGTAAACGGCCATTTGCATTATCGTTTGCCACTTTTACGGCTTTTGGCGTCGCTGCGACGCTCTCAGACGCGCTGTCTACCGCGCTACTGAGCTGCACGATACCCTTTTGCGCCGTGGTGGCGTCCTGAGCCGTATATTTCCCCTTAGCAAGGTCATACGCCGCCTTTACCGCTTTCGGCGTTGCTGCGACGCTCTCAGACGTGCTGTCGGTCGCACTGCTTAACTGCGTGAAACCCTTTGCTGTGAGCGTGGCGTCAGGGTGACGGCGGGACTGCTCATGCTCCGCGAGCTTGTCGTCAACGTAGTCCTGCGTTGCCATCACCATTGAGGTGTCAATCGTGAGCTCGACCGACTCGATGTCGCTTACCATGATGACCATACGCACGGTCTGCGCACGGCCTGACCCCTCTGCCAGCGCTGGCTTGTAGCTTTCGGCCATGTTACCGACCGCAATCAGCGTGCCGGTATCATCATAAAGCCCCATTTCACGCATCCAGAAACCGCCGGTCTCCGGCGGGATAAGCAGCTCCGCCACGACATAATTTTTGTTTTTATTGTCCTGGCTGATTTTGTTCAGCGCGTGACGCCAGACCTCTTTGACGAGCTTTGTCTGGTTCGGGTCAGGCACCGGCAGCGTGCCGCCACCGTCGCCGATGGCCATCGCCGTAAAATTCACTTTTTTACCGTTAGGTACGGTCGCTGCGGCCAGCTTAACTGCACCGGCTTTGGTGATGACCGTTTTGTATTTCACTGTCATTGTTCTCTCACTTATCCGGGATAAACCGTGATGATGTCGCCGTCATAGGTCAGGGCTCCGGTGTAGAGGTTGCCGGGAATGTCCTGAATGATAGTCAGGCCGATAAGGTGGCGGCTGGCTGGTTTGGCATCCGCGATGAGCCGCTCCATCTCGTAATACATTTCCTCGGTGATGCCGGTCTCTAACACACCGATATCGAGGCGAAACGTGCCGGGCGGGTCGTTAGTTTCCCACCACTCGGACACGTTAATCAGGTAGCCGAGCGGCTCCACCACGCGACGCACAGCACCAATCGTTCCTTTGTGCGCATGGATAAACCACGCCGCGCGGATCACATCCCGCTTTGTGGCCTCCGGCCAGTTCTCATCCCAGCGGTCAACGGAAAACGCCCACGCCAGCCACGGCAGCAAATTTGCCGGGCAGTTATCGGGGCTCCAGAGACGGCGCAGCGGAACGGGGGTATTTTCAATCTCAGCGCAGGCGCGCGCCGCCGCCACCTCAAGCGGCGACGAGCCCACCGGCAGCAGGCGGGTATCATTCATCGTTGCCCCCGATAGTCACGCTGTACTCGCTGCACCATGACGCCTGCGTGTCATCGAGCACGATGTCGGCCACCGGTTCTGCCAGCTCGACACGCTGCACGCCTTCGACGTGGAGCGCGGCATAAATCGCTGATTTGCGGATATCGCGCCCGAGCCGGTGCTGCGCAGTGATATACGCCTGCAGCTTAGTTTTCGCCGCACTGAGCACCGGCTCGCTTTCGGGGCCAGGGTAAAGGTAAAGCGATGCGGTGATTTTATAGTCGACAATGTTCGCCGACTGCACGGTCACGCGGTCAGCGACCGGCCTGACGTCCTCATCGTTCAGCGCGGTACGCACGATGGCGAGCAGCTCGTCAGAAGCTATCCCGTTATTTTCGCGGGACAGCACCGTGACCGTGACACACGCAGGCTCGGGACTGATGACCGAAATATCGGCGACCCGCCCGTCAGCGCTGCGGCCATGAAACTGATAGGAGCCGGTAGAGCCTGCGGTACTCAGCCCCTCAAATGCCTGTTGTATGCGCAGCCGATAGTCGGTGTCCGACTCCATCACGGCAGGCGTCGGCGGTAACGTCGTGTCGTCTGCAGGCGTGATGACAAGGCGCTCGACGTTGTAATTTCCGCCTATCTGGTCGAGGTCTGCGCCGGTGGCGTAGGCCAGCATGACCGCGCGTGCGGACTCGTTGACGCGCTGTCGCCAGATAACTTCCCGGTAGGCGTTTTCCTGCAGCAGCTTCACCAGCGGCTCTGATTCGAGCGTCAGCGTGCGCGCGACTGCCTCCTGTTGTTCCTCGGGATAAAGTGAGACGAGCGTCGCCTTTCGTTCGCTCAGGATGGTTTCATAGTCCAGTTCTTCCACCACGTCGGGCGCGGCGAGCTGGTTAAGGTCAACAATTGCCATAGCGTTTAACTCAGTGGAATGGTGAGTGAAAAAGGCTGGCCGCCGGTGGAGCGGGTGCCGGTGATGTCGACATACAGCCCGCCGTCGGTCTCCGACCGTTCAAAGGTGATGGTCGTGAGGCTGACGCGTGGCTCCCACTTCTGGATCGCGGAATAGCACGCGGCCATAATCTGCAGGCGCAGCGCCGGGGTCTGCGGCTGGTCAATCATCTGCGACAGGAGCGAGCCGTATTCACGGCGCATGACGCGCGACCCAACCGGCGTGACCAGAATGTCGCGCACGCTTTGCCGGATATGCTCAACCTCAGAGATACTGAGGCCGGTCTGGCCGTTCATTCCCAGATAACGCACCGTCATTGCGTCCCCTTAGTCCAGCTTCCGCCGCTCTGTACGTTGCCGTGCGCGTGGTTATCCACCTGCACGCCGTTTGATTTCAGCGTCCCGCCGGTATGCTCGATGTTCCCGCTCATCTTCCCGCCGTTCTTCACTTCGAGCGTGCCGGTTGTCAGCTTGTTGGTGCACACCACCTCCGGCGTATCGAGCGTGATGCGGCTCGACGCTTTCACCAGCACCACCGGCACGGTGGCCGTAATGGACTCAGACGCGGTGACGTCTGCGGTTTTGATGCCTGACACGGTGAGCGCGCCGTTTTCGGGCTCGTACTCGATAACCGCCCCGTCAGGAAAGGACACATGAAGCGCATCAGGGGAGGCAGACGGCGCGGGATTGTCGTCAGAGAAAATGCCAGGCAGCACAAACGCCGTATCGAGCTCGCCGCCGATAGCCAGCAAAAGTACTTGCTCACCAACGGACGGAGCCCACCATACGCGCGAGCGACCGGCGCGACAGGTAAGCCAGTTCAGCCAAGTGGTTTCCATACCGCCGGTCTGGACACGACAAAGCCCCTCGTCGTGGTCGATGTCGGTCACGATGCCGGTGCGGATAAGATTGCGGATCGCGCGTGCGATTTCCTGCAGAGAATTTAAATTATTCATAGGGAAAGGATGCCGCCGGGCGAGGTCAGTGGCAATTGAGCGGGGTGTTGTGGGGGATGAGACAACAATGAGTCACCCTAAACGTTCCCTGTTTGATACACTTTATCTATACAAGACCTTTCCTAAAAGAAACTATGGAAAGAGAAGTAAAATCATATATTTTTATTTTTTATAAACTTAAATCATTAAAAGAGAGACGCAACTCTTAATATTTGCAATGCGGTAGCGTGTGAAAGTTCTATTTAAATCAACCAGCATTGAAAGCCACTCATTAGGACACCTACTAAAAGTGTTGGTATCCTGGCCACTCTTCATTTAATCCAAGTTTGTATTTAACAATCAATATAGCGGTGTAAAAAATTCACACCGCTATAAAGTTAAAATGATACTTTAGACTTCAGAATTTTTGCCGCCAATTCAAAATCAATCTCACCAGTTTTAGATTCAGTCGCAAGATTATAAAGAACTAAAACATATGCATCCCCAAGAACTTTGGTTATTGCTCCTGCTGTTGTAGCTGAAATAGCCCCTCCAACTACACTTCCTACACCAGGAATCATCTTAAGCAACCCTGTTACAATTGTTCGACCAACAAATACAGCACCTCCAGCACCAATTAATGAAGTAACCATTGTTGTTAGGGCTGTTTTAGATACGTCCATTCCAAACGTATAACTAATTTTAGCAATCATCGCAACTTGAATAGGAACTAATGTAAAAGCATCTGAGAAGGGTACTGGTGTAGCGGCAGCAGTTGCAGCTAAAGCCGTGGCTGCGAGCACTTCCTTGCTAGCTTGTTCTTTTTTTATTTCCAATGCTTTTTTATTTTTTACAGACAAGGCATTGGAAAAAGCCTTTTTTTGCGCTTCAGGAATCACCTCATAGGATACCTGAATTAATTCATCAATACCTCTAACCTTTCTCGTACCTAACACCTCATCCGTTTCATCTTCATCATAAATAACCTCTGGCACAGCTCGAGTCAAACAAACTGCATGGCTATAACTCTTAAATGCCTTCTTCACCTCATCAGCAAATTCATTATTTTTGAAAGAATTAGTTTTAGTTAGAACAACAATGATTGGCACGCCCTTACTGATAAGATATTTCGCTATATCCAACTCAGCATTTTCATACCGCTTTCCTGTATCATTTATACACAACCATGCGAGATGAACATAATTTTCTGACTGCTCACTATTATTATGCTCATTAATATATGATTCAATACTCAATTTTGTTTTTTCATAATCTGCAACCTCAAGCCCTTGAGTATCAATGATCTGCAGAGGGACACCAGCCTTTTTGATTACTTTGATATTTTCTGTCACAGGTTTCCCTACACCTGTCTTTGCAAACTCACCTCTGAACACGCTATTTATAAGAGAACTTTTTCCAACGCCCGTTTTACCTATTACTATAATGTTAGCTATAGGCATGTCCTTTACTGCATCATTCATAATAGAGTTTATGTCTATGTTCACTATCACAATCCTTTCATCCGGAAGTTATCAAATGTCATTTCGACTGAATAAGACCATGAAAAGATAAATAGGATTTGTATGAAAGTCACCACTTACCTACCCTTTTTTTATCTGCTCCATTGTAAATAGCACCTCGAAGTGAACTCAAGCTCCTAAGGATGAGCTTTTCCACAAGATGGTTATCTTCATTACACAAACCAAGTAGTTGACGTTCCGAATATTGCACATCCTGACTGTGCGGGTTAGGCCGGTCTTTTAGGCCATACTGGTGAATCCGTGCAATGCGCTGAACTTTGCCAGTGAATTCAACCACTGCACTGTTTTCACGGCCGCTGGCTTTCATGTACCGGCTAGTGCGCAGTTTTTGAAACATCGCCCGTTTAATGCGCCCGGTCTTAGCCCTGAGAGGCTGACGCTTTCGCGCCTGATACGGCGAGCCGTCTGGGGCTTTCTGCAGCTTGATGCGTTGCTGTTGCGACTTGCGCAGCTCCTTTGCAATCTCCCCGGCCAGCTTCCGGCGCGCTGCCGGTGACAGGGCAGCAATCAGACCATTGAGCCGGTCGTCAAAGGGCTTAAATTCACTCATCCCATTTGCTCACCAGTTCGCCGTTGATATAAAGCTCTTTAGGCCGGGTGGCGGGCTCCGGCAGAGGAGGCTCAGGGGCATAGCTTACGTGTAGCGCGCCGTTTTCCTCTTTGATGATGGTGCGCTCGGTGAGCTGCAGGCTGATACTAATATCGACGCTGTCCCCGTCGTTCAAATCCATCTGGAAACGGTAGCCCTTTTTGCGCCCGTCATCGAGCGTGCAGATATCCGGCTGGTTTTCCCTGAGCCATGCGGCCACCGGCACGAAAATTAGGTCAGGGTCGCCCACAAAGTCACACACGATCACATTCAGGGTATAAATTTTCTCGTGCGACAGCGAGGCCGCGAGCCGCGCATCGATATTCCCCTCATCGGCAAAGATGCGCATCATTTCGGGGTTTGTTTCAAGCTGCGGAACGGCTTTAATCAGCGCTTCGCGCAGGCTGCGTGCTTTCTTCATCGAGTTTATCCTGGCAATCTTTGACGGTTTCAACCTGCAGCGCGCAGGCGGCGAGCGCGTTCTCAAGCCTGCGAATATCGGCGCTCAGATCGCCATTAGTGGCCGGGTCGCTTCCCGGCATCGGGCAATAGCTCACCTTCGGGCAGGCGCTGTAAACAATGACCGGCGGAGGCGCAGGCGGCGCGGGTGTGCAGCCGACGCACAACATCAGGCAGCTCAGCGCTGTACCAGCGGCGTAAGGTTTCATTCTCATTTATCAGCCTCATGATGGTTTCTTCACGCCGCACGGCCATCGCACTGGCGGCCAGGAGTTCGTCGCGTAAACTGACCTGCGCGGTTTCGTTTTTCCTGGCAATTCCCTGCGAAACGGAAAGCTGATTTTTCAGCATGCCGATCACGTTTTTCTGTTCACCTGCGACCTTGTTTGCCCGTTCAAACGAGCGCGTCAGGTTGCCGTTTTCATGACGCTGCCAGAGCACAACCGCAATAAGCGCGGCCAGTAAAAACAACATCACTTTCATTGAATCCCCCTGAGGCAGTAGGCACGCTCACGCGCGCGGCGATTTTCCAGCCCGGTGCTGACTTTGCCATTCACGTAAACCCAGCGAGTGAGCTGTTCGCACGCCTGCGGCCATTGCTGGCGCTTGATAAACGAGACCAGCGTCGACCGGCAGGCCGCGCCGGTTCCCACGTTGAATGAGAAGCTGACCAGCGCGTCGTAAACCTGTTGCGGCATTTCGACCGCCGCGCACACGGCCAGACGTTTCTCGACGTTCAGCACATCAGCGACCAGATTCGCCGCCGCCTGACGCTCTGTGATTTCCCCCTTAGGCACGACGCCTGCAGTGTGGCCGATGCCCGACGTCCACACTCCCGCGCTGCACTGGTAAGGCGTCAGACGACAACCTTCGAGGTCGGCAATCAGCGCCAGCCCCCCGGGCGAGGTGTTAAGCAGACGAAAGTCAGGCACCAGCGCTGCCAGCGCCAGCACGGCGGCCACACTGCACTTTTTAACGATTGATTTCACGAATAGCCCCTTTATCGAGTCCGAGAGACGTCAGATAGAGATAGGTTTTGCGCTTAAACCAGTAGTTCGTCAGCGCGGTAAAAATGGCGCATCCGCCGCCCACGTATAGCGCCATCTTTTCGGGTGACATCGCCCCGAGATACGCCAGCGCCACGGCCAGCCAGTAGGCGATAAACGTGGTGATTTTTTCCATACTCAGTCCCATAGATTCACCGTTTCGGTTCTGGCCGCGCTCTCGGTCTCGGGTAGCTCAATTGCTGTGCCGTGCGGCAGGATAACGCCGAGCTCGGACAGGCCGGGATTTGCCTCTAAGACGGTTTCGACCACGCCCTCTGTGCGCCCGTAATACCGGGCGCAAATCGCGTCGAGGGTGTCGCCCTGCAGCGCATACGCTTTCATCAGATTTGCCCCACAATACAGCGCGCCTTGTCCTGGATACGCGCCACAGACCAGCGCATATCCCGCCACATTTCATCTATCGTGCTGTCGATGCTGTCGGCCTTTTTGTCGCCTTTACCGGTCGCATCCACGCCGCGAAAACGCTCATAAAGCGTGGCCGTCGTCATCGAACACACGGCGTTGAAGTAGTGGAAAACGCGCACGCTTTCGCCGTCGAGCTCGTCGGTCGGGACGTCTGCCAGCGTGGCGAAACCGGCATCGAGCTGAATCTCGCGCCAGTCGCTCAGCTCCGCGTTTGTCTCCGCGATGGCGGTCTTAATTGCCCGGCGCAGGCGCACGGGGGAAACGGTCTGCTCCAGTCGCATTTCTTCCCGCACGCGCTTCGGATCAACGTCAGGAAAAAACGGGGTGTTTTTGATTACCGGCTCGCTCACGCCCGGTGGCGGTATCACCACGCCCGGCACATCCTGCGGCTCTTTTTTTTGCTCAATAATCAGCGTCGTCATGACAACCTCGGGTAATGGGTGGGCGGTGGACGCCGGTCGCAGTCAGGGCAATTGATACCCGCATTGAACGGCGTGCCGCCCGGCTCGGGGAGCGCTCGGTTAGCCTGCGGCTTTTGCCGCCTTTGGTGGACGCCCGCGCCGTGCCGCTGGTTTGGCGGCAGGTTTGCGCGTGCGCGGTTGAGTCGTTTTGGTTTTCGGTGCCGGTTCGGGTTTTGGCCTGAGCTGGCGCGCTAACTGCTCGATATCCTTTTTCACCCCGATAGTGCTTTCTAACTGGATCGCACGCTGCAGGTGCGCCAGCGCCTCCGGCAGTTGCTCCGCATCACGCAACACATAGCCGGTGATTTTGTGCAGCTTCGCACGCACGATATCGGGCATATCCGCGCGCTCGGTCAGCGCGATAGTGTCGAGCAGGTTCGCCAGCTCGACCGGCTGTTTTGCCGTCAGCAGGCGCTGCGCGGCGAGCGCGACCTCTTCGGCAAGCAGGCACGGCGTCGGACGGCGACCGACCGGCATGGTGAGGCCGTAGGTCATGGCGTAACGGGCGATTTCCAGCGCCCCGGCGATATCGTCAGCATCGAGACGCCAGAGCATCACCGTCATGACGATGTCATCCTGCGCCCCTTTGCCGTTTTCGAGGACGCCAGCCACCCACGGCAGGTAGAACGGCACCAGCTCGCGCTTTTTCGCGGCTTTACGCTCTTTAGAGCTGATTTGTTTTAGCGTGCGGTTGTCTGCGGCCAGCTTAACGAGCATCTGCTCATAGGCAGTTGCATTGCGCAGCGGGACAGCAGCCCGCTGCGCAGTTTCAGAGGCCGAGACTCGCATCATGTGACGCGCTGCGGGACTCGTCATGGCTTACTCTCCGCTTTCCGGCGCTGCAGGTGCGGTGAAGTCACCGAGCTTGATGTTTTCAATCAGGCAACCGGCGGCGTAAGCCTCGACCACGTAGTCGATATTCATTGACTCGTAGTTTTCGACGCGGTCTTTTTTCGGGTTTTCGATGATGCTGCGACGGTGCGCGTCATCCATGAAGTAGACAGACAGGTTGTCGAGACGCGTCACCATCAGCGCATCTGCCGGGAAGTAAGGCACGCGCACGGCTGGCAGGTTGCCGATTCGCTTCTGGCTGATGATGATGTCAGCGGCCAGCGACTCTGTGTTTGTCTGCTCTTTGTTGACGATCGGGAAATATTTATCCGCCATGAGCTTACGCCCGGTGATGACGACGAGCTCCGGGTCATCCTGATAAATCTCGTCAATGAGGTTGCCGGTGGCATCCATGACCAGCGCGTCGAGGTTCGCATAGTCGCCGTTTTTACCCACGCGGATCACTTCAGAAATCACCGCACCTTCTTCGTCGGTGATTTTTGACATCACGCGCGCGGGCGCTTCATTGCGGTACTTCTGCAGCCATCCGATCGCCACGTCCTGCAGCAATGGATTTTTTTTTACGGTCGGAGGTCGCCGCGCGCTCGATGCCGTTGAAACCGGCCATGATGAAATCGAGGGACTGACGTTTGATGATGGCGTCACGGATACGGGTCTGGAAGTCCTGGAATCGCGCCCACAGGTCGAGCTGTTTGTAGCGGATATGGAAGTCAAAGTTAATCTGGTCGCACTCGTATTTATTGGACTCCAGCGCGGTAAAGTCAGCGGTCTTACGCTCATCATCACCGGCGGTGTCGGCGGTGCTCGCAATCGTACCGTTAACGCCGACGCCGACTTTTTCGCCCTTCAGTTCGTCAACCGGCACGATGTTGATTTTGGTCAGAAACGCGGATGACATCTGCAGGGTGGTCATCAGGGTTTGCGTGACCGACGGCTCGACGGTGAATTTCTTCGCCACGTCATCGGTGGAAATACCGTTCAGCTCCGCGACGCGGGACAGGTAGGCATTAAATTTGAAGCGGGTATCTTTACGCATGGTTTTTCCTGTTCGGGTAAAAGGGTTCTGGCCGGGCAGCACGCCCGGCGTGTTATCAGCAGTTGGTCAGCAGCTCGTCGCCCGTACCGCCTTTTGAAAGCTCGCGGCGCGGCTGGCGCTGGCTTTCGGTGTTATCGAGGGAGCTTTTAAGGTCGTTAAACGCTTGCGCGCTTTCTTCGGCCTTGCTGGTCACGTCCTGCTTAAGCTGCGCCAGTTCGGTCTCCAGCTCGGTGACGCGCTGGTCGGTGGCGGTGAGGTTGGTCTGCACCAGCTCGGTGACGGTGGTCACAGCCTCATGCACATCGGCGAGACGGGCGTCATCGCTGGCCTGCTTACGGCCAAAAATGGCTCTGACCTTATCGGTCAGGCTGTTGAGCATGGTGTCGGGGACGTCTTCAAATTCCAGCACAGCCAGTGAGGCCACAGAGAAAACGTCGTCCGGCTGGTCTTTTTTACCGGCGAGCGGGTTCTGCGCGGCGCGGCTGCAGAATTCGAGGTATTCGGTGCCGAGGCTTGCCGGGTCATCGGTGACGGCGAGGCCAACGAGGTAACATTTGCCGCTGTTGGCAAAGTTCGGGCGGATCTCCATTGAGGTGTATACCTTCTGGCCGGCCTTAACCATGCTGACCAGCTCGTCGAGCGGCTGGATTTTGCCAAACAGCGCCTTTTTGCCGTCCAGCGCAGAGCCATCGCTGATAATCTCCGCTTTAAGCGCGGTCACATCGCCGTAGCGTTTAAACAGGCTGTCAGGCAACAACCCCCGGATATGTTCGAGGTTAATGCGACAGCCGTAGACGCGGGGGTCGAACGTGTCGGCCATATCCTGAATATCATCGCCGCTGATGACGCGGCCATCGCAGGTGTCACCCTCGACGCCGATGCGAAACCATTTAGAAACTTTCTTTGCCATTGTTCAGGTGTCCTGATGTTGGGTTTTCGGGTCGGGATTAGTTTCCCGACTCCTTCCCGCATCAGCCACCTTTTGCGCTCCTGTTAGATCTGATACAACAGTCACTTAGCGCGAATAAACCCCTATTTCCTTAGCCTTGCCACGTCACACCAAAAACGAGGCAAGCATGACCATTTCAACTGACCTTTCTGTGTTAAATGACCCGCGACGACAGGCGCGGCTGTTGTACTGGCAGGGGTTCGCCGTAACGCAAATCTGCGACATGCTGCAGCTCAAGCGCCCGACCGTGCAGAGTTGGAAACAGCGGGATGGATGGGAAGAAACCGCGCCGATTAACCGCGTGGAATCGACATTAGAGGCGCGGCTTATCCAGCTCTACGCTAAGCCAGACCTGACCGCGTATGACTTCAAAGTCGCGGATTTTTTGTCGCGCCAGATGGAACGGCTCGCGCGCATTAACCGCTACGGCCAGACCGGAAACGAGGTGGATTTAAACCCCAATATCGCCAGCCGTAACAAAGGGGATCGCAAAAAGCCGAAACGCAATTTCTTCAGTGATGAAGCGATTGAAAAGCTGGAGGAGATTTTCTTCGACCAGTCGTTTGACTATCAGCTCCGCTGGCATAAAGCGGGGTTAGAGCACCGCATCCGCCACATCCTGAAATCCCGCCAGATTGGCGCGACGTTCTACTTTGCGCGTGAGTCACTCATGCGCGCGCTTAAGACCGGGCAAAACCAGATATTTTTGTCGGCCAGTAAAACGCAGGCTTACGTGTTCCGTAAGTACATCATCGCCTTTGCCCGTCTGGTTGATGTCGACCTGTCAGGCGACCCGATCGTCATCGGCAACAATGGCGCTGAGCTGATTTTTCTCGGGACCAATTCCAACACCGCGCAGAGTCACAACGGCGACCTGTATGTTGACGAAATTTTCTGGATACCCAATTTCCAGAAGCTGCGCAAAGTCGCCTCTGGTATGGCCTCGCAGTCACACCTGCGCACCACCTATTTTTCGACCCCGTCGACGCTGGCGCATGGCGCTTACCCGTTCTGGTCAGGCGAGCTGTTTAACCGTGGCCGCAGCAACCGCGACGAACGTGTCGACATTGATATCAGTCATCAGGCGCTTGCCGGGGGCATGTTATGCGGTGACGGCCAGTGGCGGCAGATTGTCACCATTGAGGACGCGCTCGCCGGTGGCTGCACCCTGTTTAACCTCGACCAGCTTAAGCAGGAAAACAGCGCGGATGACTTCCGTAACCTGTTTATGTGCGAGTTCGTCGACGATAAGGCATCGGTATTCCCGTTCGAGGAGCTGCAGCGCTGCATGGTCGATGCGATGGAAGAATGGGAGGACTTCGAACCGTTCGCCGACCGTCCGTTTAACTGGCGTCCTGTCTGGATTGGCTATGACCCGTCACACACCGGCGACAGCGCCGGATGCGCGGTACTGGCTCCGCCGCTGGTTGCCGGTGGCAAGTTCCGCATCCTTGAGCGTCATCAGTGGAAAGGCATGGACTTTGCCGCACAGGCCGAGGCCATTCGCGCGCTGACCGAGAAATACACCGTCGACTATATCGGCATCGATGCGACCGGCATCGGCCAGGGTGTTTACCAGCTCGTGCGCTCATTCTTCCCCGCTGCGCGCGCCATCCGCTACACGCCGGAAATGAAAACCGCAATGGTGCTGAAAGCAAAAGACACCATTCGCCGCGGGTGTCTGGAATATGACGCCGGTGCGACCGACATCACGCAGTCATTTATGGCTATCCGCAAAACCATGACCAGCAGTGGCCGCAGCGCCACCTATGAAGCCAGCCGCAGTGAGGAAGCCAGCCACGCAGATATCGCGTGGGCGACCATGCACGCCCTTTTAAACGAGCCGCTTTCCGCAGGTAGCGGTATGCAATCAAGCTCAATTCTGGATATTAACTAAGATGAAAAAGCGCCAAAAGAAACAGCCAAAACAGACCAACATGACCGCCAGCGCGTCGCAGAAAATGGAGGCGTTCACCTTTGGTGAGCCCTCCCCCGTTCTGGATCGCCGCGACATCCTCGATTATGTCGAATGCATCAACAACGGCAAATGGTACGAGCCGCCGGTCAACTTCTCGGGACTGGCAAAAAGCCTGCGCGCCGCCGTGCACCACAGCTCCCCGATTTACGTCAAACGCAACGTTCTGACCAGCACCTTTATCCCGCACCCGTTGCTGTCGCGTCAGGACTTTAGCCGCCTCGTGCTCGATTATCTGGTGTTTGCCAACGGCTACCTTGAAAAGCGCATGAGCGTGACCGGCCAGCTCATGAAGCTTGAAACCTCACCGGCCAAATACACACGCCGTGGCGTGGAGGATGGCGTTTACTGGTACGTGTCGGACTACACGCACCCGCATCAGTTCGCCCCCGGTTCGGTGTGCCATCTGCTTGAGCCCGATATCAATCAGGAGCTCTACGGGATGCCGGAATACCTGAGCGCGCTCAATTCCGCCTGGCTTAATGAATCCGCCACGCTCTTTCGTCGCAAGTATTACCAGAACGGGGCGCACGCGGGTTACATCATGTACGTGACCGACGCAGCACAGAGCAGCACCGACGTCGAGGCGCTGCGCTCCGCCATGCGCGACTCGAAAGGACTCGGGAATTTTAAAAACCTATTTTTCTATGCCCCGAACGGGAAACCGGATGGCATTAAGATAGTGCCGTTGAGTGAAGTCGCCACGAAGGATGATTTTTTTAACATCAAGAAGGTGAGCGCCGCTGACCTGCTCGATGCGCACCGCGTGCCGTTCCAGCTCATGGGCGGCAAGCCTGAAAATATCGGCTCGATGGGCGATATCGAGAAGGTGGCGCGGGTATTTGTGCGTAACGAGCTTACGCCGCTGCAGGAGCGGTTTAAAGAGATTAACGATTGGTTAGGAATTGAGGTGATCCGCTTTAAGGATTACAGCATCGAGACCGACTAAACCCGCCCAAAATGCCGCCTCCGTGCGGCACATCCTCAGAGCAAGCCAGACGCCACACACGCGACGCAAGCGCCCCGACATCACCTTGACCGACTTCACATCACAGCACGCCACCACGACGCGTACAGACGCGCAAAATAAATCCCGTCACCACGTCCGGCGCGCAGTGCTATCCCCGCCTCGCCTGCCCGCTTAAGGGGGCGGTTTTAATGCAAGTGCATCAGCTGCCCCTAGCCTCACCAGCTCTGGCGCTCGCTGGCAAAATCTTAATTTAAAAACGAATGCAAACTCATGCATATGTTGCATGCATGAGTGATTTTTACTAATTACTTAATGCCGATACGATATCAATTAACATTCGGTACTGCCTCAATGACTGCTATATCGAGCTCTAAATACTGATAAATAGCTCGAGCTTTTGCACAAAATCGTTGATCTTGACTCATAACTGCATCGCAATAGGTAGCCATTGCCGTATGATTGGCATCGCTCAATATCCCCGGTATTTTATTAATACTGTTAAGACCCTTATCAGGATGAAATCCTAAGAAATTAAGTACGGTATGACACCCTACAACCCCTAAATATCGAGGCCATTTTTCATAGCCTTGTTTATCAACAGGTTCAAAGCCATAAAACTGTTCAATTGTCATTCCGGGATATTTATTTCGCATAACCCCCCATATTAACTTTAAAGGATTATCATCAACTGATAGGTTGCCAACCCTCCCCCTACCAATACCAATGCTGGTTCGTGAGTGCTCTAAATTCTGTATTTCAAGCAATTGCCCTGTGGTGACTATCTCAATATCTTTAACCACTTGCTCTATACGAGCTTCGACATCACTCGATATTAGGTCAAGTGGTGATAACAGAGAATGAAGAAATTCCCTTAATCTCACAGGATGCAATAGCATTTCATCGTGATTATTAGCCCCCGCTAATCGAGCTAAGAACTGCATTTGTAACTGGACAACATCGTCAATGGGTACTTCATTGGTATGTTCAAGCCATTGACTGTAAAGCTCATGAGGATCACGAAATTCATAAAGGAATGCTCTCTCGGTAAGCATAAAATGCTTATCAAATTCGAGCTCTAACATTCTTGCCTTAAGATTTGCCAAAACATCTAAGAATCGCATGTTTTTCGAGCGCTTGATTTCATTGAAGTTTTCATTCGAATAAACCCAAACCGTATCGCTTGGAACCTGCAATGTCATACGATTCTTGCTGAGAGCATCTAAATAGCTGCGCCTAATACCGCTACACTTTTGCCTGACCATGTTTTCCTCCGGGGAATGGGCTGGCGGTTTCCATAAAATGGCGGACCTTTTTCAGTAACTGCCACATTGAGCGGCACTGATGATTGCGGGTTATCGTGTCATGAAGTGCCTGCCATAGCCGTTCCACATGATTCACCCACGGCGAGTAAACCGGCTGGTAAATTACCCTGAACTTGGGATTTGCTTTCAACCAGCGCTGTGTTTCGCGGCTTTTATGGATAATGTAGTTATCAACGATCAGCGTGATTGTTTTCGCCCGCCGGTAAGTGGCTTTCAGGTGCTTCAGCAGAGCGATAAACAGCGCTGAACTTTTGCTGTTGCCGCCCACGTAGCTGACTTTACCCGTGCCACTGTGCAGTGCGCCGGCCAGATAGTATTTTTCGTTCTGCCCCGGCGTCACTACCCGTTTCTGCTGTCCGCGCAACTGCCAGTCCGCACCGATTTTAGGATTAAGGTGGATATCCACTTCATCTTCATAAAATACCGGATGCTCTGCGCTGCATTCATCCAGCGCTTTGTGGATTACCGCCATCTTTTCATCTTTATGTGGGTCACGGATACGCAGAGTTGGCGCGGCCCTGCGCCATACAAGCCCCGCAGATGGCAACCAGCGGCGAACGGTTCCTGCATGTAACTGGCAACCGGTTATCTCATTGATTTTTAATGCCAGTAATTCGGTGCTCCAGCGTGAACGTTGATAACCAAAATCGCCGGGAGAATGCTTTATCAGCTCACGTAACAGGGTGCAGATATGTTCAAAAGGCCAGCGTCGGGAGCGCCCTGCGGGTAAGGATTTCAGGCCTTCAATACCTGAGTGCGTAAACCAGTTAATCCAGCGACCAACGGATGAACGGGCACAACAGAGAGTTCTGGCAACATCGCTGACCCGTTCACCCCGATGAAGCATTAGCATGGCCGTGAGTCTGCGGGCATGATTTTTATCACGCGTTTTATGAATAGCTTTCTGCATCAGGCGTCGTTCGCCACGGGGTATTGGTACTATGATCGGCATCGCTCAGCCCGGTTGGTGATTTTGGTTGGTTTGGCGATTGATCAGATCGCACAATCCGGGCTGAGTTCCCTTTCAGTGATCTACTATTCCGCGCAGCTATTTAGTATATTGTGATCAAGGTAAATTCTCATAATATCCCTGCAGTTCGCCAAAGACAGTTTCGAAAGGTGATTTAGTTTATCAATTCAGGGGCAATTTGTATGGCTATCTGACAATGCGTTGCGTCATAAATCTTAGGATGTGAAACCCAGCCACTCTTCAGCAGCCACATAGCTAATTTTTTTGTCGCCATAAAACACCGTTCCCCCGCGCGCCAGCACATCCAGCTCCCAACGTTCCGGGGTTATACCCTCCTGAGCCAAATCTAAACGAATTTTTGGTATGCGCTCGCGTTCTGCTTTGGTCATCCTGGCTGATGGCGCTTGTTCTGCAGCTTTGAGAGGCAATGCGTTTCTTTGCTGACGATTTTTGCTAGATGCGCCAGCTTTTAATGCGGCGTTAAGCACCTTCACGACGTCAGGCTCATTCCAGCCGATAACTCCGCGCTCAATCAGATTTAACACCGCTGCGGCTTGCTCAGACGGTGTGGGGGTCATAACTGGATTGCCACCGCCGGTGAGCTTTCCACAGTTATTGACAGGACTCCGAGGCGCGGCAGAGCCGCTTTTTAAGGTCAAAGGCTCAACGGCCAAAACCTTTGGAACGATTCGCCATTCGGCTGTACGGGTTACATGGACACGGTGAGCCCCGAGGTGAGGGGCATAAATACCGACCACCCTCTCAATATCTTCCTCGTACCCGTTAACCTCATCCGTCACCTTACGGGCAACCCTTACGGCCTGAGCATCACGCGGCATGTTTGCCCCACCCTGCGTGATGATGTACCGCTCAAAATCACCCTCATCTGCAGCGGCTCGCGCAGCCTCGACCCTGTCGTCAAACTCGCTGGCGATACTTACGCCACGCGGCAGCTTGCGCAGTTCGCGGTAAGCGCCCATTGTCGGGAGACCAATCGGTTTAAACTGCGGTATACGCCATGTAGACGCCCATGCGTTGACGGCTGCGGCCGTATCTTTCAGGGGCTTGCCGGTGTCGTGGTCGAGCTGGCCGTCGAGCGCGTAGCCGTCGATATTTTTGGCAATGTATTTAGCGATATAACCCGCTGCGCCGCCCTGATTAAGATGACGTGACTCAAAGCGCTGTTTTGCCGCACCCTTCTCGTGTCCGTCCTCTTTGAGGGCATAACGACGCATGATTTCGTTAATGGCTTTACGCTGACCGGGTTTGCAAAACAGCATCATGTGCCAGTGAGGCGTACCGTCGTGGTGCGGTTCGACAACGCGCATCCCGTACACCTCTAAATCGTTATCTTTGAACGCGGTACGCATCAAGCTCCAGATTCGGCAGAGATAGCGCTGGCCGTCTTTGGGTGTGAATGCGTTTTCGTTCCAGCCGTGATTGAGCTGCACCGTTTTGCTTTCGCCTTTGCCAACCTGTCGGGTCGGATGATATTTCGAGGGTGTGGTCAGGGTAATAAACATCCCCACGTCACCAGCGCTGGCCGCGTAGCGCTCAATCCCGGCGATGGTGTTCATCAGCTCCATGCGGCGTATCTCAGGATTTGAAATACTCCCCATGACCTTGCTGATGAGGTCGATACGCTCGCCGGTGACTTTGTTTTCGAGCTCGCAGGATTTCAGGTATTCGAGATTAGCCAGGCGGCGCGAGTGAACATCGCGGATCGCCATTTTGCTGGCGTAGGGTGAACGGTCTTTGTTGACCTCACCGGCAGCAATAAGCAGCGCCTCGCGCCAGCGCATACGCTGCGCCTTGAGCTGGTTAACCCACCACTCGTCTTTTATCAGTCGTGAAATAGCGGAAAATGCCATGCGGATCGTCATCTGACCCTTACGGTATTTTTTCCAGTACATCGGGGTGAGGTTGAAAGCGCGCGCGACCCCGGCAACTTTCCCGTATAAATGCGCCTGCGCCTCATCAGTGAAAAGGGTTTCTTTTCCGCCGTGAGCGTGCGCCCATGCGTCACTTAACTCTTCATACCGGCTCCAGAGCTGAGAGGCTATTCTGGCGGCAAATTTCCTGAGCTCTTTGTCGTTCATATCCGGCAGGCGCGCATATTCATCCCGCGCAGACAGAAAACCAATCGAGGCGGACTCATTCATCCCGCACAGCTCATTAACACGCTCAAGACGTGGCAGCAGCTTGCGTTCAAACGTGTTTTTAAGGAAATACAGCCCACCTAAAGGGCTCTTTTTACGACGGATGAAGTTATAACGCGATGTAAACAGCGTTTGCAGGAAAAACGGCAGACGGTCAATCCGGTTTAAAACACCTTGCACCTGACGGAGTTCGGCACGTGTAAGGGGTCTGTCGCGGCCAATGGCCTCTTTGGTGACGTTATTCCAGGTATAAGCACCAACGAATGAATCACTGGTGCCCTTCAAAAATGGTGGTGGTGGCGTGGGGGCAACACGCCCCCGAGGTTCGTTGGACATATTATTTAAAAGCGTCCAGACATTGCTTCCCCATGCGTTCAATCCGAGCTTCCAGAGCTGAGAAGCCAGTAAGATCGCTGGTAAAAAGATCATGCAATACCAAGCCTGAGATAAGCTTAGGGATAGTTGGGTAGTAACCCACAACGTCCAGCCATTCCTTACCTTCATTCTTCCCGGATGTAGCGGTCTTTTTTTCCTGCAAAATGAATTGATAGCGGTCACTGGTGATGACGTATTGGTTATTAATCTCGATGCGTATGCTCATTCTGGCTTCCTTTTAAAAGTGGTTAGCCTGCTCAATCGAAAATTGAGTTGTGCAAATTTGCCGACTCTTGACCTAATAACTCGATAATCTCGGTACGATTGAGCTCAGACTTGCTGATATGCGCGATAAGCCCGTCAAATCGAGATGAGAATCGTGTCGCTAGGTCGCGCTGTGCTTCGTTTACTGCCTGCTCCAGAAGAGCGGAAAACATGCCACCTGGAGCTGTATTTTGTTTTTGCATTTGCCTATCTCCGGACAAAAGGAGTCCCCACGCAGTAAGGCGCGTAATAAAACGAATCCAGATTAATTAATGTAAATACTGCTCAGGTTTTACCGAGGTTAAAATGGTTGGTGCGTACTCAAAAAGGCTAAACAGCTCTCGCAGCGCGCGGAAAAGTTTGTCGCGCCAATAACAGCCCTCTTCATTCAAACGCCAGTGCGGCATCATAAATTCCTGCTCTGTCAGTCCCGCATGAAGAAACAGTGATCGCCTTTGGCTAACGGTCAGGCGGCTGATGAAAGTTGCTTTCGACACGCCAAGTTGGCGGTGCCGGGCGAATGCATTTCTCAATTCATCAAGCGCGCAAACAAGACGCTCACGATCGGCTTCGGTCATTTCCTCTAAGCGCATGACAGAGTGACGCTGTTTTAATTGAGCGTGGAAACAAACCGTAAGACGCTCCCGCTCCATCATCTGATTGTAAAAATCGCAAGTGTCCTGCCAGCGAGGCTGAGCCAGATACTTGCAGACCAGACCGCGAAGCGCTGTTGGTTGTTTCTGGATCACGTCCAGTGTCATTACCGTCATAACCACAGTCCTCTCTTTTTGACCAGACGGCGAACCTTCTCGATAACGCCCGGCTTACGGGTTCGGATGATTATGCCCTTGCGGCCGCGACCGTGAGTGATGGTGAAGTTGATCGGATTAGGGCTTTCTCTTCGAAGCAACTGTGCAATACAGCGAGGCTCTTTCATAAATTCTCCTTAGGGAGTCGGGTTTTAACCATGCCCGACACATGGCCTTGTGATAGGATCGAATCGCCAAAAACAAGCCAATCACATGAGGTATTTCATGACTAATCAACAAAATGATGAATTAATTGCCACTCTAAAATCAGCCATTGCATTGGTTAATTCTTCCTCTGATGCGATCTCTAATCGTGAGAAGGCTGAGGAAATCAACAAACTGTCAATCCAGTTGAGAGAGGCAGTTCAATCTAAATTGCCTGTCACGCATAAAAGCTTTTTAGATATCAACTAAGCTCAAATACTGGTGGGGTTTGCCATAACCCCACGTTCTTTTGCTAAAAATTCTAGATACAGACCTGCAATCTCCTCATAGGCAACATCAAGTTCAAAAACTTCTCCCGACGTAAGATGCACCTCAACTTTGTCGGCTGTTTCAGTGCGCTCACGGATAGCGGCCACGCTTTTTAAGTCGATCAGCACCCGCATACCATTAGTGATATGACGAATGCAGCCATGCTTTATTGGTTTTGACATGCAATTTCTCGATTGAATTTGAATGAAATAGATGAATCTAATTACCGTGAAGGTTGCCCTAAGCCGAGCCACATCAACCAACCATCGCGAATCTCTCTAGGACGGCTTTCATATGCCAACTTCATACCGTTGTTCCATGCCGGAAGGTAGACCCAATACTCCCCAGCTCTTCCAGTAGCAGATTGTGGGTCGGTCATTTCAATGATTGGTAATTTGCCTTTCTCAATCATCCCTTTTACGGCCGCCGGGGTTTTACCTATCAGGCGTGCAAACTCCTGATATGGAACTGCGTCAGTTGCGCTCTCTAACGTCTTCTTCATCTGGTACACTTCTCCGTTAGCGTTTTAATTGCTCTTAATGGCTTATAATTGCCTTTAGTGTAACTACGAATGCAAAACAATGAATACCATGAACACAAAATTACGCAATAGGAGTAATTATGTCAATACACGTTTCAGAGAAGCTAAAACTCATGCGGGAGTCAGAGAGGCTAAACCGTAGGGAAGTCAGCGACTTGACTGGCGTTCCTTATAGTTCACTTTCGAGCTATGAAAGCCGCTCCAAAAATGCAGGTGTGGAATCCATAATGAAAATTCTCCAGCACCCTCGTTTCACGAAATACACGATGTGGTTTATGACTGATCAAATAGCACCTGAAGCTGGGCAAATTGCACCGGCTCTCGCGCACTTTGGGCAGCAGACAACAACGTCACCCCACTCAGACCAGAAAACTGGCTAACCATTTACGGCGCTTTTTTGTGCAGAAAATGCACAGTGAGTTTTTGCTATTTAAATCAGGAAATTGAAGTACGCAGTAACATCATCGGGAGGCTTTATGTCTGTTAAAAAGCTCGATGATGGTCGATATGAAGTGGACATTAGACCGAGCGGGCGTAACGGAAAACGCATCCGTCGGAAGTTCGACAAGAAAAGCGAGGCGATGGCTTTTGAAAAGCACACTCAATATAACCATCACTCAAAGGAATGGCTTTCAAAACCAACGGACAAACGCCAATTGTCGGAACTGAAAGAGTTATGGTGGAAGCTGAAAGGTAAACATGAGGAGCACGGTCAATCGTATCTCAGGAAAATTGAGCGTTTCGAAACGATGACCGGAAACCCGTGCGCTTTCCAGATCACCAAGAGCCTGATAACGCAATATTGTGCTCAACGCCGGGGTGAAGGTATTAAGCCAACTACCATCAACCGCGACTTGATCACGCTAGGTGGGATGTTCACTACCCTGATTGAGTCAGAATTGTATAACGGTGAACATCCTTTCAGGGGGTTCAAAAAACTGAAAGAGCAGACTGCCGAAACGGGCTATCTCACTCTTGAGGAAATTGACGCCTTACTGGCAGCGCTATCAGGAGATAATCGTAAAATTGCCGTCTTGTGTCTGAGTACCGGTGCAAGATGGGGTGAGGCTGCAAGGCTGAAAGCGGAGAACGTGATTCATAACCGGGTGTCTTTCGTTAAGACGAAAACCAACACACCGCGCACGGTCCCGATCTCTGATGACGTTGCGGCCTACGTAGTCGGCAAAGCACGAGGCTTTCTGTTTCCTGAGGCCAGTTATGCTGAATTCAGGCGAATCCTCAAAGAAGTTAAGCCCGACTTACCGGCGGGGCAAGCAACACATGCGCTACGACACTCTTTCGCCACGCACTTTATGATTAACGGGGGCAATATCATCACACTGCAGAGGATCTTAGGTCATACGAAAATTGCGCAGACAATGGTCTATGCGCACTTCGCTCCTCAGTACCTGCAGGACGCGATTTCGCTTAACCCGCTGAAGGGTGCTAATGGTGGTAAGAGTGTCCACAATGTGTCCACACCCTAGCCGCTTTTTATGGCTTTTGGCTGCTAGTAGTAAAACGTGAAGCATTGTCTGGCGCGGCTTTCCAGCTACGCCAGACATTAAAAAGGCTCCCTCAGGAGCCTTTCTTCACATCAATGCAGTGACGCTAACCGCGCCGCAAATCCGACAAACAGCAGCCCTATCAGCCCGTTCCCCAGCTTTGCCAGTTTCTTTTTGGTTTTCAAATAACGCGTGACAAACGCACCGGAGAAGATCAGGAAGCTCATGTACATAAAGCTAATCAACTCAAGCGTGGTGGCGAGAATCAGAAAAGAGGTCCCGGTATTTTGTGCATTCACGTCAATAAACTGCACAAAGAACGAAACGTAGAACAGAATCGCTTTTGGATTCGTCAGGCTCAGTACCAGGGCGCGTTTCATGATCATACTGGCAGGTTCAGTTCCGCTCTCATGAGCATGATTCTGACGGTTAATCACCGACCAGAGCATTTTGCCGCCCAGCCAGAGTAAATAGAAAGCACCCAGATAGCGTACGATATTAAACAGTACAGGCGTGGTCTGGATTAAAGCCGCGACACCTGCCCAGGCGAGAAACATCAGAACCGCATCGCCGATAAACACACCTGTGGCGGCAAGATATCCTTTTTTAACGCCGTGACCGATCCCGGTCTTCAGCACAAACAGGGTATTCGGGCCCGGCACCAGCACAATAAAAAATGCGCCAACAACATACGTCCAGAAATTCAGTACGCCAAACTCCGCAAACACCTCTCCCTCCTTTTGCTAAACATCACCGGAATATCGCAGCAATAACGATATTCTCTAAATAAGACACTATAAAATCAGCGGGCACCTTGCGGTGCCCTCAGGGTTTTCAGATATCCTGGACGGCGAACAGCAACGCGTTGCGGTGCCTGTTCAATCCACATTTTCTGATGGCGTGGATACGCATATTGCGGCGGGATTGTGCTTCCAGCCAACGAGCCTTACGACGACTCACCTGTCGCAACATGCGCCAGCGCCCTACTTCTGTTCTACTGCGCTTCATGTCTACAACTCTTTCTCAAACAGAGCCGCCATTATAAACCCAACCCGGCAGCAAACCAGCGCTTTTACCTGGCGTTTTTATTTGCCAGATGAATCCTGATGCGTACACTCATAACAATACGCTTTCAAAAGGATTTTTTAACCATGACAACCTTCTACACCGTGGTGAGTTGGCTGGTCATTTTGGGATACTGGCTGTTAATCGCGGGTGTGACATTACGCATCCTGATGAAGCGCAGAGCCGTACCCTCTGCCATGGCCTGGCTTCTGATCATTTACATCCTCCCGCTGGTGGGAATTATTGCCTATCTCTCTTTCGGTGAGCTTCATCTGGGTAAACGCCGGGCCGAGCGGGCGCGTGCCATGTGGCCTTCCACCGCGAAGTGGCTTAACGATCTTAAAGCCTGCAAACATATCTTTGCCGAGGAGAACAGCAGCGTAGCCTCCTCGCTGTTTAAGCTCTGCGAACGGCGTCAGGGGATTGGCGGCGTTAAGGGGAACCAGCTCCAGCTTCTGACCTCCTCCGATGACGTGATGCAGGCGTTGATCCGCGATATCCAGCTTGCTCGCCATAACATTGAGATGGTGTTCTATATCTGGCAGCCCGGCGGCATGGCCGACCAGGTCGCTGAATCCCTGATGGCGGCCGCGCGTCGGGGGATCCACTGCCGTCTGATGCTGGACTCCGCAGGCAGCGTGGCGTTTTTCCGCAGCCCTTGGGCAGGCATGATGCGTAATGCCGGTATCGAAGTGGTTGAGGCGCTAAAGGTAAATCTCCTGCGCGTCTTTCTGCGTCGGATGGACCTTCGCCAACACCGTAAAATGATCATGATTGATAATTATATTGCCTATACCGGCAGTATGAACATGGTTGACCCGCGCTTCTTTAAACAGGACTCCGGCGTCGGGCAATGGGTGGATCTGATGGCACGAATGGAGGGGCCGATTGCCACCTCGATGGGTATCGTTTACTCCTGCGACTGGGAGATAGAGACCGGCAAGCGTATTCTGCCCCCACCGCCAGATGGCAACATCATGCCGTTTGAAGAGGCCAGCGGTCATACTATTCATACCATTGCCTCCGGGCCGGGATTCCCGGAGGACTTAATTCATCAGGCGCTGCTGACGGCTACCTACTCAGCGCGTGAATATTTGATCATGACGACGCCCTACTTCGTCCCCAGCGATGACCTGCTGCACGCGATCTGTACCGCAGCGCAGCGTGGTGTCGATGTGAGTATCATTTTGCCCCGCAAAAATGACTCGCTTCTGGTGGGCTGGGCCAGCCGCGCCTTCTTTAGCGAACTGCTGGCCGCCGGGGTGAAAATCTACCAGTTTGAAGGCGGGCTGCTGCACACCAAGAGCGTGCTTGTCGACGGCGAGTTAAGCCTGGTGGGCACGGTAAACCTCGATATGCGCAGCCTGTGGCTGAACTTTGAAATCACCCTGGTGATTGATGACGCCGGATTTGGCGGTGACCTGGCGGCGGTGCAGGATGATTATATCTCCCGCTCGCGGCTGCTGGATGCCAGGCTGTGGGTAAAACGCCCGCTGTGGCAGAGAATAGCTGAACGACTGTTTTACTTCTTTAGTCCGTTGCTGTAAAACGTGCCCAACGATGTTAAACAGGTAGTCATCATGGAAATGGATCTGAACAATCGCCTGACCGAAGACGAAACGCTCGAGCAGGCCTATGACATTTTTCTCGAACTGGCGGTTGATAACCTCGATCCCGCGGACGTGATCCTCTTTAATCTGCAGTTCGAAGAGCGCGGCGGTGCCGAATTGTTCGACCCTGCAGAAGACTGGGCTGAACATGTGGATTTCGACCTGAATCCTGACTTCTTTGCCGAAGTGGTGATTGGGCTGGCTGACGAAGATGGTGGGGAAATTAACGACATTTTCGCTCGCGTCCTGCTCTGCCGGGAGAAAGACCACAAGCTGTGCCACATTCTCTGGCGCGAATAATAAAAAAGGCTGCGATGGCAGCCTTTTTTATTTACTTCGGTAACTCGCTCCCACATCGGTTGCAAAACCGCGCGCTCTGCTCATGCTCACCCTGATGACAGCGCGGACATTTACGCTGCGCTTTATGGCTTTGAAATGCACTGCTCATGTGCGTGGTAATTAACCCCGTCGGGATAGCAATCACCGAATACCCAATCAGAATGAGCACGGATGCCACTATGCGCCCCAGCGGCGTATGGGGTGTGATATCACCGTACCCCACGGTCGTCACGGTCACGATGGCCCAGTAGACGGAGGCGTTGAGCGTTGTGAAGCCGTATTTGGGCCCTTCTATCAAATACATCAGCGCGCCGAAAACAATCATCACAATGGCAATAAACGAGTAAAACAGAATAAGCTGATGTCGTGCGCTAACGATGGCACTCCAGAATACGCGCAGCGACGGCATAAAACGCAGCAATTTAAGAATTCGCAATACGCGAATCACGCGCATGGCGCGCCAGGCGAAAACATAGTTGAGACTGATTTCTGGCCATAGCCACATGACATAGAGCGGCAGGATAGTCGCTAAATCGATAAAACCCCAGAAGCTGAATACGTACTTTGCCGGATTGGGCCAGCAAACGACCCGCAGAATATACTCAGCGGTAAAGACCAGGGTGATCGCCAGTTCAAGCCAGACAAAGGCATGCCATTCATCAAAAGTCAGGTGATATTGTGTCCCGACACCGGATTCAATAAAGATGACAATGACGCTAAGTAACGCAAACAGCGCGCAGAGTCCCTCAAAACGGCGTCCCGATACCGTTTCTGGATCGAATAAAAGATGATAGAGCCGTCGACGGGCTGAAGTGAATAAACGCGACACGGTAACCTCGCAATAAATAAGGGCTGACATCATGTCAGCCCTTGCGATTATAACGGGTCTACTTTCAGGCAGGAAACCGCATGTCGGAAACTGCCTTCCAGAACCGGTCGTGTTTTCGCACATTCCGGCCCGGCCATCGGGCAGCGCGTACGGAACACGCAACCTGACGGCGGATTAATCGGTGAAGGCAATTCTCCTTCCAGAAGCTGGATCGTTTTATTTTTCTCCAGATCGGGATCGGGGATGGGTACTGCAGACATCAGTGCTTTGGTGTAAGGGTGCAGCGGATTGTGGTACACCTCATCATACGTGCCCAGCTCCACGGCATGACCCAGATACATCACCAGCACACGGTCAGAAATGTGTTTTACGACGGCCAGATCGTGCGCAATGAAGATCAGCGACAGCCCCATCTCGCGCTGCAGCTTCTGCAGCAGGTTTACCACCTGCGCCTGAATGGAAACGTCCAGCGCGGAAACCGGTTCATCACAGATAATCAGCTTCGGCTCAAGGATCAGCGCACGCGCAATACCAATACGCTGACACTGACCGCCGGAGAATTCGTGCGGATAACGGTTAATGAGGTTAGGCAACAGCCCCACTTTCAGCATCATCGCCTTTACGCGGTCACGGACTTCCTGACGCGGCATCTTAGGATGATAGGTGCGCAGCGGCTCGGCAATAATCTCTCCGATGGTCATACGCGGGTTAAGTGATGCCAGCGGATCCTGGAAAATCATCTGGATGTCGCTTCGCACGTCCCGCCACTCGTCGGGCTTCATCCCCAGCAGGTCTTTACCCAGCCACGCCACTTTTCCATCGGTAGCTTTGACTAGGCCGATAATGGCACGTGCGAAAGTGGATTTCCCACAGCCGGACTCGCCCACGACCCCCAGGGTCTCCCCCTCGTACAGACGCAGGGTGACGCCATCCACGGCTTTCAGGGTTTTCGGCGGCTGCCAGAACCACTGTTTACCATCCTTAATATCGAAATGCACCTTAAGGTCAGCGATTTCGAGCAGCACATTGCGTTTTTCATCTAATGCGTTCATACCAGCTCCTCCTGCGGCTTAAAGCAGGCGCGCAGACGGCCTGGTGCAAATGCTTCCAGCGGCGGCGCGCTGTTGCAGATTTCCATCGCATGCGGACAGCGCGGCTGGAACGGACAGCCTTTTGGCAGACGCAGCAGGTTTGGCGGGTTGCCCGGAATGGTGAGCAGGGATTCCCCTTCCGCATCAAGCCGCGGCACCGCGTTCAGCAGGCCAATGGAGTATGGATGGGCAGGCTGATAGAACACGTCCCGCGCTTTGCCGTATTCCATCGTACGACCGGCATACATCACCAGCACTTTGTCACAGATACCGGCAACAACACCCAGATCGTGGGTAATCATGATAATCGCCGTGTTGAACTCACGCTTAAGCTCGTTCAGCAGGGTCATGATTTGCGCCTGAACGGTAACGTCCAGTGCGGTAGTCGGTTCATCGGCAATCAGCAGTTTTGGCCGGCACAGCAGCGCCATAGCAATCATCACGCGCTGACGCATACCGCCGGAGAATTCGTGCGGGAACATGCGCATGCGCTTACGCGCTTCCGGCATTTTTACCGCATCCAGCATTTTGACGGATTCCTCAAACGCTTCCGCTTTCCCCAGACCTTTATGCAGCATCAGGACTTCCATCAGCTGCTCACCGACGCGCATATACGGGTTCAGCGAGGTCATCGGGTCCTGGAAAATCATCGAGATCTGCTCGGCACGCAGCTTGTTCAGCTCGTGCTCCGGCAGGTTGAGGATTTCGCGACCATTGAATTTTGCGGAACCGCCAATCACACCGTTAGATGCCAGCAGGCCCATCAACGCAAAGGCGGTCTGGGATTTTCCGGAGCCGGATTCACCGACAATCCCCAGCGTTTCACCCGCGCTCAGGTTGAAGTTGAGATCGTTGACGGCGGTAACATCCCCGTCAGGGGTTTTAAAGGTCACACGGAGGTCTTTTACGTCCAGCAGAAGATTGCTCTGCTGTTGCGCCTGTGGCGCAGTGGCCGTTTCAATAATTGTCATGACGGCGCTCCTTAACGGTCTTTCGGGTCGAGGGCATCACGCAGGCCATCGCCGATAAAGTTGAAACAAAACAGTGTGACCACCAGGAAACCCGCCGGGTAGAGCAACAGCCACGGTGATACTTCCATCGAGTTTGCACCATCGCTCAACAGCGCGCCCCAGCTGCTCAGTGGTTCCTGCGTACCCAGCCCCAGGAAGCTGAGGAAGGATTCAAACAGGATCATGCTTGGCACCAGCAGTGAGGCATAGACCACAACCACCCCCAGCACGTTAGGAACAATATGGCGAACCACGATATTTCGGGTAGATACGCCACCAACCTGCGCGGCTTCGATAAATTCTTTACGTTTCAGGCTCAGCGTCTGGCCGCGTACGATACGCGCCATATCCAGCCAGGAAACCATCCCGATGGCCACGAAAATCAACAGAATGTTCTGGCCGAAGAAGGTCACCAGCAGAATGACGAAGAACATAAACGGGAAGGAGTTCAGGATTTCCAGCAAACGCATCATCACTGAGTCCACTTTGCCGCCAAGGTAGCCGGAAAGTGAGCCGTAGAGCGTACCCAGAATTACCGCCACCAGCGCGGCGGCGATACCGACCATCAACGAGATACGCCCCCCAATCGCGACGCGCACCAGCAGATCACGGCCGGATGAGTCGGTCCCGAAATAGTGACCGGATTCCATATCCGGCGCGCTGGACATCATGCCCCAGTCCGTATCGAAATAGGTAAATTGCGACAGCATCGGTGCCAGGGTCACAAACAGCGCGATGATCACCAGAACCACCAGACTGGCGACGGCGGCACGGTTGTGCATAAAGCGACGGCGTGCATCCTGCCAGAGACTACGACCTTCCACTTCCAGTTTTTCACTGAAGTTTTCCAGCGCCTCGCTGTTTTTCTTACTCAACATCATGGCGTGCTCCAGTTAGTAACGGATTTTCGGGTCGATGACGGCATACAGCACATCAACGATCGCGTTAAAGAGAATGGTGAGCGCACCAACGAGGATCGTCAGGCTCAGTACCAGCGAATAGTCGCGGTTGAGCGCGCCGTTAACGAACAGCTGACCAATGCCCGGCAGGCCGTAGATGGTTTCGATAACCATCGAGCCCGTGATGATCCCAACGAATGCAGGCCCCATATAGGAGAGCACCGGCAGCAGCGCCGGCTTGAGCGCATGGCGGAAGATAATCCGGCGCATCGGCAGCCCTTTCGCGCGCGCGGTGCGGATGAAGTTCGAATGCAGCACTTCGATCATAGAACCACGGGTGATACGCGCGATACTGGCGATATAGGCCAGAGATAATGCCACCATTGGCAAAATCATGAACTTCAGCGCCCCGCCGTTCCAGCCGCCGCCAGGCAGCCACTTCAGCGTAATGGCAAATATCATCACCAGTAATGGCGCGACAACGAAGCTGGGTATCACTACCCCGGTCATTGCCACCCCCATTACGGCATAATCCCATTTGGTATTTTGTCTGAGCGCGGCGATAACGCCTGCGGTGACCCCGAGAACGACTGCCAGAATGAATGCCGCAGCACCCAGTTTTGCCGAAACCGGGAAGCTGGAGGCCACCAGGTCGTTTACGGAATAGTCTTTATATTTAAATGACGGTCCAAAATCACCGTGCGCCAGCTGCTTCAAATAATTGAAGTATTGGGTAGTGATGGGATCGTTTAAGTGATACTTCGCCTCGATATTCGCCATAACTTCCGGCGGCAGCGTACGTTCACCGGTAAATGGACTTCCCGGTGCGAGACGCATCATAAAGAAGGAAATCGTAATTAGAATAAATAACGTTGGTATCGCTTCTAGACAGCGACGCAGGATAAATTTCAACATTGCCCGTACCTTCTGGCGTGTGCCTGATGAATGTTACAAAGTAGACACAGTGGGGCAAGCCAGGCTCACCCCACGTATTGCCATTAATGCTTGATAATATAAAGATTCTTAACGGAAATATTATCCAACGGGTCTTTACCGGTATAACCCCCTACCCACGGTTTCACCAGACGGGCGTTAACGTAGTAGTAAACCGGTACGATTGCAGAGTCTTTATCGAGCTGCTCTTCAGATTTCGCGTACAATTCTGCGCGTTGCGCATCGTCAGACACTTTCAGCGTATCAGCGATGATCTTGTCGAACGCCGGGCTCTTATAGTGCGCAGTGTTGTTTGAACTGTCGCTGAGCATCGTGTTCAGGAAGGAGGTCGGTTCGTTATAGTCCGCACACCAGCCTGCACGCGCCACGTCGAAGGTCCCCTGATGACGCGTATCGAGGAAGGTTTTCCACTCCTGGTTTTCCAGCTTAACGTTGACGCCCAGGTTTTTCTTCCAGATAGACGCGACGGCGATAGCCAGTTTTTTATGCAGATCTGACGTGTTGTACAGCAGGTTAAACGTTAATGGCTTATCGGCAGTGTAGCCCGCTTCAGCCAGCAGCTTTTTCGCTTCTTCGTTACGTTTTTCCTGAGACCACTTGAACCATTCAGGCTCAACCAGTTTCATTCCATCGGTATAAGGAGGGGTGTAGCTATACGCCGGGAGATCGCCCTGGTTTTTCACTTTGTTCACGATAATATCGCGATCCAGTGCCAGCTTCAGCGCAGTACGAACGCGTACGTCGGTGAACGGTGCTTTCTGGTTGTTGATTTCGTAGTAATAAGTGCACAGGTATGGGTCGACGTGAACTTCTTTCGGGATCTCTTTTTTCAGCTTCTGGAACAGTTCAATCGGCATGTTGTTATAGGTCATGTCGATTTCACCGCTACGGTAGCGGTTAACATCCGTTACTTCAGAAGAGATTGGCAGGTAGGTGACCTGATTAATCACGGTCTTCGCGTTATCCCAGTATTGCGGGTTACGCTCCAGGACCATACGTTCGTTGACCACCCAGTCTTTCAGCTTATAGGCACCGTTGGTCACGATATTGGCAGGTTGCGTCCATTTTTCACCAAATTTTTCCACAGCGGATTTTGGTACCGGGGAAACGGATGGGTGAACCAGCAACTTATAGAAGTACGGAACAGGTTCGCTCAACGTCACTTCAAAGGTATTGGCATCGATCGCTTTCACGCCCAGGTCGGTGACCGGCTTTTTACCGGCGATGATGTCATCGATATTGGCGATGTGGCCATATTGCAGATAGCTCGCATACGGAGAGGCGGTATTTGGATTCGCCAGGCGCTGCCAGCTATACACGAAATCTTCGGCGGTAACCGGCGTACCGTCGGACCATTTGGCATCTTTACGCAGACGGAAGGTCCAGACTTTAAAATCTTTATTTTCCCACTTTTCTGCCACACCCGGTGCCGGGTGGCCGTCAACGTCAGTCACCAGAAGACCTTCGAACAGGTCACGGTTAACGTTTGACTCAGGAACACCTTCAATTTTGTGCGGGTCAAGAGACTGAACTTCCGCACCGTTGTTACGCACCAGCGTCTGTTTCTCCGCCAGTTGTACTCCTGCAGGAACGTCCGCAGCCATTGCAGCATTGCCCGCGATTAGCGCAGTTAAAATCCCCGCCGCTACCAGATTTTTTTTTGTGATGATGGACATTGTGTTGGTACTCCACTCATTATAATTACTGGCTTTCGCCAGCTGTCTATTCCCCTGTTGGGGCCTGTACAGCGCAGGAGTTTTTTTTGCTGCTGTCAGGTTCTTCTTTTACTACTTGCTATCACCGACTTTTTTTATTACTGACTGCTCGTATGGCCGTCTTGCGTCGATTCTTCACAGGCCTCCCCTGTTTGAGACCTGAGCTGGATATCTGAGAAGAGAGCTATATGAAAATAATTCTCATCTGATTGTTTTATGCTGCAAAATAATAGGCCGGAAAGTATCAAATGGCGTAAACGCGCGCCAATACATTTTGCAAATTTGTTAAGCAATTCTCTTTTACGAAGTACGTCGTATCGTTGGGGGCAGCCCTGCCAGACATCGAAAGCCGGTAAAAACACCGGGTATTCAATAAGGTAGAGAAAACTTCCTCTACTCGCGCGTCGCTGCGCTACTTTTGAGTGATTTTGTACAAAAATTTAACAACTGATCATTATTTAGCACATTCCTCTAAGGGAAAGTTGAAATTACTAATAACATTTCGGTTATCTCTCAGCAAGCCCCAGAGTATCGTGTGAGTAAAATAACAGAGCGTTCGAAGATTTTCTGTGCAGGCGGGATTGTGCGAAATTCATAACTCTTTGAAATAAAAGAGATGAACATTATTAGTAGAATTTATTATGATATGTGAGCATTTCAACTTTAGTTATATGATTTGCTGATATTCACGTAAAAAAAACGGAGCCGTAGCTCCGTTCTTTTCATTCGAAATATTAGTGTAGCAAGCCGGGGAAAATGCTTTTAATACCGGTGACAATGAATTCGATCCCTAACGCCATCAACAACAACCCCATAATACGGGTGATGACGTTAATCCCCGTCTGTCCCAGCAAGCGAACCAGCCAGGGCGCCATACGAAATACCCCCCAGCAGCAGAGCGCGAAAACAGCAATGGCGACAGAAAAACCAATCAGGTGCATGAGGCTATGGTAACGCGTACCCCAGACAATGGTCGAACTGATAGCACCGGGACCGGCCATGAGCGGTAAAGCCAGTGGCACCACGCCGATACTTTCGCGTATCGCGGTTTCTGACTTCTCCTGCTTGTTCTGTTTATCCTCGCCCAGCTTACCGCTGATCATCGACATGGCGATGGTCACCACCAGGATCCCACCCGCAATGCGGAAGGAGTCGATGGAGATACCGAAGACCTGGAGAATGGCATCCCCCAGGAAAAGCGAGGTGAGCAAGATGATCGCCACAGACAGGTTAGCGGTGAGATTGGTTTTGTTCCGGGCCGCCGCCGTCTGGTAACTGGTCATACTAATAAAGACAGGAATGATACCCACCGGGTTAACCAGGGCAAACAAACCGATAAAAAATTTGAAATACGTTGGAAAATCAAAGAGCGTTTGGATCACGTTTTGCTCCGCCTTTGCACATGCCCGGGACTGACAACGTTGTCATGAAAAATCGCGCTGAAGATACGCTTTTTATTAGCATACTTCACCAGAAATCTGTGCCAAAACGTTAGCATTTCAGAATGTTAAACATATGTTGAATCATTGATGCCACCACTTCCAATAGTTACTTAATTAATTAACAGTGGAAAAATATCCATGAAATAACCCTGCTGAAAGGTATCAGCTTGGGGAGAAATTGACGCAGATCATGATTTCCGTACTCAGAAGTGAGTAATCTTGATTACGCCCCCCAGGAAGGTCACCTGTCAAAAAGGGATGATGCTAAGGTAAGGCTCTTTTAGTAAATTAGTGTGCTGGAGCATAAAGTAACCCATTGTTTTACTTTATGTAACGCAAGTCGTATTGGCACTGTCTATACTGTCTGACGTATCGAGCGCTGGTTTACTAAAAGAGTTTAAACATTATCAGGAGAGCATTATGGCTGTTACTAATATCGCTGAACTGAACGCCCTCGTCGAGCGCGTTAAAAAAGCCCAGCGTGAATATGCCAATTTCACCCAAGAACAGGTTGATAAAATCTTCCGCGCTGCCGCTCTGGCTGCTGCAGATGCTCGAATCCCTCTCGCTAAAATGGCCGTTGCCGAATCTGGCATGGGTATCGTTGAAGATAAAGTGATCAAAAACCACTTTGCTTCAGAGTATATCTACAACGCCTATAAAGATGAGAAAACCTGTGGCGTGCTGTCTGAAGACGACACCTTCGGCACGATCACCATCGCTGAACCTATCGGTATTATCTGCGGTATTGTTCCAACGACTAACCCAACTTCAACGGCTATCTTCAAATCTCTGATCAGCCTGAAGACCCGTAACGCAATTATCTTCTCTCCACATCCACGTGCAAAAGATGCGACCAACAAGGCAGCAGATATCGTTCTGCAGGCTGCGATTGCCGCAGGCGCACCAAAAGATCTGATTGGCTGGATCGACCAACCTTCCGTTGAGCTGTCCAACGCACTGATGCACCATCCTGACATTAACCTGATCCTGGCGACCGGTGGTCCTGGCATGGTTAAAGCTGCATACAGCTCCGGTAAACCTGCCATCGGTGTTGGCGCGGGTAACACCCCTGTTGTTATCGACGAAACTGCTGATATCAAACGTGCCGTTGCTTCCGTACTGATGTCTAAAACCTTCGATAACGGCGTTATCTGTGCATCTGAACAGTCTGTTGTTGTGGTTGATTCCGTATACGACGCTGTACGCGAGCGTTTCGCCAGCCACGGCGGCTACATGCTGCAGGGTAAAGAGCTGAAAGCGGTTCAGGACATCATTCTGAAAAATGGCGCGCTGAACGCCGCTATCGTAGGTCAACCCGCCTATAAAATTGCTGAACTCGCAGGCTTTACTGTTCCGGCAACCACCAAGATCCTGATCGGTGAAGTAAAAGTTGTCGACGAAAGCGAGCCGTTTGCTCACGAAAAACTGTCTCCTACGCTTGCCATGTACCGTGCGAAAGATTTCGAAGACGCGGTAGAGAAAGCCGAGAAACTGGTTGCCATGGGCGGTATCGGTCACACCTCTTGCCTGTACACCGACCAGGATAACCAGCCTGAGCGTGTTGCTCACTTCGGTCAGATGATGAAAACTGCCCGTATCCTGATTAACACCCCTGCTTCTCAGGGTGGTATCGGTGACCTGTACAACTTCAAACTCGCACCTTCCCTGACTCTGGGTTGTGGTTCCTGGGGTGGTAACTCCATCTCTGAAAACGTTGGTCCGAAACACCTGATCAACAAGAAAACCGTTGCTAAGCGAGCTGAAAACATGTTGTGGCACAAACTTCCGAAATCTATCTACTTCCGCCGTGGCTCTCTGCCAATCGCGCTGGATGAAGTGATTACTGATGGCCACAAGCGTGCGCTCATCGTGACTGACCGTTTCCTGTTCAACAACGGCTACGCTGACCAGATCACCTCTGTTCTGAAAGCGTCTGGCGTTGAAACTGAAGTGTTCTTTGAAGTTGAAGCTGACCCAACACTGAGCGTGGTGCGTAAAGGTGCTGAACTGGCGAACTCCTTCAAACCAGATGTGATTATCGCTCTGGGTGGTGGTTCCCCAATGGATGCCGCGAAAATTATGTGGGTTATGTACGAACATCCAGAAACCCACTTCGAAGAACTGGCGCTGCGCTTTATGGACATCCGTAAACGTATCTACAAGTTCCCGAAAATGGGCGTGAAAGCGAAAATGATCGCCGTCACCACCACTTCCGGTACGGGTTCAGAAGTTACGCCATTTGCAGTAGTAACTGACGATGCAACCGGTCAGAAATACCCACTGGCTGACTACGCCCTGACCCCAGATATGGCTATCGTTGATGCCAACCTGGTTATGGAAATGCCGAAATCACTGTGTGCCTTCGGTGGTCTGGATGCCGTGACTCACGCTCTGGAAGCTTACGTTTCTGTTCTGGCATCTGAGTTCTCTGACGGTCAGGCTCTGCAGGCACTGAAACTGCTGAAAGAAAACCTGCCAGCGTCTTACAACGAAGGTTCTAAGAACCCTGTAGCGCGCGAACGTGTCCACAGTGCAGCCACTATCGCCGGTATCGCGTTTGCGAACGCCTTCCTGGGTGTTTGCCACTCTATGGCGCACAAACTGGGTTCACAGTTCCACATTCCTCACGGTCTGGCGAACGCCCTGTTGATCAGCAACGTTATCCGTTATAACGCCAACGACAACCCAACCAAGCAGACGGCTTTCAGCCAGTACGACCGTCCGCAAGCGCGCCGTCGTTATGCTGAAATCGCTGACCACCTTGGTCTGAGCGCACCGGGCGACCGCACTGCTGCGAAGATTGAGAAACTGCTGGCATGGCTGGAAAGCCTGAAAGCTGAGCTGGGTATTCCTAAATCTATCCGTGAAGCAGGCGTTCAGGAAGCTGACTTCCTCGCTCACGTAGACAAGCTGTCTGAAGATGCATTCGATGACCAGTGTACTGGTGCTAACCCGCGCTACCCACTGATCTCCGAGCTGAAACAGATTCTGCTGGATACCTACTACGGTCGTGAGTTCAAAGAAGGTGACGTTGCTGCTGTGAAAACAGAAGCACCTGTCATTAAAGCTGACAAGAAAGCGAAGAAAAGCGCTTAACTGACAGCCTGATGAAAAAACCCGCCTTCCAGGCGGGTTTTTTTATGTCTGAATACCAAAGAGGTTATTTTCTGTTGTCGTGCTGAATCGCCGTCAGAGAGCCGACAGATAACGCTTCTTTATAATGCTTACGACAGACCGAGACATAGCGTTCATTGCCGCCTATCACCACCTGCTCCCCATCTGCATAAGGTTTTCCGGCCTGATCGAGTCGAAGCACCATGCTGGCTTTACGTCCGCAGAAGCAGATAGTTTTCAGTTCCACGAGCTTATCTGACCAGGCGAGCAGATACTGGCTCCCGGCAAACAGCTCCCCGCGAAAGTCCGTACGCAGTCCGTAGCACAGAACGGGAATATCCAGCTCATCCACCACTTCGGAGAGCGCATGAACCTGTTCACGCGTCAGGAACTGGCTCTCATCAACCAGAACGCAATGAATAGGCTCTGACGCATGCGCAGCGCGGATGTCATTCAGCAGGTCAGTTTGCGGGTTAAACAATCTGGCTTGCGAAGACAGGCCTATTCTTGAACTCACCTTTCCGGCACCGAAGCGGTCGTCGATTTCAGCGGTATAAACAACGGTACGCATCCCTCGTTCCTGGTAATTGTATGAGGATTGCAGCAGTGCGGTAGATTTGCCGGCATTCATTGCCGAATAGTAGAAATAAAGCTGTGCCATTGGCCGTAAAACCCTAATCAATGTGTAATATTACCGATGATTCATAGTACCATATTTTGTCTGGTCTTCCGCGACAGGCCGCACAGAAGATGCCTTGCTGAAAGGTGTAAAACAGCTACTTCTGGCGAAAATAATCCGTTAAAACAGAGAGTAAAGATAAGCTCATTTGTGAATATGTTATAGGGTGAGCCAAACATAACACTTCTTTTTATAGTGGCATCAGCGTTCATTAAAATTCACTATTTATTAACTATTCCTGCCTTAACACCCCAGCCTGGAACTAATACAAAAGGCTGATATTTATCCGCCGAAACTATAATTCCTGCGGTAAATGTCACAAAAAAAAGATGCAATCGGCGGGGTTAAGCAGGTTAACGTGATAACAAGCGACACACAGTCGAAGAGGAAATTTAAGTTAGCGTAATTAATAATAGCGGCTTTATTTAGTATTTTTTGAATTCCTTACATTCCTGGCTATTGCACAACTGAATTTATGGCTCTATTATTAGGACAACAAACCACCCCCCATTATAAGTTTGAGATTACTACAATGAGCGAAGCACTTAAAATTCTGAACAACATCCGTACTCTTCGTGCGCAGGCAAGAGAATGTACCCTTGAAACGCTCGAAGAAATGCTGGAAAAATTAGAAGTTGTAGTTAATGAACGTCGCGAAGAAGAAAGCGCTGCTGCTGCTGAAATCGAAGAGCGTACTCGTAAACTGCAGCAATATCGTGAAATGCTGATTGCTGATGGTATCGATCCAAATGAATTGCTGAACAGCATGGCTGCAGCTAAAACCGGTACCAAAGCAAAACGCGCTGCGCGTCCTGCTAAATATAGCTACGTTGATGAGAACGGCGAAACTAAAACCTGGACTGGCCAGGGCCGCACTCCTGCTGTAATCAAGAAAGCTATGGATGAGCAAGGTAAACAGCTTGATGACTTCCTGATCAAGGATTAATCACGCCGAATTCAGAAAAATCCCGCTTCTGGCGGGATTTTTTTTGGCCGCAATTTATTGCAAACATCCTCTTACACAACGTCATAAAGCGTTATTCATCGATATAGCTATGCTTACAATCAGGCACCCCGGGGCGTTTTATGGGCATAAAAAAACCGGTGGGCAACGCCACACCGGTTTCAGACATTTACACCGGGGGGTTATTTCTTAATACCCATACTCTCATTGAGCCAGGCTTTAAATTCTTCACCCAGTGAATTGTGGCGAATGCCATATTCAACGAAAGCCTGCATATAACCGAGCTTATTACCGCAGTCATGGCTCTTACCTTTCATATGGTAAGCCTCAACGGTCTCTTTCTCGATCAGCATATCGATAGCATCGGTCAGCTGGATTTCATCCCCTGCGCCTGGAGGCGTTTTCGCCAGCAGAGGCCAGATTTCAGCACTCAGGACATAGCGACCCACAACCGCCAGATTAGAAGGCGCTACGTCGGCTTTAGGCTTCTCTACAACGCCAACCATGGGTACGCTTTCGCCTGGTTCAAGGTTAACGCCTTTGCAGTCAACCACGCCGTAAGCCGTCACGTCATCAACAGGCTCAACCATGATCTGGCTGCTACCCGTTTCATCGAAACGCTTGATCATCTCTGCCAGGTTGTCCTGGGAAAGATCGGATTCGTATTCATCCAGAATAACGTCAGGCAGAATAACCGCTACCGGCTCATCACCGACAACCGGGTGTGCACACATCACCGCGTGACCCAGGCCTTTAGCCAGCCCCTGACGCACCTGCATAATGGTGACGTGCGGAGGGCAAATAGACTGAACTTCTTCTAACAGCTGACGCTTAACACGTTTTTCCAGCATGGCTTCGAGTTCAAAACTTGTATCGAAGTGGTTTTCGATAGAGTTTTTTGATGAATGCGTAACCAGCACAATTTCAGTGATGCCGGCTGCAATACACTCATTGACGACATACTGAATTAATGGCTTATCAACCAGAGGCAACATCTCTTTAGGAATCGCCTTAGTTGCTGGTAACATCCTGGTCCCCAATCCCGCTACCGGGATGACGGCCTTTCTGACTTTCGAATTTAGGGCAGCCATTCAAATTCTCCTGATTTGTTCAAGTTTTGAACTTTTATGCAATAAATAACGCGTTGAGTATATCAGCCTCGCCCTACAGTCCGGGTCTGAAAAGAACGCGTTGCCGATCAATTAGGACAAATACGCATGATTCTGGGCTGCGATAGTAGCACTCCCGAGAAAACAGAGGTAAAGCAATCTTAAAATTACGCTCCAGTTGCTTATTCCGTGGACAACATTAAGCGTAGCCTTCCCCCAGCCCCCCAAATTTGGCACTGCCATGAGGAACAACGGTGGCTAATTTGATTAAGATACGCCGTACCCAGTGTTCCAAGCGGTACACCGTTACTCACCTGAATATGGTGTTCGCCCGTATTCAGTGACGCATTCAGACCTGCTGAAACGAGGATAAGATTTTTTAAACCGCTATGGTAATAACCCACCAGCAGCGGGAACTGTCCCGGTAAATTGGCCTGACGAAAAAGCTGGTTTACTTGTTTGAGTAAACTGCCTAACTCAGGAAGCCGTTGTCCCTGATGCGATAACTGTTCCTGCAATAAACCGTTAAATAGCGCACGAAGTAACAACGCGGCTAATACGCCATTATCCCCTGCACGGGTTACGTCCAGAGAATAAAACGCGAGATCAGAGTCAGACAGTGGCGCAATATCCAGCACCAGCCCAGGCTGGTCAGCCGCCACCAGCTGGCGATAATTTACGCGGCAGTGTGAAATAGTCTGCTGAACGGGTGGCTGAAGTTCTTGCAACAGTTTGGCTGCCGCAGGCGGATCACTTACCAGCGCGTCCCAGTCCTGGAAAAGACGTTCCTCTTCCTCAACGCGGGAATTAAACATATTCGGATAGAGGCACGCTAATACCGTTTCACGTAACCGGTTCAGATCTTTAACGGGTTTAAGCAGGATATCCTGGACGCCAAGGCGCAATGCTTTGGCGATATCCGCCATATTTTCTGTCGCAGAGATCACCAGAATGGGCATCTGGTCACCCTCGTTACGCAGATGTTCAACCAGTTTCAGTCCGTTCATGCGCGGCATCGCGATATCGCAAATCATCAGATCGGGCGCAATGCTGGTCATTTTTTCCAGCGCGTCGATGCCATCTTCAGCCAGTAACGTGTTTGCGCCCAGTGAGGATAACCATGAATCCAGTAGCGATCGGAAAACGGGCTCGTCTTCAACAATCAAAATGTGTTTTCCGGCCAATGGCTGCGTCATGGTTCCTCCCCTGGCTGATAGTTACTAAATAGTGGCATGCTATCGGTACTATCGCCTGTCAGATTTTGCTGAAGTAGTCAAAAAAAGGTGCTTAACGTGCTGTTCGCACAAAAGGCAGCAACTCGTCTATTTTCTTTTCGACGGCTAATGAGCCCGCTGCGATGGCGGCCTCAGCCCGATGGAAATCAAGGGTAGAGATTTGTGGACAGTATGGCTGAATAAGAATATCCGGAGGATCGCCAGCCATACGGTTACGTTTAAGGCGATTCTCAAGAACCTGAATAGAGGTGGTCATGATTTCCATCGCCGTCGGTGCGGCGACCGAGCGTCGTGCGGCCAGACGCCCAATCCTTCCACGCAAACGCGCGTGCCAGGCAAGCTTCTCGCCTTCGGCATCTTCGCTCTGGAGATTGACCGGCATAAGGTCTTGCTGCATCAGGTGAGCATCGTGCTGCAAATCCACGGCAATCACGATATCGGCCCCCATGGCACGCGTCAGAGAGATGGGAACAGGATTAACGACGCCACCGTCGACAAGCCAATAACCGTTATGGGGGACAGGTGCCATAAGCCCGGGAATGCTGCATGAGGCACGCACCGCAAGGTGAATATCTCCTTCGGTCAGCCAGAGTTCGCGTCCGGTGCTGAGATTCGTCGCGACGGCACCGAAAGGCATCTGACAATCCGTGAAGTCCTGAAGAGGCATAACCTGGCGGAACTGGTTAAAGACGCGTTCGCCGCGCAACAGTCCACCGCGCTGCCAGGAGAGATCCATCAGGCGAAGCACGTCCCAGTAGCTGAAGGAACGTACCCAGGTTTCGAGTTCCGGGAGTTTGCCGCACGCATACGCGGAGCCGACAAGCGATCCTATGGAACATCCCGCAACGATATCGACGTCAATGCCCATCTTGTTTAAGGCATTAATCACGCCGATGTGGGACCATCCCCGGGCTGCACCTGAGCCCAGCGCCAGTCCAATTTTAACCTTTCTCATTAGCCCTGTTTTACTTCCCCTGGATTCCTGACATAGCGTCAACGCAACAGCTCAGTTAACATAGTGCTACCCGAGGCGTTTAACGCCCTTATTTTTTATTCCAGGAAGAGAATCGTGTCTCAACTCTGCCCCTGTGGTAGCGCTCTGGAGTATAGCCTATGTTGCCAGCGATATCTTTCTGGCAATCAGGTTGCACCGGACCCGTCACACCTCATGCGTTCACGGTATACTGCTTTTGTGATCAAAGACTCAGACTACCTGATAAAAACCTGGCACCCATCCTGCCACGCCGCCGACTTCAGACAAGAGATCGAAGCCGGGTTTACGCATACCCAATGGCTAGGACTTACCGTCTTTGAATCGTCACCCGGCAGTCACGACGACGAAGGCTTTGTCAGCTTTGTCGCCCGCTTTACCGAGAACAATAAACCTGGCGCCATTATCGAGCGTTCCCGGTTCTTAAAGGAAAGCGGGCAATGGTATTATATTGACGGTACGCGCCCACAGTTTGGTCGTAACGATCCCTGCCCTTGTGGTTCAGGTAAAAAATTTAAAAAGTGTTGCGGGCAGTAACGCCTGACAACCCAGACTTCGCAAATACAAACAGGATTTCCCGGCGATGCAATCATTACAACGTAAAGTTCTGCGCACTATCTGTCCCGATCAAAAAGGGCTGATCGCACGAATTACCAACATTTGCTACAAACATGAACTGAATATCGTGCAGAACAACGAGTTCGTTGACCACCGTACCGGTCGTTTCTTCATGCGAACCGAACTGGAAGGTATTTTCAACGACACCACCCTGCTTGCCGATTTGGACAGCGCGCTGCCGGAAGGTTCGGTGCGCGAGCTGAATCCAGCGGGCCGTCGCCGCGTTGTGATTCTGGTGACTAAAGAAGCTCACTGCCTGGGCGATCTGCTAATGAAAGCCAATTACGGCGGTCTGGATGTTGAAATCGCCGCGGTTATCGGCAACCACGAGACCCTGCGCACGCTGGTTGAACGGTTTGATATTCCGTTTGAACTGGTGAGCCATGAAGGCCATACCCGTGAAGAGCATGACAACCTGATGGCTGAAGCCATTGAAGCGCATAATCCGGACTACGTGGTGCTGGCGAAATATATGCGCGTGCTGACGCCCTCTTTCGTGGCGCGTTTCCCGAACAAGATCATCAACATTCACCACTCATTCCTGCCAGCCTTCATTGGTGCCCGCCCTTACCATCAGGCGTACGAGCGCGGCGTGAAGATCATCGGCGCGACCGCGCACTACGTGAATGACAATCTGGACGAAGGCCCAATCATCATGCAGGACGTCATTCACGTGGATCACACCTACACGGCTGAAGACATGATGCGCGCTGGCCGTGACGTTGAGAAGAATGTGTTAAGCCGTGCGCTGTATCAGGTGCTGGCACAGCGTGTCTTTGTCTACGGTAACAGAACGATTATTCTTTAATCGACAATGAAATGAACTGGTTAGCTTTCCAGCTTTGCGCGTAAAAATCAGGCAACCAGTTTATTTTTATTGTGGTAACGCTTTACAGGGGCGTGTCATTTGATATGATGCGCCCCGCTTCCAGCAGGAAGCGGGCCAGTAAATAGCATTACCCCGTGGTGGGGTTCCCGAGCGGCCAAAGGGAGCAGACTGTAAATCTGCCGTCATCGACTTCGAAGGTTCGAATCCTTCCCCCACCACCATCATTCCCCAACATAAAAAACCGAATCCGCCGTTGTAGGCCGGGTAAGGCGCAGCCGCCACCCGGCGACAGGCAGCTACATCGGCGGCAATCGTCGCTTCACCGGCGAACTCTTCACAATCGACGTATTACACTGCGCATGTTCCGCCAGCCCGTCCAGCAACACATCCAGTTGCTCAATCGAGCGCACCACCAGCCTGATCACGAAGCAATCTTCCCCGGTCACTTTGTCGCTCTCAATACACTCCGGCATCGCCTGAATGTACTTATCCACTTTATGCAGCAACCCAGGCAGCGGCCGCACGCGCACCAGCGCCTGCAGCGTATATCCCAACGCCGCCAGATTCACCCGCGCACCATATCCCTGAATCACACCGCGTTCTTCCAGCCTTTTCAGCCGTTCTGCCGTGCTGGGTGAGGTCAAACCGATACGGCCACTGAGCACCTTCAACGACATGCGCGCATCTTCAACCAGGCAGGTTAATATGTGTCTGTCGATCTCATCGAGAAGGCTTTCCATCGATTTTGCCTCATTTTAAAAAGTCATTACTCTCTTTCACCTTATATCACCCCTGTAAAACCCGACAGCGATTTTCGACAATAAGGTCATTAAATCAGGAGGTGGATAATGCGTGATTTCCATAAAGGCGTCTGGCAAATGAGCCTGGCGATGTTAATTTCCGGCTCTATCGGTGCGTTTGTTTTACTCTCCGGTCTGCCCGTCACGGAAGTGGTCTTCTGGCGCTGTCTTATTGGGGCCATAACACTTTTTATTTTTATCCGGGTCAGTCAAAAGCCCTTTAGTCCCCTCACCCGCACCACGCTGATGCTTGCGATTCTCGGGGGTGTGGCATTAGTTGTGAACTGGCTACTGCTTTTCGCCGCTTACGAACGTATCTCTATTGGCCTGTCTACCGTGGTATATAACACCCAGCCGTTTATGCTGGTATTGATGGGGATGTTTTTAGGTGAGCGCGTCAGCCTGGTAAAATGGGGCTGGCTGTTCCTCGCCTTTGGCGGAGTGGTGATATTGCTCTCCAGTGAGCTGACCGGAGCCCATAACAGTAAATGGCTCGCAGGGGTTGGTCTGGCCATGGCCGCGGCCTTCTTCTATGCGCTGACGGCAATCATTGCGCGCAAACTCAAAACAATCGCCCCACAGCATATCGCTTTTATCCAGGTGCTGACCGGCGTGGTGATGCTGCTGCCTTTTGCCAGCCAGCCGTCACTCTCCGGTGATTTTCCCTGGCCAATCTTGCTGACGCTGGGCATCGTCCATACCGGTATTATGTATCAACTGCTGTATAGCGCGATCCAGAAACTGCCAACGCCGGTGACCGGCTCCCTGTCGTTTATCTATCCGGTGGTGGCAATTATTGTAGATAATCTGGTGTTCGGACACGCATTGAACCTGACGCAGCTGGCGGGTGGTGCGTTAATCCTGTTTGCCGCAGCGGGCAACAACCTGGGCTGGGGCGAAAAAAAACCCCGCGAGTGCGGGGTTGGTATTAAAACGGTGAATTAGCGACGGGCACGCACAATCTGATACTTGCGCGTCAGGTACTCCACCGGCGCGCTCCAGATGTGTACCAGACGGGAGAACGGGAACAGCACAAACAGCGTCATCCCCAGCACCAGGTGAACGCGGAAGATAAACGCCACGCCGTCCAGGTGTTCGGACGCGCCACCGTGGAAAGTCACCACGGACTGCGCCCAGCCGACCAGCTTCATCATTTCACTGCCGTCCATATGCTGCGCCGAGAACGGAATGGTCAGCAGACCCAGCGCGCATTGCACCACCAGCAGGGAAAGGATCAGGATGTCCGCCGCGGTGGTCGTTGCCCGCACACGCGGGCTGAACAGACGACGTTTCAACAACAGCAGGCCCCCGACGAGGGTCATCACGCCGCAGGCACCGCCCGCGATCATCGCCATCTTCTGTTTCACCTCAATCGGCAGCCACGCTTCGTACATCCAGTGCGGGGTCAGCATCCCGAGGAAGTGCCCGGCAAAAATCCCGAGGATCCCGATATGAAACAGGTTAGACGCGACGTGCATCCCCTTACGATCCAGCATCTGGCTGGAGGCAGCACGCCAGGTGTACTGGCCGTAGTCATAACGCAGCCAGCTTCCCACCAGGAACACGGTGCCCGCGATATACGGGTAAATGTCAAAGAAGAACATATTCAGGAAGTGCATTAGTGCCGTCCTCCGTTTGAGATATCCAAATATTGCGGAGCGACCGCCCCGGCAAAACGACGCTGGTGAGCGGAGATTTCAGACTCGCCGCAGCTCTGCTCAGCAAAGAATTTCACCTGCTCTTCCTCCCAGACCGCATCCAGCGCTTGCGGGGTATCATCGCGGGCTTCATCCGCGATTTTCTCCGCCACTTTTTCACTGTCGACAGCGGCGTTTGCCAGCTTCATCAGCAGGTCGAACAGCACCGCATAGCGGCTCTCACGCTGCTGAAGACGCGCGCTGAGCAACGCCAGGATCGGCGCGATGTCCTGCAGACCGCCCAGCGCCTCGTCTTTCGGCAGTTGAGCCAGATACTCCAGGTACAGCGGCAGATGGTCCGGCAGCTCGCGGCTGTCGAGCATCAGGCCGTGCTGCTCGTACTGAGCCATCAGGTCCACCATCGCCTGACCCCGGTCGCGGGATTCACCATGAACGTGTTCGAACAGCAGTAACGACGTTGCACGGCCACGGTCAAACAGCTGGCTGTAGTCCGCCTGCGCGTCGAGCAGATCGCGCGCTAACAGGTCGCGGAGGAAAACGCCCAGCGTCTGGGCATCCTCTTTATCCAGGTTTTCAGATGACGCGAGTGCATCAAAAAGCTCCTGCTGATGCTGCGCAAGCGCAGCATCCGGATACTCGAGCAGACGCGAAACAATGACGAGTTCAATCATTGGTGCGGCTCCGTTTTGCTGGTCACATCCATGGCGTCGATGCGGCGGCTGTTAAACAGGTTGAATTTGCTGTCTGACCCATGGCAACCGTCGCCAAAACTAAAGCCACAGCCATTTTTCTCCGGGAAGGCCTCGCGAGCCAGTTCACGGTGGCTGCTCGGCACCACGAAACGGTCTTCATAGTTGGCAATTGCCAGGTAGCGGTACATCTCCTGGGCCTGCGCTTCAGTCAGACCGACCTCGTCCAGCGCGCGGGTATCGTTAACGCCATCAACGGTTTCCGCACGCTTAAAGTGACGCATCGCCAGCATACGTTTCAGCGCCAGCAGTACCGGTTGGGTATCCCCTGCGGTCAGCAGGTTTGCCAGATACTGAACCGGGATACGCAGGCTCTCGACGTCCGGCAGAATGCCGTTGCTGCCCAGCTCGCCTGCATCGGCAGCAGACTGGATTGGCGACAGCGGCGGCACGTACCAGACCATCGGCAGCGTGCGGTATTCCGGATGAAGCGGCAGAGCCAGCTTCCAGTCCATCGCCATTTTATACACCGGCGACTGCTGCGCCGCGTCGATAACGCTCTGTGGAATACCGTCCCTCAGCGCCTGCTCAATGACTTTCGGATCGTTCGGGTCAAGGAACACGTCAAGCTGACGCTGATACAGATCTTTCTCGTTCTCGGTACTCGCGGCATTTTCAATCGCGTCTGCGTCATACAGCAGCACGCCGAGGTAGCGGATACGGCCTACGCAGCTTTCGGAGCAGACGGTTGGCTGACCTGCTTCGATACGCGGGTAGCAGAAGATGCATTTCTCTGATTTCCCGCTCTTCCAGTTGAAGTAGATTTTTTTGTACGGGCAGCCGGTGATGCACATACGCCAGCCGCGGCATTTGTCCTGGTCGATCAGGACGATGCCGTCCTCTTCACGCTTGTAGATGGCGCCGCTTGGGCAGGTCGCCACGCACGCCGGGTTCAGGCAGTGCTCGCAAAGGCGCGGCAGATACATCATGAAGGTGTTTTCGAACTGGCCGTACATCGCCTTCTGCATGTTCTCGAAGTTCTGGTCTTTGGCGCGTTTTTCGAACTCGCCGCCCAGAATCTCCTCCCAGTTTGGACCGCTGGTAATTTTGTCCATGCGCTTGCCGGTGATCAGCGAGCGAGGACGCGCGATCGGCTGGTGTTTGCTTTCCGGCGCGTTGTGCAGGTTCTGGTAGTCATAGTCAAACGGCTCGTAGTAATCCTCAATGCCCGGCAGATGCGGGTTAGCGAAGATTTTCCCCAGAAGCATCGCGCGGTTACCCATGCGCGGCTGCAGCTTGCCGTTGATTTTACGGATCCAACCGCCCCTCCACTTCTCCTGGTTTTCCCAGTCGGTCGGGAAGCCGGTACCCGGCTTGCTTTCCACGTTGTTGAACCAGGCGTACTCCATACCTTCACGGCTGGTCCAGACGTTTTTACAGGTGACCGAGCAGGTGTGACAGCCGATGCATTTATCCAGATTCAGCACCATGCCGACTTGTGAACGAATTTTCATTTTACGCTCTCCTGTACCTGGTCATTACCTTCGCCGTCTAACCAGTTAATGTTCTTCATCTTACGTACCACCACGAACTCATCGCGGTTCGATCCTACGGTGCCGTAGTAGTTAAAGCCGTAGGCCAGCTGCGCATAGCCCCCGATCATATGGGTCGGCTTCGGCGTAATACGGGTCACGGAGTTGTGGATCCCGCCGCGCTGTTCGGTGATTTCTGACCCCGGCAGGTTAACGATACGTTCCTGCGCGTGGTACATCATGGTCATCCCGGCCGGTACGCGCTGGCTCACCACCGCACGCGCCGTCAGAGCACCGTTGCTGTTAAACACCTCGATCCAGTCGTTATCTTCAATACCCAGATCTTTGGCATCCGTCTCGCTCATCCAGACAATCGGACCGCCGCGCGAAAGCGTCAGCATCAGCAGGTTGTCGCTATAGGTCGAGTGGATCCCCCACTTCTGGTGCGGCGTCAGGAAGTTCAGCGCCTTTTCAGGGTTACCGTTGGATTTCGCGCCCATAACTGCGGTTACGGAGCGGGTGTCGATTGGCGGACGGTACACCAGCAGGCTTTCACCGAAGTCACGCATCCACTGGTGATCCTGATACAGGGACTGACGACCGGACAGCGTGCGCCATGGGATCAACTCGTGAACGTTGGTGTAACCGGCGTTATAGGAGACATGCTCATCTTCAAGTCCTGACCAGGTCGGGCTGGAGATAATCTTGCGCGGCTGGGCCTGAATATCGCGGAAGCGGATTTTCTCCTCCTCTTTATTCGTTGCCAGATGCGTGTGGTCACGACCCGTAAACTCGCTCAGCGCTGCCCACGCCTTCACCGCCACGTGGCCGTTGGTTTCCGGCGCCAGGGTCAGGATCATCTCTGCGGCATCAATCGCCGTGTTCAGCATGGGCTGGCCTTTCGCCGGGCCGTCCGCTTTGGTGTAATTGAGCTTACGCAGCAGATCCATTTCGCTCTGGGTATTCCAGGCAATCCCTTTCCCGCCGTTACCGATTTTCTCCATCAGTGGACCGATAGAGGTAAATCGCTCGTACGTCGCCGGGTAATCACGCTCCACCGGAATGATGTGCGGCGCGGTCACGCCCGGGATCAGGTCACATTCGCCTTTTTTCCAGTCTTTGACGTCCAGCGGCTGCGCCAGCTCGGCCGCAGAGTCGTGCTGGATTGGCAGCGTCACCACGTCGGTCTCTTTGCCCAGATGCCCGACGCACACTTCAGAGAATTTCTTCGCGATATCTTTGTAGATATCCCAGTCGCTTTTCGACTCCCACGCCGGGTCAACCGCGGCAGACAGTGGATGAATAAACGGATGCATATCCGAGGTATTCATGTCGTCTTTTTCGTACCAGGTCGCGGTTGGCAGCACGATATCGGAATACAGGCAGGTACTGGACAGACGGAAGTCGAGGGTCACCACTAGATCCAGCTTGCCGTCCAGACCGTTGTCTTTCCATTCCACCTCTTCCGGCTTCACGCCACCCTGCCTGCCGAGATCTTTCCCCTGGATACCGTTCTCGGTACCGAGCAGGTATTTCAGCATGTACTCGTGACCTTTACCGGACGAGCCCAGCAGGTTGGAGCGCCAGATGAACAGGTTACGCGGATGGTTTTTGCCGTTCTCAGGCTGTTCAGCCGCGAAACGGATTGAGCCGTCTTTCAGGGACTTAACGGTGTAATCCACCGGTGACATTCCAGCTTTTTTCGCCTCTTCCGCGATGCGCAGCGGGTTAGTACCCAGCTGCGGCGCAGACGGCAGCCAGCCCATGCGCTCAGCACGGACGTTGAAGTCAATCAGGTGGCCACTGTAGCGGGATTTATCCGCCATTGGCGACAGCAATTCCTGCGCGGTAACCGTCTCGTAGCGCCACTGGCTGGAGTGGTTATAGAAGTACGAGGTACTGTTCATGTGACGTGCAGGACGCTGCCAGTCAAGGGCAAACGCCAGCGGCTGCCAGCCGGTCTGCGGACGCAGTTTTTCCTGGCCTACGTAGTGGGCCCAACCGCCGCCGCTCTGACCGACACAGCCGCAGAAGATCAGCATGTTGATCAGGCCACGATAGTTCATATCCAGGTGATACCAGTGGTTCAGACCCGCGCCGACGATGATCATTGAGCGACCGTGCGTCTTATCCGCGTTTTCTGCAAATTCACGGGCGATACGGGTAATCTGTGCGCGAGGAACGCCGGTGATCTGCTCCGCCCATGCCGGGGTGTAGGCTTTTACGTCGTCATAGCTGGTTGCGCAGTTTTCATCATTCAGACCCCGTTCCAGACCGTAGTTCGCCATGGTCAAATCGTAAACGGTAGTGACGAGCGCCGTTGAGCCATCAGCCAGCTGCAGGTGTTTAACCGGCAGTTTATGCATCAGAACATTTTTCAGTTCAACCTTGTTGAAATGCTCTGATCCTTCGCCTCCAAAGTACGGGAAGCCGACCTCGGCGATCTCGTCCTGGCTGCCCAGCATGCTGAGACGCAGTTCCGTCTCTTCACCGGTGGTACCGTTACGCTGTTCGAGGTTCCACTTGCCCTTCTCACCCCAGCGGAAGCCGATAGAGCCGTTAGGTGCCACCAGCTCGCCGTTGCTGTTATACGCAACGGTTTTCCATTCAGGGTTATTTTCCTGGCCCAGCGCGTCCACCAGATCGGCGGCGCGCAGCGTACGGCCAGCGGCGTAGTAACCGTCACGCTCTTCCAGCATCACCAGCATCGGCATGTCGGTGTAGCGACGTACATAGTCGGTGAAATACTGGCTTGGTTTATCGAGGTGGAATTCGCGCAGCATAACGTGGCCCATCGCCATCGCCATCGCGGCGTCGGTACCCTGTTTCGGTGCCAACCACAGGTCACACAGTTTAGCAATTTCCGCGTAGTCCGGGGTGATCGCAACGGTTTTGGTCCCTTTGTAGCGGACTTCGGTAAAGAAGTGCGCGTCCGGGGTACGGGTCTGCGGAACGTTAGAGCCCCAGGCGATGAGGTAGCTTGAGTTGTACCAGTCAGCAGATTCCGGCACGTCGGTTTGCTCGCCCCAGGTCTGCGGAGACGCAGGCGGCAGGTCGCAGTACCAGTCGTAGAAGCTCAGACAGGTGCCGCCGATCAGTGACAGATAGCGCGCACCGGAGGCGTAAGAGACCATCGACATCGCCGGGATCGGCGAGAAGCCTGCCACGCGGTCAGGGCCGTAGGTTTTGACAGTGTAGACGTTAGAGGCGGCAATCAGCTCGTTCACCTCTTTCCAGGAGGAACGAACAAAGCCACCGCGGCCGCGAGCCTGCTTAAAGCTTTTCGCTTTATCCGCATCTTCGATGATGGACGCCCAGGCATCAACCGGATCGCTGTGCTGCACTTTCGCTTCACGCCACATTTTCATCAGACGCTTACGCATCAGCGGGTATTTCAGACGGTTAGCGCTATAGAGATACCAGGAGTAGCTGGCGCCACGCGGGCAGCCGCGCGGTTCGTGGTTCGGCATATCCGGGCGGGTGCGCGGATAGTCGGTCTGCTGCATTTCCCAGGTCACCAGACCGTTTTTAACGAAAATCTTCCAGCTACATGAGCCAGTGCAGTTTACGCCGTGGGTAGAACGGACAACTTTGTCATGCTGCCAGCGTTGACGGTAACCGTCTTCCCAGTCCCGGTTGGTATCCAGAACCTGGCCGTGCCCATCGGCAAAAGTTTCACCCTTCTGTTTGAAGTAGCGAAACCGGTCCAAAAATTTGCTCATCGGGTATCTCCTGTGTGGAGCCTGTGGCTCTCTAAATCGACATTGCTGATTTGCAGCGAAGGTAACGCTCTGAAAGAGGAGGAGAATTGATAACGATCAAGACGACGAGGGACTTTCAGGGGTGGGGTTAGGCCAAATACCACCAAAGCGGTAGATTTTAAAAATTCATAATAATATGATTTTTAATGATATTTTCATTTCATCGTACAATAACCACGGCAAAATTTAACATCTCAGGTATTAAGGGGTAGACCTCCCTGCAAGGCGACGGCGATCACAGTGTTACCGGCGCGCTTCTGTGCAAACCCATCAGTATGTTGTAACTACTTCCAGAACAAAAAAACGCGGCCCCAAGGCCGCGCAAACGGATAATCACACTTACTTATTTTTCTTGGTATTACGGCCATATACCAGCCACGTAATCACAACGCAGGCGATATAGAACACAAGGAACACTTTCATCGCACCCGCCGGGGAACCGGTCAGGTCAAGCGAAATACCGAACGCTTTCGGGATAAAGAAGCCGCCAATGGCACCGATGGCAGAGATAAAGCCCAGCGCAGCAGCGGTATCCGTCGCCGCTTCACGCATCGCCTGCTCTTCGCTTCCACCCTGCGCTTTCACGCGATCCATCGTCAGCTTACGGAAGATCACGGAGATCATCTGGAAGGTGGACGCACTCCCCAAACCGGCCGTCAGGAACAGCACCATAAACACGCCGAAGAAGGCGATGAAGTTACCGCCCTGTCCGTCCGCTGGCAGCGTCAGGAACAGCAGCGCACAGAAGACCGCCATCACGACAAAGTTCACCAGCGTCACGCGGGTACCGCCCAGACGATCAGAAACCATGCCGCCCAGTGAGCGAGCCAGCGCGCCAATAAATGGACCAAAGAAGGCGAATTGCAGGATCTGCACGTCCGGGAACTGGGTTTTCGACAGCATGGCGAAACCGGCAGAGAAACCGATAAACGACCCGAAGGTGGCCAGATACAGCAGTGCCATCACCCAAAGGTGTCCACGTTTCAGCACCGGCAGCTGTTCACTCAGTGACGCCTTCGACGCAGACAGATCGTTCATAAAGAACCACGCTGCCAGGGTGAAGACCACCAGGAACGGCACCCAAATCCAGGCGGCGTTCTGCAGGTAGAGGGAAGAACCATCCGCCTGTTCAACGCCACCGCCACCAAAGGCAGCAAAAATGGAGACCGAGATCGCCAGCGGCGCGATCAGCTGCATCACGCTCACGCCCATGTTGCCCAGACCACCGTTAATGCCCAGCGCGCCACCCTGTTTCGCTTTCGGGAAGAAGAAGCTGATGTTCGCCATACTGGAGGCGAAGTTCGCACCCGCAAAACCGCACAGCAGGGAGATGATCACGAACACGCTAAACGGCGTGGACGTATCCTGCACCGCGAAGCCGAGCCACACGCAAGGCACGATCATGATCCCGGTACTGAATGCCGTCCAGCGACGGCCACCAAAGACCGGCACCATAAAGGCGTAAGGAACGCGCAGCAGCGCGCCAGACAGTGACGGCAACGCGGTCAGCATAAACAGCTGATCGGTTGTGAACGTAAACCCAACTTTTGGCAGATTTACCGCCACTGCACTAAACAACATCCATACGCAAAACGCTAATAACAGACACGGAACGGAAATCCACAGATTCCGGCTTGCTACACGATGGCCGCGCTGTTGCCAGAACGCCGGATCCTCTGGACGCCAGTCTGTAATAACGGCACCATTTTCCCTTTCGGGAGCGGATGAGTGACTCATAGACACCTCTGATTCTCGAATGATGCTGCAAACATTAGGGTTTTAGGGCGGCGGTAAGTTGATATAAATCAAAGGAAAAGTGCGAGGATTTGCGGCGCGAAAAAAGGTCTTATCCTTAGTGAGTAGGCAATTCTGGTCAAAAAGACGTTGTTTTTCACGGCGCTGACGCGTCCCTGCTCCCCCTACCCTCAGATGCATACTCCACTGGCAATTTAGGAGTAATCATTTATAGGTATGGGTATACTCCAGGGTATGCACCAGAATAGCGCCATTCCTGCAAGCAGGCCACGTCAGGAGCCCGGCAACTCTATGTTAAAAAGATGTTTATCACCGCTGACACTCGTCAATCAGTTAGCCCTGATCGTTTTGCTGTCCACCGCACTCGGCGTGACCGGCATGGCGATTTCCGGCTGGCTGGTACAAGGGGTACAGGGTAATGCGCATGCCATCAATGAGGCAGGCTCGCTACGCATGCAGAGTTACCGTCTGCTGGCGTCGGTACCTCTGACGCAGGACGACCAGCCTCTCATTGATGAAATGGAGCGCACGGCTTTCAGCCCCGAACTGGAAAATGCAGCCATCCGCGCCGGTCAGCAATCCCAGCTTAAAGCCCTTCAGGGCTACTGGCACACCCAACTGGAACCCGGACTGAAACAGGCACAAAGCCCGGAGACGGTCGCGCAGGACGTGGCGGGTTTTGTCTCACGCATTGATGCCCTGGTCTCCTCTTTTGACCAAACCACTGAATTACGCATCGATCGGGTGGTGATGGTACACCGTGCCATGGCGCTGTTTATGGGCCTGCTGCTGATCTTCACCATTATCTGGCTCCGCGCGCGGCTGCTGAATCCGTGGAAACAGCTGCTGGCCATGGCCCGGGCGGTAACCGCCCGGGATTTTACCCAGCGCACGCACATCAGCGGACGCAACGAAATGGCGATGCTCGGCCAGGCGCTCAACACCATGTCGGCAGAGCTCTCCGAAAGCTACGCGGTGCTTGAGCAGCGCGTACAGGAAAAAACGGCCGGGCTGGAGCAGAAAAACGAAATTCTCTCTTTCCTGTGGCAGGCCAACCGCCGGCTGCACATGCAGGTGCCGCTCTGTGAACGCCTCTCCCCGGTGCTGAATGGCCTGCAAAATCTGACCCTGCTGCATGACCTGGAACTGCGCGTTTACGACGTGGAAGATGAAGATAATCATCAGGAGTTTACCTGTCAGTCCGACATGTCCTGTGATGATAAAGGCTGTCATTTATGCCCTCGCGGCCTGCCGCCGTCGACCACTGGCGGCACGACGCTGAAATGGCGACTAACGGACAGCCATACCCAGTACGGTATTCTGCTGGCGACCCTGCCCGCCGGGCGTCACCTGAGCCACGATCAGCAACAGCTGGTTGATACGCTGGTTGAACAGCTAACGGCCACGCTGGCGCTCGACAGGCATCAGGAAAAACAGCAGCAGCTGATCGTTATGGAAGAACGCGCCACCATCGCCCGCGAGCTGCATGACTCAATCGCCCAGTCGCTCTCCTGTATGAAAATGCAGGTAAGCTGCCTGCAGATGCAGGATGCGCAGATGCCGGACAGTAATAAACAGCTGCTCAGCCAGATACGCAACGAGCTGAATACGTCCTGGGTACAGCTGCGTGAGCTGCTGACCACCTTCCGCCTGCAGCTGACCGAGCCGGGCCTGCGTCCGGCGCTGGAAGCCAGCTGTCAGGAGTTCAGCGCCCGGCTGGGGTTCCCGGTGAAGCTGGATTACCAGCTGCCGCCGCGGTTTGTCCCGTCACATCAGGCCATTCATCTACTGCAGATCGCCCGTGAAGCACTCAGCAACGTGCTTAAACACGCGGAAGCGACGGCGGTCACGGTCACCGTCAGCCAGCACGCTAACCAGGTCAGACTCACGGTTCACGACAACGGCCGCGGCGTGCCGGAAAATGCCGAGCGCACGAACCACTATGGTTTAATCATTATGCGAGACCGCGCCCAAAGCCTGCGCGGTGATTGTCAGGTTCGCCGGAGAGAGACGGGTGGCACGGAAGTCGTGGTCACCTTTATTCCCGAAAAACCGCTTACAACTTCTCAAGGAGAAACCCATGACTAATCAGGAACCGGCATCCATCCTGTTGATTGACGACCATCCGATGCTGCGTACTGGCGTAAAACAGCTGGTCAGCATGGCACCCGATATTACCGTGGTTGGCGAAGCCAGCAACGGGGAACAGGGCATTGAGCTCGCCGAGTCCCTCGATCCCGATCTGATCCTGCTCGATCTGAACATGCCCGGGATGAACGGCCTGGAGACCCTCGACAAGCTGCGGGAAAAATCGCTTTCCGGACGCATCGTCGTCTTTAGCGTCTCGAACCATGAAGAAGATGTGGTCACGGCGCTGAAGCGCGGCGCGGATGGTTATCTGCTGAAAGATATGGAGCCGGAAGATCTGCTTAAAGCACTGCAGCAGGCCGCGGCGGGCGAGATGGTGCTGAGTGAAGCCCTGACGCCGGTGCTGGCCGCCAGCCTGCGGGCCAACCGCGCCACGTCTGACCGTGACGTCAGCCAGTTAACACCGCGCGAACGCGATATTCTCAAACTAATCGCCCAGGGGCTGCCGAATAAAATGATCGCCCGCCGTCTGGATATCACCGAAAGCACGGTCAAAGTGCATGTGAAGCATATGCTGAAGAAAATGAAGTTAAAATCCCGCGTTGAGGCCGCCGTGTGGGTACATCAGGAACGCATTTTCTAAGGATTACTCATCCGGCAGCAGCTTCCAGCGCGGGTCGTCGTCAGGTATAGCGATCAGCGGCTGCACCACCGCAAGCGTGATCTCATTGGACGAGACGCGCTGGCCCTTCTCATCTTCCACTACCGCCGAAAGATGCCAGCGGTTTGTCGCGCCTTCTGCCTCATTCCAGGCAGGCATAATCACGCTCCAGCCGTCGCTGCTGTTACCCTTCCCGGGCGACGTCAGGCTCAGTGCCTGGGTATCGCCCTGCCAGTGGATCTGACGGATGCCGTGCGTGCTACGAATCTGTAGCTTCAGCATGACGGTTTCCCCCCCTTTCAGATCCCACGGTGGCGTAGCCAGCCAGACGGACAGCGTTTTACGCTGGCGGAACTCCATAATCGGAAGGCTGTTGCGCTCGGGGGAATCATAACGGCTGCCACGCAGAGAACGCGTGGCCGCAACTTCACTGGCGGAGAGTTGCTTCACCAGCGGCACGCCAAAGCGGTAGTTAAGCTTCAGGCCGAGGTTATTCTGGCTTTCGCCGCTTTCACCCTGCTTATGCGCGGCGGTCAGCGTGACCAGCGGAACGGGGGTATAGTTAAGCCCAAGATTGACCGCCACCGGGTTGTGATAGCCGGTTCCGCTGTTGAAGAGATCAACGTTGTCGCCAAAATACTGCTCGACGCTGACGCTGGTGTTCAGGTGATGAAACCACGGCAGCCAGGCTTTGGCGGTGACATCATATCCCCGCGCCATTCGCTGTTCCTGAACATCAGATCTGTCGCGCCATCCGGCAAACGGCTGGTAATAGTTCGCTGACAGGCGCAGATTCTCCCCCCACACCTCGGCGCCCAGTCCAGCACGCTGCAGGTTTTCGTCCAGCAGATTATCGTAGAAGGTGTTATAGCCCAGCAGCCATTTTCCGGCGACCCAGCGCTGGCCGATTCCGGCGTTACTGACCAGGCCATCCGTCTGCTGCGTCAGGCCAAGCTGGCTCCAGCTCAGGTAACGGTTGTTATCGTTCCAGGGGATAAACCAGCTCCCGCTGCTGCCGTTAAATTTGCCCTCGTTATCCACCAGTAAATTGACGCTGGCGTTCCCCCAGGGCGACAGCCAGGACTCAATCTGCTGGTTCACTTCGCCGCTCACCGCGTCGCGCACCTGACCAAAGGCAAACTGACGCGCCTGCTCGCCCGTTGTCAGGCCGTTGTCGGTCATACTGGCTTCACCAAAGGCTTTCGCCATTTCGGCCAGGTGCTTTTCCCCTTCCCCTGAGGGAGCAGCCATACCCAGGTCGGGCAGATTATCCCCGTTATTATCGAAAGGATTTTGTGCCTGCTGGATAAAGGAACGCGGCGCACCGTGAACGGCTCCGGCCGTAAGAAGGGGGAGTAAGAGCAGAAAACGAATGCGGGACGATACAACCATCAACGTCGTAAAAAAGAACCTGTGTTTATGGATAAACTCTTATTATGTTAACGCGATAAGCCTGGAAATGCAGTTCTGGCGGAAATTTCAGGATTATCCTGAAACTGATTGTCGGGTGGCGGCTACGCCACCCGACGCCCTTACACCATCATCCAAACAGTCCTTTCAACTCCGAAACGCAGGAGCCACAGTTCGTGCCGCACCGTAACGTTGCCCCCAGCGCGGCGACGCTTTCGCACCCTCCGGCTATCGCCTCCCGAATCGCATTTTCTCCGACGCTGAAGCAGCTACAGATAATGCGTCCCTGATCCACCATCTCCTCCACACCCTGCCCGTTCAGAAGCGCATGACGCTCTGCAGGCGTCGTGGGGGGCGAGCGAAAAGCAGCGTCAATGATCGGGTGTACCAGCTCCGGTAACGTGGTGCCTTCCCAGAAGCCGAGCATCAGCTGACCTTCATGCCAGGCCAGCACGCTACTGCGTTCGCCGGTTTGAGCAACCTGTAACTGCCAGCCCCGGCTGCTGGCGTAGTTCATGAGCCACGACAGCAACGGTTTATCTCCTGATACCGTCAGATGCGAGGCTTTACGCCACCAGTGAACCCAGGATGGTAACGCCGGCTGTTCGTGGGTATAGAGCACCCCTTGCCAGACGGGCAGCCAGGGCATGATCCGAACGGCGGTTTGTTTGCTCTCCGGCTGGCCAGACGCCGGATCGCAGCGCCCTTCCACCAGCGCATTCACCTTTCCCTGACGGGCAAACACGGCGTTCCAGTGCATCGGGGCAAACGCCTCGCCTTGCCGGATGCCGCGGTTGACTCGCACTCTGGCGACCATCACGCCGCGCGGCGAACTGATCCGCGCCAGCTGGCCATCACACAACGAGAACCGCACGGCATCGCTGGCGCAGACCTCAACAAACGGCTCCGCGATATGCTGCATCAGCCGGGACACATACCCCGTCCGGGTCATGGTGTGCCATTGATCGCGGATGCGTCCGGTATTGAGGATCACCGGGTACAGCGTGCTGACCGCCGCACCGTGCTGGACCGGATCGACCGGCACCAGGTTTCGGCGCGGAAAATCCCCCGTTGACCACTGATACGGCTCCAGCCGCTCCCACGCTTCCCGGGTAAGTTCAGCCAGGTCATGCAGGTTCAATGCCCGCGTGCCGTCATTTTCAAAGGCCGTCAGCGCCGCGTGCTCGCAAAAAATCTCGTGCGGATGTTGCCAGGCAAAGGCGTCGCCGTGCCCCAGCCGTTTTGCAATCTGCGCGACGATCCACCAGTCCGGTTTTGCCTCTCCCGGAGCAGGCAGAAAGGCGCGCTGGCGCGAAATACGCCGCTCGGAATTGGTCACAGTGCCGTCCTTCTCCCCCCAGGCCAGCGCCGGAAAACGGATATGGGCGAACCGGCTGGTATCGGTATCGTTCATGACCTCAGAAACAATCACCAGCGGGCAGCCTGCCAGCGCCTGACATACGGCGTGACTGTCCGGCAGCGAGACCGCTGGGTTGGTGCCCATGATCCACACCGCCTTCACTTCGCCACGGGCAATGGCATCAAACAGTTCAACCGCCATCAGGCCTGGCGTCTGCGCCAGCCTTTCCGTTCCCCAGAAACGCGCCACCCGCGAAAGGTCGTCCGGCTCAAAGCTCATGTGCGCCGCCAGCTGATTTGCCAGCCCGCCCACTTCTCGTCCGCCCATGGCGTTTGGCTGTCCGGTCAGCGAAAACGGACCGCAGCCCGGGCGGTTGAATTTTCCGCTGGCAAGATGGACGTTGATGATGGCATTACACTTGTCGCTACCGCTCGATGACTGGTTGATCCCCATGGTGTAGAGCGTGATCGCGCGTGGCGCGGTGACAAACCAGTCATAAAACACACCAATATCCTGCACAGGAAGATCGCAAAACGCCGCCACGCGGGCCATCGGCCACGCGTCGGTTCCCTGGATCACATTGAGCAACCCCACAAACAGCCCCGCATCGCTGCCGGGTTTTAGCGCCAGATGCAGGTCAGCGATATCACAGGTAGCCGTTTCACGCGGGTCAATCACCACCACCTTCATCTGCGGATTGGTTTGCTTTGCCTGCACCAGCCGCTGGTACAGAACAGGGTGCGTCCAGGCGGCATTCGAGCCCACCAGTACCACCAGATCGCTGTTCTCCACGTCCTTGTAACTGCACGGCACCACGTCCTCACCGAAGGCACGTTTATAACCCACCACCGCTGACGACATGCAGAGCCGGGAGTTGGTATCAATGTTCGCCGCCCCGATAAACCCCTTCATCAGCTTGTTAGCGGCGTAGTAATCCTCGGTTAACAGCTGGCCGGATGCGTAGAACGCCACCGCCTGCGGCCCCCATGTGTCGATAATGAGCTGGAGCCGTTCACCTGCCGTCTCCAGTGCCTGCGTCCAGTCCACCTCATGACCGTCGAGGACCGGGCGCAAAAGCCGCCCCTGTAAATCGGTTGTCTCCCCCAGGGCGGACCCTTTCACGCACAGGCGACCAAAATTCGCCGGATGGGTTTCATCCCCCCGAACGCTGACCACGCCGCCTTCCACGCGGGCGACCACGCCGCAGCCCACCCCGCAGTAGGGGCATGTTGTCCGGGTTTCTGTCATGAAGCCTCCGCACGCATGACCAGGGCATCGTTACCGACCCACACTTTGCCGTTTTCGATTTTCACCGGCCAGGCGCGTACCGCAGGCTCACCATTTTCAACCTGACAGCCATCGCGCAGACGAATGCGCTGTTTATAAAGCGGAGAGATCACCACCGGCTCCCCCGCCGCATCGCCAAGAATGCCGCGAGAAAGCACGTTCGCACGGCTTCCTGGCTCCAGGTCATCGAGGGCATAAACGGTTTTGCCAAAGCGGAACAGCGCAATCGCGTTGTGACCGAGACGCGCGCCAATGCCCGCCTGTTCGGGGATATCCTCGATACCGCAGATTTCCTGCCAGCGTTTGCCTTGCTCTGCGGCAGTGTCGTTCACAGCGGTGCGGAACAGCGCCAGACGGTTGGGATCGTTGAGCGTGGTCTGCCATTCGCACTGGTAGGTTTCCACCACCCGGGCCATCTCCTGCTCCAGTTCGTGGGCAATACCCAGACTGTCCTCGAGGATCACCTCGCGCAGATAGTCGAGGCCGCCTTCCAGGTTGTCCATCCAGGTGCTGGTGCGCTGCAGGCGATCCGCCGTGCGGATGTAGAACATCAGGAACCGGTCAACGGTACGGATCAGCGTTTCATCGTCCAGATCGCTGGCGAAGAGATCCGCATGGCGCGGCTTCATGCCGCCGTTGCCGCACAGGTAGAGGTTCCAGCCTTTATCGGTGGCAATGACGCCCACGTCTTTGCTCTGCGCCTCGGCACACTCGCGGGTACAGCCGGAAACCGCCATTTTGATTTTGTGCGGCGCGCGCAGGCCTTTGTAACGGTGCTCCAGTTTGACCGCGAGGCCGGTGGAGTCCTGCACGCCATAGCGGCACCAGGTCGACCCAACGCAGGATTTCACCGTGCGCAGAGATTTCCCGTAAGCGTGGCCGGTCTCAAATCCGGCTTCCACCAGCGCCTGCCAGATCTCCGGTAGCTGTTCCAGAGTGGCGCCAAAGAGGTCAATACGCTGCCCGCCAGTGATTTTGCTGTAAAGGCTATAGCGCTTTGCAATCTGGCCGATGGCGATCAGCCCGTCGGCGGTCACTTCCCCGGCGGGCATACGCGGCACGATTGAATAGGTTCCGTCCTTCTGAATATTGGCAAAGTAACGGTCGTTGGTGTCCTGCAGCGGCAGATGCGCCGGTTTAAGCAGATACTCGTTCCAGCAGGAAGCCAGCACGGACCCGACCAGCGGCTTACAGATTTCGCACCCGTGTCCCTGACCGTAGCGGCTGATGAGCTGGTCAAAGGTGCGGATATGGTTGACGCGCACCAGGTGGTAAATTTCCTGGCGTGACCAGGGGAAGTGTTCACAGATATCCTTTTTCACCTCCACGCCCTGTTCAGCAAGCTGAAACTCCATCACCTGCTTCACCAGCGCACTACAGCCCCCGCAACCGGTCGCCGCTTTAGTGCACTGTTTGATGGCACCGATATCCGTTGCGCCCGCGCTCACGGCCTGGCAAATATCGCCCTTGCTGACGTTATAACACGAACAGATCTGCGCACTTTCCGGCAGCGCCGCCACGCCCAGCGCTTTTGGCGCGCTGCCTGAGGATGCGGGTAATATCAGGGTTTCCGGCGCTTTCGGCAGGCTGATTCCATTGAGCATCATCTGCACCAGCGTGGCGTATTCGCTGGCGTCCCCCACCAGCACGCCGCCGAGCAGCGTTTTGCTGTCGTGGCTGACCACGATTTTCTTGTAGATTTGCTGCGGGCCGTGCGTCCACTGGTAGCTCAGCGCCCCCGGCGTGCGCCCGTGAGCGTCGCCAAACGACGCCACATCCACGCCCAGCAGCTTGAGTTTGGTGCTCATATCCGCGCCGGTGAAGGTTTTATCCTCCCCTGCAAGCGCGGCGGCGGCCACGCGTGCCATCTGGTAGCCCGGGGCAACCAGTCCAAAGATTTTCCCTTCCCACAACGCGCATTCGCCAATGGCAAACACGTCACGGTCGGAAGTCTGGCAGCCATCGTCAATGCAGATCCCGCCGCGCTCGCCGATAGCCAGCCCGCTGCTGCGCGCCAGCGCGTCCTGCGGACGGATACCGGCAGAAAAGACCACCAGGTCCGTTTCCAGCGCTTCGCCATCGGCAAAGCGCAGCACCAGCCCGTCATCCGTCGACGCAATTTCCGTGGTGGCTTTAGCGGTGTGAACGCCCACGCCCAGCGCCTCGATTTTCTTGCGCAGCATCGACGCGCCGTCGTTATCGAGCTGAACCGCCATCAGATTGGGCGCAAACTCCACCACGTGAGTGTCGAGCCCGAGTTGTTTCAGGGCGTTTGCTGCCTCCAGCCCCAGCAGCCCGCCGCCGATGACGACCCCGCGACGCGCACCCGCCGCATGGGCCGCAATGTTGTCGAGATCGTCGAGCGTGCGGTAGACAAAACAGCCCGGCAGATCGTTACCCGGTACCAGCGGGACAAACGGGTATGAGCCGGTCGCCAGCACCAGTTTATCCCAGTGTGTTTCATGCCCACTGGCGGTACGCACCACGCGCGCGTCGCGGTCAATGGCGACAATCTGCTGCGACAGGCGCAGCTCAATGCCGTTATCAGCAAAAAAATCCCCTGCCACCAGCGAGAGCGAATCCGCACTGCGGCCGCCAAAATACTCGGACAGATGCACGCGGTCATAGGCGGCATAGCGCTCTTCACCAAAGACCACGATCTGATACTGCTGATGTAAGTTGCGGTTAACGCAATCTTCGAGAAAATGATGGCCGACCATACCGTGCCCAACCACCACCAGAGTAGGTTTTGTCATAGCGTTCTGTCCTGCAACCTGTGGTTGCGTAGTGAATCGATCGAACAGCCAGTCCGCGTGTGCGGGCGCAGCCGTTGCCCGTAAATCGGTAAATGTCGCCGCGTGGCGGCAATCTCCCATCAGCAGCACGCCAGCCAGCGTCCCCTGATGGATCAGTAAGCGACGATAGTGACGCGTCAGCGGATCCCATGAACGCCAGACCACGTCGCCCTCCTGCTCCGCCGCGCGACCCAGGCTGAACAGCTCCACGCCGGTCACCTTGAGGCGCACACCGTTGTCGGTGAGGGTAAACGGCGCAGTGGTGTCGCCCGCCAGCCGTGCGGCGAGGATATCGGCCTGCGCCAGACAGGGGGCGACCAGGCCAAACGTCTGGCCATCAATTTCGCAGCACTCGCCAATGGCATAGATGTCCGGCGCGGAGGTCTGCATCTGGTGATTCACCACAATCCCGCGCGCGCAATGAAGGCCGCTGGCCTTTGCCAGGTCAATGTTGGGCTGCACGCCGGTCGCCAGCACCACGCGCGCCGCAGCAATACTGCGTCCATTGAGCAACGTCACGGTGTTGTCGTTAATCGCCGAGATGCCGGAGGCAAGCTCACAGCGCACGCCCCGTTCCGCCAGCGCCTCCTCCAGCAGCGCGCCAGCCTGTTGATCCAGCTGTTGTTCCATCAGCCACGGACCGCGATGAACGAGCGTGACGTTGTCACCTGAGCGTGCCAGTGCTGCCGCAGTCTCAACCCCAAGCACGCCGCCCCCCAGCACCACCGCCGGACCGGAAATTGCCTGAATGGCGCAGGTATCCTCCAGGGTGCGGAACGTGAACACCTGCGGCGCATCACCGCCGGGGATCGGCGGAACAAAAGGCGTTGAACCGGTGGCAAATACCAGGGCATCCCAGCCCAGCGTGCGGGTGGCGGTTCGCACTTCCCGTGAGACCACGTCCACGGCAAGCGCCCTTTCGCCCCGCAGCACCGTAACGCCACGTACCCGGTACCAGTCCTCATCCTGAAGACAGATATCCGCTGCCGCTTTCTCGCCCCCCAGCACCGGCGAAAGCTGAATGCGGTTATAGGCATGCTCAGGCTCATCACCGACGACGGTGATAGCAAAACGACCCGAGGCCCGCCCGGTTAGCCCGTCAATCAGCCGGGTGGCCGCCATTCCATTCCCGATAATGACCAGTCGCATCAAAGCCCCCTCGTTACGCCGCTTTCGGCTGTTTTTCGTAGAGGAAATGGAGGATCTGCTGACGCATGTGGTGGTAGCGGCTGTCGTCCGCCAGCTGAACCCGGTTGCGCGGACGCGGCAGATCAACGCGCAGGATCTCTCCGACGGTCGCCGCCGGGCCGTTGGTCATCATCAGCACGCGATCGGAAAGCAGCACTGCCTCATCCACGTCGTGGGTAATCAGCACGATAGTGGTGTTCAATGCCTGCTGGATCTGCATCACCGAGTCCTGCAGATGGGCTCGCGTCAGCGCATCCAGCGCGCCGAACGGTTCATCCATCAGCAGCACTTTTGGCTTCATCGCCAGCGCGCGGGCGATGCCCACGCGCTGCTTCATGCCGCCGGAGATCTCCCCCGGGCGCTTATGCAAGGCATGCCCCATCTGCACGCGGTCGAGGTTGTGCTCGATCCACGCTTTACGCTCAGACTTGCTCATGGTGTGACGGAACACCTGATCCACCGCCAGGGCGACGTTGTCAAAGCAGGTGAGCCATGGCAGCAGGGAATGGTTCTGAAACACCACCGCGCGCTCGGGGCCCGGCCCGGCAATTTCGCGGTTGTCGCAGATAAGCCCACCTTCCGTCGGCAGCGTAATGCCGGCAATAAGGTTCAGCAGCGTCGATTTGCCGCAGCCGGAGTGGCCGATCAAACTGACGGTTTCGCCCTCGTGAATATCAAACGAAACGTTTTGCAGCGCCAGAAACTCGCCGCTGGCAGTAGAAAAGCGCTGGCTCACGCCCTGGACCTGAATTAATGGTTTCATCTTCGCTCCTTATTTTTCCTGCCAGCTAAAGCGACGGGCAATCAGCATCAGCCCCTGCTCCAGCAGCAACCCGACCACGCCAATAATGACGATGGCGATGAGAATGTTTTCGACGTTGAGGTTGTTCCACTCGTTCCAGATCCAGAAGCCGATGCCTAAGCCTCCGGTGAGCATCTCGGCGGCGACAATCACCAGCCAGGCAATACCGATGGAGAGGCGTACCCCGGTCAGCACCGCAGGCAGCACGGCAGGAAAGAGAATGCGGCGCATGATGGTCCACTCAGAGAGTTGCAGTACCCGGGCGACGTTGAGGTAGTCCTGTGGAATACGGCGCACCCCTTCCGCGGTGTTGATGACCATCGGCCAGATGGAGCAGATAAAGATGGTCCAGCTTGATGCTGGCTCCGCTTTCTGGAACAGCAGCAGGCCGATGGGCAGCCAGGCCAGCGGGCTAACCGGCCGCAGGAGGGCAATTAGCGGGTTGAACATGCGCGAGAAAAAGGTGAAGCGGCCAATCAGAAAGCCCAGCGGAATCCCCGCCAGCGCTGCCAGACCAAAGCCGATGGCGACGCGCTGCAGTGACGCAAGCACGTTCCAGCCTATGCCCATATCGTTTGGCCCGTCGCGATAAAACGGATCGGCGAACAGGGTTATGGCCGAGTCGAGCGTGCTGAGCGGCGTCGGGAAGCCTTTGCTGTTTATCGCTGCCAGTTGCCAGAGCACCACCAGCAGCCCCAGCCCCAGAAACGCCGGAATGACGCGCTGTAAAACATCATTCATTCGACGCGCCAACGCAGGCGTACGACGACGAACCTGTAACGGTGGCAGGACAATCACCTCCCCGCTCTCAGGCTTCTCTTGTGGTTTTGTGTTTTGCAGATGCGGCATAATCAGGCCCCTTTACGGTGAATGGCAAAACGGTTGGCGTACCCTTCCGGATCGGTTCCGTTCCAGACGGTACCGTCCATCAGCGTGCTGCTGCGATACGGTGATGAGGGTGTGGAGAGTCCGCCGACGGCGGTGGCAGCATCCTGCCAGACCGCGGTCTGGTTAATGCGCTGCGCAATACCCACGTAATCCGGCGCGGCTTTAAGCAAGCCCCAGCGGCGGAACTGGGTTAAGAACCACATGCCGTCGGAGAGGTACGGATAACTGACGGCACCCTCGTTGAAGAAACGGATCGGGTGCGCGTCCTGCCAGCGCTGCCCCAGGCCGTTGTCGTATTCCCCGAGCATTCGCCCGGTGAGATACTGTTCTTTGCAGTTGAGCCACGCCCGGCGCGAGAGGATCTGCGCGGTTTCACGTTTGTTTTCCGGGGACGCCTCAATCCAGCGCGCGGCTTCCATCACGGCGCTCACCAGCGCCCGGGCGGTGTGCGGATTTTTCTCCACCCAGTCGCGACGCGTACCGAGAATTTTTTCAGGATGATCTGCCCAGATGGACTGCGACGTGGCAGCGGTGAAGCCAATGCGGTCGTTAATCGCCCTCGCGTTCCACGGCTCACCGACGCAAAAGCCCACCATGTTGCCAATGCGCATGTTCATCACCATCTGCGGCGGCGGCACCACCACCGTGCGCACGTCATCGAAGGGGTTAATGCCTGCGCTCGCCAGCCAGTAGTAAAGCCACATGGCGTGCGTTCCGGTCGGGAAGGTGTGCGCGAAAGTGTAAGTGCCAGGCGCCTGCTGCCCGACCAGCGTTTTCAGCCCGTCAAGATCGCGAACCCCCTTCTCCGCCAGATCGCTGGAGAGCGTAATGGCCTGACCGTTCTGGTTAAGCGTCATCAGGTTTGCCATTTGCTGCGGCTTGCCTGCAATACCCAGTTCAAGCCCGTACAGCAGACCGTAAAGAATGTGCGCGGCGTCCAGCTCCCCCGCCACCAGCTTGTCGCGTACCGCTGCCCAGCTCGCCTCTTTGGTGGGGACGATGGTGATACCGTATTTTTTATCAAAGCCTTTCAGGGCTGCGATAACCACCGGCGCACAGTCGGTCAGCGGGATAAACCCGATACGTACCGTCTCCTGCTCCGGTTTATCCGAGCCTGCCGCCCAGGCAGCCTGCATGACACCCGGTAATAACACTGCGCCACTCGCCAGCATGCTGGCCTGCAAAAACCGCCGTCTCGACAAATCCGCCATGACCACTCCTGAAAAAAAGCCAAAAAAAAGCGCCCACAGTGCCGAAGCACCGCTGGACGCCTTTATCCCGAAGACTGATGCACCGCCGTTGGCGCACCGTCAAAAATGGTTAATTCAATAATGCAAAGTCAATGCCAGGTTTGAACACCCTGTTTCAGGGCCGAAAGCCGGGTTTTGCTCGCCATTACGCACCCCAATCAGGCACAACATGCCCACTGATTGTGCAGCTACTCCTTTGGGGTTATCTGCCACACGCTTTTCACCGTAAGCAGCGCCCGGGCGATATCCACCATGCGCTGATTCTTGTCCATCGCCATTTTGCGCAGCGTTGTCCAGGCCTGCTCCTCACTCATATTCTGGTGGGTCATCAGCACGCTTTTTGCTTTATCAATGGTTTTTCGCTCCTCAAGCGTATCGCGCAGCGACGCAAGCTGACGGGAGAGCTGCTCAATCTCGCGCGCCTGCTGGCGAACCAGAGGCAGCAGGGGTTTATCCGGGTAATGCGCCAGCGGGTCCTCCAGTTCATCTGCAGGATGCAGATAGACCTCGTCACGCTGAATCCGCTCATCCACCGCGACCATCAGATCGGCGATGATTGTCTCCTCCAGCGCGCGCAGATGCTCCAGCCGCGCCGTCTGCAGCGCAAACCACGCCAGCGCGGTATGGCCATTATCCGCGGCAGGCTGGCGGGTACAGGCCACGCGCCGGAGTTGCTCCGTCTCACGGTCGGGCTGGCAGTTGAGGGAGAAAGTGGCCTGAACGTCAGCCTGACTGTGGGAGAGGAAGATCTCAAAGCAGGCTTGCTGCCCGTCAATGCGATCTACCAGTCTCTGGCGGGTAACGTCATCAAAAAAACCCTGCGTGAAGCCTATCGCCCCCAGGGCCCGCTCTTGTCCCGCCAGCTCTTTCCCCTGCATCAGGCTGTAAAGTGCGACAAACCGGCCCGCGATTTGCGGATCGTCAATGCTGTCATTGAGTTGCGGCACGATACTGAGCAGATGGCGAAGCATGCGGGAGTAATGTTCCATGGCCTGCGGGGCCGTCAGGGTTTGTTGACTCACCCCGTCACGCAGCGCGGGAAGTGTGTCCAGCGTATGCAGTGCATTACCGATACGTTCGCAGACGGCGCTCCCCGGGAGGAGGGACTGCTTGCCAAGTATCGTATTCAGCGCAGCAAGATTTTCGTCTACCAGTGCCCGGCTGGCTTTGCATTCAGGCGCGTAGAGCTTACCCTGTGAACAGAGCCAGACGTTGGATGCCCCGCGCTCGCACTGTAGCATATGGACCAGTTGGCTAATGCCGTGCACCAGCACGTTCAGCTCTGCCAGCTTGCTGAGCTGCTCCCGGCGCATCAGCCTCGCGCGCTGAAGCCATTCGGTTGCACCTGGCGAAATGCCAGCCATTAATGTCATGCTTACTCTCCCGGACAGCGAAACTCCGGAGAACTAAGCAATATTCGTGCCTTTATAAGAACAGGAGTCAACATGCAGAAGATTGTGATCGTCGCCAACGGGGCGGCCTACGGCAGCGAATCTCTTTTTAACAGCCTGCGTCTGGCCATTGCGCTACGTGAAAAAGAGAGCGACCTGGCATTACAGATTTTTTTAATGTCGGATGCCGTCACCGCCGGGCTGAAGGGCCAAAAGCCGGCAGAAGGCTATAACATTCAGCAGATGCTGGAGATCCTGACCGCGCAAAATGTGCCGGTGAAACTGTGCAAGACCTGTACCGACGGACGCGGGATTACCACTCTGCCGCTGATAGAGGGCGTAGAAATCGGGACGCTGGTTGGGCTGGCCGAATGGACGCTGACCGCAGATAAAGTATTAACTTTTTAATAATAATCCCTTAAAAATATTATTTTCTTATGGACGCGGTTTCAGCATCAAGTTTACCTGCGGGGTTGCCGATAGGCATGGAAACAACACAGCAGGTATTTCACTTATGTTCAGATCGATTCGCGCACGTATTATCGCCACGACGACAGGTTGCCTTGTCGTCGCCCTTCTTCTCAATACCGTTATTAACTTCCAGGTCACGCGCCAGGATAACCAGCAGTCACAGCGCGATATATTGACCAGTACCAGCGCCAGCCACAACATGGCGATTGCCGACTGGGCCAAAAGCAAAATGACGGTGATTACCTCCGCACAAAGCGTCGCGCTGGCTGACGACCCGGTTCCGGTGTTTAAACAACTGGCGCAGGCGGGGGGATTCACTAACGTCTATGTGGGTTATGCGAGCAAGACGGCGAAGTTTTCTGAACCTGCGGGTGTCCCGGCGGATTATGATCCGACCATTCGTCCCTGGTATCAGCAGGTGGTGAGCACGGACGGCCCGGTAGTGACCGCACCCTATGTTGATGCCGGTACCGGAAAGCTGGTGGTGACGTTTGCTGTACCGGTGAAAGAAAATGGCGTCCTGAAAGCGGTGGTGGCGGGCGATGTCGCCATGGATAGCGTCGTGGCAAACGTGCGCGGCATCCACCCAACACCCGCCAGCAGCGGGCTGCTCCTGAACAGTGACGGTACCGTGATTGCCGCCAACGATCCGGCTTTGACCCTGAAGCCGTTTGCCGAGACGATCAAAGGGATCGACTTTGCGGCGCTGAAGCGCGGTAATCCGGTCGACGGAACCCTGAATGATGTAGACAAAACCTTCATTGCCTCAGCCGTGCCGGGCACAAACTGGCTGCTGGTCGTCGCGCTCGACAACAGCGATGCCACCTCCGGCATGCGTTCCCTGCTGAAAGCGTCGGCGATTTCGCTGGTGATCCTGGCACTCCTGAGCGGCGCCATTGTTCACGTCCTGATTGCCCGTCTGCTGAAGCGCCTGTCTGACATTCGTGATGCGATGCATAACATTGCCAACGGGACCAACGATCTGTCCCAGCGTTTGCCGGACAGCGGCAATGATGAAGTGGCGCAAATTGCGCAGGCCTTTAATGCCTTCAGCGATAAGCTTTCCGTCGTGATGGTACAACTCCGTGACGCCAGCGCGTCGGTGAAAAATGCCGCGCAGGAAATTGCGGCTGGCAACCAGGATCTTTCCGGGCGTACCGAGCAGGCGGCGTCCAGCCTTCGCGAGACCGCCAGTGCGGTGGAGCAGATCACCGCCTCCGTCACGCAATCGAATGAATCGGCAGCGGAAGCGAACGATCAGGCAAGCAAAGCGTCTGCGGCTGCCGCGCGCGGTGGTGAAGTGGTTTCTCAGGCCATCAGCACGATGCAGTCCATCGAAGTGGCGTCCGCAAAAATTGGTGATATCACCAGCGTCATCGACGGTATCGCCTTCCAGACCAACATTCTGGCGCTGAACGCCTCCGTCGAGGCGGCGCGTGCCGGTGAGCAGGGCCGCGGATTTGCCGTGGTGGCAGGGGAAGTGCGTAACCTCGCCAGTCGTAGCGCCCAGGCGGCGAAAGAGATCAAATCCCTGATTGATTCCACCACCGATAGCGTGGCGACTGGTTCGCGCTATGTGCATCTGGCCGGTGAAAGCATGGATGAGATCCGCTCCAGCATCGGCAGCGTCTCCGGCATCATGCGCGAAATCTCCATCGCCACCAGCGAACAGATGAAAGGCATCCATGAGATAAATCACGCTGTGACGCATCTCGACAGAATGGTGCAGCAGAACGCGGAGCTGGTGGTGCAGTCCGCCGCCGCCGCGGGAGCCCTGCAGAGCCAGGCGGGCGACCTTGCTGAAACGGCCGGCCATTTCCGCATTTAATGTTCCCCCGGCGCGCGTTTCGCGGGTAAAACGCGCGCCAGCCTCACTTTTGAGGGATTTTGTCATTTTTGTTTAATCGTTATGCCATTTTTTGATCAAAATCAGCATCCCGACTCTCCCCCTTTGGTGTTATGCAACGAGTGAATTGTGAACAACATCACGCTCGGATATGGCTGCAGGGAGAGCGTTGTTTAAGACTACGGGGTAAAAAATGGCACTGGTAAAAACAAGTTTGAAACTGTTCGGCGGGGATACGGTAGTGGTGCGTTGCTCAGAACGCTGCCGCATACATCTCATGAGTTCAAAAGCGCAAAAGCAATCCCAGACGGATATTCTGACCGTGCAGGATGATAAAGCGTGGCTTACCGTGCCGTATACCGGCACATGGGATGTGCTGATCGACAGCCACAGTCAGTCGCTGGAGCATTCCGTCAGCTACGTGGCAGCATAAGAGTAAACGCCCGTCCAGCCGGGCGTATTATCAGGCAAAACCCGGTCGCAGCGAGCTGTTGACAGGGTTCCCTTCCAGCAGCGCCCTCACCTTTACCACCAGCTCATTCAGACAATCGTCCTTCATGCCGAGGCGGGTCAGCTCCTGATCGAGGGAGAAGAGATACTGCGCGTTGGTGCCCAGCGGCCCGCTGGCGGCGGCAATCAACGGGGCGATGACCTGCGTGCGGGTATCCGCTTCATACAGCGGATGGCGTGGATCCATAATAAACACCAGCGCATTGACGGTACGTCCATCGTCAAGCTCCAGCTTGCACCAGCTCGGCATATAGCAGCCGGTGATCATCTCGCGCTTCCAGAGCAGCGTCAGCTCCTCTTCGAGCGTGGCATCCGGGAGGCGATACGCCACGCCCGTGGTGCGTCCGCCCTCTTTCAGTGCAAGCATGCGACCAGGCTGACACGCACTGCCGCGTCCGGCCGTCAGGCGCAGACAAAATGCGCGGTGCCAGCCAGGCAGCGTTCCCGTTGCCGATTCGACAAATTCCAGAGCCGGGTTCCACATCAGCGAACCGTAGCCAAAAATCCATACCGGGCCATCATCCGGGCGGCAGGCAAGCGTGGCAGCAAGCGACGCCGCACGTTGTTCAGCTGACCAGAGAAGCGATTCCTCAATAGCACCAAATGCCGTCTTACAATCTGCCTTCATTAAGAAATCACGCGTTAACACTTTACACCTCCGCCACTGCATGCTTCCTTGCGACATCTGTAATGCGCCTTCCCAGCATTTTTTCTCTGGTCATTTTGCCAGCAGTGAAATAACGATAAGCAATTAGCGGACCAGTTGCAATACAACGGAAGTTCAACCGCCTGAAAAGTCAAAATGAAGGCAGCGAATTATTTCACGGCTATTTCTTTTTATGCCATTTATCATCGTCTCCTTTCTCGTAGTCATGTTTAACTGCGGCCCAGGCGACCTTATGCGCCGTCTCTTCCCGGCTGGCATCATCCCGGCGATCGTCTTTATCTTTGTACTGATCCCAGGCGCTGTTAAACGCTTCCTTGTAGATATCCTGCGCGTGTTCAGGCAGGACATTTTTCACGTTATCAGGTAATTCGCGTTTCGTTTTGTAGGGCATCACTAACCTCTCTTTTCGGTAAAGAGATAAGTGTGGACGACGATATGCCATGGTGCCACCCAACAATAATTAATGAGTAAATTAAAATTATAATTCATTGTTATTTAATATTTATTTATGAGAGATATGGCATTATAGACTTCAAAGAAGAAAAACATCACAAAGGGTAAAATTAAGTAAAAATTAGAAGGTATTTAACAGATTTCTGTTAATTTAATCTCCTTAAAATCTATCTATAATTACAAGCACCTGCATTGATGGAGAAGCACATGACAGCAACACACGAGGCGGTAAAGACCCGCCACAAGGAGACGTCACTCATTTTCCCGGTTCTGGCACTGGCTGTGCTGCTCTTCTGGGGAAGCAGTCAGTCACTGCCAGTGGTGGTTGGTATCAATATTCTTGCCCTGGTCGGTATTTTAACCAGCGCATTTAGCGTCGTTCGCCATGCGGACGTATTAGCCCACCGTCTGGGCGAGCCGTACGGTTCGTTAATTCTGAGTCTTTCCGTTGTTATTCTCGAAGTCAGCCTGATTTCCGCGCTTATGGCGACCGGCGATGCTGCCCCGACGCTGATGCGCGATACCCTCTACTCCATCATTATGATTGTGACAGGCGGCCTGGTGGGCTTCTCGCTGTTACTGGGCGGACGTAAATTTGCGACCCAGTACATGAACCTGTTTGGCATTAAACAGTACCTGATTGCCCTCTTCCCGCTGGCAATTATCGTGCTGGTCTTCCCGATGGCGCTGCCAGGTGCAAACTTTTCCACCGGTCAGGCGCTGCTGGTCGCGCTGATTTCCGCAGCTATGTACGGCGTGTTCCTGCTGATTCAGACCAAAACGCACCAGAGCCTGTTTGTATACGAACATGAAGATGACGGCGACGACGATGACCCGCACCACGGTAAGCCGTCAGCACACAGCAGTGTGTGGCACACGGTTTGGCTGATCGTGCATCTGATTGCGGTCATTGCGGTCACCAAAATGAATGCCAACCCGCTGGAGACGCTGTTGACCGAGCTGAACGCCCCGGTGGCCTTTACCGGTTTCCTGGTGGCGCTGCTGATCCTGTCCCCTGAAGGACTGGGGGCGCTGAAAGCGGTGTTGAACAATCAGGTGCAGCGTGCAATGAACCTGTTCTTCGGCTCCGTGCTGGCGACCATATCACTCACCGTACCGGTGGTGACGCTGATTGCCTTTATGACGGGGAACGAACTGCAGTTTGCGCTGGGCGCGCCGGAGATGATTGTGATGGTGGCCTCGCTGCTGCTGTGCCAGATCTCCTTCTCCACCGGACGCACCAACGTGCTGAACGGCGCGGCACATATGGCGCTGTTTGTGGCGTACCTGATGACGATATTTGCCTAGCCTCTTTGTCCAGCGGCGCTTCGCTTGCAGTGCCTACAGGTTTTGTAGGCCGGGTGAGCACAGCGCCACCCGGCAATATGTCCTATAAAAAAACCCGCCGAAGCGGGTTTTTTTATTAGTTGCTGGTATCCAGCTCGTCGAAGTTCTTCACCAGATCGTCAATCGCTTTGATCTGCTTCAGGAACGGCTCCAGCTTATCCAGCGGCAGTGCGGAAGGACCATCGCATTTCGCGTTAGCCGGATCCGGATGCGCTTCAATGAACAGACCCGCCAGACCCGTTGCCATACCGGCGCGCGCCAGCTCGGTTACCTGTGCGCGACGACCGCCAGACGCGGCACCAAACGGGTCACGGCACTGCAGGGCGTGAGTCACGTCGAAGATCACCGGAGACTGGTTAGAGACGTTCTTCATCACGCTGAAGCCCAGCATATCCACGACCAGGTTGTCATAACCGAAGTTTGCACCACGGTCGCACAGGATAACCTTGTCATTACCGCCTTCGATAAACTTGTCGACAATGTTCCCCATCTGGCCAGGGCTCACGAACTGTGGTTTTTTCACGTTGATGACCGCGCCGGTTTTCGCCATCGCTTCCACCAGGTCCGTCTGACGGGCCAGGAATGCCGGAAGCTGGATCACGTCTACCACGTCCGCTACAGGCTGTGCCTGCCAGGACTCATGCACGTCGGTGATCACTTTCACGCCAAACGTCTGTTTCAGCTCCTGGAAAATCTTCATGCCCTCTTCCAGGCCCGGGCCACGGTAAGAGTGAATGGAGGAGCGGTTGGCTTTGTCAAAAGAGGCCTTAAACACGTACGGGATGCCCAGCTTCTGGGTCACGGTCACGTAGTGCTCGCAGATACGCATGGCGAGATCGCGGGATTCCAGCACGTTCATACCGCCAAACAGCACGAACGGCAGGTCGTTTGCTACCTTGATATCACCAATGCTAACCACTTTTTGTTTCATAGGATCGCCTTATTCAGGTGTGAATCGGAATTAAGATTAATGCAGTGTAATTTGTTTGTGCGAGATCGCGTTGATCTGCGCGCGAATCATTTCGCTAATCGGATCTTCCGGGCACTGCTCAACGAAATAGCTCAGATCGTTCAGCGCAACGTGTTCGCAGTCGAGCTGGGCATAGATAAGCCCGCGGTCGCGAATTTCGTAGGGATCTTCCGGATTAAACTGCAGCAGCACTTCGCTGGCACGCAAGGCAAGCTCCATCTGACGCTCTTCCATCAGCGCTGATTTCAGCGTATCCAGCAGCTTGCGGATCACTTCGGCGTTATCGGCCTCGTCGAGATCTTCGTTAAAGAGCTCGGCGACCGGGCTGATGTTGCCTTTCAGCCAGACGTCCAGCGTATGCTCATCCAGCGTATCGCCGTTAAACGGATTAATGAGCCACATCTCGCCGTCCAGCCACTCCGCCCGCAGGATCATCTGCGTCGGGAAAATGACCGGCACCAGTGGAATATCCAGACGGTGCGCGACCCACAGCAAAATAGAACCCAGCGCAACGGCGCTGCCCTGACGATTTTTTAAGACCTGGTCCAGCCATAATGCGTCAGACAGGCGATACACGCCACGCGTGTCGCAGAAACCCCATTCGCCGTAGAAAAGCTCAAGCAGCTTCTCTAATTGCCAGTCCTGCGGGCGCGCCTGATTGATCTCTTCACGCGCCAGGCTGACCAGATTCTCCAGTTCATCGTAAACGTACTGCGACGTAAAATCGTCGCGTATCATCTCCGAAATCAGGATCATGCCATCGCAAAGCGGCACTTTATTAAATTCGAAATCGGCTAAGGACTTCATGACTTACCCCAGTAACGCCCGAACGTACAGCTACCCCCGGGCGCGATAAAACTCAAAACAATGTAGATGATAACGCCAAACCGCCTTTCAGTCAGCCTTACGCCTTTATCAGTAAATGGCAGATAGCCTTGCTTCACGCCCACTGGCCTAGCGTCAACCGTTCATTACCGCCGTAGTCGCGGCAGGTTTCCACTGCGGTATAACCCGCTTGCGTAAACAGCGCACGTACGGCTTCCCCCTGCGTCCAGCCATGTTCCACCAGCAGCCAGCCGCCGGGAAGTAAATGTTGCCGTGACGTTGTCACTATGTGATCAAGATCGGCTAACCCTGCGTTAGCCGCAACCAGCGCCGTCAATGGCTCGAAACGAACATCGCCCTGCGCAAGGTGCGGGTCGTGTTCGTCAATATACGGCGGGTTACTGACGATCATCTCGAACGAGCGAGTCTCCAGCGCGCTAAACCAGCTGCTTTGCAGCACGGTCACGTTAGTCAGCCCGAGACGCGCCACGTTACGCTGCGCCAGGGTCACCGCGTCAGGCATCACATCCACTGCCGTCACATCGCAATCCGGACGCTCGCTGGCAAGCGCCAGCGCAATAGCACCCGTTCCTGTTCCGAGATCGAGAATGCGGCTGGCCGCAGCCGGCAAACGCGCCAGCGCCTGCTCCACCAGACATTCGGTATCCGGGCGCGGAATCAGCGTTGCCGCTGAGACATAAAGCGGGAGCGACCAGAACTCACGTTCACCGACAAGATGCGCCACCGGCTCACCGTTTTTACGGCGGGCAAGCAGCGTAGCGAGCTGCGCTTGCTGCTCAGCGGTCAGTGGCGTCTCACCGAATGCCAGCAGATACGTACGGGCTTTACCCGTTACATGCTCCAGCAAAATTTCGGCGTCGCGTTTTGGGCTTTCGCTTGCGGAAAGCTCACCGGCGGCCTCACGTAACCAGCGCTGAAAATCCATTATTCCTGCTCGGACAGCGCCGCCAGCTGGTCGGCCTGGTATTCCTGCACGATAGGCTCAATCAGCATATCCAGCTTCCCTTCCATCACCTCGTCCAGACGGTAAAGCGTCAGGTTAATGCGGTGGTCGGTCACGCGGCCCTGCGGGAAGTTGTAGGTACGGTTACGGTCGCTGCGATCGCCGCTGCCCAGCAGGTTACGACGCGTCGATGCTTCCGCCTGCTGGCGTTTCGCCATTTCGGCCGCGTGGATACGCGCACCCAGCACGGACAAGGCTTTGGCTTTGTTTTTATGCTGCGAACGCTCGTCCTGACACTCCACCACAATACCGGTTGGCAGGTGAGTAATACGGATAGCGGAATCGGTGGTGTTAACGTGCTGGCCGCCCGCACCAGAGGAGCGGAAAGTGTCGATGCGCAGGTCCGCCGGGTTGATGTCCGGCAGTTCCGCTTCCGGCAGCTCTGGCATCACCGCCACTGTACAGGCAGAGGTATGAATACGCCCCTGAGATTCCGTAGCAGGCACGCGCTGCACGCGATGACCGCCAGATTCAAACTTCAGACGACCATACACGCCGTCGCCGCTGATCTTGGCGATAACCTCTTTATAGCCACCATGCTCGCCGTCGTTAGCGCTCATGATTTCCACGCGCCAGCGACGCGATTCAGCGTAGCGGCTGTACATGCGGAACAGATCCCCGGCAAACAGCGCCGCTTCGTCACCGCCGGTACCGGCGCGGACTTCCACAAACGCGTTACGCTCGTCGTCCGGATCTTTTGGCAGCAGCAGCACCTGAAGCTGTTGCTCCATCTCTTCAGAACGCGCTTTCGCATCCTGTAACTCTTCCTGCGCCATCTCGCGCATTTCAGGATCGTCGAGCATCATCTGCGCGGTTTCGATGTCTTCCTGAACCTGTCGCCAGTCGGTAAAGCATTTAGAAACATCACTTAACTGCGCGTACTCACGCGAGAGTGCGCGAAAACGTTCCTGGTCCGCAATGGTCCCGGCATCCCCGAGCAGCGCCTGGACTTCTTCATGGCGCTCGTGCAGAGCTTCCAGTTTAGCGACGATAGAAGGCTTCATAGGCGTAAGTGCACCTTGTCTTAGAAAATGGGTATAGGGCGCTATTCCAGCCCGAGGCTGTTGCGCAGAATAGTCAGGCGTTCATCATCCCCGTCACGGGCAGCCTGTTGAAGAGATTTGGTTGGTGCATGGATCAGGCGGTTGGTCAGTTTCCACGCCAGATCCTGCATAATGGCCTGTGCGTCGCCGCCCTGTTCAAGGGCCGCTAACGCTTTGGCAGTCAGGTCATCACGCACCTGCTCCGCCTGCCCGCGATACTCGCGGATGGTCTCGCTGACGCTTTGCGCGCGCAGCCAGGCCATAAACTCGCTGGTTTCCTGCTCAACAATGGTTTCCGCCTGTACCGCCGCCGCTTTACGCTGAGCGAGGTTGTGCGAAATGATGCTTTGCAGGTCGTCAACGCTGTAAAGATAGGCGTTCGCCAGTTTACCGACTTCCGGTTCAACATCACGCGGGACGGCGATATCCACCAGCAGCATCGGCTGATTTCGACGCGACTTCAGCGCGCGCTCCACCATCCCTTTACCGATGATTGGCAGGGGGCTGGCGGTAGAACTGATAATAATGTCCGCCTCTTTCAGACGTTCATCGATGTCGCTCAGCGCAACCACTTCTGCGCCCACCTCATCCGCCAAAACCTGCGCACGTTCGCGGGTGCGGTTCGCGATAATCATCTTTTTCACTTTATGCTCGCGCAGATGGCGCGCCACAAGTTCGATGGTTTCGCCCGCGCCCACCAGCATCACGGTGACGGTGGAAAGGGACTCAAAGATTTGACGTGCAAGGGTGCAGGCTGCGAAAGCAACAGAAACCGCACTGGCACCAATGTCGGTTTCGGTTCGCACACGCTTCGCCACGGAGAACGACTTCTGGAACATACGCTCCAGTTCACTGGCCTTCAAATGCCCTTTTTGCGAATCCGCAAAGGCTTTTTTCACCTGACCGAGAATCTGCGGCTCGCCCAGCACCAGTGAATCCAGACCGCTGGCGACGCGCATCAGATGGCTGACCGCATCATTGTCCTGATGCCAGTACAGGCTGTTACGCAGCTCGTCTTCGTTGAGATTGTGGTAGTCACATAACCAGCGGATCAGCGCTTCATGCAGATTATCCTGCTCTTCCACGCTTAAATATAGCTCGGTACGGTTGCACGTCGAGAGCACCACACCCCCTTGCACCATGGGTTGGGCAAGCAGGCTGTCCAGCGCCAGGTCAAGCGTATCCGGCGAAAACGTAACGCGTTCTCGCAGCGAAACCGGGGCCGTTTTGTGGTTAATACCGAGTGCTAATAGGGTCATGTTGAGCGGGAGCAGTACCAGCGTTAATAAGGTTAGCAGGACGCATCATACAGGATGCGCGAGATCAATAAAAGAGACCGCCTCCTTTCGGAGTAATAGCTTACGCATTGCTTTGAGATAATTTGAACGTAGACGGTGAGACTGCGGGACGCTAGCATTAACAGTTATAACTGCAACGTATCTCAAGGATTTGTCCTCATTATGACCCGACTGATTCGCCTGCTGCCTCTGGCGGCACTGGTTCTGACCGCATGTACTGTCACCCAACCAAAAGGCCCGGGCAAAAGCCCTGATTCACCGCAGTGGCGTCAGCACCAGCAGGACGTCCGCAATTTGAGCCAGTATCAGACCCGCGGCGCCTTCGCCTATCTCTCTGATGAGCAAAAAGTGTATGCGCGTTTCTTCTGGCAGCAAACCGGGCAGGACAACTATCGCCTGCTGCTGCTGAACCCGCTCGGCAGCACCGAACTGGAGCTTATCGCTAAACCGGGCGAAGCGCAGATCACCGACAATAAAGGCCAGCACTACACCGCGACCGATGCCGAAGAGATGATTGGCAAGCTGACCGGGATGCCGATCCCGCTGAACAGCCTGCGCCAGTGGATCCTCGGCCTGCCGGGTGACGCCACCGACTACACCCTGGACGATCAATACCGTCTGAGCCAGGTCAACTACACCCAGAATGGCAAAACCTGGAAAGTGGTATACAACGACTATGACAGCAAGAGTAAACCCTCGCTGCCATCGAATATGGAGCTGACACAGGGCAGCCAGCGCATCAAGCTCAAAATGGATAACTGGATCGTTAAATGATGACCCACTGGCCTTCTCCGGCAAAACTGAACCTGTTTTTATATATCACCGGTCAGCGTGCTGACGGCTACCATACCCTGCAAACGCTGTTTCAGTTTATTGACTATGGCGACACGATCGCCATTGAGCCGCGTCAGGACGGGCAGATTTGCCTCCTGACGCCGGTCGAAGGCGTGGCGCATGAAGACAACCTGATTGTGCGTGCCGCGCGCCTGCTGATGAAAGCGGCGGCGTCGTCGGGGCGGCTGCCCGCGGGAAGCGGTGCGGACATCAGTATAGAGAAGCGCCTGCCGATGGGCGGCGGTCTTGGCGGCGGCTCATCTAACGCCGCCACGGTGCTGATTGCCCTGAATCACCTCTGGGGCTGCGGGCTGTCGCAGGACGAACTGGCCGCCCTGGGCTTGACACTGGGCGCGGATGTTCCGGTGTTTGTTCGCGGTCATGCGGCCTTTGCCGAGGGCGTGGGGGAAATCCTCTCCCCGGTCAACCCGCCTGAAAAATGGTATCTGGTTGCTCACCCCGGCGTGAGCATTCCGACCCCGGTCATCTTTAAAGATCCTGACCTGAAAAGAAATACCCCGATTCGGTCAATAGAAACGTTATTAAATTGTGAATTCAGCAACGATTGCGAGGATATCGCAAGAAAACGTTTTCGCGAGGTTGATGCGGTGCTTTCCTGGCTGTTAGAATACGCGCCGTCGCGCCTGACTGGTACAGGGGCCTGTGTCTTTGCTGAATTTGACACCGAATCCGCCGCTCGTCAGGTGCTTGAGCAAGCGCCGGATTGGCTGCATGGTTTTGTAGCGCGTGGAATGAACATCTCCCCTCTACAGCAGGCCATTCTGGCGCAGACTGAGTTTCGGTGACAACGTCACCCTGTTCCAGACGTTGCATCGCGCTCTTTAATACACCGCCTGGATAGCCTTCGCCTGGCCCGCACAGTTTGCGGCGAACGCTATCCACCACTGGACGCATGCCTGAGGTTCTTCTCGTGCCTGATATGAAGCTTTTTGCTGGTAACGCCACCCCGGAACTAGCACAACGTATTGCCAACCGCCTGTACACTTCCCTCGGCGACGCCGCTGTAGGTCGCTTTAGCGACGGCGAAGTCAGCGTACAAATTAACGAAAATGTACGCGGTGGTGATATTTTCATCATCCAGTCCACCTGTGCTCCAACGAATGACAACCTGATGGAACTGGTTGTTATGGTCGACGCCCTGCGTCGCGCTTCCGCAGGCCGTATCACTGCTGTAATCCCTTACTTCGGCTATGCCCGTCAGGACCGTCGCGTCCGTTCCGCGCGTGTGCCAATTACCGCTAAAGTCGTTGCTGATTTCCTCTCCAGCGTCGGCGTTGACCGCGTACTGACCGTTGACCTGCACGCAGAGCAGATCCAGGGCTTCTTCGACGTCCCGGTTGATAACGTATTCGGCAGCCCAATCCTGCTGGAAGACATGCTGCAGCTGAACCTGGACAACCCGATCGTGGTTTCTCCGGACATCGGCGGCGTGGTACGTGCCCGTGCTATCGCTAAGCTGCTGAACGATACCGACATGGCGATCATCGACAAACGTCGTCCACGCGCTAACGTTTCTCAGGTGATGCACATCATCGGTGACGTTGCTGGCCGCGACTGCGTGCTGGTTGACGATATGATCGATACCGGTGGCACGCTGTGTAAAGCCGCTGAAGCGCTGAAAGAACGTGGTGCGAAACGCGTATTTGCTTACGCAACTCACCCGATCTTCTCCGGTAATGCGGTAAACAACCTGCGTAACTCCGTCATTGACGAAGTTGTGGTATGCGATACCATCCCACTGAGCGACGAGATCAAGGCACTGCCAAACGTGCGTACCTTGACCCTGTCCGGGATGCTGGCCGAAGCGATTCGTCGTATCAGCAACGAAGAATCCATCTCTGCAATGTTCGAACACTAATCGAACACGGCCGAAAAACCCGCTGCGGCGGGTTTTTTTGTCTTTAGGTTTTATTTGTATGATTAATGCCTCCTTCACCTGCCATTCATATGACAGATGATGCGCACTCGGATGATAGATAATTGTGAAAAACGTAGCCTCCTCACATGTTCTGCCCTTTCGCGCCCTCATCGACGCTTGCTGGAAAGAGAAGTACACCTCGTCACGTTTTGTCCGTGACCTGATTGCCGGGATCACCGTCGGCATTATCGCCATACCGCTGGCGATGGCGCTGGCGATTGGTAGCGGCGTTGCACCACAGTACGGCCTCTACACCTCGGCCGTTGCCGGGATTGTCATCGCCCTGACCGGTGGTTCACGCTTCAGCGTCTCCGGCCCGACCGCCGCTTTTGTGGTGATACTCTACCCGGTTTCGCAACAGTTTGGTCTTGCAGGCCTTCTGGTTGCCACCCTGATGTCAGGCCTTTTTTTGATTCTCTTTGGCCTGGCCCGCTTTGGCCGGCTGATTGAGTACATTCCCCTTTCCGTCACGCTCGGGTTCACCTCAGGGATCGGGATCACCATCGGAACCATGCAGATCAAAGATTTTCTCGGTCTGCAGATGCCTCACGTACCGGAACATTATCTGCAAAAAGTAGGCGCGCTGTTTATGGCACTGCCTACGGCCAACCTGGGCGACGCTGCCATCGGGATTGTGACGCTGGGTACGCTGATCGTCTGGCCTCGTTTAGGGATTCGTCTGCCGGGTCACCTTCCCGCGCTGCTGCTGGGTTGCGCAGTAATGGCAATCGTCAATATGTTCGGTGGTCATGTCGCGACGATCGGCTCGCAGTTCCACTATGTGCTGGCGGACGGTTCTCAGGGTAGCGGCATTCCGCAACTGTTACCGCAACTGGTACTGCCGTGGGACATGCCTGGCTCCAGCTTTACCTTAAGCTGGGATTCCCTGCGCGCCTTGCTTCCCGCCGCATTCTCTATGGCAATGCTGGGGGCCATTGAATCTCTGCTCTGTGCCGTCGTGCTCGACGGCATGACCGGCACCAAACATAAAGCCAACAGCGAACTGGTCGGTCAGGGGTTAGGCAATCTCATCGCCCCGTTTTTTGGCGGTATTACCGCAACGGCAGCCATCGCCCGTTCAGCGGCGAACGTGCGCGCGGGAGCAACCTCCCCCGTTTCGGCGGTTATCCACTCCGTGCTGGTGATCCTCGCTCTGCTGATCCTTGCCCCGCTGCTCTCCTGGCTGCCGCTTTCCGCTATGGCCGCGCTGCTGCTGATGGTGGCCTGGAACATGAGTGAGGCGCATAAGGTGGTCAACCTGCTGCGTCGTGCACCAAAAGACGACATCATCGTAATGTTGATCTGTATGTCGCTGACGGTGCTGTTCGATATGGTTATCGCCATCAGCGTCGGGATCGTGCTGGCTTCCCTGCTGTTTATGCGCCGCATTGCACAGATGACGCGCCTTTCGCCGGTCAACGTAGAGGTGCCTGATGATGTGCTGGTGCTGCGCGTAATTGGCCCGCTGTTCTTCGCCGCGGCGGAAGGCCTGTTCAGCGAACTGGAAACTCGTATCGCGGGCAAACGGATTGTGGTATTGAAATGGGATGCCGTACCGGTGCTGGATGCCGGGGGCCTGGACGCCTTCCAGCGCTTCGTACAACGTCTGCCGGAAGGCTGCGAGCTGCGGGTGAGTAACCTGGAATTCCAGCCGCTGCGCACCATGGCGCGCGCGGGCGTACAGCCGATCCCTGGCCGACTCTCTTTCTACCCTAACCGGGAAGCGGCGTTAGCGGATCTGTGATTCACCTGATGCGGAGAAACGTTTCTGCATCATTATCCCGATGGCCTGCTGGAGCCATGCAAGCACAGCAGGCGACATCCATGTTCCTTTCATCAGCTGCGGCTCCTGCTGCATGGCCGCGCGAAACTTTTGCTGGGTTTCCGGGTTTGTTCCCGCATACGACTGGAATAACGCCAGCCAGTTTTCAGCCAGCTTTTGCGCCTCCTCACAGGCAGGATCGATATTTTTCCGCTGCGCCTGATGCAGTTTCGCCACCAGCGGCGGCCACTCCATCATGCGGTCAAAATAGTGTGCCCTGGTAAAGGCCATCTCTTCGGCGGTGAGATACTTCTCCCATATGTTGAGCTTAGATTCAGCAAACGCCCGGGTAATGTAATCCGTCATCTCCGGCGTGATGCCAGTCTGCGCCTGCATTTGCGGCTCAACGCTGTGCATTTCGTTCAGCCGGGTAAGAAACTCCGGCTTGCCCGCCGTGTCCTGCTCCAGGCGTTCCATCCAGCGCGTCGCCAGCTCCATGGCTCGCGCATCCGTAACGGGGATATGTTGCTCCAGAAGTATGTTGGCCTCTGTAACCAGCCCTGACCAGATAGCCGCCAGTGCCTCCTTCTGCACCGCAAACGGCAGCTGCTGTAACTCTTCTTTGCTAAACCAACGATCGTACATATTCATTAACTCCAGCGTCTGTAGCCAGGATTCCAGATCCGGCGTCGCATCGTCGCGAAGCCCGGTGCGCAGTTCCACCAGCCGGTCGCGCAGCGTATGTATGCTGCAAAGCTGTTTATCCAACAGCGTGATTTGCGCATCGAGTAACTCGGTTAACGACAGCGACGCCTGTTCCAGAAAATCCCTGATTTCAGCAAGTTCCAGCCCCGCTTTTGCCAGCGTCTGGATCATGTGCAGACGCTGGACATCTGCCAGGTTGTAAAGCCGGTAACCTGCCGCACTTCTGGCAGAAGGCAGCAACACCCCTGTTTGCTCATAGTGATGCAATGTCCGCACGGTGATCCCGGCCCGTTTCGCAAGCTCACCCACCTGAATCAACATAATTGCTCCTTTTTACTTTGCCAGTGCACACACTCTGGAGCCTTACGTTACGTGAGGGTCAATACTACATGCAAAAAAAAACGACTCCCTTGGGAGTCGTTCGGTGTTCTTTATCAGGTACTAGCTGTGCTTATGCTGATCCCTGCGACAACGTTTATCATAATGGCGCACCCACCAGTATTTATCGCAGACTTCCTCATGTCCGCTCACGCGCGCCCCGGCAAGCCACAATACTGCACCGAGGAAAATGCTCAGTACCGCGCCATGCGCGAAGTATTGCGGGAGATCAAGCTGCGGCAATTGGTTTAAAATTGAATAACCCACGCCGACAACCATCACGAACAGCCCCAACCCCATCAGCACGTTACCGAGTAACGAAGCGTTTTTGCGTTTCATGTGTCACCTCCGGAACTTTGGGTTGTCAGGGGAAAAGCCCCTAATCCTTGTGTGTAAAGTATAGACAACGCCCCTTTTATGAGTTGCGTGAATGATCACATTTACGGATAACTCCCAAACAAAAGTTTACAAATAAGGCGTTGAACAGCTTGAAATTCTAATTGTTCAGATGAGTAATTATTCGACTTTCACCGTGACGATTGCAGAATTTTGTCAAGCGGCGCGCCAGACAGTAAACTACGCGCCAGATCTGGAACCCATTAGGAATTGAATCGTGACGATTAAACTGATTGTCGGCCTCGCCAACCCGGGCGCAGAATATGCGGCCACTCGCCACAATGCCGGGGCATGGTATGTTGATCTGCTGGCCGAGCGGTTGCGTGCTCCCCTGCGCGAAGAACCTAAATTCTTCGGCTATACCTCACGTATCAACCTTGCTGGCGCAGATGTACGCCTGCTGGTACCCACCACCTTTATGAACCTGAGCGGTAAAGCCGTGGCGGCAATGGCAACGTTTTATCGCATCAATCCGGATGAAATTCTGGTGGCTCACGATGAACTGGACCTCCCACCCGGCGTGGCAAAATTCAAACTGGGCGGCGGGCACGGGGGCCATAACGGTCTGAAAGATATTATCAGTAAGCTGGGCAATAACCCGAATTTCCACCGTTTGCGCGTAGGAATCGGCCATCCGGGCGATAAAAACAAAGTTGTTGGTTTTGTGTTAGGTAAGCCCCCGGTTTCTGAGCAGAAACTGATTGACGAGGCGGTAGACGAAGCGGTGCGCTGCACTGAAATCTGGCTGAAGGATGGCTTAACCAAAGCGACAAACCGCCTGCACGCTTTCAAAGCGCAATAATCCGCCCGATACGGCTTTTTTACCGCGCGTGATGCGGGTTACGTGTATAATAGGCAGAGTAATTTACTTTTCATCAATCGGTTATCGTTAACGGATTGATTATCAAGATATTAAGGTGATTTAGAAATGGGATTCAAATGCGGTATCGTCGGTCTGCCAAACGTGGGCAAATCCACCCTGTTTAACGCGCTTACCAAAGCGGGTATCGAAGCGGCGAACTTCCCGTTCTGTACCATCGAACCGAACACCGGGGTTGTGCCAATGCCCGACCCGCGTCTGGACCAGCTCGCGGAGATCGTGAAGCCACAGCGCATTCTGCCGACCACCATGGAGTTCGTTGACATCGCGGGCCTGGTAAAAGGCGCCTCCAAAGGTGAAGGTCTGGGTAACCAGTTCCTGACCAACATTCGTGAAACCGAAGCGATCGGCCACGTTGTGCGCTGCTTCGAGAACGACAACATCATCCACGTCAACAACAAAGTGGATCCGGCTGACGACATCGACGTCATCAACACCGAGCTGGCGCTCTCTGACCTCGACACCTGCGAACGCGCGATTCACCGCGTGCAGAAGAAAGCCAAAGGCGGCGATAAAGACGCGAAAGCGGAACTGGCTGCGCTGGAAAAATGTCTGCCACAGCTGGAAAACGCGGGCATGTTGCGCGCGCTGAAAAACCTGACGGAAGAAGACAAGGCGGCGATCAAATACCTGAGCTTCCTGACCCTGAAGCCAACCATGTATATCGCCAACGTCAACGAAGACGGTTTTGAGAACAACCCGTACCTGGACAAAGTGCGTGAGATCGCCGCGGCGGAAGGTTCTGTCGTTGTGGCGGTATGCGCTGCCGTTGAATCTGACATCGCCGAGCTGGACGACGCTGACCGTGAAGAGTTCATGGCCGAGCTGGGTCTGGAAGAGCCGGGCCTGAACCGCGTAATTCGCGCAGGCTATGAGCTGCTGAACCTGCAGACCTACTTCACCGCTGGCGTGAAAGAAGTGCGTGCGTGGACGATTCCTGTTGGTGCAACTGCGCCTCAGGCGGCCGGTAAGATCCACACCGACTTCGAGAAAGGCTTTATTCGTGCGCAGACTATCGCGTTTGAAGACTTCATCACCTACAAGGGTGAGCAAGGCGCGAAAGAAGCAGGCAAGATGCGTGCGGAAGGGAAAGATTACATTGTTAAAGATGGCGATGTGATGAACTTCCTGTTTAACGTTTAATTTGTTTGATCGAAAAAAATCCACGCCCTGGCGTGGATTTTTTTATTGTGGGGTTAAAACACATTTTCTAATAGTTCTGTTTTCATGCTGGGTTCAAAGGGAATGATTTCAACAGTCGCTAGCTTTAACGCCTGAAAAGGATCCTCGCGCAAGCGCTCTTCAAGAGAGGCAAGACTTTCACACTTAGCGAGAATGACCCCACCGTTTCTTGGGATCCGTCTACCGGATGCCAGGAAAATCCCCTTTGAATACCCCTTTTTAGCCACTCAACATGAGCATGTATCGCTGCGTCAATCTCTTCGAGTGGTTTGATATAGGTTAAAATGACAATGTAAACCGTGCTCATCCTTTGCCTCTTAGCTCTGTTTTAAACCGCTTGTTGGAACTGCTTATGCAGCCCTCTTTTGCCACCGGTTATTGTTATCATTTTTTGGTGCTTTTGATGTTAATACGCAGGGCCCGATATAGACAGCGCGTTACGCTTCATATCCCAGGAATAAAACCAATCATGCCAGCCGTTTTGCTTTTCCGCATAGCTACAGACCACAACCACTTGCTTTGACAGGTTGAAAGTTAAGTAATAGAAAGCTGCGCCTTCAGGAGGTGCTGACCAAAATAGTTTTTCACCCTGCGCATTGAAGATGGTCAAAACGGTTGGTAGTGGCTTTGAGTCGCTTAACGCAAAGACTAACTGGCGTGTCGAGTCGACCATTGCATAGTCTATAAATGGCATACTAATCAGTATGTTACTTTCGCCACATATCCATTGAAGCCGGTCATTTTCTTTAATACAAATGAGATTTTCAATCATTAGTAAATCTCTACTTTTAAAGTTTGAACTGTTTCAAATCACCGTCAAAAAGCCCCACAAGATATACCCGGTATCGGGCTGGCTGCACTTCTTTATACGTTAATACAGTGGAAAACTCTTTTAAACACTTTGAACATGAGTTTTTCGAAACATCTAATTGGCTTTCATCATAGCTATATTTCTTATTTTCACTAACAAGCTTTACACCTCTCATTTTCTTAACCAAAAAGCATTTTACCTCTTCAGAGAGCGTGTCAAACTCATATGAGTTTACGACAGAGTAGACTATTACGCCCTCGCATTCAGGGCATGCTATTTTTGCGCCGTAATCTATAAAGTCATTATCAATACCATCCAGCACTAATATCTTCTTCTTCAGTCGATTAGTTAATTTCATTTTTATTGAGCCTTTAAGTTATTAATAGAAAAAGTAAGGCAAGAAGAAAATGAGGGATTTTATTAATTAATAACATTATTTATGTCAAACATTCCATTTGATATAAAAACCACAATCGAAGCTTTTTTTCATTAGACTGTACAACAATACTTCCCCATTCATGCGCCCATTGAAATCCATATGGGGGATTGGTAATTTTAAGCTTAGGCTTTGAGGTTATTTCACTCTCAGCCCATGATGTCAAACGCTGCTGCTCATCCGATAAATCACTTTGACTTGCCCTTTTACCCCAATCATTTAGCGTTTTATAAAAACTTCCATCCTTACTAGTAAGGAATAATGATGGGGTAAAAGAAAATGCTGAAGGCCTTAGTTCCAAAATGAAAATTTGACCTTTCCATTTAACATTATTGATAGCGAAATAAAAAGAACCTATTTTAGTCAATGGCGAGAAGAACTTGTAAAATGCGGAATGTTTAAAAGTATCAACATCTTTTAATTCGATTGGGTAGTTGTTAATTGCTACAAATCCAGTATGAACATCAAGTTCCATTTCTAACATATCTAAACAACCTTGCCTGGAAGTGACTACGTTATATTCCAAACTATATATATCCCATGATTAAATGACTTTGTTTCATATGAGACTGAAACCCGCCCCCACTCAAAGTTCCACCTAATGATGTCTGTTTCCGTGGTATCAGGCGTGTCCAGGTTTAGTGATTCTTTCAGCCAATCAGACAAACTTTTCACTGATTCATTTAGCATGCGAATATTAGTTCGAGCGTTCCAATCATTTAATGCGTTATAGTATTGACTGTTTTTATCAACAAGATGAAGCATAAAAGGAAAACCATAGCACACTGTGCGTATAGTAACTTGAAATTCTTTGTCGAAAAACGCTACTGAGTCAACAAGGTAGTGATTAGGCATGGTTTTCTTTATAGCTTTGTACTTAACTAATTCGTAGTATAAATCACATTTACAAAAGCCTTCTTTAGTATCAATTTCCAAAGGCAAACCATCAAAATTTAGTTCACCTGTAATCGGTTTAAATTTTAATTCAATCATGTTGCCCTGTTCTACTTTTGAATGCCTAACACGAGATTGTAACTAAATCAACTACAATATGATGGCATCCATATAAAGAAGCATTTCCGCGTACAGATTACACGTGTTATATGCAAGGCTCACACTGCATTTTCCACTACGCAACTAAAATACACCTGCATCAATTATTGCATTACGCCACACCGTTATAACCATTTCAATCTAATCTACATGACAATAAATCCTTATTGCCAATGGTGTAATAAATCAATCCACATTTCTTTTTCTCCAGAGATAACTTTAATGTTATCCCTATTTTCTTTTACATACTGCATGTACGTTTCATAAATGGCTCTTATAGTCACGGTTTTTTCAGAGCGAGAACCTTCAATCAGAGTCATTAGTTTTTCTAAATAAATTAATGAATCCACTCTTTCGTTGAAAAAAACCTTGAGGTAATCGAGCACTTCATTATATGAATCGTAATTCATTATTCCTCCGGAAGAATATCAATTTTATCGAAAATAATTGTCCGTTTTTCTGCATGCATTTGTTCTACGCCCCCCTTTCCGTATTGCGGATAGGCATGCGTAAATTGTTCTAATGGTGCACCAATTTCATCTCCAAACATTCTTGGATGCCTCACTTGTGGAGTACCATTTTCGTAAAGTTGCAATGTATCAAACGTTCCTCTAATCCTTGCATCACTCCAAGAGACATCCGCTGGTAACGTCGGATCAACTTTATCGGGACCTTTTATCTGAAACGCATCACGAGCCGCTTTACCCGTTTCAAATTTTTCGAATCCAAAATACGTTACGGGCGCTTTTTTTGTTTCGAGAAGACCAGGAGCCCATTTATCTAAACTGCCATCGTCATTCAAGTATCGAACATAACGATAAGCAGTTGAAGGCATTGTAGCGCTTGGTCCCGCTGGACCGACATAGAAATCAGGTTTTGTTTTACCGCTACACTCACGGCTCAACCCCCACGGATCCACCCACCCCAGCGCATTCGGCGCATACTGGTAAAGGTTTATCCCCCCCGCCAGCCCTATCGGGTCCTGCTGCGTAA